>Ga0208783_10000889_pt1 | contig 18195 bp, 11 predicted proteins | sample DEB19_08_DNA_2_FD_184529 | JGI IMG/M metagenome (GOLD analysis project Ga0208783, IMG submission 184529) | Aqueous microbial communities from the Delaware River and Bay under freshwater to marine salinity gradient to study organic matter... | ecosystem: Environmental > Aquatic > Marine >...
GCGTGAGCCTCGCGACGGTGCTCCGCGGCGGCGGGCTCGACCGCGACGCCCTCTACTGGCACTACCCGCACTACCATCCCGGCGGCGCCACGCCCTATTCGGCGATCCGCGCGGGCGACTTCCGGCTCGTGCACTTCTACGAGGACGGCACCAGCGAGCTCTACGACCTGCGGAACGACCCCGGCGAGGCCGCCGACCTGGCCGCGGCCGACCCCGCCCGCACCGCGGCGCTCAAGGCCCGGCTCGACGCCTGGCTCGCCGGCGTCGGTGCCCAGTTCCCTTCCGCCAATCCCGCTTTCGATTCCGACCGCGACGCCGCGGCGGCGGACGGCCCCAGGCGGCGGCGGGAGGAATCCCGGACAGGAAAAGAGGGCCCGAGGAAATAGACATGGCTGCATCGCATGGTTCCCATCGCTGGCTCTCCCGCACGGCGACGGCCGTGGCGGTCGCGCTCGGCCTCGTCGCCGCGACCCGCGCCGACGAAGAAAAATCGGCGCGTCCGTGGCTCGTGCCGGAGGCGAGCCTGCCGGAGGGGTTTCCGCCGCCCGGCCCCGTCGACGAGATCGTCGTGAAGACCTACCCGGCGCACCGGCTGGCGCGGGTGCGGGCGGAAGGGGGCGGCAACGGCATGTTCATGAAGCTCTTCCGCCACATCGAGCGGAACGACATCCAGATGACGGCGCCGGTCGAGATGTCGTGGCAGGGGGAACGGCCGGCCGCGGAAGGGCCTCCCACGGCGGTTGGCAGGGAGCCCGAGGCGATGGCGTTCCTCTACGGCAAGGCCGGAATCGGCGCGGCGGGCGCCGATCCAAAGGATCCGCAGGTCGTGGTCGAGGACGTGCCGGAGGTGAAGGTCGTGTCGATCGGCCTGCGCGGCGGCTACGACAAGGAGACGTTCGACCGCGGCGCGAAGCGGCTGGCGGCCTGGCTGGCCGAGCACCCGGAATGGCAGGCGGCGGGAGGCGTGCGGACGCTCGCCTACAACAGCCCGTTCGTGCCGAACGTCGCCAAGTATTCCGAGACGCAGATCCCGATCCGCCCCTCCCGGCCGGAGTGACCGCGGCGACCTTTCACGGTTCGCCCGCAGCAGAGTTTCGCGTCGTGTCCGACGGAAATATCATGGTGTGGCTGGTCCTGGTCGTGCGAACCTCGGAGTCTTCCCCATGCGTTCCGCTCGTCTCGTGCTCTCCACCGCGGGCCAGGTCGTCCCGTGGCAGCCCGCGGCCTGGCTGCTCTCCGTCGCGTGTGTGCTGACCGGCATGCAGGCCCGCGGCGCCGACCGCTGGGAGCAGCCGGTCGAGCGGATGCCCTCCACCACGGAGTCGGCGGCCGAGGGCTTCTCCGTACGGCCGGGCTTCCAGGTCGAGCGGCTCTTCGTCGTGCCGAAGGAGGAGCTCGGCTCGTGGGTCTGCATCGCGACGGACCCCAAGGGCCGGCTGATCGCAAGCGACCAGGGAGACAAGGGGCTCGTGCGGATCACCCCCGCGCCGCTCGACGGCTCGAAGCCGACGCTCGTGGAGCGGATCCCCGCTGCGATCACCGGCGCCCAGGGGCTGCTCTGGGCGTTCGACGCGCTCTACGTCGTCTGCAACGGTGGCCCGGGCAGCGGGCTCTACCGCGTCACCGACTCCGACGGCGACGACGCGCTCGACAAGGTCGAGAAGCTGCGGGAGTTCGCCGGCGCCGGCGAGCACGGCCCGCACGCCATCCGGCTCTCCCCCGACGGCACGCGGCTCTTCGTCATCTGCGGCAACCACACGAAGGTGCCGTTCGAGATGAAGGACGTCACCCCGCCGCAGGAGATGGGGGGCGTCCGCACCACACAGCGGCGGGTGGAGCTGCCCGCCGACGGCACGAGCCGACTGCCGGCAAACTGGGACGAGGATCTCCTGATCACCCGCATGTGGGACGCCAACGGCCATGCCGCCGGCATCCTCGCCCCCGGCGGCTACGTCGCGAGCACCGACCGTGACGGGAAAGCGTGGGAGATCTGGAGCGCAGGCTACCGCAATCCCTACGACATGGCCTTCAACGCCGATGGCGAGCTGTTCGTCTACGACGCTGACATGGAGTGGGACTTCGGCTCGCCTTGGTATCGCCCCACCCGGGTCAATCACGCCACCAGCGGCAGCGAGCTCGGCTGGCGGAGCGGCTCCGGCAAATGGCCCGCCTCGTATCCCGACAGCCTGCCCGCGCTGGTCGACATCGGCCCCGGCTCTCCCGTGGGTGTGTCGTTCGGCTACGGCACACGGTTCCCGGCACAGTACCAGCGGGCGCTCTACGTGTGCGACTGGACGTTCGGCACGATGTACGCGATCCACCTCGAGCCGGATGGCTCGACCTATCGCGGCACGAAGGAGGAGTTCGTGTCACGGACCCCGCTGCCGCTGACCGATCTGACCGTCGGCACCGACGGCGCGATCTACTTCGCGGTGGGCGGCCGCGGCGGCCAGGGCGAGCTCTACCGCGTGACCTACACAGGGTCGGAGCCGACCGTCGCGGTCGACGCCCGGCAGCCCGCGCACGCCGTCGACCGCCAGGCTCGCCACGATCTCGAGAAGCTCCACCGCCGCGCGGTCGATCCCGCCGCCGCGGTCGCCGCGGCGCTGGCGAAGCTCGCGAGCCCCGACCGCTTTCTCCGCTACGCCGCGCGGGTGGCGCTGGAGCACCAGCCGATCGAGCTGTGGCAGGCGCAGGCACTTGCCGCCGCCGACCCGCGGGCCCGGATCGAGGGCGCGATCGCCGTGGCGCGACAGGCGGAACCGTCGGCACGAGACTCCCTTCTCGCGGCCCTGGCCGCGATCGATCCGCGGTCGCTCGACACCGCAGGAAAGATCGCTCTCGTGCGGGCCCACGAGCTCGCGCTCGTGCGGCTGGGCCAGCCGCCGGCCGCGACCCAGGCGAAGATCGCGGCGACGTTCGCGCCGCTCTTCCCCTCGGGATCGTTCGACCTCGACCGCGAACTGTCGAGCCTGCTGGTGGCGGTGCGGGCCCCCGGAATCGTGACGAAGCTCGTGGGCATGCTCGCGGCGCCGACCGGCTCCGCCGCGGCCACGAACCTCGCGCCGAGCGAGGAGGACCTCCGCCGACTCATCGAGCGGAACAAGCAGTACGGCGGCTCCGTCAAGGCCTCGCTCGAGAGGCGGTCCGATCTGCTGCAGGTGCACTTCGCCTACGCGCTGCGGACCGTCGCCGAGAAGGACGCCTGGACCATGGCCGACCGCAAGGGCTACCACGAGTGGTTCACTCGGGCCCGCGACTGGGCCGGCGGCAACAGCTTCCGCAAGTTCCTCACGAACATCGAGAACGAAAGCCTCGCGGGCCTGTCCGAGAACGACAAGTTGGCCCTGGAGACGCTCGGCATCCGCAAGCCCTACGTGCCGCCGCCGCTGCCGAAGCCGGAGGGGCCGGGCCGGGGCTGGACAGTCGACGACGTGCTGGCGGCCACCCAAGGCAACCTCGACCGGGGCGACCGCGACTTCCAGCGGGGCAAGCGGGCCTTCGCCGCGGCCCGGTGCGTGGTCTGCCACCGCTTCGGCGACGACGGCGGCGCCACGGGCCCCGATCTCACGCAGGCGGCGGGCCGCTTCCAGCTCAAGGACCTGGTCGAGGCGATCGTGCTGCCGAGCAAGGTGGTGTCGGACCAGTACAAGGCGAGCATCGTGCAGACCGCCGACGGCCGCGCGGTGACCGGCCGGATCGTCGGCGAGTCGCCGGAGAAGATCACCGTCGTCACCGACCCGGAAAACGCCACGAAGTTCGTAGAGATCCGCCGGTCCGACATCGACGAGATCCGGGCCTCGAGCGAGTCGCTCATGCCCAAGGGACTGCTCGACCAGCTGAACGAGACCGAGGTGCTGGACCTGCTGGCCTACACGCTCTCGCGGGACAAGGCCAACGCGGCCTTTTTCAGCAAGGGCAAGAACAAGAAGAAGTGACGCGTCGCGTCGCCGGCAGGGACGCCTCCACCCGATGACCGCACGAGAGTCCGCCGACGAAGCGTTCCTCGACTGCCCCGACCGGCGCGGTACGGGGTCCGAGAAGTGGGACCGCTACGCGGGTCGCGACATCCTGCCGGTCTGGGTGGCCGACATGGACTTTCGTGCGCCGCCAGAGGTGCTCGCCGCGATCCACGAGCGGGTGGCGCACGGCGTCTTCGGCTACACCCACGAGCCGCCGGGTTTCGCCGCGGCGCTGGCCGCGCACCTGGAGTCGCTGCACGGCTGGCAGATCGATCCCGAGTGGGTCGTCGGCACGCCCGGCGTGGTCACGGGCCTCGCCCTCACGGCCCGGCTGCTGGCGGAGCCCGACGACGAGATCCTCTCGTTCACCCCCGTCTATCCGCCGTTTTTGTTCCTGCCCGGCATGGCGGGCCGGAGGCTCGTCCGCGTGCCGCTGGCGGCGGCCGCACGCGCGTGGCAGATCGACTGGGACGCGCTCGACGCGGCCGTGAAGCCGCGGTCGAAGGTGTTCTGGCTGTGCCATCCGCACAACCCGACCGGCACGGTCTTCCCCCGGGAGGACCTGCTGCGGCTGGCGGAGTTCGCCGAGCGGCACCGGCTCACCGTCGTCTCGGACGAGATCTGGAGCGACCTCGTGCTCGACGAGGATCGGCCGCACGTGCCATTCGCCAGTCTCGATCACCCGGCGGCGCGGCGGGCCATCGCGCTGACGGCGCCGTCGAAGACCTGGAACCTCGCCGGCCTGGGCTGCGCGGCGGCGATCCTGCCCGACGCGATGCTGCGGCGGCGGTGGCGGCCGGCCGGTGGCGGCCTTGTGCCGATGGTCAACCCGCTCGGCTACGCGGCGGCGGTGGCAGCCTGGAGGCACGGCGACGGCTGGCGGCGACGGCTCGTGACACTTCTGCGCCAGCACCGCGCCATGGTGCTCGAGGCGGTCGGCCGCGTTTCGGGCCTCTCCTGCATTCCTCCCGCGGCGACGTATCTGGTGTGGATCGACTGCCGGGGCACCGGCGTCGCCGACCCGCAGGCGGCCTGCGAGCAGGCGGGCCTCGGGCCCTCCGATGGCCGGGAATTTGGCCTGCCGGGATTCATTCGAATCAATACCGCCTGCCCGACGCCCCGGCTCGAGGCGGCACTGGGCCGGCTCGAGCGGGCGTTTTGACGAGGTCCGCCGGCGAGCCCGCGCCACCGCCCAGGCCGCCTACCGCCCAGGCCGCCTACCGCCGCGGCCACGTGTCGCCATGCGGCCCCGGAAAGCCGGAGTTTCCTGCCATCCCTTCCTGTCGTAGCATAGAGCTAGGGGGATTCCGTTCCTGGAGTGCCTGACTCTTCCACCGCACAGCTCTTCCATCGCACAGAAAGGTCTCCATGATCATCTCGACACGTCTCCGGCTGCCGATCATGTCCCTCGTCTGTGCCGCGGCGGCGTCCACCAGCGTCGCGGCGCCCGCCACGGCTCCCGACCCGCAAAAGATTTTTTCCAGGAAGGATGCCAACAGCGACGGCTTCCTCACGCTCGACGAGTTCAAGACAGGCCTCAAGGACAAGCCGCTCGAAACCGCGGAGAAGCGGTTCAAGAAGAGCGACACTGACGGCGACGGCAAGCTCTCCTTCGAAGAGTTCAAGGCGGGCTTGCCCAAGCCGAAGACCGAGTGAGGCGGCCCGCGCGCCGCACCGTTTCCAAGGAGCGCACCACCATGCATCGTGACTCCGTCGGTCGTCGTCGTGACGTGCTGGTCCAGAGGTTCCTGACCTGCCTCATCGTCTGCGCGGCCGTGATGGCCGCGGCCGCGGCGGCGCGGAAGCCCGATTCGACGGCGAAGTCGGCCAAGCCGCCCGAAAAGAAGCCGCCCATCAACCTGCCGAAGGCGGTCATGAGCGAGCCTGCTGGGCCGGTCATCAAGGTGGCGCCGATCGACCGGCAGGCCCGCAAGGACGTGGGTTTGGCGGCGGCCAAGATCGACAAGCTCCTCATGAAGAGCTGGCAGCAGCACAAGGTCTCGCCCAGCGAGCCGCTGACCGAATCCCAGTTCGTCAGGCGGGCGTATCTCGAAATCGCCGGCCGCATCCCCACCTACGACGAGACGGTGCGGTATCTCGACGCGAAGTCTCCGTCGCGGCGTGACGAGCTCATCGAGGCCCTGCTCGAGAGCCCCGATTACGTCAGCCACACCTACAACTTCTGGGCCGACATTCTCCGGCTGTGCGAGCGGCCCCAGAGGGATCTCTTCTTCGAGCCCTACCTCGACTGGGTCAAGCGGTCGATCGCCGGCAACAAGCCCTACGACACCTGGGTCTACGAGATGCTGACGGCCGACGGCAAGCTCTGGGAAAACCCGGCCGTCGGCTACCAACTCCGCGACAAGGGCATGCCGCTGCCGTACGTCGACAACACCGTGCGCGTCTTCCTCGGCACGCAGATCGGCTGCGCCCAGTGCCACGACCACCCGTTCGACAAATGGCGGCAGCACCAGTTCTACGAACTGGCGGCCTTCACGTCGGGCACGCGGATGCGGTTCGAGGGCGTGCCCGACAAGAAGGGAGGCGTGTCGAAGACCGACGCCAAGAAGTCCCAGGCCGAGGCAGCCGAGGCCGCCAAGCGGATTCGGGACATCACGTCGACCATCCGCAACCAGGTGCGCGACAAGAAGCTGCCCTTCGAGATCAACAACTTCGTCGGGGCCAACCTGACGAGCGTGAACTACGAGCAGGCGAAGCTGCTCCTTCCCCACGATTACCAGTACGACGACGACAAGCCGCTGGCGGCGGTGACGCCGAAAGTGCTCTGGGGCGAGGTGCCCAAGACCGCCGCGGATGCCGACGGTCGGACGAAGTTCGCCTCGTGGCTGACGTCGCGGGACAACCGGCAGTTCGCCCGCGCGATCGCCAACCGCCTCTGGCGCAAGGTGATGGGCGTGGGCCTGGTGGAGCCGGTCGACGACTTCCGGGACGACAACCCCGCGTCGAATCCGGAGCTGCTCGAACATCTCACCGACGAGATGCTGCGGCTCAAGTTCGACCAGCGCGAATTCGTGCGGATGCTCGTCTCGACCAGCGCATACCAGCGGCGGGCGGTGCTCCACGATCCCACGTCTGCCGCGCCCTTTCGGTTCACGGGGCCGGCACTGAAGCGGATGACGGCCGAGCAACTGTGGGATTCGATCCTCACCCTCGTGGCCCACAACGAGTGGGCCTTCCAGCGGCCCACGGTCGCCGCGTATGCGAAGGTCGTCGACATCGACATGGCCCGACCCGGCATCAGCTACGGCGACGTCGAGAAGGCGTACAAGCGGTACGCCGACAGCTACATGCTCAACCAGTACCGCCAGCAGCTGCTCAAGCAGTACGGGTACAAGGGCCAGGTGCTCGTGCGGGCCAGCGAACTGCCGACGCCGCTGCCTCTGGGACACTTCCTGCGGCAGTTCGGCCAGAGCGACCGGGAGGGGATCGAGGCGAGCCGGACCACCGCAACCGTGCCGCAGATCCTCTCCATGTTCAACGGGCCGATCACCCACAGCATGCTCGAGCAGGGAAGCGTCATCTACGACGAGGTGATGTCGCACGAGCCGCGCCAGGCCATCGACGTCGTCTTCCTGTCGCTGTTGGCCCATCGGCCGTCGACCGAGGATCGCAATCTGGCCATCACGGAGGTCCGCTCGGCGGAAACCCCGGCGGCGGGGCTGGGCAACCTGATCTGGGCGCTGCTCAACACGCGGGAATTCATCTTCATCCAGTGACGCTCCGCCGGCGCGACGCCGGCGCGACGGGGAGGAGTCCGATGCACGGCGATCGAACCTGGCTCGACGAACCACTGGCCCGTCGCGCGGCGTTTGGCACGATCGCCCGGGCCACGCTCGGCGTGGGGCTGCTGCCGGCGCTCTCGAGCCAGCTGGAGGCGGCGGCCACCGCATCCAAGAGCAAGGTGAAGAACATCATCTACCTGATGATGCAGGGCGCGATGAGCCACCTCGACACGTTCGACCCCAAGCCGGGCAAGCAGGAGCAGGGGGAGACGAAGCCGATCAAGACGAAGACACCGGGCGTGCTCTTCGGCCAGCACATGGAGAAGCTCGCCGGCCTCTCCGACAAGCTGGCCGTGATCCGCTCGATCTCGACCGAGACAGGTGCCCACGAGCAGGGGCAATACCTGATGCGGACGAGCTATCCCATGATCAACAGCATCCGCCACCCCACCTTCGGCTCGTGGGCCGTGCAGGTCATGGGCAAGATCAGCAAGGAACTGCCCCCCTACGTGCTGGTCGGCAACGGCAACGACCATCCTGGCGCCGGGTTCCTCGACCCGTCGCTCACGCCCGTGCCGGTGGCCGACGTGACGAAGGGCCTGGAGAACACCGCGCGGCCCGCCTACCTCTCGGAAAAGAACTTCAACCGCAGGCTCCTCCTGGCCGATCGCATCGACCGCGATTTCAAGAAGCGGTACGCCGGTCCGCAGCTGGAGTCCTACAACCAGCTCTACAAGGACGCCGTGAGGCTGATGGGCAGCGTCGACCTGCAAGCCTTCGACATCGCCAAGGAGAAGCCGGAGATCCGCGCGAAGTATGGCGATTCGAAGGTCGGGCTGGGTTGTATGCTGGCACGGCGGCTCGTGGAGGCCGGCGTGCGGTGCGTGGAGGTGGAGTTCGGCGGCTGGGACATGCATCGCGACGTCGCCAACGAGATGCGGGAAAAGGGTTCGCAGCTCGATCGCGCCATGGGCACGCTGCTCGAGGATCTGCAGGAGCGCGGCCTGCTGGCGTCGACGCTCATCGTGCTGGCCACGGAGTTCGGCCGCACTCCGAAGATCAACGAGAACGCCGGTCGCGACCATCATCCCGGCGTGTTCTCCTGCGTGCTCGCCGGGGCGGGGGTGAAGGGGGGCGCGGTTTACGGCACCAGTGACGACAAGGGGTTCCGTCCCGACAAGGACGGCGTGTCGGTGATCGATTTCAACACGACGATCGCCGCGGCGGCGGGCCTGCCGTACGACAAGGAATTCCACGCCCCCAACGGCCGGCCCTTCAAGATTGGCGGCGGCGGCGCGCCGATCAAGGCCGTGATCGCCTGATCGAGCGGTCCTTCCCGGATCGTCGGCTGCCGCTTCGCCGCCGCCCCCGGCGCGCGAGCCGGGGGGAAATCGGCAGGATGGGGTCTCCCTGCCGATGCGGCAGCCCCTGCCCATGACCGATCGGCCGTTTCATCCGGCCGGCACCGCGGGCCGATGCTCTGCCTCGGAGGCGTCGCCTCCGCGAATACGTCTTTGGGGAGTGGAGGAACTCGCAGCATGGCACGTCGCAAGCACAGCAAGGAATCCTACGCGCAGCAGGTGGTCGGCCTGGCCACGGCCGGCCTGCCGGCGCCGGTGCAGAAGGTGGCGAAGTCGAAGCTGGGTTCGAAGCTTCTGCTCCTGCTCGTGCCGATCCTCATCGCCACCGGCGTGATTTCGATCTCCTGGTCGGGCGGCCTGCCGAGCATTTCGGTGAACCGGCAGCGGGCAGCCGTGGTCGGCGAGCAGGTCAAGGACGAGGCGCTGCGGGCCGCCGAGCGGGTCAAGCAGTACGGCGATTCGAGCTACCGCTGATCGCGGCTGGGGCGTGCCGCCGACGTTTTTCGGGCGGGTCCGCGGGCGGGTACAGTAGTGCCTTCCTGCCGCGGAGCCGTCCCGATGCGCCACGCCCCGATCGACCCGTCCCTGTTCGTCGCGCACCGTGCGCGGCTCGTCGCCCTTCTGCCGCCGAGAAGCGTGGCGATCCTGCACGCCGCCGACGTCCTGCCGACGAGCGGTGACGGGACGCTGCGTCTCCATCCGGCGAGCGACCTCTTCTGGCTGTCCGGCATCGAGCAGGAGGAGAGCGTGCTGGTGCTCGCTCCCGGCGCGCTCGACCCCGCGCAGCGCGAGATGCTCTTCATCCGGCAGCCCAACGAACATCTCGCCATGTGGGAAGGGGAGAAGCTCTCCCGGGAGAAGGCGCGGGACGTCTCCGGCGTGCGGACGGTGCGCTGGCTTTCGGAGCTGCCGACGGCACTGCACGGCCTCCTGTGCGAGAGCGACTCGGTGTGGCTCAACTCCAACGAGCACGAGCGGGCGAGCACCGAGGTGGAGCCGCGGGACATGCGGCTCGGCCGCCGGCTGATGGCCCGCCATCCACTCCATCGCTACGAACGGCTCGCCCCGCTCATGCGCCGGCTGCGGGCCGTCAAGGACCAGACGGAGGTCGAGCTCATTCGGCAGGCGATCGACGTCACGGCCGCAGGCCTGGAGCGCATGCTGGCCTCGCTGCGGCCCGGCGTCATGGAATACGTCCTCGAGGCGGAGCTGCTGGCCGAGTTCACCCGCCACCGGGCGAAGATGGCCTACGAGCCGATCATCGCCGCCGGCAAGAGTGGCTGCGTCCTGCATTACGTCGACAACGACCGCCCCTGCCAGGGCGGTGACCTCCTGCTCGTCGACGTCGGCGCCTGCTACGCCAACTACAATGCCGACATCACCCGCACCTATCCCGTGAGCGGACGCTTCACGGCGCGGCAGCGGGCGGTCTACGAGGCCGTGCTCCGCGTGCTGCGGTCGTCGATCGCGCGGACGACCGCCGGCACCACCCCGCGCGACTGGAAACGGGCGGCGCAGGTGCAGATGAACGACGAGCTGGTCGGCCTGGGGCTGCTCTCGCCGGCGGACCTCGCGCGGGACACGGCCGAGGAGCCGGCCTGCCGGAAGTATTTCATGCACGGGCTGGGGCACTCGCTGGGGCTGGGCGTGCACGACCTCGCGCCCCAGAACGGCCCGTTCGAGCCGGGCTGGGTGGTCACCGTGGAGCCTGGCATCTACATCCCCGAGGAAGGGATCGGGATCCGTCTGGAAAACGACGTCCTGGTGACCGCCGAAGGCCCCGTCGATCTGGCCAGCCACATTCCGATCGAGCCGGACGACGTGGAGCGGCTGGTGGCGGCCGGGCGTTGACGCGATCGTGCTGGCGCGACGGGGCGGCGGACGCCCGACGGTCGGGGCCGACGCGGACGATCTGGCGGCGTGGCCCCCCCGGTGGGTAGTCCTGCGGGTTCCGCGCGGCATTTCGTGCGGTTGTCCTATACTGCCAGCCCCTTCCCTCCGGAGCCATCCGATGCGCCGCTCGTTCAGCCGCCGTTCGTACCTGTTCGTCCTCGCCATCCTTCCCCTCATTGTGGAGACCGCCGTGGCCGCCGACACCGAAGTGCCCCATCCGCAGCTCCCCGCCGGCGCCGGCGCCGTCGACGCCGATGCCCCGAAGACGTTCTCCACCACCGCCTCCGGCCTGCAGTACCGCGTGCTCCGCAAGGGTGCTGGAGCGAATCCCAAGGCCACGAACCGCGTGAAGGTCAACTACCACGGCTGGCTCGACGACGGCACCGTCTTCGACAGCTCCTACAAGCGTCGCGAGCCGATCGACTTCGGCCTCAACCAAGTGATCCCCGGCTGGACCGAGGGGATGCAGCTGGTCGGCGAGGGGGGCATGATCGAGCTGGTCATTCCGAGCAAGCTCGGCTACGGCGCCCGCGGCACGCCCGGCGGCCCGATTCCTCCCAACGCCCAGCTTCACTTCCTCGTCGAGCTGCTCGACGTCCTCTGACGTGCAGCGGCGGACGGCCCGCGCTCGCGCGACCGCCACCGGCTCGGGGCGACGCCGTGGCGGCGGGCGAACGCCACGGTCATGTACTCGGTGTGGCGGAAGCCGCAGCGGGCGGCGATCGCGGCCAGCGGCAGGTCGGTCTCCCGCAGGAGCTGCTCCACCCGGCGGAACCGCACGCGCAGGATCTCCTCGTGCGGCGTGTGCCGCACCCGCCGCGTGAACCGGCTCTCGAGCACCCTCCGCGTGACGCCGAGCGATCGGGCCACGTCCGCGACCTTGATCCCGTCGCAGGCCCGCTCGCGGATCTGCTGGATGGCCGCCACCACGACCGCATCGTCGACCGCGAGCGTATCCGTGCTCTGCCGCGCGGCGATCCCCAGCGGCGGCAGGAGCCACTCCTCCCGGCCGATCCGCTCGCCGCGCATGAGCGTGTCGAGCAGATCCGCGGCCAGCCGGCCGGCACCGACCGCGTCGGGGATGACGCTGGAGAGCGGCGGGCTCGCCAGGCCGCAGAGCAGCTCGTCGTCGTCGACCCCCAGCACGGCGACCTGATCGGGTACGGCGATTCCGGCCCGCCGACAGGCATCGAGCGCCTGACGGCCACGGGTGTCGTAACAGGCGAGCACCGCCACGGGCTTCGGCAGGCCGATCAGCCACGACTCCACCGCCTCGTCGTCGTCAGCCACAGGCTCCGGAGGTCGCGGGCCGCGGGCCGGAGGCGGGCTTCCGAACACCGTCACCTCGCGGCCCTGCGCGGCCACGGTCTCCACGAAGGCCCGGCACCTGTTGTCGCTCCAGCGGAACCTGGCGTCTCCCAGGAAGGCGAAGTGCCGGAAATCACGGTCGAGGAAGTGTGCGACCGCGAGGCGGGCGATCGCCGCGTCGTCGGTCTCCACATAGGCCGTCTTCTCCAGGAGCCGTGCGGCGCTGACGTCGATGACGGGGATGCCGAGCGATCGCCGCAGCCTGCCGATGGTCGTGGCCGTGGCCGCCGTCTCGATCCGCGCGATCACCCCGTCCCCCTGCCACCGGGCCAGCGATGCCAGCGGAGGCGCGGCGCGGCCGTGCTCCGGCAGGAAGACGGTCCAGGGCTCATGCTCGCGGACATGCCGGTGGATCCCCGCGAGCAGTCCCCGCGCATAGGCGTTGGAGGCCTCGATGACCACGGCCACGCGGCGGTGCTGGCGGATTCGGCCCGTCGTCGCACGCCGTCTCCGCCCCATGGTCGCACGCTCCAGCCTCTTGCCGCGGCTCCGGCCGACGCGTCAGGGCATCTCGGCGGTGATCGCCACCACGACCGGCGCGGTGCCATCGTCCCCCTTCACGAGCTCCACCGCCGCCAGCGGCTCGGGCCGCTGCGGCCGCACGCTCACGAACCGCACCTGTCGACCGCCGAGGTCGAACGCCCACTCGCTCTGCGGCACGTCGACACGACGGATGTAGTCAGCCACGTGCTCGCCGTTGACGAGCTGGTGGTCCTCCTTCTGCCCGTCGGCGTAGACCAGCCGCACGATCATCGACGTGGTGCCCTTGGCGGAGGCGGGAAAACCCCAGCCCGCGATGCCGCCGAGCACATGGATCGCGCGGACGCGAGCCGCGATCGGCAGCGTCACGCTCTTGGGCATCCGCGGCGGCAGATAGCCCGTGGGCCCGTGCAGCATCACGACGTTGGGCACGCTCTGCCCCTGCGGGTCGACGAGCCGGAAGGGCACTCCGTGGAACGTCTTCGGCCCCCAGTCGGGAAACACCAGCCGTTCCGCGGCAGAATTCTCGTTGTAGAACATCCCCTTCGTGCTCACCGCCGTCGCCACCTTCTCGAGCGACAACGGCACGAACGTGCCCCGCTGCGTGAGGAAGGCGAGCAGGTCGGCAAATCCTTCCGGCTTGATCTGCTTCTCGAAGCCGACCGGCATGAGCGAATTCGGCGACGGCTGGAATGCGTCGATCTCGCTCCGCTGGATCGCCACCCGTTTTCCTTCGGCATCCACCAGCTCCACAGCCGTGCGGCTCTCGGCGGCCAGAAGACCGGTGACCACGCGGCCGGCGTCGGTCGTCACCGTGTAGGCGCGATAATTGCCCTCGACGGAACGGTTGGGATCGAGGATGTGGATCAGGAGCTCGTGGGCCGGGTGGACGGCCATCCCGGTCAGTTCGGGGCCCACCTTGCCTCCTTCCCCCGAATGCACGTGGCACTTGCCGCACTGCTCCTTGAACACGAGCTTGCCGCGGGCCGCGTCGCCCCCGGCCCTGACGACCGGCAGGATCTCATCGATCACCCGCTGGCGATCGGCGTTCGGCAGGCCGCCGCCGGCGGCGAGGATCTTCTTCGCGCGGTCGCGGACGCCACGGTCGGGATGCTCGGTGAGCTTGGTCCGCTCCGTGATCGGCACGTCGCCCAGGTTCAGCTGCCGCTTCTCCAGCCGCTCCACGAGCCGGGTGGCCCAATCGCGGTTGGCGAGCACTGTGCGCACGGCCGTCTCGCGGACCGGCGGGGTGAACGAAGACAGCCGGTCGAGGAGCGCCGCGGGTGCTTCGGCCGCCGTGGAGCGGCCAAGCGCGGCGATCAGGCCGGCGGAGATGTCCGGGCTCGACCTGCCACTGACCCGCTCCATGACGAGCTCCACGACCCGCGCGTCGGCAGGCCGCAGCTGCACGAGCCGCTCGGCGGCGGCGATACGGTCGGCGTCTTGCGCATCTGCGTCATCGATCGTGGCCACGAGGGCGTCGCTGATCCGCCCGATCCGCGAGTCGAGCGCGGAGGAGCCGGTGTGCTGCGCGAGCGTCACCACCTGGCCTTGCGCGTCCGCGGGCAGCGCGTCGACGAGCGTGACGAGCGCCGCATCGGCCTCGGGGCCGAGCGCGGCGGGCTTCCCCTTGGGCCAGCCGCGGGCCAGGCCGGCGAGGGCGGCGACGGCGAGCGGCTGCGGGGCGGCGGGCAGCCGCGCGAGCACGCCCGCCACCGGGCCGCCCTCGCCACCGCGGGCGACGTGCTCGGCCACGCGCTCGACGAGCGCGAGCCGGGCCGGTGCGGCTTTGGTGTCTGCGGGCTGTGCCGACAGGAGCGCCGGCAGCACCCCGGCCGCCTGCACGGCCGCGGCGCTCGTGGCGGCGTCGGCCAGCACCGGATCGCGGAGCGTGCGCGGGTCGGCCAGCAGCGCGAGCACGATCCGTGCCGCGTCAGCCGACGCGCCGCATTCGCCGAGCGACTCCAGCGCCGCCAGCCGCACCAGCGGCGCCGGATCGGCGGCCACGTTGCGGGCGACGAGCGTCTCGACGAACGCAGAATCCTTCGGCAGCGCCTTGATGGCGTTCATCCGCACGCCCGCCGACGGGTGCGCGACCGCCTGCCGGATGACGGAGACGGCCCGCGGGTCCGCGGCCGGACCCTCCAGGCAGCCCAGCAGCCGCAGCGTCCAGATCGCATGGATCGCGGCCGGCGCGAGACCGACCGAGTCGACCGACGTGTCCGCCGCCAGCGACACGAGCGCCGGCACGACGTCGCGGCCGCCATCGACGCGGGACGCGGCCCGCTCGACGAGCTTCCGCTGGGCGCGCTCCCGCCAGAACATGTTGTCGTCGCGTAGGGCCGCGACGAGCTCGTCCGGCGTTGCGCGGGCGAGCGACCGCCGCGGCGCGGCCGCGGCGGCGCCGTGGACGACCCGCCAGATCCGCCCATGCGACTTGTCGCGCAGCGGGGTCACGTAAGCCCCGCGCTTCCCGGTCTCGAATCCGGCGGGCGTCGGGTTGTGCTGGACGATGAAGTTGTACCAGTCGATCACCCACACCTGCCCGTCCGGGCCGACCTCGGCCTGGATCGGCGCCGTCCACTCGTCGTCGCTGGCGACGAGGTCCCACGCCATGCGGCTGGTGAAGGCGGCGCCCCGTGGCTGGAGCGCGAAGGTGGCCACGATGTGGCCGGTCGGTTCGCAGACGAAGGCGGTGCGGTTCCAGTAGTCCCGCGGATACGCGCGCGCGGTGTAGAGCCGGTGGCCGGCGGCGGCGGTGAACCGGCCGTGGTGGTCGACCTGCCGGATCGGCACGCTGCCGTCACCCGCCGCCCGCGGGGCGAGTTCCATCTCGGGGCTGCCGGCGATGCCGCCGAGCGTCGTGGCGCTCCAGCCGCGCACCCGCTCGTAGACCCGGTTGGGTAGCGGCATGTGCTCGCTCGGATTGCCGTTGGCCGTCGAGCCGAAGACGATCCCCTCCTCGCTGAAGCCGAAGCCCCAGGAGTTGTTGTTGGTGCTCCGCAGCGGCTCGAACCGGGAGCCGTCGGGGGCAAACCGAAAGAAACCCTTGGCGAGCTGATGCTTTTCGCCGCCGACCGTGCCGGAGAAGCCGGAATAGCCGACCATGCCGTAGACCCAGCCGTCGAGGCCCCAGGTGAGGCTGCTGGGGCCGGCATGCGTGTCGCCCGTGCCCCAGCCGGAGAAGAGGATCGTGCGCAGGTCGGCCCGGCCGTCGCCGTCTGTATCCTTGAGATAGAGCGTGTGCGGGGCCTGCGTCACGATCAGCCCGCCGTCGTGGGCGAGCATGCTCGTGGGGATGGAAAGCTGCTCGGCGAACACGTCGCGACGATCGGCACGCCCATCCCCATCCGCATCGACGAGCCTCACGATCCGGTCGTTCCCCGCGACCGGGGCCGTGGGGTCGTCGGCCGCAGGCTCGACCAGGTCGTTGGGATAGTCGACGCTCTCGGCGACGAACACCGCCCCATCGGCGTCGAAGGCGAATGCCAGCGGTTTGCCGACGATCAAGGGCTCGCTCGCGAACAGCTCGACCCGAAATCCCTCGGGTGTGATCGCGTGCTTTCGCGACTCTTCGGGGGCGAGCGGCCGCTGCATCCGCATCTCCTCGCCGCCGCTGGTCATCGACGTGCGATCGCCGCCCGGCTTGTAGAAGGGGATCCGGGCCGTGTCGTAGGCGAACGGCTCCAGTCCCCCGGACGGCTTCGTCATGGCCGGGTGGTCGACGTAGTCGCCGGCCGCGGCCGGATCGCCGCCCGCGGCGAAGCGGATGCCGCGCTCCACGAGGTTGTGAAACCCAGGATGGCTCCAGGTCCGCTCGTCGTGCCCCCAGGCTGTGTAGAAAACCCGGCCCTTGCCCTCCGTCCGCACCCACGTCCAGGGCTCGCGCTGTTCGCCCTCCACGCGTTCCTCGAGCACCGTGCGGCCGCGGGTATTGTGCTTCGTGTGGACGTACGTCTCGTCCCAGCTCTTGAAGCCGCCGAACCCGCGCATCACCGGATGGTCCGGCGCGACGTTCGCGGTGCGGAATTCACCGGTGCCATGCTTCTGAAACTGCGCGCCCACGAGATCGATCCAGGCGGGCGAATCCCGGAAGCAGTAGCTCGCGCAGTGGAGCGGCACGAGCCCCTTGCCGTTCCGGACAAACTCCAGGATCGCGGCCTCACCCGTCGCGGGCAGCCTGTCGATGTTGGCGTAGACGGCGAGCACGTCGTAGGAGGCGAGCACGGCCGGGTCGAGATCCTCGACCCGCTCGGAGTAGACGAGCTCGATGCCCCGGCCCGCGAGCACAGGCTCGAGCTGGGCGAACCGCTCAACGGGCTTGTGGTGTCCGCGGTCGCCGAGAAAGAGAACCTTGAGCGGCCGTTCGGCCGCCGGGGCCACTGGAGCTGCCGAGGCCAACGCCGTCAGAAAAAGCCAGACGACGGCCGGCACGAGCCTCGCGATCTCGCCCCACCGACTGTGGCTGTCCATGATGTGCCTCATGTTTCCCGGCGAGTCTTCCCAGCGTGGCGGACGCCCCCTGAATGCACCTGCGGTCGCCGGCCGCATCAACCGCCGAGCGACCACTCCGGCAGCTTGAGCACCGCGCCCCCCTTCATGGCCGACTCGTGGGCCAAGAGTCCCGTGCAGGTCCAGTTGGCGCTCTGTCGGGCGTTGGGATAGGGGTCGCGGCCCTCGACCAGGGCGGTGACGAACTCGTGCACGAGGTGCGGATGGCTTCCGCCGTGGCCGCCCCCCTGCGTGAACGAGAGGTGCTGGTGGTCGTCGGCGTCGTAGACGCCACCGGTCGTGAACCGGCGGATCGGCTCCGGGAGGAGCTGCGCGAAGTCGGGCACCCGCACACGGCTGGGGATTTCCGGTTCCGGAACCTTGGCGGTGTGGACCACCGGCTCCTCCCCTTCGCAGAGCTGCCACTCGAAGCTCTTTTTCGAGCCGTAGACGTCGAAGCTTTCGCGGTATTGGCGGGCGGTGTCGAAGAGCGACCGGATGATCCGGGCGACCACGTCGCTGTCGCGGAGCTTCACGTGCGCGGATTCGATCGCGAAGGGGGAGCCGTACCTGCCGACGAGCTCCTCGCGGATCCGCCCCGAGCCGAAGCAGCTCACCTCGGCCGCGTCTTTCCGCTCCAGCGCCAGGCACGGCCCCACGCAGTGCGTGGCGTAGTGCATCGGCGGCAGCCCCGGCCAGTAGTCGGGCCAGCCGTCCATGTCCTGCTGGTGGCTCGCCTGCACGAACTGGATCCTGCCGAGCTCGCCCCGCTCGGCCATCTGCTTGATGAACAGGAACTCGCGGGCGTAGACGACCGTCTCGGCCATCATGTATTTGAGCCCGGTCTTCGCCGAGAGCTCGACGATCTTCCGGCAGTCGTCGACGCTCGTGGCCATC
>Ga0208783_10000890_pt1 | contig 18190 bp, 13 predicted proteins | sample DEB19_08_DNA_2_FD_184529 | JGI IMG/M metagenome (GOLD analysis project Ga0208783, IMG submission 184529) | Aqueous microbial communities from the Delaware River and Bay under freshwater to marine salinity gradient to study organic matter... | ecosystem: Environmental > Aquatic > Marine >...
TAGATTCCGACAACGGGCGCGGGTATTTTGCGGGCAACCTTTATGTAAATAGCGGAAGTCTTGTTCTTAGCGCAGGCAACTACAACTCCTACGCCCCGACCCTGACTGGCGGCGGTGCTTCTGGCACTTGGGGTATCAATATAACCGGAAGCGCTGGTTCTGTTAGTAGCATAAGCTCATCTGTAGCAGGAAACGCATACGCAGGTCTTAGCGCCGGTTCAGTTGGTTCACTGGCTTTTGCAAGAATAAATGGTGCCGCCGGCACATATTCATATGGCGCAACTATTGCCGGTTCTAGTTTAAGAACATCAAATGCAGAGGCCTACATAACGGGTGCTTCAGCTCTTAGTGGCACTTGGCGCTGTTTAGGTTACGCCTATGATGATGGAAAACATTCACAACGCGCTACTACTTTGTGGCTGAGAATCTCATAAGGAAAAATTTATGATCAAAGAAATTGAGCTGAAACTGACTGTTGCAGAGGTAAACGGTATACTACAGGCACTGGGCCAAATGCCCTATGCGCAGGTGGTGTCTTTGGTGCTGAAAATCCAACAGCAGGCGCAGGCGCAAGTTTCTGAGACCCAAGAAGCTCAGTAACCCAAAAGGAGTAATGCCGTGGCATCCACGTACTCAACAAATCTCAAAATCGAGCTGATTGGCACCGGTGAGCAGTCCGGTACTTGGGGCAGCACGACCAACACCAATCTTGGCACCGCGCTGGAACAGTCCATCGTAGGCTACGGCAACCCAAACTTCACGTCGGATGCCGACCTTACCATCAGCCTGACGGACTCCAACGCCACCCAAACCGCTCGTAATCTGGCCCTGAACGTCACCTCCAGCGTATCCCTGACCGCCACGCGGAACCTGATCGTCCCGACGATCCAGAAGCCCTACATCATCCGCAACAACACTACTGGTAGCCAGAGTATTGTGGTCAAGACCAGCGCCGGAACCGGGGTCACGGTGCCAAATGGGGCCTATACGGTGGTGTATACCGACGGCACGAACGTCGTCTCCCAGATCACGCAACTGCCTTCTCTGACCCTCGCCACGGCCCTCGCCGCCACCTCCGGCGGTACTGGACAGTCTTCCTACGCTGTTGGCGACCTGCTCTATGCGTCTACTACCACAGCCCTGTCCAAGCTGGCAGATGTGGCTACGGGCAATGCGCTGATTTCCGGTGGTGTGTCCACGGCTCCGGCTTGGGGCAAGATCGGTCTTACAACCCACGTCTCGGGCACCCTGCCGGTAGCCAACGGCGGCACTGGCGACACGACCTACACCAACGGCCAGTTGCTGATTGGTAACACGACCGGCAACACCCTGACCAAAGCTACCCTGACTGCGGGCAGCGGCATTACCATCACTAACGGCACTGGTTCGATCACGATCGCTGGCAACACCGGCACTGTAACTTCAGTCAGCGGCACCGGCACGGTCAACGGTATTACCCTCTCCGGCACGGTTACGTCATCCGGCAGTCTGACACTGGGCGGCACCCTTTCGGGTGTAAGCCTCACGACGCAGGTCACCGGCACCCTGCCCGTGGCAAATGGGGGTTCTGGCGCTACAACTCTGACGGGCGTTCTCAAGGGTAATGGCACCTCGGCGTTTACTGCCAGCAACGTCAACCTCGCATCCGAAGTAACCGGAACCCTACCTGTAGCCAACGGCGGCACTGGCACCACCTCAACGACCTACTGCAGCCTGACGACCAACGTCACCGGAACCCTTCCCGTAGCCAACGGCGGTACTGGTGCGGCAACTCTTACCGCGAATAATGTCCTTCTGGGCAACGGCACTTCTGCGGTTCAGGCGGTAGCTCCAAGCACCAGCGGTAATGTGTTGGTATCTAACGGCACAACTTGGACTTCTTCGGCGCTAACTGCAACGCAAGTAGGAAACGCATACGCCGGTCTTAGCGCTGACTCGATTGGTTCACAGGCTATGGCAATACTTTATAACACAACATCTACCTATGAATTTGGTTCAACAATTTCCGGGGCCAATTTAAGACCCTGCACGGTTAGTGGGGATGTGGGGGGCAGCCCCTCTACTCTTAGTGGCACTTGGCGTTGTATGGGACGCGCAGTTTACGATGATAAAAATACCCCGCGAAACATAGCTATGTGGCTGAGAATCTCATAAGGAAAAATTTATGATTATTGTTATTGAATCAGTTTCAAATCCGGTTTATTGCAATGCAGAAGGAACGGCAATAAATTGCACAGTAAAATTTCAGCATTTACCAGAACCCGTTGAATTTTCTGCGACTTCTTACGATATAGAAGCGCATGGAGTTCAATTATACAACAGCCTACTCGCCGGTGAATTTGGTTCTATTGCACCGTATGTTCCGCCAACAATTCCTGTTGTTGAAGTTGGTGCGTAATGACACATCCAAACTCAAAAATTAGCCTTGTTTCTAACGTCTGGGTAAAGCAGATGGTGTTTGAAAATGTTGGCGATATAAATGAAGGGCACAAGCATTTATTTGACCATCAGACTTTACTTGCATATGGTGAAGTTGAGGTTACGGTTAATGGAAAAAGCAAAGTTTTTGAAGCCCCAACAATTATCTATATCAGGGCCGGACAGGTTCATGAAATAAAGGCCACAAAAGCCGGAACAGTTTGTTATTGCATTCATCCTATTCGTGATGGCGAAAGAATAGAAGATATTATTGATCCGGCAGATGTTCCTGTTGGTTCTAGTATCCAGCAAGGGTTAGTTGAAGGCGTAAAAGCCAAGGAATATTTTAAATATCCGCACGAATTGATTTAAGGAGTACAAAGTGAGCGAACAGACCACTCAGCCGGAATCGGCAAAAGAAGTTGCCGGTAAGACTATCGGTAAGCAAGGTCTTTTCTACATCACGCTCATCGTATGCGTAGGTGTCGGCGCTTCGATTGTGCTTGAAGAATCCAAGATGGCTGCGGTGATGGGACTACTTGGTGCCAGCCTGACCGCTTTGATTTCCATGATGAACGGCATTGCCGGTGCGACTCCGAAACAGGATAAGCCTGAGTTTGAGGTCATCAAGGGTTTGATCGAGCGTCTTGATCAAAAAGAGCCTCCGATGAAGGTGGATGTCGAAGAAGGCCGAGTTACCGTATCCAAAGGTCACGACACCGTTACCATGAAGAAGGAAGACCAATGAGCGACTTTGATTGCGGGGTTTTATGAATTGGTCTGACGTACTGAAGGCTGTTATTCCGATAGTGGTTGCCTCGTTGGCATGGCTGCTGGGGGAAGTCAGTTCGTTCAATACGCGCCTGACCAAGATCGAAGGGCAGATGCCTGCCCTTATTACGCCGCAGGGTGTGCCGACAGATTCACCGTTGTCCGCCGAGCATAGGCACAAACTCAAGGAAGAAATATACCGCGATATTCACGACCTTCAGGTTAGAACTAAACTGATGGAAGAAAGGCAGAAAAAATGAGCGACTTTGACTGGAAGGGTCTGATTAAATCGGTAGCCCCGACTGCCGCTACGCTGCTCGGTGGGCCTCTGGCTGGTATGGCTGTTGAAGCGATTGCCGGTGCGATTGGCGAGCCGAATGCCACCAAAGAGCAGATCATTGAGAAGCTGCAAACTGGCACCCTGACCGCCGAGCAGATGGCTGCACTCAAGACCGCTGAAGCAAACCTGAAGATCAAGCTGCGGGAACTGGATATCGATCTGGAGAAGGTTCATGCCGCAGACCGAGATAGCGCCCGCCAGATGGCTGCAAAGACCGGTGATGTCTGGACTCCGCGGATTCTTGCATTTGTTGTGCTGATCACTTGGGGCATCGTGCAATACCATCTGCTGACTGCCGTGGTTGATAGCTCCATGAGAGAACTCGTAGCGCGACTGCTGGGCACATTGGACGCCGCCCTTATGGCGGTGTTGTATTACTACTATGGCTCGTCGGCTGGCTCCGCCGCTAAAAACGACGCACTGGTTAAGAAATGACCACTCCGCTCTCTGCCAACTTCTCGCTGGCCGAGCTTACCCGCTCCGAGGCCGCTGACCGCAACGGCTGGGACAACACGCCCAATGAGCAAGAGACTGCGAACCTGAAGCGGTTGGCTGCGTTGCTGCAGCAGGTCAAGACGGCGGTGGGCGGCAAGCCGGTGATGGTCAACAGTGGCTTCCGGTCGAAGAAGGTCAATGACTCGGTGGGTTCCAAGGACACCAGCCAGCACCGTCTGGGCTGTGCTGCGGACATTCGGGTGCCGGGGATGAAGCCGAGGGAGGTGGTAGAAGCCTGCATTGCCGCCGGTATCCCGTTTGACCAGATCATCCTTGAGTTTGACTCATGGACACATATCTCAGTGCCGAACACTCCGGAGTTTAAACCGCGTGGTTCCAAGCTGATTATTGACAAGCAGGGCACTCGCCCGTTCGCGTAAGGGGTAATCGATGCCGTTACAGAAACTCCAGTTCAAGCCCGGGATCAACCGCGAAAACACCAACTACGCTGGTGAAGGGGGCTGGTACGACTGCGATAAGGTTCGCTTTCGCTCTGGGTTTCCGGAGAAGATCGGCGGCTGGCAGAATCTGGCGGCTTCGGTGGCGGGCGTTTTCTACACTTACAAGGGTGTATGCCGTAACCTCTGGAACTGGATTACGCTCAACAGCAGTAACCTGACCGCGCTTGGCACGGAGCAAAAGCTCTACATCGAGAACGGTGGTGCGTTCTATGACATTACGCCTATCCGCGATACCGTAACCATCAACAATAACCCGTTCGCCATTACCAACGGCAGTAAGCTTGTTGTTGTAACGGATACTGCCCACGGCGCTACGGTCGGCACCTATGTGACGTTCTCTGGGGCGACTGGTGGGGATTACACCGTATTCAATGCCGAGTATGAGATCGTCGCTGTCGTAGACGCAAACAGCTACCAGATAATCCTTTCTACTGCGGCATCTGCTACGGGGTCTGGTGGTGGGGCTTCGGTATCTGCAGCCTATCAAGCCAACTCCGGTAACTCTGTGGCATCTACCGGCACGGGGTGGGGTGTGGGCCCATGGAGCCGGGATGGCTGGGGTGATGAGTACTCTGGCACGGCTGTTGTGGAAGATACCAATGCGCTGCGGCTGTGGTCGCTGGATAACTACGGTGAAGACCTTGTATCGGCTATCCGTGAAGGTGCGATTTATTATTGGGTGGCTGACACGACGACAACCCCGCCACGTGCAGTGACATTGGAAAGCAAAGCAAATACCGCAGGATACGACGGCGACTTTGTACCAAATAAAGTGTTTGAAATCCATACCTCCGGGGTGCAGCGTTTTGCTATCTGTATTGGGGCCAATCCTTACGATCCGGGCGACTCCGAGACGGACTTCGACCCCATGCTGGTGCGGTGGTCAGACCAAGAAAACATCTACCAATGGGTTCCCGCTGCCACCAATCAAGCGGGTGAAATTCGCATGTCCCACGGCTCGCGTCTGGTTACTGCCCGTCACGGGCGGCAGGAGTTTGTGGTCTGGTCAGATAGCGCCATTTACTCAATGCAATACCTTGGGCCACCCTATGTTTGGGGTGTAAACCTGCTCATGGACGGTATCTCCATCGCCTCCCCAAATGCGGTGGTTGGTGCGAGTAACCTGATGTTCTGGATGGGTGTGGATAAGTTCTACATGTACGACGGTCGCGTCCAGACACTGCCTTGCTCGGTTCGTCAGTTTATTTTTGACGACTTTAACTATGACCAAGCTTATCAAGTAGTTGCTGGTGGTAATGAGCAATACAGTGAAATATGGTGGCACTACCCGTCACTGAACAGCACGTTGAATAATCGGTATGTTATTTACAACTACCTCGACAACGTCTGGTATTACGGCACCATCAACCGCACGGCTTGGTTAGACTCACCCCTGCGTGACCGGCCCATGGCGGCGTTCAGCGTCAAAGTCAGCTACCTGTCCGCTGCTATCACTTCGTCCGACACCACGATCAACCTGATTGATGCTTCGACATACCCGGAGTCCGGCACTATTCAGATTGACAGCGAGAAAATTACATACACCAGCCGGACGGCTACCGCACTTAGTGGGTGTACTCGGGGTGTCAGCGGGACTACGGCTGCTTCTCATGTAGCTTACTCCACGGCACCGTTGGTTATCCCGAATCAGGTGATGTATCACGAAGTCGGCAATGATGACCTCTCTACCGCCGCTGCTATCCCGATCGAAGCGTATATCGACTCGTCTGACTTTGACATCGGAGACGGGCATAACTTCGGGTTCGTGTGGCGGATTATCCCTGACCTGACGTTTGACGGCTCGACCACGGCTGCGCCCAATTACCCGGAAGTCACTATGGTCTGCAAGCCACGGCAGTTCTCGGGGTCTGCATACAGCGCACCAAGTTCTCCTTCGGTGACCAGCGCCCAAAGCTACAACACGCAGCGCGTTTACACGGTGCAGCAGTTCACCGGTCAGGTATATACCCGGGTTCGCGGCCGTCAGATGGCGTTCGAGATCAGGTCTACCGGGCAGGGTGTGGCGTGGCAGTTGGGTGCGCCTCGAATTGATATCCGTCCTGATGGCAAGCGATAAATATGCCCATCCTCAGAACATCCAAGGCTCCCAACTTAATCAATGCTCCGCAGGAGTATTTGGCGCGGTACCACGACCAGCTCAACCGCGAGCTGCGGGTCTACTTCAATGTGATCGACAACGGTCTGTCCAACCTGTTCGGGCCGCGTGGCGGTGACTACCTGACGTTCTCGTATGGCTCCTTCTACGACGACACCGACCAGACCGACGGAGACACGACCCGTGCATACTTTATCCGTTTAAACACCACAGACCTGAGCCAAGGGGTAACGATTGAGAACCGGTCAATTACATTCACGGGAAGCATTGCGACAACTACGCTGACGGTGACGGTAGCTCCTGCGGAAGGCTCGATCTACATCGGGATGCCAATCACCGGAACCGGGGTGACTGCGGGTACAACCATCACGGCGTTTGGCACCGGCGGTGGGTTGACTGGCACCTACACGGTCAGTGCTTCACAAACTGTATCCAGCACCACCATCACCGGCACGTTGCCGACCAAGGTCACAGTTGAAACTGCAGGGATTTACAATATCCAGTTCAGTATTCAATTCATCAACGCAAACGCTAATGTGCAGGACGTTTCTGTTTGGTTGCGCCAAAACGGGGTTGATGTTCCAGCATCTAACGGCGATTCGTCAATACCTGCAAAACACGGGTCTACGGATGGGCGGTTAATCGTGGCTTGGAACTATTTTGCTACGGCAGCGGCAGGGGACTTTTTTGAACTGATGTGGTCTGGCAACAGCTCCGATATTAGTATCCAGCACTTACCTACTCAGTCCAGCCCAACCCGTCCATCCACCCCGTCGGTTATTCTGACTGTAGCCCGGGTATCAGATGTTCCGGAGGTTGTTTATGCGTGATATTATGTTGAAAATCTTGGGGGTTTTATGAGAGAAACTGCCGCTGGCTTGGCCGCTCTGGGGCGAGGCCCCGACACAATGCTGGTTCACATGACCCCGGGGGAAGTACAGGGTCTTCAAGCACTTGCGCTGTCCCACGGCGGCTCCCTGACCATCAATCCACATACCGGACTCCCTGAAGCTGGGTTTCTAAAAGATATTTTGCCTACGATTGTAGGAGTAGGTTTGACAATGATGGGGGTCCCTGCGTGGGGCGTAGGGCTTGGTTCTGGGCTAACTTCCTTGGCTACGGGTAAAGACGCTGGTACTGCTTTGATGAGCGGGTTGCTAGCTGGTGGTGGGGCGGGAATGTTTGGTCCGGGCGCTGCAGGTACAGGCGAAGGTGCGGGGGCTTTACTTAATGCGGGAGCCGCTACCCCGGGTGCATACGCGTCTACTCTTGGCGTTGGTGCCGAGCAAGCAGGGCAACTAGCCGCACAAACTGGTGGATTTGGTCTGGAAGGGCTTACACAAACCGCCGCCAGCGCTGGAGCACAAGCTCCAAGTTACGGGGCTACTCTTGCGGAAGGGTTTAAATCAGCAGCCTCTGATCCCATGGCTTTTGCCAAAAGCAATAAAATGGCGCTGGGTGCTCTTGGTGTAGGGGCTCTGAATGCCTTGGGCGGTTTTGAACAGCCAGCGCTTAATACCGCTATGCCCCAGCAGGAACGTTTTACCGGTAAGTTGTCAGGCCCTATTCGCCGTCCGTACGATCCAGATCGTAATCTCTATACTGACTTCGGCAACTTACGGCCCACATACGCTGCCCAAGGCGGTAACCTCGACATGAAAGACGGTGGTTTTGTTGTGCCGGCCGACGTGGTCAGCCATCTGGGTAACGGCGATACGGATGCAGGGCTCAAAGCGCTGATGAGCAAAACCCGGGCAAAACCCATCAAAGGGCAAGGCGACGGCATGAGCGATTCTATCCCCGCGTCAATTAACGGTGTGCGGGAAGCCCGCGTAGCTTCTGGCGAAGCGTATCTTGATCGAAACGAAGTTGCCCGGATTGGCAAGGGTGATCAGAAACGCGGGTCAAAGAAGTTGTACGCCATGATGGACAAGGTTCGCAAAGCGCGTACGGGCACCGCCAAGCAAGGCCGTCAAATTAACCCCGATCGGTTTGTGCCTGCATGATGGTGAGTTTGGTGCCCCCGGGGCATGTGCATGAATGCTGGCCGTCCGTGCAAGAGTTTATGGACAAGGCGGCAGAGTATACGTTTGGGCGGTATCACGAAGACGATATTTATGACTTGGTGACGCAGAGGCCGGACTATAACCTCTGGGTTGCCTTTGAAGAAGGCCCGGTCTACTATGGGGCGGTTGTTACCAGCATCACGGAATACCCCAACAAACGGGTGCTGGCTATGCAGTTTTGTGGTGGTGATGAGATAGACCGTTGGAAAGACCCCATGCTGGCGCTGCTGCGCCGCTGGGCAAAGGACACGCAGTGCAACGCCATCGAGTTTACGGGGCGCAGGGGTTGGATTAAATTATTTGCCAATGACGGCAACCAAGTTCAATGGGTAACCTGCGAGTTACCGTTAGGAGAGTAGCATGGGCAAAGGCGGCGGCGGAGCACCACAACCAACATCACAAAATGTAACGCAGACTAATCTGCCAGAATACGCACGTCCCTACTTTGAAGACTTAATGAAGCGGGGGCAGGAAGCTTCGCAAGTTCAGTATCAACCGTATGGTGGCGAACGCACTGCAGGGTTTACGCCGCTGCAGGAACAAGCATTCCAAGGTATTCAGAATCTTGGACCTTCCCCCCTTACGGGCACAGGCGCAGGACTCACGGGATTGGCTGCAGGTCAAGCCGCACAGGCTAGTCAGTATCAACCGATGGCCCCCCAACAGACATACCAAGCGCCGCAATACCAAGGCATGGGGATCGAGTATCTGGGCACACAGGCTCCGCAGCTGCAGCAATTTGGTATGAGGCCTGCTGAACGTGTGCGTACTGGGTCTTTTGCACAGCCCGGAACGGCGGAAGCCTACATGTCTCCCTACATGCAGAATGTGGTGGACGTGCAGCAACGGGAAGCGCAGCGGCAGGCGGATATCGCCCGGACTCAACGTGGTGCGCAGGCTGTCGGTGCTGGTGCCTTTGGTGGTTCCCGTCAGGCGATTATGGAGGCCGAAGCTGCTCGAAATTTAGCTACCCAAAAGGGTGACATCCAAGCGCAGGGGCTTCAGTCCGCGTTCCAGCAGGCTCAACAGGGGTATCAGACCGACGCCGCTCGTCGGCTTCAGGCTGCTCTTGCCAACCAACAGGCTGGGCTTACCGTCGGCGGACAGAACCTTGCAGCTGCTCTTGGCGTCCAACAGCTTGGCGCTCAGACGGGTCTCCAGTCTCAACAGCTCAACCAAGCCGCGCAGCTCCAAGCCCAACAGCAGGCACTGGGTCAATCGCAGGCTGCCAATCAGTTTGCCCAACAGAACGCTCAACTCGCCGCTCAATACGGGCTGGCTGGGCTTCAGGCTGGGGAACAGTCGCGGCAGTTCGGTGCCAACCTCGGTATGCAGGGCGCAGGGATGCTCGGGCAGTTGGGCGCGCAGTTTGGTCAACTGGGTCAGACCGCGTTTGGGCAACAAGCAGCAACTGCACAGGCTCAACAACAGGCTGGTGCCGCGCAACAAGCGCTATCGCAGGATATTCTTAACAAGCGCTACGAAGACTTTATGCAGCAGACGCTGTACCCGCAGTCGCAACTGCAGTTCTACAGTTCGTTGCTCCGAGGCGTTCCTGTTGCACCGCAGCAAACCATGTATCAGTATCAAGCTCCCGCATCGACGGCTAACCAGTTATTGAGCGCCGGGCTAGGTGCTTACGGTGTTAATAAGATGTTTTCCAAAGAAGGCGGTGAGATCAAAGGATACGCTGAAGGCGGTGCCGTAAAGGGTTACGCCGTGGGGGGTAATGTAGCAAACCCGCAGGCCCAGTACGAGATGGCGCTGCGCATGCCGATTGAACGACTGCAGCAAATAGTGAAAGGCATGCCCGCCCCAATTGAGCAAGGCGTTGCGCTGTTGGTATTGAACCAGAAAAAGCAAACGCAGACCGCCATGGAAGGCGAACAGGCACAAGCGCAGCTTAACCAGCCCACCATAAAAGATCGCATATTGGGTCTTAACGGCTTGGCGGATATGGACATCCCCGAAGGCGGTATTGCTGGTGAACCGGAAGAAGTTGAAGGCGAAGAACCGCTGCAGGCAGCAGCGCAGGGTGGGCCTATTCGGTTTCAAAATCAAGGTGAAGTGCCTTCTTTGATACCACAAGCATTGCGGGATTTATATTACCGCAAAAGAACGTACGCTACCCCCGCTGAAGAAGCCCGCGCGCAACGTTTAGAAATTGCCAAAAAAGAACCACTGTTGGCAGCAGCACCCGACGTTATGAGCGGGTTTATGACCGACCCCATTACCGGGGTACGGATTCCGGTATCCGATGTTGTGGACCGTAAATACAGCGACCAATACAGCGAAGTGCCAAGCACCGGTATTGCTGATATTGTCTCACCCAAAGCCAAACCCAAGGCCAAAGCCGCTCCTAAAGACAGCGGTATTGCCGTGGGCCGCTATGCACAAGAACCTGATGCTGCTGCGTATGGGCCTTCATCGGTTTATCCCACGGCTACCGGCGCTGCACAGCCAGCGATGTCCGAAGACGACTTGATAAAGAGCTACGCGGAGAAGGCGGCGGGGTACATGAAGGGACCGCGTGAAGCGTTCCGCAGTGCTCAGAAAGCGTCGGAAGAAGAAGCCCGGAAAGGGATAACCGCGCTTCGTGAAGAATCCAAAGGAGTTGCAGCACTGCGTGCGGCTAGAGAACTGTCCAAGGGTGGGCGTCGTAGCTTTGAATCCATCGGTGAGGCGCTGGGCGTTGCTGGCGAGACCGGCATGCAGTATGGCAAAGAACGGCGAGCCGCCGAGAAAGAACTGCGGGCGTCGCAGATAGATATGGCCAAGGCCGAAATGGCGTTTAAGCAGGGTGACTACGAGCTTGGCGCAAGGCTTATGGACAAGTCGGAAGATCGTAAACTTAAAGCAGCGGAGCAGGCTGGGTTGGATGCGTACCGAAAAGAAATGGTGCGGTTGCAAGGTACAGAACTTACTGAAAAAGAGCGTCACAATCGCGCAACGGAACGTTATCAAATGGGGTATCTTGGTATTTTGGGTGGCAAAGGAGATTTGCAAGAACGCCGGCTTGACGACGTAAATAAACAAAAAGCCTTGCTGCAAGCAAGTAACGAAACAAAGACCATGGGGCAAATAGCCATGCTAAAAAGGCTGCCTGAATATAAAGGCATGTCTGACGATCAGATTCGAACTGCGCTGGCTAACAAATATTATAAGATGCTTAGCGGCGAAGCGGGTCTCGGCGCACTTGCGCCGTCTGCTCCGGGGGCAGGTCTTGATCTTTCGAAGTGGGGTCAATCGCAACAAGTTGGGAGGTAGTAATGCCGCTTTACGAAATCACCGCGCCCAATGGCAAACGTTATCGTATTGAGGGTCCGGAAGGCGCAAGTCGTGAAGATGTAGCGCGGGCTGTATTAGCGCAAAACCCAGACGCCGCAACCCCTGCTCCCGAACCCACTATGGGCGGGTACGTCCAAGAGTCTTTGAAAGCAATACCCCGTGGCTTTGTTGGCGGTCTTGAAAGCGCGGCGCTGGGCGCTGCAGCGCTGCTGCCGGGAGATACGGAAACCGGGTTTGAAAAGACTGCTCGGGAAGGTATCAAGGGTCTGGCTGAACGGTTCAAACCGTCCGTAGCCGCTGGCTACGAAGAAGCCATCCCGGTTAAACTGGCTGAAGCCGTGGGTTCTATGGGTACTTTGCTTATCCCCGGCGGCGCGGCGGGGTTGGCAGCCAAAGGTCTTGGCGCGGCTCAAGGCGCACAACGGGTTGCTCAACTTGCAGCCACTACACCGGTGGCTGGCGCTATGGGTGCTGGCGAAGCCCGTGAACGCGCTGTTGCTGCGGGTGCTACCCCGGAACAGATTCAGACTGCTACGGCCGCTGGTGTTGTTCCGGGTCTAGCCGAGATGCTTCCGGTTGAGCGCATTTTCCGTAGAATGCCGGATGAACTCAAAGGCGGGATTCTGGAACGGGTCAAAAGGGCGCTGGTTACCGGTGGTTTTGAAGGCGCGCAAGAAGCCGCATCCGCCGTTGCGCAGAACTTGATTGCTAAAGGGGTGTATAAGCCCAGTCAAGAACTGATTGAAGGCGTTGGAGAACAGGCCGCCTACGGGGTTGGTGCTGGTGCCATTGTGCAGTTCTTGGTGGACGCCGTCGCCGGTCGTCGTGCCCCGCCCAAAGGTGCAGCGGAACGGGCCCAGAGGCTGGAGGAAGAACGTACGGCTGCGGAGAAGCAAGCCGTGGTTGACGCGTTTAATGCGCTCCCGGGAGAAGTGACAGCAGACAAAGTAGCGGCTGCAGATCAAAAAATTGAAGCAATCAAGGCAGACCTCAAAACGCTGGGTAAACAACAACGTGGCGGCTCGCCCGAAGCCAATGCCCTGCGGCAAGAAATACGCAAGCTGCAACAAATTAAGAAGCTTGGAGAATATGGCGGCACGCAGACCGATCTGTTTGGGGAAGTGGGTGGTGGGTTTACTCCGTTACAGCCGTCCGAAGAAGCTGTAAGTTTTGGAGCCAACTACCGCCGTGCGCAACAAGATATTCAGAATTTAAAAGCGCAACTTGAAAGTGCGAAAGCTGCTGGCAACATATCTGCAGTAGAACAGCTCAGTGACATTATCAATCAGCGCGAAGAGGCATTGGCTTCTTTTGCCCCTCCTGCGAAGCAAGCGCCTTCTATGCAGCGTCGCCTTGCTATGGAGCAGACAGTAACTCTGTATCGCGGAGAGTCAAAAGAAAATGTAGCTGGCGGTGAGTGGTGGACAACTAATCCAGATAAAGCCGCTAAGTATGGCCGGGTTACGTCTGTTGAAGTGCCGCTTAGCGCTCTTTCTCGGCATGCTGCTCGGGGGCACGGTGGTGCCGATGAGTTTGTATTTCCGACTAAAGGGGCTCGTCCCCCTGATTTAGCCAAAGGGCTTTCGGCAGAGTTTTCGGCAGAGCTTGATCCTAAGCAAACGTATCTTGCAAACTACCGTCGGGCGCTGAACGACCTTGAACAGATCAGCGCGCAAAAAGCTCAAGCGGAAGAAATGAATAACCAAGCGGCTATTAGCTACTTTGGTCGGTTGGAGCAGCAGCGCAAAGCTGCGCTGGATGCGTTTGAAGAGCAAGGCAAGAAACTTGGCGTATCCGAAGACGAGCTTAGCGTGGCATCGCGCGGTGTTGTGGGGCAGCTTCAATCTCTGCGCAACCGCCAGAAAACGCTCAACAGCAAAGGCAATTACGACGAAGCCGCAGCACTGCAGCCTCGTATTGAAACTTTAGAGCAACAGCTTGCAGAGACTACGGGTACTCCGCTGGAGCGGGAAGCCGGCCAGCGCGCTGAACGGCAAGCCGAGTTGTTTGCCGAAGAAATGGAAGCAAAGCCGTATCCGTCAGTAGCACCCAAAGTTGCGCAACCAGAAGTACCGCCCGAAGTTGCTGCGAAACTGGAACAGCTTCAAGGACAACGCGCGCAGCTTGTAGATCAAAAGAAAACTACGTCTGGTGCCCGCGCAAAATACATCCAGAATCAGATAGACGCCTTAGATCAAGACATCAATGCGTTGCAGCAGCAAGGGGTTGTACCCGCCGAATACGTAAGCGGCGCAGTTTTTGGTGAACAGGCGCTGGAACAACTGACTGAAGCCCAAGAAGCGCGACTGCAACAAGCGCGGGACGTGTTCAACACCCAACGTCAACAGCGCCAACAAGAAGCGGAAGCGCAGCAAGTTGGCGAGCGCAGCGAACAGATTGCGCAGGTTGCCCCAATTGAAGCTATGCTCATCGCGCGAGGGATCAAGGTTGAAGAACCTAGACCGCTCAGTTTAAAACGCAAAACGTTGACCAAAGAGTTGCTGGCGCAGCCCCGCAAAGAAAAAATGCTGCCGGGTCTTGGCGAAGGAGTTACAACCAGCAACCTGCGGGAGAGTATCGATAACGTAAACCTGACGGCTCCGGTTCAAAAACTGTTGGGTCTGACGCTGCCGCAGGAAGTGTCTTTGGCCGACGAGCAGGGTGCGCAGACTGCTTTACCAATTATTCAACAGCGCATTTACGATCTGGAGTCGGCCCGGCGCACGGAGTTTCCCAGCAAGACGCTGGTAGAAGACGGCAAACTTACGAAAGACGGGCAACGTCTTGTAGGCACGGAAGCAGCGCTTAACGTTCTGCGGCGTTTGGAATCTGTTGCCAAAATGTCGCTACCGCAACCCGAAATGACTGCTGCGGAACGCACTGCGGTTGAAAAACTGGGCGCGCTTCCTGAGTCCCGCGTGACCCCCGCAAAAGCTGCAGAAACAATAGCTAGTTTGCGCCAGCAACGCGCTGCTGCACTGTCTGATTTTGGGGCGGCTATTGATGGCTTGCGGCGCGGCGAAGCTACCGATCCTGTAGAAATTGACGCGGATAAGCAAAGAACCCGCGAACTAATTAACAACTTGATGTTTTTTGTAACTCGTGAAGCGCAACTGGCGCGGGTCATGAATAACAAGGGTGCAGCTTCGCCCGAACAAATTAACCAGCTTGTACGCCCCCTTCGCGCGAGGCTTGAACAGCTTCTGGAAAATGCCAAACCTGCGGGATCGCAACGCGAAGCCGATTTGATGCGCCTACTGGCAGGTGCTATTCAAAGCCAAGACCGCGCAGGTATTGCGCAATATCGGCAAGAACTGGCAAGAGAACGTCAGCGTTTGTCTACCCCCGACACACAGGCAAAAACGATACGCTTGCAAAATGGCGTGGAAGTAACAAAAACAGCAACTCAAGATGGCGGCAGCAATACGGTTGTTACCCGTGAAGGTAGAACTGTTCAGAACACAACTAAATATAAATACGACGCTAGCGTAGACGGTGAAAAAACAGTAATTCGCGTTGAAAAAAATAACATCACTGGCGAAACAGAAGCCTTTTTTGAAATAAATGGTGCCGCAGTAGGTTCTGGTCTTGGCATAAAACAGCTTGTTGCTAACGGCATTTCTGTTGAAAACGCTCTTAAAAAAGTACTGCCTACTACTGAATTTTTGCGAAAAAGAAAAAGTTTTGAGGGCGTTGAAAGCACTCTACCGTCAGTAATCGAGCGTGGTATGACTACGGGGGACGTTACGAAACTGACGTATCCCGCCCAACGTATTGCGCAAGGCGAAAGTGAACTTAGTCGTCTGCAGGCTGAAATTGCCAAAACAATCTACAAGCTAGGGTATACAAAGCGTGCGGCCAAGCAGCGCGTTACTCCGCCGTTTGCTCTCCAAGGCGAAATGGCCGCAGAGCGTAAAGTTGCTGCAGTGCAAAATATGTTGGCAAGAGCCAAAGCGGAAGGGGATGAACAGGGTGTTGCCCGCGCTGAAGAAATCCTTCAGGGACTGCGTGCTCCGGCTACGGCGGATAAACAGAACGTTGCAAACAAACTTGATGAAGCGCTGCGGCGTGAAGTCCCCGAAGCTGATCGTGCTGTGCTAGAACGTGCGGCAGATATGCTGGCGCGGGGCTCGGTCCCCAAGGAGCTTGTTGCAGAAGTAAACGATGTTGCCGACAGTATATTGATGGGTCGGGAAGCGGACTTGAGCGGTTTGCAAAGCGAACTGCGCCGCGCAGAAGAAGCGTTGATGGAAGCCCCGGGGCAACGTGAAATTGAAATGCCTGAAGCGCGGTCGTTTATGCGCGCCACTCCGGCTAATTTGAAGCGCGCTGCGTTTATCCAAAAGAGTAAAGCCCAAGAACGTAAGCGTGTTGAAGAAACCAAAAAACGTGCAGAACAGGGGCGCACAACTGAACAAAAAATTGAAACTATTGAACAAGCGTTTGAAGAAGCCAAACGTGAAGCAAACAGCATTGTCAGGAAAGAAGAGCAGCGCATTAGGGACGCAATCGCAAAGACAGACGAATTTGCAAAAATGGCGCAGGGGTTACGCAAAAAAACCTTTACGCTTGCGCAGTTTAAAAAGCTACTCGGTCTGAACCCCACGCTTGATCCTGTTGAAACCAAAGCATTGGCTGATAAATACGAAAAAACAGCGGAAGAACAGTTGCAGTTTGATAAAGATGTTTTGTATACCCCTGAGCGTATACAAGCATTTTTGGACGCAAATAAAGATTTTAAGGAAGCGGAGTCACGCTTAAACACTTTGCTTGAAGCAGCGCAAGCAGAAAAACAACGGTTTCAGGTTAGCAAAAATGCTAAACCTAGCGCTGCGTATAAGATGTTAATAATAAAAATAAACAAAGAGTACCGAGAAGCAATGTCTCGTTTAGACGCAGCGCAAAATTTTATTAACCCTGCTTACATGCAAGCTGTTTTAAAAGCAAACAAACAGTATCAAGAGGCGCTGTCGCGGTTGGCTGCAGCAGAAAAATATATTGCTGAACTGAAGACGATGGGTCAAGCGCAAGCGTTGAAGAAACGACTTGACGCTGTAGAAAATGCGCGTAAGCAAACAGACCGGCAACTGTACGATGCGCACGACGACGCCGCTGCTAAATTGAAGAAGTGGGCGGAAGCCTCTGGCGCTACGATGCGCACGGTTACTGTTGAGCGGGCGCCTGTAAAAGTATCGGCAAAAATTATTGAAGCAATTCCGGAAGAAAAACGTGGAGAACTGCTTCAAACACAAACTCTTATAAACGAACTTACGGAACATATACGTAGTATTGCACAAACGCTTGGTTTAAAAACTAAAGAACAACAAGCGTTGGACCCGTACTTGGATGCAGATACTGTTCGTAAATTTAGCAGCGAACAACGCAAACTGTACAACCAGCGACTTGAGCTTATTGATGAGCGGGAGCGTTTGCGTGAACGTATGGTTACGCGGCGTCTTGTTACTGTCCAAAAGCCAAGCGCTGAAGAACGTGCAGAGCAAACAGCAAAAGAACTACAAGAACAGTTGCACAGCATTGCGGCGCGTATTTTGCCGCGTCAATACAATGAAATTGAAATTCAAATTGCCAAGGTTGAAAAGCAAATTGCAGACTTGCCGAAGTCAAAAGCTGCAATACAGCGCCTGAAAAACGAAGTTACAAACTACACAAAAGAAATAAAGCGCATCCGCGACGTAAACAAAAACGCATCCCCTGCAGCGGTTGAGCAAGGCAAAAAACAAATTAGTGATATTCGCAAAAAGCTTAACGCTATTAACAAAGCGCTTAATAAAAAAACACGTTCTGCTTTGGAGACCCAACTGACGGCGTTGAAAGATCAACGGCGAAACATTGCACAACGTGCGGTTAAATACGACGTTGACTTGGGTGCGCGAACTACTAAACAAGAAACGCAAAAAGCGATGCAACCCGTCGCTCGCACTATGACGGAAATTGCAGAACGCGAGCAGCAATATGGTGCGCAGCGTAAGGGTGCTACCAAAGCAAATGTTCCTGAAATGCGTACGGATGAAGAAATTAAACGGCAAAAAGAAAGTCAAGACCGCCGCAAAGCCGCACGGCCCCAAGAAGATGAAGGCCCTATTTACGGTGAACCAGACTTCCGTGACGCCACCGACGCAGACACCGGGGTTGATGCTGGCGAAGCCAAAACCGTTGCTGACCGGGTGCAGAAAGCACTGCCGGAGGGGGTAAAGTTTGTCTACGCCCCGACACT
>Ga0208783_10000891_pt1 | contig 18182 bp, 15 predicted proteins | sample DEB19_08_DNA_2_FD_184529 | JGI IMG/M metagenome (GOLD analysis project Ga0208783, IMG submission 184529) | Aqueous microbial communities from the Delaware River and Bay under freshwater to marine salinity gradient to study organic matter... | ecosystem: Environmental > Aquatic > Marine >...
CGGAGACCTTCCGGTGCCTGGCCCTCGCCTATGCGGCCGGGCGAGCCGGGGGTACGGCGCCGGCGGTCATCTCGGCGGCCAACGAGGTCGCCGTCGAGGCGTTTCTCGCCGGCCGCCTGGCCTGGCTCGACATCGCGGCCGTGGTCGAGGACGTCCTCGCCGCGGGCACCGGTCCGGCCGATGTGCTCGACGACGTGCTCGCCGCCGACGGGGCGGCCCGGATCGCGGCCGAGGCCGCCGTACAACGGAGGAGCCGATCGTGAGGACCCGGGACCCGTTCGAGGACATCGAGGTCAACCCCCGGCGGGCTTTTGCGGTGACAACGGCGCTCGTGGTGGCCGTCGCGGTGTGGGCCGTCGTCCAACCTCAGCAGGCCGCCCTGTTCGGGATGATCATTGCCTTCCTGTTCATGATCCTGCTGCACGAGGCCGGGCACCTCGGGATGGCGAAGCGGGCGGGGATGAAGGTCACCGAATTCTTCGTCGGCTTCGGGCCGCGGCTCTGGTCGGTGCGGCGGGGCGAGACCGAGTACGGCGTGAAGGCGATCCCGCTCGGCGGTTACTGCCGGGTGATCGGCATGACCAACCTGGAGGAGGTCGCACCCGAGGACGAGCCGCGGGTCTACCGGTCGAAGTCGTGGCACGACAAGGTGCTCATGGCGGTCGCGGGACCGACCGTGCACTTCGTGCTCGCAATGGTGCTCATGGCCGTCGTGCTCATCGGAGCGGGCGATCTCCAGTCGCGGCGGGCGACGACGACCCTGGGCGACGTCACCCTCGGTGCGGCGGCGGCCGGGTTGCGAGCGGGCGACGTGCTGGTCGCGATCGACGGCACACCGGTCACCGACTGGTCGCAGGTGCCGGAGCTGGTGAGCGGGACTCCGGCCGAACCACGTCCCGCCGGCGCGGTCGTGCGCATCACGGTCGAGCGCGACGGTGCCGACCTGACCGTGCCGGTGACCCTGCGGGACAGCGGTGATCCGCAGCTGCGCCGGGCGGTGGCCGGGATCGGATCGCGGATCGAGGTGCCCCAGCCGGGGGTGCTGGGTGCGATCGCACTCGCCCCGGTGCGGGTCGCCCAGTTCACGTGGGAATCGCTGAAGGCGCTGGGCGGGATGTTCTCGCCTGCGGGCATCTCCAACTACTTCCGCCTCCTCACCGGTGATACCGGCCCTCAGACCAACGAGGCCCAACGGTTCGTGTCGCCGGTGGGCTTCGGCCAACTCGCCAACAATGCGGTGCGGGCGGGCTGGGTCGATGCTCTCGGTCTCCTCATCGCGATCAACATCTTCGTGGGTCTGTTCAACTTGCTTCCGCTGCTGCCGTTCGACGGCGGCCACATCGCGATCGCGACCTACGAGAAGTTGGCCTCGCTGGTGCGGCACCGGCGGGTGCAGGTCGATGCGGCGAAGCTGCTCCCGGTGACGGTTGCGGTCGTCGCCGTCCTCGGGTTCATCTTCCTGTCGAGCCTCTTCCTCGACATCACGCGCCCCGTCCAAAACCCGTTCTGAGCGGGTGGCGCGCCGCCGAAGGCTTCGGAGGTCGTCCCGGTCGCTCCCGGTCCGGGTCGTAGGATCAGAGGCGTGATGGCCCGACGCGCGACGCGGCAGGTAAACGTCGGTGGCGTGGTCGTGGGCGGCGGCGCCCCGGTCAGCGTCCAGTCGATGACCACGACCAAGACCGCCGACGTCGAGGGCACGCTCGCGCAGATCTACGCCCTGGCGGCCAAGGGCTGCGACATCGTCCGCTGCACTTGCAACGAGGAGGAGGCAGCCGAGGGCCTGGCCCGTATCGTGCCCCGCTCGCCGATCCCGATCGTGGCCGACATCCACTTCCAGCACCGCCTCGCCCTCGCGGCGATGGAGGCGGGCGTGCACGGCCTCCGGCTCAACCCGGGCAACATTCGCAACCCCGACCACATCAAAGCCGTGGCGAGCGAGGCGCGCGATCGCGGCCTCCCGATCCGGATCGGGGTGAACGCGGGCTCGCTCGACCCCGCGATGGCCGATGCTCACGGCGGCATCACCCCCGAGGCGCTCGTCGCCTCGGCGATGCACGAACTCGACCTCTTCCGCGAGGTCGGCTTCGACGACGTGAAGATCTCGGTCAAGGCGTCGAACGTGCCGCTCATGATCGACTCCTACCGACTGCTCGCGGAGACCTGCGACCGTCCGCTCCACCTCGGGGTGACCGAGGCGGGACCGTTGCCCCAGGGGCTCATCAAGTGCGTGGCGGGTATCGCGACCCTGCTCGCCGAGGGCATCGGCGACACGATCCGCTTCTCGCTCACCGCCGATCCGGTGGAGGAGGCGAAGGCGGGCCGCACGCTGCTCGAGGCGTTGGGCCTGCGCGAGCGCAAGGGACTCGACCTCATCGCCTGTCCGTCGTGCGGTCGGGCCGAGGTCGACGTCATCCGGGTCGCGGCCGATGCTCAGGCCGCGCTCGAGGACCGGGCGATCCCGTTGCAGGTGGCGGTGATGGGCTGCGTGGTGAACGGGCCGGGCGAGGCGCGCGAGGCCGATCTCGGCATCGCGGCCGGGAGGGGCAAGGGACACCTCTTCGTGCGAGGCAAGGTCGTGCGGGTGGTTCCCGAGGCCGAGATGGTGACCGCGCTCGTCGACGAGGCCGAGCGGATCATGGCCGAGGGGATCGAGGCGCGCCTGGCCGCAGCCGACGAGAACGCCGAGGCGATCGCGGCTGCGACCCGCGACGAGTTGCTGCAGATCCAGGGTGCCGACGCGAACCACTCCGAGGAGCGCATCGCGCGTATCCGCGATCTCGCGGCCGACTGAGCGGGGCCCGGCCCCGGGGTGCGTTTCGCCTCCGGGGGTCAGCGCACGCGGTCGGCGACGCCGGTGCAGGCTCGCAACAAAGGCGCCGCGAAGGCCTCGTTCATGCAGGCCATGTGTCCGTCGTCGACACTGACCACCCGGGCCTGCGGGATCGCGCCGGCGAGCGCGAGCTGAGTGTCGGGGGGTACACCCCGATCGGCGGTGGTGCACACGACCGTGGTGGGCACGTCGATCTCGCCGAGCCAGGTTCCCGCCCGGTAGGTGCTGAGCGAGTGGCCGGCCTCTACGAGCATGCGGAGGTCGTGGCGCCGAAACTCGTCGGCGGCCCACGCGGCGGTGCTCCGGCCGGGCACGACCACCCCCGGGAGTCCGGCGGGCATGCGGGTGACGGCTCCGGCGCGCAGGGCTGCGACAAGGGTGAACAGCCCGGCCCGGAACGCGACCCGGGCCGCCCGACCGGTGAAGAACTCGCCCGCCGTCGCACAGAGCACGAGCCCGGCGACGAGGTCGCGGTGCCGGCGCCAGAGCTGCTGGGCGACGGGTCCGCCCATCGAGTAGCCGACGGCGATCACCGGCCCGGTGTCGAGGGCCGTGAGCAGAGCGGCGCAGTCGTCGGCGCAGTCGGCGATGCGGAATACCCGTTGCGAGCGCACGCCGCGGCCGTGGCCGCGTAGGTCGGGGGCAATGATGCGGAAGTGCTCGGCGAGGGGCTCGTAGGCCCGGAACCAGTTGAGGCCTCCGCTCGCGCACCAGCCGTGGAGGAGGAGGAGGGTGGGGGCGCCCTCGGGGCCGGGGAGTTCGCGTACGAAGGTGGATCCACGACGGCCGAGATCGATCCGGCGGCCGTAGGGCACGGGGCGCCCGTCGGTGCGACCCGACGGCCCGGCGCCCGGCCGCTCCGACGTCATCTGCCCCACGTTCAGCACCTCCCCCCGGAGCGCAAGGAGTGCATCCTGGCACGGGGAGAGCCGGGATGCAGTGCATCCCGGCGGAGACCGCTCCTCGAGGGAACCTCAGCCGAGAGTTGCTCTACAGGATCATCCCGGCGGCGAGGGTGTCGTTGGTCGCCTCGTCGACGAGGATGAACGAACCCGTCACCCGGTTGCGCCGGTACTCGTCGTGGAACAGCGGCTGGGTCGTGCGCAGGCTCACCCGGCCGATCTCGTTGAGCGAGAGGGAGTCCGCGTTCTCGTCGCGACTGAGCGTGTTGACGTCGAGCCGGTACTGGAGGTCGCCCACGAGCGCCCGCACCCACTTCGAGGTGTGCTTCAGCGCGTACTTGCCGCCGGGCCGGAGCTGCGTGCGCTCCCCGAACCAGCAGAGCATCGCCTCGAGGTCCTGACCGGAGCGAGCCTGGTTGTTGGGGCGGCAGATCATGTCGCCCCGGCTGACGTCGAGTTCGTCGGCGAGGCGGATCGTCACCGACATGGGCGGGGTGGCCTCTTCGACCGGTCCGTCGGCGGTGTCGATCGACGCGATGGTCGAGGTGAAGCCCGAGGGGAGCACGACGACTTCGTCGCCGACCCGGTAGGTGCCGCTCGCGACCTGGCCGGCGTAACCCCGGTAATCGTGGAACCGGTCGTCGCGCGGCCGGATCACGTACTGCACCGGGAAGCGGCAGTCGATGAGGTTGCGGTCGGACGCGATGTGGACGTCCTCGAGGTGGTGGAGGAGGCTCGCCCCCTCGTACCACGGCATGTTGGCGGAACGCTCGACCACGTTGTCGCCGAGGAGGGCCGAGACCGGCACGAAGGACAGGTCGTGCACGTCGAGCTTGGCCGCGAAGTCGCGGAACTCGTCGCGCAGCCGATTGAACACCGCTTCCTCGTAGTCGACGAGGTCCATCTTGTTGACGCAGAGCACCAGGTGAGGGACGCCGAGCAGTGATGCGAGGAACGCGTGGCGGCGCGACTGCTCGACGATGCCGTTGCGGGCGTCGACGAGGATCATGGCCAGGTCGGCGGTCGACGCACCGGTGACCATGTTGCGCGTGTACTGGATGTGGCCGGGGGTGTCGGCGATGATGAACTTCCGCCGCGGGGTCGCGAAGTAGCGGTAGGCCACATCGATCGTGATCCCCTGCTCGCGCTCGGCCCGGAGGCCGTCGGTGAGAAGGGCGAGGTTCATGCCCTCTTCGCCCCGCAGGCGCGTGGTGTGCTCGATGGCCTCGAGGGTGTCCTCGAAGATCTGCTTCGAGTCGTAGAGGAGGCGGCCGATGAGGGTCGACTTTCCGTCGTCGACCGAACCGGCCGTAGCCAGGCGCAGGAGTTCCATCAGAAGTAGCCCTCCCGCTTGCGGTCCTCGCTACTCATCGGTCGGTCCTCGGCGGTCGGGCCCGACACCAGTCGTCGGGGCATCAGAAGTAGCCCTCCCGCTTGCGGTCCTCGCTGCTCATCGGTCGGTCCTCAGCGGTCGGGCCCGACACCGTTCGTCGGGACATCAGAAGTAGCCCTCCCGCTTGCGGTCCTCCATGGCGGCTTCGGAGAACTTGTCATCGGCCCGGGTGGCACCCCGCTCGGTGATCCGCGAGGCGGAGACCTCGGCAATGACCTCCTCGACGGTCGCGGCGGCCGACTCGACCGCCGCCGTGCACGTGGCGTCGCCGACCGTGCGGTAGCGGACCACGGCCTCGAATACCTCCTCGCCCTCGGCGGGCTGGAGGAAGTCGGTCACGGCCATGAGCATGCCGTCGCGCCGGAACACGGGGCGGCGGTGGGCGTAGTAGATCGACGGGAGTTCGATCTCCTCGTCGGCGATGTACTGCCAGATGTCGAGCTCGGTCCAGTTGGAGAGCGGGAACACGCGGATGTGCTCACCCTTGCGGTGGCGTCCGTTGTAGAGGTTCCAGATCTCGGGCCGCTGGTTCTTCGGGTCCCACTGGCCGAAGTCGTCACGGAACGAGAAGAAGCGCTCCTTGGCCCGCGCCTTCTCCTCGTCGCGCCGGGCCCCGCCCATCACGGCGTCGAACCCGTGCTCGGTGATCGCGTCGAGGAGCGTCGTGGTCTGGAGGCGGTTGCGGCTCGCCCGCGGGCCGGTTTCCTCGGTCACCCGGCCCGCGTCGATCGAGGCCTGCACCGAAGCGACCACGAGGTTGACGCCGAGGCGTTCGACCGAGGAGTCGCGAAAGTCGATCACCTCGGGGAAGTTGTGCCCGGTGTCGACGTGCATCACCGGGAAGGGGAGGCGGGCGGGCCAGAACGCCTTCTTCGCCGCGTGCAGCATCACGACGCTGTCCTTGCCGCCGGAGAAGAGCAGCACCGGGCGCTCGAACTCGGCCGCAACCTCGCGGATGAGGTGGATCGACTCCGATTCGAGGGCGTCGAGGTGCGAGATGACTCGGGTCATGGAGCGGGTGGCCTCCGACGTTTCGATTGGGCGGGGCCGGTCAGCCCCGGGTCGGCCATCCGTGCAGGCCGCACTCCATCTTGCCCGCCCCCGACCACCGACCCGAGCGCGGATCGTCGCCGGGGGCGACGGGGCGGGTGCAGGGCCAGCAGCCGATGGAAGGGTACCCGTGGGCGGCGAGGGGGTGTTCGAGCAGGTCGTGGTCGCGCTTGTACGCGGCGATGTCGTCGTCGGTCCAGGCGGCGAGGGGGTTGACCTTCACGATGCCGCGGCCGACGTCGAGGTGGACGACGGGCGACCCCGCCCGGGTAGGAGCCTCGGCCCGGCGCAGGCCGGTGACCCAGGCCTGGCGACCGGCGAGCGCTCGGGCGAGCGGTTCGACCTTGCGCATGGCGCAGCACTCGTCGGGGTTCGATTGCCACAGGTCGTCGGCGGCGGCGAGCGGGCGCATCACGGTGAGGTTCAGGTCGTAGCGCTCGCGCACTCGCTCCACGTACCAGAGGGTCTCGGCGAAGTGGTACTGGGTGTCGAGGAACACGACCTCGATCCCGGGCGCGGCCTTGGCCGCGAGGTCGACGAGCACGCAGTCCTGGAACGATGCGGCGAGCACGACGTCGGATCCGAAGCGGTCGTAGGCCCAGCGGATCGCGGCCGAGGCGGGCTTGCGCTCCAGTTCGGCCGAGACCGCGGCGAGCTCGGCGAGATCGATGTCGACGAGGGGGCGTCCGGTGCCGACCTCGGGTTCGATGACGCTCACGGTCGCGGCCTCACGTCGCCGCGCACTCACCGTCGCCCACGTCGGCGACGTAGGGACCGGTCTCGTCGTAGTCGACGAAGAAGTCGGGTCCTTCGTCGGGGGTGGGGAACACGTCGAGTTCGGCGAGGGTGGCGCCCACGGCCGCGGCACCGCCGGACCGGGCGAGCCAGGTCTCGAACGCCTCGCCCGCGGTGCGCTCCTCGTTGAACCGGCGCACGACGCGGACGACGGCCTCCGGCGCGTTCTTGGCGGGCACCTTGGTGGCCTTCTCGCCGAATTCGACCTGCGTCTCGCCGAGGTGGCCGCCGAGCAGCATCTGGTAGCCGGGGGCGGCCCGGCCGTGGGCCCGGCGCTCGAGGCCGAAGAAGCCGATGTCGGAGATGTGGTGCTGGCCGCAGCTGTTGGTGCAGCCCGAGATGTTGACCCGCACCCCGCCGACCTCGGCCAAACCCTCGGCCTCCAGCGCGTCGCCGATCGCAGCGGCCAGGCCCCGCGATTGGGTGACCGCGAGGTTGCAGGTGTCGGCGCCGGGGCAACTGACGACGTCACGGGAGAGTTCGGCGCCGGGCTCGGCCATTCCGGCGTCGGCCAGGCGGTCGTGGAGCGCCCGCAGGTCGGCCTCGGCCACGCCGCGCAGTGCGAAGTTCTGCCGATTGGTGATGCGGATCTCGATGGCGAAGTCGCGCTGGATGTCGGCGAGGGCCCGGAACTGCTCGGCGGTGACGTCGCCGAGACGCGAGTAGGCGATGGCGCTCACCGTGCCGTCGGCGCGACCCCGCACGACGTTGGCCTCGACCCAGCGGTCGAACGGGTCGGTGGCGAGAAGACGGACGGGCGCGCCGGACTGGCCCACCACCGTGGCGCCGTCGGTACCGCCGGCGGGGGCGTCGCCCGCGGCGAGGACCGCCGCCGGGATCCCGCCCGGCCAGTCGCGGGCCCCGCGCAGCAGCTTGCGCTCCTTCAGGATCCGCTGCCGGAGCTCGTCGACGCCGTCCTCGAACGTGTCGACGAGCCACTTCATGCGGGCCCGGATCTTGTTGTCGCGGTTGCCGTAGTGGTCGAAGGTGCGCAGGCACGCGTAGATCGTGGGCATGAGGTCCTCACGGGCGGTGAAGTCCTCGAGGGCTTGGGCCGGGTGGGGGTTGGCGCCGAGCCCCCCGGCCACGAACACGCGGAAGCCGGCCTCGGTGGTGCCGTCGGGCCGGGTGCGGGTGACTGCGACCACGCCGACGTCGTTGAACATCGCCTGGCCGCAATCGGTGGCACAGCCCGAGAAGTTGACCTTGAACTTGCGGGGGAGGCGCTGGCCGTAGGGGTGTCGCAGCAGGAAGTCGGTCGTGGCCTGCGCCCAGGGCGTGATGTCGAGCACCTCTTGCGGGCAGGCGCCCGCAAGGTGGCAGCCCATGACATTGCGGACCGTATCGCCGCAGGCCTCGCGGGTCGTTGCGTCGACCGCGGCGATGAGCCGGAGCACGGCCGGGGTCTGCTCGAGGGGCACGAAGTGGAACTGCACGTTCTGCCGGGTGGTGAGGTGCCCCCAGCCCCGGGAGTGCTCCTCGGCGATGTGGGCGTACATCTCGAGCTGATCGGGACCGACCCGTCCGTGCGGGATCTTCACCCGGATCATCTGGTTGTGGCCGCCCTGGCGTTGCCCGTAGATGCCGTGGTTGAGGCGGAACACCCGGAAGGCGTCCTCGTCGACCCGACCGTCGAGGTACTCGGCGAGGGTGCGCTCGTAGATCTCGAGTTCCTCGGCCACGACGGGATCGAGGGTGCGGGCGGTGAGGTCGGCGACGTCGATGGCCATGGCGCGGCTCCGGGAGGCGGGGGCGGCCGGGGTGCTCCGGCGCGAAAGGGCACGGTACCGGAGCCCGGGCCCAAATACCAGCGCAGAGGTCAGATTTCCGCACTCGGCTCCGGAAGCGCCTGCGGGCTCGGGTCGACGTCGGAATCCGCCGGGAGTGCGAACCCGTCGTCGGTAGCCTCGCCGCCCATGCGCATGTCCGAACTCTTCGTCCGCACGTTGCGCGACGACCCCGCCGACGCCGAAGTCGACAGCCATCGGCTCCTCGTCCGGGCCGGCTACATCCGGCGGGTCTCGGCCGGGATCTACTCCTGGTTGCCGCTCGGGCACCGGGTGCTGCGGCGGGTCAGCGAGATCGTGCGGGAGGAGATGGATCGGGCCGGGGCGCAGGAGGTGCTCCTGCCCATCACGCAGCCGCTCGAGCTCTGGGCCCGCACCGGACGCGACACCGCCTACGGACCGCTGATGTTCCGGCTCGAGGATCGCAAGGAGACGGGCTACTGCCTGTCGCCGACCGCTGAGGAGGCAGTGACCTCTCTCGTCGCCCAGGAGTACGGCTCCTACCGCGATCTACCGGTCAACCTGTACCAGATCAACTGGAAGTACCGCGATGAGTTACGGCCCCGGTTCGGGCTGCTGCGGGCCCGCGAGTTCCTCATGAAGGACGCCTACTCGTTCGATCTCGATGCCGACGGCATGCGCGAGACCTACCGTCGGATGTACGACGCGTACTGCCGGGTGTTCGAGCGCTGCGGCCTCACCTTCCGGGCGGTCGAGGCGCAGGCGGGCGAGATCGGCGGCTCCGAGAGCCGAGAGTTCATGGCCGTGGCCGCGGTGGGAGAGGACGACTTCGTCTGGTGTCCCGAATGCGACTACGCGGCCAACGTCGAAGCGGCCCGCCGGGCCGAGGCGCCCGAGGCGACCGCCGGCGGTGACGCGGTCCCGACGATGACGGAGGTCTCGACGCCCGACCTCCCCGGAATCGCCGATGTTTCCGGCGCCCTCGGCGCCGCGCCGTCCGACCTGCTCAAGTGCATCGCCTTCGAGGTGAACGGTGAGCTCGGTCTCGCCCTCGTGCCCGGCGACCGCGAGGTCAACGAGCACGCGCTCGCCGGGGCGTTCGCGTCGCAGAACGTGCGCCTGCTCGATGACGAGGCCTTCGCCCGGCGCCCCGATCTGCCGAAGGGCTACATCGGTCCGCACTTTGCCGGGGCAACCGTGGTCGTCGCCGATCCGGCGGTGCGTGCGGGGGTCGGGTGGATCACCGGGGCCAACCGGGTCGACCACCACGTGCGCGACGCCCTCCTCGGCCGCGACTTCTCGGTCGACGTCTGGGCCGACCTGGCCCTCGTGGTGCCCGGCGACGCCTGCCCGCGCTGCGGGGGCGCGTTGCGGATCGACCGCGGTATCGAGGTCGGCCACGTCTTCCAGCTCGGCACCAAGTACTCCGAGGCGCTCGACGCCCGCTACACCGACGCGGCCGGCGACCAGCACCCGATGGTGATGGGCTGTTACGGGATCGGGGTTTCGCGGGTCCTCGCCGCGGTCGTGGAGGAGCACCACGACGAGGCGGGCCTCGCCTGGCCCGAGGCCCTCGCCCCCTACGACGTGCACCTCGTGGTCGTTCCCGGCCGAGGCGAGCAGGCTGCGGCGGTCACGGCCGAGGCGGAGCGGGTCTACGAACGGTTGCGGGCCGAGGGCCGGGAGGTGCTCTTCGACGACCGTGACGTGAGCCCCGGGGTGAAGTTCGCCGACGCCGATCTGCTCGGCGTGCCCGTCCAACTCGTGGTGGGGGCCAAGGGCGTCGCGAGAGGGGTCATCGAGCGCAAGATCCGGGCCACCGGGGAGCGGGACGAGGTACCGCTGGCCTGATCCGGGACGGCCGAGGCGGCCCGGGTGCGCTATCATCGCCCCGGTTAGCCGGGTGCCCCCGACCTCGGGGGTAGGGGAACGTGGGCCCGAGGCCCACGTTTTTTCTTGACAGCCGGGGACGGGTCACGAGGAGGCCGGAGCGATGGGCACGAGGGGCGACGAGGCGAGCGCCGAGGCCGTGCGGGCCGCGGTCGAGCCCGCCCTCAGCGCGCTCGGGCTCGACTGCTACGACGTCGAACTCGCCGGAGGCCCTGCCGCTCGGACCCTCCGGATCTTCGTCACGCGCGAGGGTGGCGTCGACCTCGACGCGATAACCGAAGCGACCCGGGCGGTCTCCCCGATCGTCGACCGGATCGACGCCGTCGGGGTCGCCTACACCCTCGAGGTGAGCAGCCCGGGGCTGGAACGGCCGCTCCGCCGCCCCGAGCACTTCGCCGCTGCCCGGGGTTCCGAGGTCTCGCTCAAGGTCCGAGACGAAGGGTCGGTGAAGCGCATTCACGGCGTCGTGGCCGACGCCGACGCCACCGGTGTCGTGCTCGTCGCCGACGGCGACCGCACGCGTTACGAGTTCTCAGACATCGACCGCGCGCGCACGGTCTTCTCGTGGGGGGCGACGAGCCGCCCGGCCCCGGGGGCGCGCAGCACACGAAAGGGTGAGGTCAATGCGTAATCCCGAGATGCTCGAGGCTCTCTCCGCCCTCGCGGCCGAGAAGGGCATCTCCGAGGAGATCATGCTCGAGGCGCTCGCCAACGCCCTCGTCACCGCCTACAAGCGGTCACCCGACGCCGCCGAGGAGGCACTGGTCGAGATCGACGTCGAGACCGGCGAGATTCGCGTGATCGCCCAGGAGCTCGACGAGGAGGGCGAGGTCGTCCGCGAGTGGGACGACACCCCCGACGACTTCGGACGCATCGCGGCCCAAACGGCCAAGCAGGTGATCCTGCAGCGCATTCGCGAGGCCGAGCGCGAGATGAAGTACGAGGAGTACGCAGGGCGCGAGGGCGACATCGTCACCGGCATCATCCAGCAGACCGACGCCCGCTACACCCTGCTCGACCTCGGTCGGGTCGAGGCCCTGCTGCCCCAGGCCGAGCAGGTGCCGGGCGACCGCTACGACCACGGCTCGCGCATGAAGGCCTACATCGTCGAGGTCCGCAAGACGGCGAAGGGTCCGCAGATCGTCGTGTCCCGTACCCACCCGGGTCTCGTGAAGCGGCTCTTCGAGCTCGAGGTCCCCGAGTTGGTCGACGGTGTCGTCGAGATCAAGGCCGTGGCCCGCGAGCCCGGCCACCGCACCAAGCTCGCCGTGCTCTCCCACGACGGCAACGTCGACCCGGTCGGCGCGTGCGTCGGTGCCCGCGGTATGCGCGTGCGCCAGGTCGTCACCGAGTTGCGGGGCGAGAAGGTCGACATCGTGCCCTTCAGCGACGACCCGCCCGAGTTCGTGATGCGCGCCCTGGCCCCGGCCAAGGTGCGTGAGGTGCGGATACACGAGGACACCGGTATCGCCGAGGTCATCGTTCCCGACTTCCAACTGTCTCTCGCCATCGGCAAGGAGGGCCAGAACGCCCGCCTCGCGGCGCGCCTCACCGGTTGGCGGGTCGACATCAAGAGTGAGACCCAACTCGCCGAGGAGGAGTCCGGCGCGGGCTACGCCGAGGGCGAGTGGGTCGAGGGCGAGGGCGGCGAGCTCATGTGGCAGCCGGCCGAAGGCGGCGACGCGATCAGCGCGGCCGAGGCGGGCTACGGGCTCGTTCCCGGCGGCACGGTCGAGCGCGGCGCCGACGACGCCACCGACGGCATGGCCGTCGATGCGAACGCAGCGGCCGACGCGGTGATCGGTGCCGACGACACCATCGACGCCGCGCCTGCGGCCGAGGAGGCCGCGATCCACGTCGAGGAGCAGCCCGCTCCGGCCGAGGACGCCCCCGAGGAGGGCGAGCTCTGAGCGCGCCCGTTCGCACCTGCGTCGGCTGCCGCCGCCGCGCGACGCCCGACGCGTCGTGGACGCGCCTCGCGGCGCGGCGAACCGGCGCGCTCGCCGCAGGCCCGACGGCCCCGGGCCGCGGGGCCTGGGCCTGCTCCGACGCCTGCTTCGACGACGCCGCCACCCGCGGGCGGTTCTCCCGGGCCCTGCGTCGGCGGGTGACGGGTGCGGAAGCCCTCGCCGGGCGCGCGACACTTCACGAGAACGATCGGTAGGAGCGGACACCCCCTTGGCCACGAAGAAGATCCGGGTCTACGAGCTCGCACGGGAGCTCGGCGTCGAGAACAACGTCGTCGTCGAGTTGGCCAACGAGCTCAAGATCGGGGTGAAGAACCACTCCTCGAGCATCGACGATCCCTCGGCCGACCGCGTCCGCCGCCTGGCCGACAGCCGGGGTCTCAAGCGCGAGCCGGAGCCCGAGCAGGAGCCCGAACCGATCCCGGCCCCCGTGGCCGAGAAGCCGGCGGCCCCCGAGCCCGCTCCTGCGGCCGCGCCGGTGGCGACGCCCTCCGACAAGCCCGCTGTCGTGCGGTCCTCGCATCGGGTCGTCCGGTCGAGTCCGCAGCCGGCTGCTCCGGTACCTCCGGTCGAACGCCCGGCGGCCGCGGCGCCCCCGGTCGCTCCTGCGGCGCGGCCCGCAACACCCCCGCCGCCTCCGCGCCCGCCCGTCTCGCAGACGGGTAAGCCGATCCCGCCGCCGCCGGGTGTGCCCCGGACTCCGCCGCCGGGTCCGCGTGGTGGCTTCGGGAGCCGACCCGGTGGTCCGCGACCCGGAGCGGGTGGTGGTGCCGGTGGCCCCGGAGGCGCTCGTGGTGGTTTCGGTGGCGGTCCCGGTGGTGGTCGTGGTGGTTTCGGTGGCGGTCCCGGTGGCCCGGGCGGAGGGCCCGGTGGCGCTCCCGGTCGGCCGGGCGCGCCCGGCCGCGGTCGGGGCGGTCCCGGTGGTGGGCCCGGTGGTTTCGCGGGAAGGGGTCGGCCCGGTGGTCCGGCGCCGCGGCGACGCAAGAAGCGTCGTCGCGACCCGAGCGAGCTCGAGCCGGCATCGCAGCGGCTGACCCCGGCCGACGCGCCGATTCCCGAGGGCGAGATCGTCGTCGCTCGGGGTAGCACGATCCAGGAGTTCGCCCCCAAGCTCAACCGCACTCCGGCCGACCTCGTGCGCATCCTCTTCGAGGCGGGCGAAATGGTCACGGCGACGGCCTCGCTCGCCGACGAGATGATCGAACTCATCGCCGAGGCGCTCGGTGCCCAGGTGCTCATCGTCGAGCCGGGCAGTGAGCAGGAGGTCGAGCTGATCGCCCTCCTCACCGGCGACGACGAGGAAGACGACGAGGCGCTCCTCGAGCCCCGGCCGCCGGTCATCACGGTGATGGGCCACGTCGACCACGGCAAGACGACCCTGCTCGACTACATCCGCAACGCCAACGTCGTTGCGGGTGAGGCCGGCGGTATCACGCAGCACATCGGCGCCTACCGGGTGGATCGGGCCGGTCGTCCGATCACCTTCATCGACACGCCGGGTCACGAGGCGTTCACTGCGATGCGGTCGCGTGGCGCCCAGGTCACCGACATCGCGATCCTCGTCGTCGCCGCCGACGACGGCGTCATGCCCCAGACGGTGGAGGCCATCAACCACGCCCGCGCGGCCGAGGTGCCGATCGTGGTCGCGGTGACCAAGGCCGACCGCGAGGATGCCGACCCCACTCGGGTTCGCCAGCAACTCTCGGAACACGAGTTGGTGCCCGAGGAGTGGGGTGGCGACACGATCATGATCGACGTGGCGGCGCCTACGGGCGTGGGCGTCGACGCTCTGCTCGACTCCCTCATCCTCGTCAGCGACGCGGCGATCGCCGACGACCTGGTCGCGAACCCGGTCCGGCCCGCGAAGGCCTACGTGCTCGAGTCGTTCCTCGACCAGGGACGCGGTCCGGTGGTGACCGCGTTGGTCGAGGAGGGCACCCTGCGGATCGGTGACACCATCGTGGCCGGGCCGGCCTGGGGCCGCGTGAGGGCGATGTTCGACGAACGCGGTGACTCGGTCGACGAGGCGGGACCCTCGGTGCCGGTGCAGGTGCTCGGACTCGACGACGTGCCGCTCGCGGGTGACGAACTGCGGGTGGCGCCGTCCGACAAGGTGGCCCGCACCGTGGCCGAGGCCCGCTCGCACCGCCGCAAGGTCGCCGCCCAGCGCAACCCGATGTCGATGGGGGGCGGCACCCGACTCGAAGACATCTTCGCGATGGTGCAGCGGGGCGAGGTCGCGACCCTCAACCTCATCGTCAAGGCCGACGTCCAGGGTTCGCTCGAGGCGCTCACCGACGCTCTCCGCAAGCTCGACCAGGAGCACGACGAGGTGCGGCTGTCGTTCGTCCACCGCGGTGTGGGCGGCATCACCGAGTCCGACCTCAACCTCGCGGCCGTGTCCAACGCAACGGTCATCGGCTTCAACGTGCGGCCCGACCGCAAGGCCCGCGAGGTCGCCGAGCGCGAGGGCGTCGAGATGCGCCTCTACGAGGTCATCTACAACGTGCTGGCCGACGTCAATAACGCTCTCGTCGGCATGCTGAAGCCGGAGTTCGAGGAAGTCGTCACCGGTGAGGCCGAGGTCCGCGAGGTCTTCTCGGTGCCCCGGATCGGCAAGGTCGCCGGCTGCTACGTCACGACGGGTGTCATCACCCGGGGGTCGAAGGTGCGCTTCCTCCGGGAGGGCACGATCATCTGGAAGGGTCAGATCGCATCGCTGCGGCGCTTCAAGGAGGACGTCCGCGAGGTGCGCGACGGCTTCGAGTGCGGTATCGGCCTCGAGAACTACCAGGACCTCAAGGCCGGCGACGTGATCGAGACCTTCGAGGATCGCGAGATCGCCCGCACCTGAGCCCGGAGCGCGTGAGCGCCCGCCGGGGGCAGTGAGGCGGCGCGAGAATGGAACCGTGCATGCCGTGGCCACCGCCCCCGCTCCCCGCACTGCGGTGGGGCGGTCGCGCGCCGTGAAGCGGGTGGCGATCCGACCGATCATCGACGGGGCAGCGGCCCGGCTCGACGCGGGGGACCGATGAGGCCGCAGAAGCGCTACCCGCGCACGGCGCGGCTCAATGAAGCGATCCTCGAGGTGCTGGCCGACGAACTCGAGCGAATGAACGACCCCCGCCTCGAGTTGCTCACCTTCACCGGGGTCGACGTCAGTCGCGACCTCTCGCACGCGACCGTCTACTTCTCGACCCTGGGGCGCGGCACCGGGCGATCGGGCGACGGCGACTCCGACGCGGCGGCGGGGGCCCTCGAGGCGGCGGCCCCGCACCTCCGGGGGGTCCTCGGGCGGGCCCTGCGCATCCGCCAGGTGCCCCGGTTGGCCTTCGCCGTCGATCACGGGATCGAATCGGGGCAGCGGATCGACGAGATCCTGCGCACGATGCGAAGCGGCGGAGTCGCCGGGGGTGAGTCCGCCGGTGACGACGCGAACCCGGAGTCGGCATGAGCACAGCAGCGGCGAGCGGAGCAAATGATGGTGACGTCGCTTCCGCGCTCGATCGGGCCGCCGCCGCGATCCGGGGCGCGAATTCGGTAGCGCTCGCCTGTCACGTGAGTCCCGACGGCGATGCGCTCGGCTCGATGCTCGCGCTCCGGTGGGCGCTCGCGGCGGCCGGGGTGCACACGGTGGCGTCGTTCCCGGAGCCCTTCGTCGTGGCCGACCACTACCGCGGTCTGCCCGGCCTCGACCGTCTCGTGCCGCCGGCCGACTTCCCGACCGAACCCGAGCTCATGGTCACCTTCGACTGCGGTTCGTCCGCCCGGCTCGGCGAGCTCGAACGGGCCGCGAAGGGGGCGGGCGAACTGATCGTGATCGACCACCACCTCTCCAACGAGAGATACGGCACGATCGATGTCGTCGACCCGGCGGCGGCCGCGAGCGGAGTCGTCGTCCGTCGTCTGCTCGAGCGCCTCGACCTCCCGCTCGACCGCGAGGTCGCGACATGTCTCTACGTGGCGCTCGTGTGCGACACCGGACGCTTTCAGTACGAGGCGACCGACGCTTCGGTCTTCGCTCTCGCGGCCGAACTCGCGGCCTTCGATCTGCCGATCGCGACCCTGTCGCGCCAGCTCTTCGAGGAGCATTCGTTCGCCTACCTGAAGCTCCTGGCCGAGGCCCTCGGTCGGGTCGAGATGCGGAACGAGTGCGGGCTCATCTGGACGGCGGTCACCCAGGATGACCTCCGCCGGCACGGGGTCGCGTACGACGAGGTCGAAGGTCTGATCGACGTGGTGCGGCGGGCCCGCGAGGCCGAGGTGGCGTGCGTTCTGAAGGAAGCCGCCGACGGGGCCTGGCGGGTGAGTCTCCGTTCGCTCGGGGCCGTCGACGTCTGCCGGATCGCGGAGGAGCACGGGGGCGGCGGCCACCGTTTCGCAGCCGGATTCACGAGCGACGAGACGGCCGACGCGGTTATCGGGTCGATCGCGGCGGCGATCGCCGGGTCGCGCTGAGCAGCAGGCGCTCGTGATCGACGGGCTCGTCGTGGTCGACAAGGAGCCGGACTGGACGAGCCACGACGTCGTCGCCCGACTGCGAGGCGTCTTCGGGCAGCGCCGGATCGGCCACGCGGGCACCCTCGATCCGGCCGCGACGGGGGTGCTGCTCGTCGGCCTCGGTCGGGTCACCCGTCTCATGCGCTACCTGCAAGAGACCACCAAGACCTACACGGGCCGGGTGGTGTTCGGTATCGCCACCGACTCCCTCGACGCCGACGGCACCGAAGTGGCCCGAGCCGAGATGCCGGTGACCCGCGAGCAGGTCGTGGCCGCGGCGCTCGACTTCACGGGAACGATCGAGCAGGTGCCGCCGATGGTCTCGGCTCTCAAGGTCGGCGGGCGCCGCCTGCACGAGTTGGCTCGCGAGGGAGTCGAGGTCGAGCGGGCGCCGCGTACCGTGCGCATCGACGCGCTCTCGGTCGACGAGTTCACCCCGGGCCCGTTCCCCGAAGCCGTGATCTCGGTGGTCTGTTCGAGCGGCACCTACATCCGCTCGCTCGCGGCCGACCTGGGGGCCCGGCTCGGCGGACCGGCCCACCTCGCAGCGTTGCGCCGCACGGCGGTCGGGTCGTTCACGGAGCAGGAGGCCCGACCGATCGACGCGATCGCCGCCGATCCGTCCGCCGCTGTGCTCGGCCCGGCCGAGGCGCTCCGAGACCTCGACCGACTGATCGCCGACCCGGCGACCGCGGGCCCGATCGCCCACGGTTCCCGACTCGCCGGCGATGCTCTCGGTGCCGTCGGGCCGGGGCCCTTCGCGGTCGTCGACGGGGATGGTTCACTGCTGGCGGTCTACGAGCGCCGCGGCGAGATACTCAAGCCGTCGGTGGTGCTGGCAACGGAGGTGGCCGGGTGAAGGTTTGGACCGACATGGACGCGCTCGGCGCTGCCGACGGGGGACGGGCGGTGACGATCGGGGCCTTCGACGGGGTGCACCTCGGCCACCGGTCGGTGCTCCGACTCGTGCACGACCTGGCTCGGGCCCGGGGTCTGTCGGCGACCGTGCTCACGTTCGACCGGCACCCGGCCGAGGTGGTGCGCGTGGAGTCGGCGCCTCGTTTGCTGACCACACCCGAGCAGAAGATCGAACTCCTCGCCGCAACC
>Ga0208783_10000894_pt1 | contig 18176 bp, 19 predicted proteins | sample DEB19_08_DNA_2_FD_184529 | JGI IMG/M metagenome (GOLD analysis project Ga0208783, IMG submission 184529) | Aqueous microbial communities from the Delaware River and Bay under freshwater to marine salinity gradient to study organic matter... | ecosystem: Environmental > Aquatic > Marine >...
GGGCGCGCCGAAGGCCGCGGCCGACGCGCGCCGCGCGCAGCACGAGGCGACCATCGCGAAGAAGCGCGCCGACGGCACGCACGTCGAGACGGTGCGGCACGTCGGCGACCTCGCAGACGATGAACTCGACCGCCGCATCGCAGAACTCGAAACCGCCACGCGGCACTGACGCGGCGGCGGAACTGCGGGCGCTGAAGCTCGAGAAGCTGCGGCGGCTCGAAGCGCTCGCGGAGGCGTCGCGCTTCGACTGGCGGCGCAAGGCTCGCCCGGACCAACTGACGCCGCCCGACGGCGCGATCCCGTGGCGGGTGTGGCTCCTGCTCGCGGGACGCGGCTTCGGCAAGACCCGCACGGGCGCCGAGCACATCCGCGAGCGAGTGATGAGCGGCGCGGCGAAGCGCATCGCGCTCGTCGCCCGCAGCGCCGCCGACGTGCGCGACGTGATCGTCGAGGGCGAGTCGGGCATCCTCGCCGTGTCGCCCCCCGCGGAGCGACCGACGTGGGAGCCCTCGCGGCGGCGGCTGACGTGGCCGAACGGCGCCATCGCCACCACGTACAGCGCCGACGAGCCCGACCAACTCCGCGGCCCGCAGCACGACTATGCGTGGGCCGACGAGCTCGCGGCGTGGCGGTACCCCGACGCCTGGGACCAACTCCTCTTCGGGCTGCGCCTCGGCGCCGACCCGCGGGCGATCGTCACGACGACGCCGCGCCCGACGCCGATCATCCGCGCGCTGGTGTCCGCGGCGACGACGCACGTCACCCGCGGCCGCACGCGCGACAACGCGGCGAACCTCGCGCCGGGCTTCCTCGACGCGATCGTCGCCCGCTTCGAGGGCACCCGCCTCGGGCGGCAGGAGCTCGACGGCGAGATCCTCGACGACAACCCCGGCGCCCTGTGGAGGCGCGACGGCATCGACGCCGCGCGCGTCCGCGTCGCCCCTGACCTGCGCCGCGTCGTCGTCGGCGTCGACCCCGCGGTCACCGCGAGCGCGACGAGCGACGAGACCGGCATCGTGGTCGCGGGCCTCGGGTACGACGGGCGCTTCTACGTGCTCGGCGACTACTCCGGGCGCTACTCGCCGGAGCAGTGGGCGTCGCGCGCGGTGCAGGCGTACCGCGAGCACAAGGCCGACCGCGTCGTCGCCGAGCGCAACCAGGGCGGAGACCTCGTCGAGCGCAACCTCCGCACGGTCGACCGCAACCTCCCGGTGACGACGGTGCACGCGAAGCGCGGCAAGGCGCTGCGCGCGGAGCCCGTGTCGTCGCTGTACGAGCAGGGGCGCGTGTCGCACGTTGGGAGCCTCGCGGCGCTCGAAGACCAGATGACGGCGTGGGACCCGAGCGGCGACGGCGAGTCGCCCGACCGCGTCGATGCGCTGGTGTACGCGCTGACTGAGTTGATGCCGTCGACGCGCGACGCACCGACCCCGCGTCCGACGATCGCCCACACCGAGCGCACCGCAGGCTGGTAGTGCCCCTCACCCCATCGACAGCCGAGCAGCTCCGCCACGTCCCCGGCGAGGGCACGCTGCTCGACGTGGCGCCCATCGCCGCGCTCGCGAACCGACTCGCGCCCGCGCCGTACAACGATCGCTTTCAGTACCACTACGGCAACACCCTCACGCCGCAGACGGTGTCCGGTGTCTTGCAGAACGCGGACACCGGCTACCTGTGGATGCTCGCCGACCTGCTCGACGAGGCGCGCGAGCGCGACGGGCACATGCACGCCGAGCTCCAGAAGCGCGAGCTCCGCGTCGCGGGATCGGATTGGGAGCTCGTGCCCCCTGAGGGCAGCGGCGCGGCGGGCGAGGAGATCGCGAAGTGGTGCGGGGCGCGCCTGCGCGAGATCGAGTCCCTCGGCGCTCTCTCGCGCGACTTCGGCAGCGCCATCGCCGACCTCATGGGCGCGGTCTATCAGGGCCGCGTCGGGCTCGAGGTCGTGTGGCGCGACGAGCGCGGGTGGATGGTGCCCGACGCGCTGTACTTCCTGCACCCGCGCCGCTTCACCTACGCGGCCGACTGGCGCCTGCGGCTGTGGGACGCGAGCGGCACGTCGCCGACGTCCTACCAGCCCGTCAACACCGACTCGCCCTTCGGGATGTTCCCGGGGCTCCCGCTCGACCGCTTCCCGCCGGGCAAGTTCATCGCGCACAACCCCCGCGTGCGCGGCGTGATGCCGACGCGCGAGGGCCTCGGGCGGCTGCTGATCTGGTGGTGCACGTTCAAGCGGTTCGCCGTGCGCGACTTCGCTGCGTTCGCCGAGTGGGCGGGCCGCGGTCTGCGCATCGGGACCTTCGCCACCGGCCGCGGGCCGATGGGCGAGTTCCCGGCGACGGAGGACGACCGCGCGGTGCTGCAACAGGTGCTCGACGCGATGTCGAGCAGCAACGCCGCGACCTTCGCCGACACCACGAAAGTCGACGTGATGAACGCGCCGTCGAACAACGACGTGCACTCCGACCTGATCGCGCTCTGCAACGCCGAGCAGTCGAAGGCCGTCGTCGGCGGCACGCTCGGGAGCGAGTCGAGCCGCGGCGGCGGTACGCGCGCGCTCGGCGAGGTGCACGAGCGCAACGAGCTCATGATCGCCCGCGCCGACGCGAACGCCGTCGGGTCGACGCTCGTGCGCGACCTCGTGCGCCCGATGGTGCACATGAACTTCGGGTCGAACGCCCCGGTGCCGCGGATGCGGTTCGCCGTCGACCCCGCGCAGGACCTCGACGCGGTCGCGAAGCGCATCCAGATCTTCACAAGCCTCAAGGGCGAGATCGCGCAGGCCGATGCGCGCAACCTGCTCAACCTCCCCGACCCGTCGCCCGGGGCGCCGCTGCTCGGCATCCCGACGGAGCGCAAGGTCGAGGACTACCAGGGCGACGAGGCCGCGCCGCGGGGCGCCGCGCCCAACGTCCGCCCCGAGGTGTCGCAGCGCCGCGAGCGGCCCGCGGGCACCGAGGACACAGGCGCCTAGTCGCCGACCGCGAGCGCCGCGAGGACTTCGCGCGCAAGGGCGACGGCCGCGGGGTCGGCGCTCTCCGCGACGATCGCTTCGAGGGCCCGCGTCGCGAGCCTGAGACGCCCGCAGGCGAGGGCCGCGGCGTCCTCCGCGTAGCCCTCCGCCGCGAGCACCAGCACCCGCGCGGCGTCACGCCGCACGTCGGCGGAGGTCGTCGGCGCGGGGCGCGGTCGGAACTCGCGCATCTCGCCGATCTGCCACGGGCCTCGGTCTTCGTCGTTCATGCCGCGAGCCTAGCGCCTCCGCGGCCTCGCGGCGACGCCTGCGCGGCGGAGCGCCACGAGCAGCCGCCGCACCTCGCGGGCAGTCCGGTGCGCGTCGAACGTCTTGACGGCGACGACGAGGGCGCCCCGCCGCCACCCCGCAGCGTGCACCGCCCACCCGATCGCGCGGCGCGGGTCGAGCACGTCGCCGGCCTCGCAGCGCCACCCGCGGGCGGCGGCGAAGGCGTCGAACGCCTCCCGCGTCATCGCGACCGACACCTCCGCGCGGCCCGCCTCCGACGGCCGCAGCAACCGCTCGACGCGCTTCGTCTTCACGCCGCAACGCTACCATGGCCCGCTACGACCACATCGACTTCCGGCCGCCGCAGGGCGCCCGCGAGGCTGCGAAGCGCGCGCTCGAGATCCGCGCCGAGAAGCCGGAGAGCGAGCGCGGGATGACGCCCGTCGGGATCGCCCGCGCGCGCGACCTCATCGCCGGCAAGACGCTGTCGCCCGACACCGTGCGCCGGATGCTCTCGTTCTTCGAGCGCCACGAGGGCGACAAGAGCGGCGAGACGTGGGGCGAGCAGGGCAAAGGGTACCAAGCTTGGAACGGCTGGGGCGGCGACGCGGGCTTCGCGTGGGCCCGCAAGGTCGTGCGTCAGATGGACGCCGCCGACGCCGCAGAGAAGCGCATGAGCGACGACGCGGGCGCTGACGCCGACCCCGGCGTCGCGGTGGTGCTGCCGCTCGACGACGAGACCGCCGCCTACGCGCTCCCCGGAGTCGACGGCGCGCACGTCACGCTCGCGTACCTCGGGCGCCTCGGCGCGCTGCCGATGGGCGCGGTCGCGCTCGACGTGGCCCGCAGCGTCGTCGGCCGGTGGGCGGCCTCGACGCCCCCGATGCCCGCGCGCTTGTCGGGCGTGGGGCGCTTCCACGGCGCCGAGGGCGAGGGCGATGCCGCGTACCTGAGCGTCGACGCGCCGGGGCTCTCCGCGGCCCGCGACGCGCTCTGCCGGATGCTGCGCGAGGCGGGGCTGCCCGTCGCGTCGTCGCACGGATTCACGCCGCACGCGACGCTCGCGTACCTGCCGCCCGACGCGCCGACGCCCGACGCGCCGTGCGCGCTCCCGCTCGCGCTGACGCTCGACGCCGCCGCCGTGTGGTGCGGCGCCGACCGCGGCACCACCGCGGCCCTCACGGGCGACGGAGACCCCACGACCATGGCCGACAAGCGCAAGACGCGCCGCAGCCCCGCCGCGCCCGCCGAGGCGCCCGCGACGACCCCCGCCGACGTGGTCACCCTGCGCGGCGACTCCGCGGAGATCACCTGCCGCGAGACCGCCGCCGTCGGGCAGAAGACGCGCAACCAGATCGCGCGCTTCGGCGAGTTCCGCGGGCACCCGCAGGGGCCGTTCCGCCTCGACGCGCGGGTGTTCGCCGACATCCTCCGCAACTTCAACGCGACCGAGAACCGCTGCGTCGCGCTCGACTACGAGCACACCAGCGAGACGCTCCCCGACAGCGTGGCGCAGCACGGCGTGCCCGCGCTGGCGTGGATCACCGACCTCGAAGACCGCGGCGACGGGACGCTGTGGGGCACCTTCGAGTGGGTCGACCCCGTCGCCGTCGAGCACGTCCGCGCGAAGCGCTACCGCTACCTCTCGCCCGCGATCCAGTTCGGCGCGGTCGACAAGGAGACGGGGAAGCCGATCGGCGCGCGGCTCACGAGCGTCGCCCTCACCAACAAGCCCTTCCTCGACGGCATGGCGCCCGTGACGGCCTCGGAGAAGGCGACGACCGCGAGCCTGACGCCGGGCGACGTGCACGTTCCAACGCTCCCCACGAGGACACCCACGATGAACGACGAGATGAGCGCGGCCCCGATGGGCGCCGCCGACCTGCCGAAGATGCAGCCCGCCGCCGCGCCCGCGGCCGCACCCGTCGCCGACGCGGCGAAGGAGAAGGCCGAGAAGGAGGCCGAGGGCGCCGCCATCGCCGACTCGAAGCGCGACGGCTACGGCAAGTTCGCGCGCGAGTGCGCGATGGCGTGCGGCATGGCTGAGATGGACTTCGACGCCGAGGGCGCCGAGGACCTCATCATCCAGCGCATCCGCGGCATCGCGGAGCAGCTCGCCGCGATCCAGGAGCGCGAGAAGGCCGCGATGGGGATGGCCGCCGCCGCGATGGCTGATCGCGTCGTCGCCGCCGGCCTCGCCCCCGAGGGCGCGCGCGAGCGCCTCGCGAAGCTCTGCCTCTCCGACCGCGAGACGTTCGACACGCTGTACCCCGCCGAGCGCGTCGAGGCCGCCGAGCAGGCGAAGCGCATGAGCGACGCCCCCGCGGCGCCGCCCGCGAAGCCCACGGCGGAGTCCCTGCGCGACGCGGCGAAGCCCGCCGTCACGCCCGCCGCCCGCGCGCTGCTCTCGGAGCACGTCGCCACGAGCGCGCCGCACCCGCCCGCCGTCGGCGGCGACGACAGCGTCGCGTCGCGCTCGGCGCAGCGCGAAGCCCTCGCCGCGCGCCTCATGGCCGAGGGCAAGGCCAAGTCGCACGCGGAGGCCGCGATGATGGCCGACCGCGACATCTCCAAGCGCCTCGTCGCGCCCTTCGTCGGCGCCTGACCGTCACCCGCCACCAACCACCACAGGATCAATCGTCATGGGAATCGCCGACCGCAACCCGGGGCAGCTCGTCCCCTTCAACTGCGCCTCCGCGAGCGTCGCCGAGGGCGCGGTGCTCGTCATGGGCGCCTCGAACGACGTCGTGAAGCTCCCCACCGGGGCCTCGTCGTCCGAGGCGCTCGTGGGCCTCGCCGCCTACCCGTGGAGCTCGTCCGCCAACGCGCCCGTCGACGCCGTCGTGAACGGCGTGTGGCCGGGCATCGCCGCGGGCACCATCACGCGCGGCGACCGCGTCGTGATCGGCGGCGCCACCGGCACCGTCGTGTCGGAGTCGCTCACCACGCCGGCCAACGCCACGCGCGTCGGCATCGCGCTGGAGTCCGTCACCACGGGCGCCCGCGTGGCGATCCTCATCGGCAACGTCCCGAGCTTCTCGGGTACCGTGCTGAAGATGACCGCGGGCGTCGGCGGCACCACGGCGAACCGGATCGTGATGGCCGCCAACAACACCGCGGTGCTCCCCGGCGGCGCGTCGCCGACCGCGGCGCTCCTCGGCGTCGCGCTCAACACCGCGAGCGCGGGCGAGACCGCGTACGTCGTGACGAGCGGCACCGCCGTCGTCGTCGACTCCGGCGCGGGCGTCACCGCGAACGACTACATCACCGCGGGCGGCACCAACGGCACCGGCCTCACGGCGGCGCCCGCCGGTGGCACCAACTGCGCGGTGGTCGGCATCGCCCTCACCACCACGGCGGCGAGCGGGAACATCACCGTCGCCGTCTCCCCGAGCCGCGTCCAGGGCTGATCGCCCGCCACCCACCACGCAAGGATCACGAACCATGAACCGCCCCCTCTCGCGCGGCGTCCGCCTCCTCACGGGGAGCGGCGCCGCCAACGGCACCAACTTCGACCGCATCGCGACGACGATGAGCGACCCGCGCATCGCCCGCATGGCGACCGCGCCGGTGGTCTCGTCGCAGTGCGACGCCACCGTGCAGCGCTGGCTCTCCGAGGCGCAGGACGCCTCGGGCTCGCTCGACGCCGCGTACAACGTGTGGCTCTCGCACGTCACCGGCCGCGGCCCGCGCCCGCACATGATGAGCCTGTCGCCCGGCGACGTGCACATCCCGACGATCGACCAGAACATCTTCGTCCTCTACTCAAACCGCGACTACATCGCCGACGTGGTGATGCCCGTGGTCAACGCGGCGAAGCTGTCGAACTACATCCAGCAGGTCCCCGTGGCCGCGATGCAGTCGGTCGCGAACACGCGCATCGCCAACTCGCGCGCGCGGCCGAACCAGGTGCAGTGGACGGTCGACAACAGCCTCCAGTACAACTGCGTCCCCCTCGGGCTCGTCGACTACATCCCGCAGGAGATCCTCGATGACGCCGACAGCTCGGCGCTCAAGTCGACCGCGATCTACATGGCGATCCTGCGGTCGTTCATGGACCTCGCGCGCGAGGTGAACGTCGCGGCCGAGGTGTTCGGCGCGTCGAACTACGGCACCAACACCACGGCGCTCTCGGGCGCCGACCGGTGGGACGACCCGTCGAGCGACCCGATCGAGCAGCTCCTCACCTACAAGGAGAGCGTGTTCAGCACGCCGAACGTGCTCGTGATGGGCGGGCAGGTGTGGCCGAAGCTCATGACCAACCCCGCGGTCAAGGGCTACATCTCGGGCCGCGCGAGCACGAAGTCGGGCGCCGTCCCGATGCAGGTCGCGCTCGAGACGATCGCCGAGCTCATCGGCGTCGACAAGGTCATCGTGGGCCGCGCGAAGTACAACAGCGCGCAGGAGGGCCTCACGGCCGTCAGCGACTACGTGTGGGGCAAGTCGGCGGCGCTCCTCCGCGTCGAGCCGAACCCCGACCCGCTGATGACGGAGACCTTCGGCTACACCTACCGCTTCGGCGGCAAGGCGTACCGCAACGAGGTGATCCCCGACCGCCTCGGCGGCGCGATGGGCGGGCAGTACATCAAGCTCTCGACCTTCGAGGACGACGTCGTGATCGGCGGCGCGAACACCGGCTACCTGCTCACCACGGTGATCTCGTGAGCATGGACCCGCTCGCGCCCGTCGCGCCCCCGCAGGAGCCCACGAAGCGGCAGCTCGCCGAGGAGAACGCCGCGCTCAAGTCGCGCGTCGCCGACCTCGAAGCGCAGGTCGCCGCGCTCTCCGCCGACCTCTCCGCCGCGCGCGAGGCCGCCGCGCGCCCCGTCGGCGAGGAGTCGCCGGTGCTGCTCGCGCGCCTGCGCTACAACGGCGTGCACTACGAGGCCGGCGCGCTCGTGCCGTTCGACCCCGAGAACCCGCCGCCCGGCTGCGGCGGGCTCGTCGAGGGCGTGCACTACCACCGCGCCCGCGTGCTCGCGCCGCGCTGACTGACCGCAGGGGGACGCCGCGATGGCCGAGATCGTCAACATCGTCACGTCGACCGACGTGATCGAGTGCCTCTCGGGGCAGGCGTACAACCGCCTCTTCGCGAAGAACGGCGGCAACACGCCGGACACGTCGTACCGCGACCGCTGCATCGCGGAGGCGAACAGCGAGATCCGCGTGCTCACGCGCGCGGCGTTCCCCGACGGCCTCTACCAGACCGGCGACACGCTCGACCCGCTCGTCGTCGGGCAGGGCGTCAACCTCACGATCGCCATCGCCTCGTCGCGCCACCTCGCGACCGAGGAGACGAGCGGCTACGCGCGCCTCGGGGCGAAGGCGCGCGAGTTCTTCAAGAGCCTCAACCGCGACCGCGACGCGCGCGCGCCCGGCTCCTCGCAGGGCGCGCCGCTCCCGCGGCCGACGGTCAACAACCTCACCGACGCCGCGGGGCAGCCGACCAACCCCTACGTGCGCAACGCCTCGCAGCAGGACACGTCGGGCTTCTGACGTGGGCGCGATCGTCGACGCGGTCGACGCGATGGAGGCCGCCATCGCGGGCGAGATGCTCCCGCTGATGCTCGACATCGGCGAGGGCGTCGCGACGGACGCGAAGACCGGCCACACGTTTCGCAACCGCACGGGACGGCTGGAGCGCAACATCCGCCACGGCGCGGCGTCGGGCAACCTCCGGCGCGGCTACACCGTCGACGTGGTGGGGCGCACGCCGTACGGCTCCTACGTCGAGGACGGCACGTCGCGCAGCGCGCCCTACCCGTACCTCTGGCCCGCGTGGGAGCGCCGCGAGGCGTGGGCGGAGCGGCTCGTCGAGGGCGTCATCTACACCGCCGTCGCATCGCTCCCCTGAGCCGTGGCAAACGCGACCCTCGCCGACCTCGACGACGCCCTGCTGACGGCGCTCTCCGCGCTCGTCGCGGGGCCGCCGACCGCGAACGCGCCCTTCGCCCTCGCAGGCCGCTACGCGGGCCCGACGACGAAGCGCGACCTCTCCAACGTCTGCCGCGAGCAGTTCCCCGCGGTGCTGCTGCGCTTCGAGGGCGAGAGCGTCACGCGCGACATCCTGACGTGGGCCTACTCGGAGGAGCGCGGCGAGTCGTCGTGGTCGGTGATCTGCGTCGTCGAGGACCCGCGCGAGGTCGACGAGGGGATGCGCGGCACGACGACGAGCCCCGGCGTCATGCGCTGCATCGACGCGGCGCTCGGCGCGGTCAACGCGCTCGCGGCGGCGAACACGTACCAAGACATCACCCTGCGCGCGGTCGAGACGCGCCCCGAGCTCGTCGAGGGCGGCGTCGTCTACGCCTACGCGACGCGCGTCGCGGCGCTGCGCGTGCTCCCGCAGGCCGACAACCCCGACCCCGCGGCGGGCCTCCCGCTGCTCAACCCGATGGTCGGCGACCTCAACCTCACCGGCACGCTCGACGACCCCGACAGCGTGAACCCGCTCGTCGAGTTCGAGGCCGAGCCGAACCCCTGACGCCTCCCCGCAACCCCTGACCAGAGAGACCGCGATGCAACTCCGCATTCACGCCGTCGAAGGGCGCCTCGTGGCGTTCGTCGGCGCCGATGGGCGCGTGCGCCCCGGGCGCTACGCCGCCCGCGACGCGCAGGGCGCCCCGCTCGCCGAGGGCGAGATCGTGCCCGACCTCGACCACTACCGCCGCTCCGGGCGCCGCGGCGACCTCGTCGTCGAGGAGGTGGCGTCGTGAGCATCGTCGTCCCCGGCTTCGCCACGTCCTACAAGACGCCCGGCGTCTACCTCGCCGTCTCGCTCGGCGGCTCGGCGTCCAGCCCCGGAACGCAGCCCATCAAAATCCTCCTCATGGGGAACAAGATGGGGACCGCGGTCTCGGGCTCGTCGCCGACGATCGCGCTCCCCGCGGGCACGATCGCCGACGCGACGCCGCAGTACCTCGCGTCGGAGAGCGACGCGGGCACGTACTTCGGCCTCGGGTCGGAGGTGCACGACATGGCCCGCGCGGTGTTCGCGCAGTACCCCAACGCCACCGTGTACGGCATCGCCGTCGCGGAGGGCGGCGGGAGCGCGGCGAGCGTCGTCTGCACCTTCGCGACGACCTCGACGGCGGACTTCACCATCCGGCTGCGCATGTGCGGCGCCGTGGTCGACGTGCCCGTCGCCTCGGGCTCGACCGCGGCGACGATCGCGACCGCGGTGGCGACCGCCACCAACGCGGTGACGTGGCTCCCCTACTACGCGCAGACCTCGACGGGCGCGGTGACGTGGACGGCGAAGTGCAACGGGCCGCGCGGCAACGACCTCGTCGTCCTGCTCTCGTTCGTGTCGTCGTCAGGCACTGAGACGCTCATCACGTCCTCGAGCACCACGTCGCCCGGCGCGACCACCGGCATCATGAGCGGCGGCTCGGCGAGCGGCAACCTCTACCGCTTCTCGGGCGGCACCACGCAGGACAGCTTCGCCGCCGCGCTCTCGGCGATCACGCCGACGCGCTACCAGCGCATCGTCGGCGCCTGCACCGACGCGACGAACGTCGGCCGCATCGCGACCTTCGTCGCGTCGCAGGCGGCGATCACGTCGCAGAAGCGGCAGCAGGCCGTTTGCGCGACGCTCGCGTCCTTCGGGACCGCGACGACGCTCGCGACGGGCGTCAACAGCGCGCGGACGCAGATCGCCTGGCACTACAACAGCCTCGTGCCCGCGTGCATGGTGGCCGCGCAGGTCACCGCCGCGCGCGTCATCGGCGACTCCATCACGGGCGTCGTCTCGGCGCTCCCGGGCGAGGAGTCGGACCCCGACGCGAACCTCTCCGGCGTGCAGCTCGCGACGGTCCCGATGCAGTACAGCGTCGACGACCAGCCGACCGACACCGAGGTCAACGGCGCGCTCAACAACGGCCTCGTGCCGATCACCGCAAGCAACGCGCGCGCGGGCTACGGCGTGCTCTGCATGAGCATCACGAGCCTGTCGCTCGTGAACGGCCTCCAGAACTACAGCGTGCTCTACACGAACTACGTGACCGTGTGCGACTACGTCGCCGACGGCGAGCAGGCCAACCTCGCGGTGCGCTACGCGGGGTTCAAGCTCGGCGCGAACGACGCCAACGGCGACCCGCCGAAGGCGCCCTTCGTGACGACGCCGCAGCAGATCCGCGCGTCGATCCTCGGCGACCTCAAGGGCTACGAGGAGCAGGGGATCGTGCGCGACGTGGACGCGAACGCCGAGCTCCTCGCCGTCGAGCCCGACAGCGGCTCCCCGGGGCGCGTGAACATGAGCATCCCCGTCGAGCCGACGCCGTGGCTCGTGCAGATGGTCGGCACCGTGCAGCAGATCCAGAGCGTGTGACCGGAAGGGGCTGAGAGACCACCATGGCGATCCAGTACAGCAGGCCGGGGTACATCAGCGTCGGCGGGCGCGTGCTCCTCCAGGCGTCGAAGATCGACGTCAAGTTCGACAGCGGCAACAAGGACGTGGACACGCTCCAACTCGGCCGCGCGGGGCACTCCACGGGCCCGCAGAAGGTCAGCGTCGACGTGTCGTCCGCCGTGCCCGCCGCGGGCATCGAGGGCGACATCATCCAGCGGCTCGTGCAGGCCGGGACGCAGTCGTTCGCGATGACGTTCGCGGGGACGACGTACAACATCGAGGGCGACATCCGCACCGCCGGCTTCATGACGGACGTCGGGTCGCCCAACGGCACCGACTTCAACGTGAGCGGGAAGCTCCTCAACACCGCGAGCGCCGCGTGACGGACGTCGCATCGCTCGCCGGCTCGACGCCGCTCGCGCGGCTGCTCGGCGGGTACATGCCGCCCCGCAAGCGCTTCACGCTCGACGTGCTGCGCGCCGACGCGGCCGGCGCCCCGGTGACGATCACGCTCCGCCTCGCGGTGCGCGCGATCTCCGTCGAGGAGACCGAGGAGGCGCACGCCGAGGCGGTCAAGTACCTGACCACGAAGGGCGGCCACACGCGCGAGGACTTCATCACGTCGCAGGGCGACTCCATCATGGAGGTCGAACTGATGACGCAGGTGCTCGCGCGCGCCCTGATGGACCACGACGACCTCCGCGCGCCGTTCGCGAAGGACGCCGCGGCGCTGCGCGGGACGCTGTTCACCGACGAGATCGAAGCCTGCTTCCGCGAGTACAGCGCGTGGCAGGCGGAGCGGTCGCCGATCCGAGCCCTCCGCAGCGCGGACGAGCTCCGGGAGGTGGTCGACGCCCTGGGAAAAGGCCGAGTGGAGCGGACGTCGTTGCTGCGCTTCGATGTCATTTCGCTGACCGACATCGCGCTCTCACTGGCCGACCGGGTGCAGAAGCTGACGAGGCTGAGCTCCTCGGATACCTCGTCGCCGAGCGAGTCGCCCGAGACTTCCTCGACGGGGTCGGAGATCCGGGTCGAGATCCCGGGGCAGTGAGCGCGGCGGTCACCGCCGTCGCCGCCCTCATCGCGCAGCAGCAACGCAGGTAGCGCCATCCCCTCCGCGATCCTCAAGATCGACGCCGACACGTCGGGCCTCGCCCGCGCGCTCGGCGACGCCCGCGCGCAGGCGAAGGCGACGGAGCGCGCCGTCGGCGACGCCTTCCGCGGCATGGGCCGCTCCGCGGAGGGCGCCGCGCAGCGTCAGGCCGCGGCGGCGGAGCGTGCGTCGCAGCGTCAGGCCGCGGCCGCAGAGCGCGCCGCCCGCCGCGCGCAGGCCGCCGCCGTCAGCGGCGCGAAGGCGCAGGAGCGCGAGCAGGCGAGGGCAACCCGCGCCGCCGAGGTCGGGGCGCAGCGCGCCGCCATGGCCTACGTGCGCGCGGAGGAGCAGAAGCGCCGCGCCGCACGCATGAGCGCCGACGCCCGCGAGCGCGCCGAGCGCGAGGCGACGTCCGTCGCCCGCACCGAGGCCGCGAAGCGCAGCCTCACGGCGGAGCAGGAGGCGCGGGTCAAGCAGCAGGCGCTCGAACGCCTCACGCGCGCCTACGAGGCCGAGGAGCGCCGCCGCACGACCGCGGCGAAGCGCGAGCAGCGCGAGCGGGATCGCGAGGCGAGGCGAGCGGAGCGCACCGCGGAGACGGAGCGCCGCGGCGTCGCGTCCACCATCTCGCAGGGCGTCACCGCCGCCGCGGGCGCCGCGGGCGGCTTCGCGTCGACGAGCCACGGGCTCATCCAGGGCGCGCGGCAGTCGCGCGCGCAGGCCGACCGCACGATCGGCGACGCCGTCCGCAACTCCGGCGGCAGCGCCCGCGACGTGGCGGCGGCGCGCGACGCGGTGCGCCGTTTCGTCGGCGACACCGGCATTGGCTACGACACCGTCGCGGGCGCCCTGAGCCTCGGGCAGGGGCGCGGCTCCGCGCTCGAGGCCGACGAAGGCACGACGCGCGGGCAGGCGCTCACGAACGCCCTGACGACGATCCGCATGGCGAACGCCGAGGGCATCGACGCCGGGCAGCTCCTCGCCGCCCGCGGGCGCCTCGGCGCCGCCGGCCTCCGCGGCGCGTCGCTCGACGAGGCCGTGCGCATGACGATCGGCGCCGCGCAGCGCGGCAGCGTCGAGGTCGAGCAGATCATCACCGAGGGCCTCCCGGGCGCCTCGCGGCTCATGTCGCAGCGCATCGGCGCCCTGCCGCCCAACGCTACCGAGGCGCAGCGGCAGCGCACCGCGCTCAACGCCTACCGCGAGAGCGTCGCGATGCAGGAGGTCGCCGCCTCGACGGGGCGCCGCGCGGGCAACACCGCGAACGTGCTCTCGGCGGTCAACAACGCGCTCCAGACGCCGCGTCGGCAGGAGCAGATCCTCACCAACATCGACACCGCCGCGTCGTCGGCGAACGTCCACAACGAGGAGGGCCGCCGCCGACGCGAGGCGCTGCTGCGCTTCCGCGAGGAGATGTTCGAGCGCGACCCGACCCGCAGCGGCAACGCGATGCGGCTGCGCGAGGGCGTCACGCCGCTGTCCTTCTCCGCCCGCCTCGCCGAGGTGACCGGCGGCAACGCCGCGGCGGCGGCGAACATCCTCGCGGGCTCCGGCCACGGCAACCCGCAGAGCTTCCAAGCCAACTGGCGCGACCTCGTCGCCTTCCTCGGCGGCCGCACGGCGACGGGCGAGACCGGCGCGCAGCGCGTCAACGCGATGATGGGCGCGACGGTGGACACGGCGACGATCGCCGAGCACCAGCGCGACGTCGAGAGCGACGACCTCTCCAACCTCACGCGCGCGCAAGAGGCCGGCACCAACGCGCTGACGAACAACACTGACGCGGTCAACAACCTGTCCAACCGCTTCGCGGATTGGGCCGCGGCCAACCCGCTGCACTCCACCGCCGCGACCATCGGCGGCACCTTCCTCGCGAGCACCGTCGGGCCCGCGCTCGCGAACCGCATCGGGTCGTGGGCGTCGGGGACGCGCGTCGGGCGGATGCTCGCCCCGGGCGGCGGCGGCGTCCGCGGGCTGCTCTCGGCCGCGCGGGGCGGCGCCAGCGGCCTCGCGGCCCGCGTCGGCGCGCGCGGCCTGCTCGGCCGCGTCGGCGGCGCCGTCTTCGGCGTGCCGGGGCTGCTCTCCGAGGGCCTCTCCGCGATCGGCGCTTACGGCGGCACGTCGCAGGACGACGTCGAGCGACAGCGGCGCGAGGGCGCGGAGTGGGAGCGGCAGTCCACGCGCCTCTCGGGCGAGGCCCGCGCCGCCGGCCGCGCCCCGCCCACGGCCGCCGAGATCGGCGCCGCCGTCGCCGCCGCGCTTCGCGCGTCGCCCCTCACCGCCACCGTGGCCCCCACCGACGCCGCGCAGGCCGCGAGCCGCGCCCCCGCGCCCGGACGCTGACCGATGCCGACGGACTTCGACCGGCTCTCCGAGGCCACCTATCAGGGCGTGACGTTCCCCGTGAGCGACGCGCCCTGCGAGGGCGGCAACGACTTCGCGGAGCACACCGCCTACCGTCGCGCGGGCGCCGACATGGAGCCCACGGGCTGGCGCGCGTGGTCGGGCTCGCTGACGATCCCGTGCATCAACACCGAGGCGCTCACGCGGCGCTACGGCGTGCTCTGGCCCGACAAGCGAACGGAGCTGCTCGACCTCTTCCGCGAGAACCCCCGCGGCGAGCTCTCGCACCCGCTGCTCGGCAACCTCGTCGTCGCCATCACCGACGTGTCGCAGAGCGGCGGGAGCGACGTGCGCAACGGCGTGACGCTCACCGTCCGGTGGAAGGAGCACAACGCCACCCTCGCGCTGCTCATCGGCGCGGACGGGCTCCCGGCAACGGACCCCGTCTCGACGGTGGTGACGCGCGCCGACGTCGCCGACGCCGCGGGCGCGACGCTCGCGGGCTACAAGCCCGTCGCGGCGACCGTCGATGAGCAGGCGACGTACCTCGAAGAAGCCCCGCGGGCGTTCTCCGAGGTCGCGGCGGCCTTCTCGCAGATGGAGGCGCTCGTCGCGTCGAACCTCGCGCTCCCGTCGGTGCAGGCGATCGGCGGCTACGCCGCGACCGTCGCGCTCCTCAACCTGCGCGTCGCGCTGCAAGGCTACAAGGCGCGCTTCACGCCGGGCGCGTCGAGCGTCCGCTACTTCGTCGTCCCGACGACCATGAGCGTCGCGGAGATCGCGGTCGCGGCGTACGGCGACGTCTCGCTCGTGAACCTGCTCTACTCGGCCAACGCCTTCCTCGACCCGCTGCAAGTCGGCGCGGGGACCGTCGTCACCGTGCTCCCGTCGAACTGATGGCCGTCGACCTCACGCCCTACGAGCACCGCACCGAGCTCTCGCTCGCGTCGTCGGGCGCCGTCCTCGACGTGTGGGACGAGTACGCGATCTCGCTGTCGATGCTCGAGCCCGGCAGCCCGTGGACGTTCACGTTCTGGCGCTCCGACGCCGTGGACACGGGGCTCGACGGCAACCGCTCGACGCCGTGGAAGGTCATCACGCGCGGCGTCAAAGTCTTCGACCGCGTGCTCGTCACGATCGACGGCGCGGTGCAACTCAACGGCCGAATCGAGACGCGCGCCATCCGCGCCGATCGTGGCGGCGGCGCCGTTGTCGTGGTCAACGGCCGCGACCTCGCGGGGCCCGCGATGGACTGGGACGTCGACCCGACGATCACCATCAAAAACACTGCGCTCTCCACTGCCGTCGAGCGGTGCTTCGCGCAGCTCGGCATCCCGGCGCACACCGTCGACAGCGCGGCGAACGTCGCGGTGACGGCGCGCGAGGCGCCCGGCCCCCGCCGCACCAACCGCCGCGCGCGTCGCGCGCAGCCCGTCGACATCGCGCACCCCCGCCCCGGCGACCGCGTGTGGCCCTTCGTCGAGGGCATCGTCAAGCGCATCGGGTACCGCATGTGGGTCGCGCCGAGCGCCGACGGCGAGCTCGCGGTCGTGGTCGACGTGCCGAACGACACCGCCGCGCCGTCGTACGTGCTGCTCCGCCGCGAGGTCGCCAACGGCGACGGCGGCTATGAGGGCAACATCCTCGACGGCGGCGAGACGATCAACACGCGCGCGGCGCCGACGACGGCGACGGTGTTCTCGGGCACGGCCCGCGGGACGCAGGTCGACGCGCGGACGCGCTCCGTCACGACCAACGTCGCCCTGACGGACGACGCGGTGACGCGGGGGCTGGTGCTGCAACCGCCGCCCGAGCAGCCGCGGTACCTCCGCGACTCGCGCGCCCGCTCGCCGGAGCGCGCCGCGCAGACCGGGAGCAACGTGATCCTCGACGCGATGGCGTCGTTCCGCGTGTACGAGTGCACGGTGCGGGGCCACGGGCAGACCGTGGACGGCGCGCGGCGCCTCTACGCGATCAACGCCATCGCCCGCGTGCGCGACGACGTGTGCGTCGACGGCGACGGGCAGCCGCTCGACGAGGACATGCTCATCACGGGCGTCACCTTCCGCCGCTCGCGCCGCGACGGCACGACGACGACGCTGACGCTTGTCCCCCGCGGCGCGCTCTCTCTGCTCCCGACGGAGGCCGCGTGATGCACGACGATTGGGACTCGGCCGACGTGGACTTCGCCCGCGTGCTCACGGCCGCGGCTTCGTCCTCGACGCGCGTGGTGACGGCGCAGGTCGCCGCCTCGGGCACCGAGTCCGACGTCGACAGCGAGACCGAGCGCGGCGACGCGGTGGAGATCCTCCAGCCCCTCGGGCTGATGGCCGTCCCCGCCGTCACGTCGACGACGCAGGCGCCGTTCCTCCGCATGGGCGACCAGATGGTCGGCCTCGCGATCATCGACAAGGGCGCCCCCGCGCAGGCCGTCGAGGCGGGCGAGGTGCGGCTGTACGGGCCCGGCTCGACGAACGCCGCCGCGGTGGTCCGCGTCCGCGCCAACGGCTCCATCGAGATCACGAGCCTCAACAACACCAACGTGACCGTGACTGCGAACGGCACCGGCGAGGTGCGCGTGAACGGGTCGGCCGTGAAGATCGCGGCCGACACCGACCCCGTCGACCTCGGCGCGTGGACGTTCAACCCAGGCACCGGCGGCGCGGCGCTCTCATACACGCCCCCGGGCGGCGTCTCGACGCCCATCGCCGTATCCACGCCCGTGGCCGGCAAGATCGCCGTCAGCGCCGCGCGCCGCGCGAAGACCTCGGCATGAGCCTCGTCTACGCCTACACGCGCCACCGCGAACCGACCTCGGGCGAGGTCGTCCTCTCGGGCAACGAGTGGGAAGCGTCGCGCGCGCCGATGACCGAGGTCGTCGCGATGACGCTGCGGACGTGGGCGGGGACGTGCGCCGTCGACCCGACGCTCGGCGTGGCGTGGGCCACCGTCAACCGCCTCGCCCCCGGCGCCACCGCGACGGTGCAGTACGTCATCTCGCAAGCGCTCGCGCGCTACGTCTCCGCGGGGCTCATCACCGGCCTCGCCGTCGCCGCGACGCAGAGCGCGTCGACGCGCATCGACTACGTCGTCTCGTTCCGCGACCCCCGCATGGACGGCGGGCCGCTACGCATCACGGGAGCCTTCTA
>Ga0208783_10000895_pt1 | contig 18155 bp, 19 predicted proteins | sample DEB19_08_DNA_2_FD_184529 | JGI IMG/M metagenome (GOLD analysis project Ga0208783, IMG submission 184529) | Aqueous microbial communities from the Delaware River and Bay under freshwater to marine salinity gradient to study organic matter... | ecosystem: Environmental > Aquatic > Marine >...
TTGAAGTTATCCCTATTCGCGCGCTCTCCAACTCACAAAAATAGGTGAATCATGGCCAAAGACACAACGCGGTGCATGTCTGACCGCGCTCGACGCAAAAACCTGGAAGCACTCTATGCCCAACGCGAGGCTTGCACTGACGAGCAAGGTTGGGCCGCGCTCTCCCGGCTCATCCTCGACCTTGAACGCGAAGACTACGGCGTCAAGCAGGCGAAGAAGCAGAAAGCCCCCACCCTCACCCCCGAGCAACAGCACGCCGCCCTGACCGAGCAACTGGCCACGGCGCCCGCTTCGGTCCATTGGGAAGTCTACCAGCGCATCCTTGCTCTCCATCCCGAGTGGGCAGAGGCCGACCCTGAGCCAGGCGGCGAACTCATCCCCATCAAAGGTGGGAAGCGGTGACTGAGCAACCTTGGATCCCCGAACTCGATGGGAACCGGCACACCCTGGACACTGGACATCTCCGCCTGAGCGTGACTGCGGCGTTTGGGGGCTGGGTCTGGTTTGTTGGGGTGCCTGTGCCGGTTCCTGGTGGGGTGTCCGTGCATGGGGTCGCGATGGGGGAGGAGGCAACCCTGGACGATGCCAAGTCTGCGGCCCTGACTGCCGCGTTGGAGAGGCGTTGACCTTCCGCGCCCACTTCTGGACGATCAGTGTCTACACCCACGGCGACAACCTCGGGCGTGACTTCCGCACTCGCCGCGAAGCCGTCCGCTATGTTCGATGGGTCCTTGCCAACGCCAACCCCCGAGGCATCCGGGTAGACCACGTTCGCCCACACCCCGACGGCGACTACTGCCGCTATTGGGAGTGGTGGGGTGGCGAGGTCTGCCTTCAACGGTGGCGCTCTCGCCTCCTCGGCTCTTGGCAGCATGCCGAAACGTGGCTCCCTCTCTCCGTCCTGGAAACCTTATGACGCCCTGGGAACGCAACCCCCTGGCCTATGTGGTTCTGACCGGACCGCAAGAGGCATGGGTGCGCATGGGTTCCCCGGCGGACGTTGACCGCGATGAGCGCCCGCTGCTGTGGCGCGGGGCCAACCAGATCGGCAAGAGCTACGCGCAGGCCGCGAAGATCCTGCACTTCATCCGGGCGTCAGGTCCGTACGCCAACCGCAAGCCCGGCCCGGTCAATGTCCTGGTGGTGTCGATCTCCAAAGAGCAGATTGAGCCGTTGATGGCGAAGCTTTGGGACATGCTTCCGAAGCACGAGGCTCCCGACGCCGAGTTCTCGCCCGGCTTCGGCTTCCGGGGCAAGCCCCCTCGCATCGTCTTCAAGGACGGTCCGGGCAAGGGGAGCCTGATCACGTTTGCGACCTATAGCCAGGGGTCAACCCGGATTGCCGGGGCTACGGTGGATGTGGTCGTCCTCGACGAGCCACCCCCTGAGGAGATGTGGGGCGAGGTGGTTCTGCGCGTCCAACGCCGGGCGGGGCAGGTCTGGTGCTCGATGACCATCACCCCGGACTCCCCGCCGCAAGACTGGATGCGTGAGATGGTCGAGAAGTCCGCCATCCGAGAGTTGCACACCCCGCTCACCCAAGCCGCTCTCACGCCGGTCAACGGCATGCCGCCGCTCATGAGCAAGCGCCGCCTTGCCGCGTGGATGGCCTCGGTCCCCGCTGCCGAAGTCCCGCTCCGTGTGGGCGCGGGCTGGACCGGCGCGGTGGTCGATCAGTATCTTTCTGCCTGGTCGCGCGACTTCATCCAGCCGGTGACTCTGCCGCCCAATTGCCAGGGCATCGTCAGCCTCGACCATGGTATCCGCCTTGGTCGTCAAGCTGCCACCCTTCTGGCCTACCAGCATTCAACCTCCCGCTTCTGGGTACTGGACGAAGTGACAGGTGGGGACAAATCGACCTCCAGCCGGGAAGATGCCGAAGCCATCGCCGCGATGCTGACCCGTAACGGCCTGGCCTGGGACCACATCGACCTCTGGATCGGCGACCGCTCGACCGCCTCCATCGCCCGCGATGTTCGCAAAGACAACGCCGCGCTCCGTCGTTACCTTGCCGCCTGCTACCGCGTCGAGATCGACCGCTTCCCCCGCATTCTCGTTCCCTACAAAGCCGCTGGCACCCTGCACTCTGGGTATCGACAGGTCAATACCCTGCTTGCCGAGGGCAAAATCCTGGTGGACCCCCGCTGCAAAGGGCTGATCAAGAGCTTTGAGACATGGAACGGTGACAAGCGTTCGCCCTTGAAAGATCCGCTTGATGCGCTACGCTACGGCATCGAAAGCGCCTTACAGGCGACCACCCTGCAACCCGTGGCCATTGGCCATGTACGGACCCGCTAATGCAGCCGTTCCCCCCCGAACTATTCGAGCAACAGGCCCGCGCCCGACGCCAGCAGGACCGCTTCATGATCCTGTGCGAGGAGTATGGCGACCAGGGCGATACCCTGGTGGATCAGTGGATCGAGGCGCAAGTCGGGGGCGCCGCCGCCGATGCTCTTGGCCCTCCCGACCTGTCCGCCAACACACTCCTGGCAGCGGCGACTCAGCTGTCAACCCCCGGCCTCTACGGCCTCGGCGAGCCTCGCCTGTCGCACACCGCCCCCAATGCCTCCGAGCTGGTCCGGTGGCTCTCGACCTCCGGCTACTGGGCGCGGATGCAATTTGTTCAGCGCATGGTGGTTGGTTTGGGCGATTGGGTGCTCGCCCTCTCAGTTGAGAACGGCCAACTCTACCTTGAGAACGCCTACCCCTGGCGCCTGTGGACGCGCTCCAGCCCGCACAGTCCGACCGATGTGCGCGAAGTCCGCTGGCTTCGGATGCGTCATACCGACCCGTCCGACCCCACATCCCCCTGCGAGTGGTTCTGGGACTGCTACAACCTTGACACCCCCTCCTTCCGCGTCCTCGACCGCGATAACGTGGACTACTCCAACGTCCATATCCGGGTTGAAGGCGGCTATGCCCCGGTGGGCGGCCTGACTGGCGATGCCTACCCCTACCGCCGTTCCGACGGCACTCCTTTTCTACCGTTCGTCTTCTATTCTGACGCCAACGACGGCCAACTCTGGCACGACAACACCCGGCGCGGGGCTACCCGAGGGGCGCTGAACACAATCACCCTCTCCACTTACCAACTGCGCGCCCTTATGAGCGCGTCGATGCCCCCCACTGTTGCGGTCAACCTCGAACAACCCCCGGCCCAAGCCATCAACGTGGGCGACGCCAACAACGCCGGGTCAACGACCGCCGCCTCTTTGCCGAGTATCCCCGGCACGATCCTGTTTACCCGCACCACCTCTCCCGAAGTCCAGGGCGCTATCCATCAACTCTCAGTGGGTGGCAACCTGCAAGCCCTCAACCAGGGCGTTGCAAACTACTTCTCCTCCCAGTTCGCCCGCCTTGGCATGTCATCGGATGACGTTCAGCGCGACAGTGCCAACCCGACGAGCGCCGCCGCCCTCTCAATTAGCCGGTCTGCCAAACGCGAACGCGCCCAGATGGTCGCGCCCTTCTTCCGCATCCGAGACGCCCAGGTCATCGAATACGCCGCCTACCTCGCCTCTGCCGCCGGGCTTGGCAACTGGCCCGCAACTGGTTGGAGTATCGAATACACCAGCATTCCCCTCTCTCCCGATGAGGCCGAGGCCGAACGCGCCGATATGACGTGGAGCCGTGAGCAAGGGCTGATCAGCAAGATCGACATGTACCGCCAACGCCACCCCGGCGCGACCCGCGAAGACGCCATCGCCGCCCTCAAGCGCGTCCAGGCCGATGAGGCCGAACTTGAGAAAGCGACTGAAGAACCAGAGGAAGGCGAACCCGAGGAAGGCATGGATGACGCCGCTATCGTTGACCTTGCCACCGAGGTCGATGACCTGCTGAGGTCCGGCAACATCGAGGAAGCCCGCCTCGCTCTGCGCGAAGTCCTGACGCTGCTCAAGGCCGATGTAGCCGAAGACAAGGCCGAAGATGCTGGGGAATCCGAGGGTATGGCCGATGCCTGACGCCTTCACCCCACCCGCAAGCGTGGCAGCGGCTGCCCGCCGTGGCCTCAAGCTACGCGCTGACCAGCCCGCAAGCAACCGGGCCGGCACCCCTGTCGGCATCGCCCGCGCCACTCAGCTCGCCAACCGCCGCCCGGTATCCCTGTCCACGATTCGCCGCATGGTATCGTACTTCGCCCGCCATGAGGTCGATAAGCAGGGCGAGGGGTGGGGCGTCGATTCCAAAGGCTATCAGGCGTGGCTCCTCTGGGGTGGCGACCCCGGTCGAGCCTGGGCCAACCGTATCAACCGCGAAAATTCATAGGAGCCACTTCAATGAGTCTCAACTGTCCATCTTGCAACGCCGTCATCCAGCAAGAAGCCATTGACCGCCGCATCGCCGAAATCAACGAGAAACGCCTGGTTGCCGAGCGCGAGCGCGACGTTGCGAAAGCAATGGCCGCGAAGGCTACCACCCTGGGTGCCCAGGCCAATGGCTTCGACGCCAGCCCCGACACGCTGGAGGTGCTGGAGTCCCGCCACAACAAAGCGAAATCCGCCGGGTACGAGGGCGATTTTCTGGACTGGCTTGGCGACACCAAAGGCGCGAAAGCCGACCCCATCGCCTCCCGTCTCGCCGCGATTGCCGCTATTGCTACCCCAACCCCTGCGCCGTTGGCAGCGGCTCCCTCAACCCCGCCACCGCCTGCCGAGCCGCAAGCCCCCGCGCCCGTGGCTCCCCCTGTCTCCCGTCTCCCCTCTGCCGCCCCCACTGTGACCGCCCCCACTGTTTCGCCTCGCCTGACCGCCGAGCAGATCGGCAAGAAAAACGAGCCACTCAAAAAAGACTATGCCGCTGCCATCCAGGCGGGAAACAAGGAGAAAGCAGCGCAAATCAAGGCCACGATGGACGCAAACTGGAAACTGGCCGAAGATCCCGCTTGACACGCTGACGTCCCCGCGTAACGCTTTGGGAGAGGCATCGCGTGGCCCTGCGTAGTGGGTGACGCCTCGGGTCGTCCTCGTCTCGCCAACGTATCGGCAGTAGACCCAGAAACCTAATACCTTTCTGGATTTTCCATGTCTACTGCCGTAACCGCTCCCTCGTCATTCGCCCAGGCTGGCACCGCTGGCCTGACCTACACCTACAAGCTCCAAGAGGCCCTTGAGCTTGCCCTGATGGATATGCTCGGCGATGCCGTCATCTCCTTCGCCGGTGCCCCCCTCGACCTGACCGCGATGGGGTCCGACACCAAGCGCATGGGCGTTCTGTCCAATGTCGGCTTTCAGCGTACCTTTACCGCCTCCGGTGGTGAGGCCACGCTGAACAGCGCGTCCGGCTACACCCTGGACTATTGGGAAGGCAGCGTCGGGCAGTACGACCTCAGCTTCACCCAGACCGTCAAGAGCGCCGTCCTTGGTCTCCCCGGCGTGACTGTGACCTTGGAAGACCTCGCCTCCTTCCTGCCCCAGAACGTGCTTGCGACCATGCGCTCGCTGTTCTGCACCGCCGGCTCGTCCTTCTCGGCTACCACCGTCGGTTCTGCCTCCGCCGCCCTGGACGCCGACGACATGTACGACCTTGCCGCTGCCGCTACCCGCAAACTGGGCGCGGGCGCTCTCGGGATGCCGACGGCCTTCCTCGATCCTGAGCAGTTCCTGACTGCGCGCGATGCCTTCCGCTCTGAGCCTGCCTGGATTCAGAACATCGCCGCGATGCAGCAGGTGCAGAAGATCCAGGCCGGTCAAGACCTGGGTGACGTCTTTGGCCTCGGGTTCAACGTCATGATCACCGATAGCATCGTCCAGAGTGGCGGCGCCTATCGTGGGTTCTGCGGTTCCCCCGGCTCGATTCGGCGACTGGTCGCGGATCCTTCCCGCGCCATGCTCCCCGCCGGCGTCAACCCCCGATATCTGCCGATGGGCGTGGTCATCTACGACCTGCTGCAAGCCCTCAACAGCGCCACCTATGGATGGCAGGCGCTCATGTTCGCCGGCATGGCCCAGGGTTCGGCAACTTCGAGCCTGCAAATCCGCGTCACCTCTGTAGTCTGATTAGGAGTCGTCCCCGATGCCACTTCCCTCGACCCCCGTTCCCGCCCCCGCTGCCTCGTCCGTTGCTCGCCCTGTCGAGCGGCCCGAGTCCGCGAACCCCGTAGAAGCCAAACCCCAAGCGCCCTTCTGGGTCTACTTCTCCCCCACCTCGGTGGAGTTGTTCGACCTGTCCGGCGCGCCCGAAGCCCTGCTCCAAAAGCTCGGCCTCAAGCCAGAGAAGTACTGGCTCCCCAGCCTGGAAACGCTTCTCGCGGTCCCCGGCGTCAACGGGGTCCGAGGGGATCCATCGTGGACGACTTCCGACCTCCTTCAGCATGGCAACTCCGAGGCCATGACCGCCTCGGGTCGCCGCGCCCACAAGATGCTCAGCGCGTGGCATGAGATCGCCGCCGATTTCTGCCCGCCCGGCGTTCAGCCTGGCCCCATCCTCCGCAAAATCTCTGTCGTTTGGAATGGTCAGTTGGGCGTCCGCTACCTGACCCCCTGGGAAGAACTCCAACCCACCGCACCCGGACGCCCCGCCCGCATCAAAGTGCACCGTGCCCTCATGGGCTGCTGGATCGCCTCGCTCGTCCAGTCCGGCGCCATTGAGGCCGCCAACGAGGCCATCGTCCAGGAGCACCGCGACCGCTATCACAAGCGCGTTGAGCGCCATGAGCTTGAGACTTCCTTGCCCGCTGAAGTGCGCGAATCCCGCGTCAAAAAGGCAAGCAAGAAAGCCGAGGCCACAAAAGCCGAGGTGATCCATGGATAACAAAGTCTCCGCTACCGAGGCCCGCGACATCGTCGCCCGCCGCCTCCAAGAGCAAGCCCAGAAGTCCGGGCAGAACGTACCCTTTTCCGAAGCTCAACGCCGCGTGAGTGAGGCCATGAACCGTGGCGACAACAAACGCGCCAACAACAATAAATGAGGCTCTAAATGGCACTTCTCACAGGCCAAGCATCCAACGTCGCCGCCCTCCTGATCGGTCAGGCAATCCGCCTCTCGCTCAGTAACTCCGCTGGTGTCAAAGCCACCACAATCAGCGCAAACGCTACGTTCGATGTGCAAACTTCGACGATTAGCGTCGTCAACGGCGGCGCGGCAGATCGCGACATCGCGGCGGTTGCAGCCGTTGAGAAGGTCGGGTTCATCAAGTTCTTCAAGAACTCCGGTACAACCAACAACCTCGTCATCAAGGACAGCGCAGGCACCGTTCTCGCAACCTTGACCCCCGGCCAATACTGCCTGCTCGCCTACGGTGCGGCGTGGCATGTCGTCGCCCCCGGCGCCGTCTCAACCCTGGCCCCGACCGCCATCACCCTGACCGACAATCAGGCCGCCGCCCTCGACGTAAAAGAGGCATCTAACGTCTATTTGCGATTCGTGACCACCAACAGCAGCGAGAAGGTCGTCACCGGTAAGCCCCTGTCCCTGGCAGGTGGCATCGCAACGGATTCGCGTTTCACCTCGACCGAGCAAACCGGTACCGGGTCAAGCCAGGACATCGCGCATGGCCTCGCTGCTACCCCCTCAGTTGTCGGCTGGATGGTGTCCGACTCTGGCGCGACCGGCATCTACACCGCCGTCCCAGGCTCCCACGACGCCACCAATATCAAGATGACCGTCACCGCTGGCGTCAAGTACTACGTCTGGGCCATCAAGTGATCCCGACCGGCGCCACCCTCTATAGCTTCCGCAACAGCTACCCCTCGGTAATTGTCCGCGAGAAAGCGAACCTTGTCCGCCTCGCCGCCTACCGTAGCGGCGCGCTGGTGGCGCCGTCGTCTGCAACCTATACGCTTGTCAACCCCGCAGGAAACGCAGTTGTCTCCGCTGCATCCTGCACAATCTCTGCGAGCGTCGCCCAATACAGCATCCCCTCCGCATCCCTGCCCACTACGGTCGGGATTGGGGAGGGATTCCAAGAACGCTGGGTATTTACCTTCTCGGGCGAACCCGCCACCGTCGAGATCATCCGCCCCGCCTGTATGGTGGTCGCGGCGATCTACCCGGTGGTCACGGACCTCGACCTGACTGCCCAGTACTTCGACCTTGGCAACTACCTCGCTGGCTCACTGACCTCATTCCAAGGCCAGATCGATGAGGCCTGGGGTCAACTCATGGCCCGCATGGTCCGGCATGGCCGCCTGCCCTATTGCGTCCGCACCCCCGACGCCCTGCGCGAGTGCCACCTGCACCTGACGCTCGCCATCGTCTTCCAGGGCTTCGGCCTTGGGGCAGAGGGAGAACACTGGCGCGTCCTGGCGAAACAGCACCGCGAATCCTACGAGAAGTCCTACCAGCAGCTGACCGTCCAGCTGGACAGCGACCAGGACCGGCTCGTAGACAATCCCAACCTGCGCGATCCTGCCACCGTCCCCACCTTCCTCGCCCCCGCCTATGGGCGCCGCAACTCGGTCTGGAGGCGCGTGTGAGTACCACGACCCCCTGGGCTGTCCGCGCCGCCCTGACCGCCCGTATCTCTGCCCTGACTCCGGACTCATCCTATCGTCAGGATGCCAACGACGCATGGCGCGAGGCCAAAACGCCGCTCATCCCTGAGCTTATGCCCGAGACAACGGCCAACCTCGCCTTCTTTGCCGATGACCGCGACTTTCGCACCGTCGCCACCCGGCAAAACACAGCCAACTACCGGTCAGATTCGCCCGTCATCGTCCGCTTCCTCTACCGCCTGCGTCCCGCCGACCGCACCAACGACTGGGACCGCGCCGCCAAAGCCGCCAACGCCTTGCTCTCGCATCTGGTCCAGTACCAGAACGAGGACTTTGACCTCTACTTCTCCGAAGCCACCTTGACCCGTCAAGTCCTGGCAACGGACGTTCTCGCCGTTTCTCTGCGCTTCAACGTCATCTATTACCTCTCTATGTAGGAGATCTCATGGCCCAGCCTACTGTCGGCGCATTTACCTCGCGGCACATGGCCGTCGTCATCAAAGACGGCACCGGCACCCCCATCACCGCCACCCTCGGCCCCGGCCCCGGTGACTTCCAGGCGGGCGACTTCGAGGAAAGCAATACCGCCGCCGTCAAGATCCTCAACCGTGGCGACTTTCAAGAGCTCGTCTACGGCGAAGACAACGAGATCCCGTTCTCCATCACCTGCCACATGGTAGGCGATCAAACCGGCGAAAGCATCACCGACGCCATCAACAAGACCGGCAACTTTGCCAGCGCCGTCACCAAAGATCCAGGCGGCGTCGTCTACTCGCTCGACCTGACGCTGACCGGTACGCGGGGCGCGGTGTCGTTCGTCTACACCTTCAGCAATTGCCGCCTCAAATACAGCTTCTCCGAGTCGCTGGACGGCAACAAGCTCAACATCACCGGCGTCTGTTACGGTGGATGCGCCGTCACCTGATAGGAGTCACGATGCCACTTCCCCTGTCCACCCCCAGCACCGGCGCTCTGACCGCGCTTGCCCTCGCCCGCGCCGCCGGATTCGACGCCGCCGGGCTGGTCTATCTCTACGCTGTCGCCGTCGCCGCCTGTTGGGATGGCCCCTTGCCCTGGCATGAGGCCAACGTCCAAAAGGCCCGGACAAAGCAGGCCGAACTCAAGGCGCTTGAGTCCTGGCTTGCCAGCCCCCTCCAGACGAAAGACCCTGCGAACCTCCGGGAATACGAGGCGGGCCGTCGGGATGCCCTCGCCCTCAAGGCCGAGATCCGCGCCCTGACCACCGCCCGCTTTCAGATCCCCCTTGGCACCGCCGCCCTGGCCAGCGAAGGGGAGGCCCTGTTATCCGCCTTCAAGGCGCATAACGTCCCCATCCTGGCCATCGTGCAGGAAGGGCAACGCATCCTGGCAGAGGCCGATAGCCTCCTGACCGCCGGGTACTCTGAGTTTATGGCCTTGGACGCCCAGGGTTTTTCGACGGCCCCGACTGGATCTGTCTCCGCCGGGGCCTCGAACTCGCATCCCGCTACCGAGGCGACGCCTTCCGGTGGTTCGAGATGACCGAGATAGAACGCGCCTTGTTGCTGGGGTTAGACCTCCGGGGCGCTTGAAGTGGCCGCTCTTGGTTTGACCCCTGCAACTTTGGAGCTTCAATGTGGGAAAGAACCCAAGCATTCTGGCAAACTCGGGACGCTTGGGCCGATGCGACCCGCGCCAAGCAGAAGAACGCGGTGGCCGCTGGCAAAATCCCCGCATCCCGCACGCTGGAGCGTGCCGCCGACAAATGGGCATCCAACGGGGATCGCTACCTCGCCCGCTATGGTGGCGTCAAAAAGATGACCGGGCGCGAAGATGCCCGCCTGGTCGTCGATCCTCGTCTGGATGAACTGGTCCGGGACATGCTCGATGCCGTCGCGCCCAAACTCGCCGAGGGCTTCGACATCCAGTTTGCCGGGGTGATGATGGACGCTTTCAACGAATGGCCTGTCATGACTGGACTCTCAAAGGCCAGTCTTTACCTGGAATATGACCAAGTCAGCGACGGCGTATTCACGGCCAAAATGGGATGCGCGGCCCCTTACACGGTGTTCATCCAAGATAGCCCCGCCTACAAGCTTATCCGAAACCCTGGCCTTGAAGCAGCGAAATACGTTGCCGAGGTCTTTGTCAATGGGGAGCCCTTCTAATGGCCAGCAATTCCTACACCCTTGAAGTCATCGCCAACACGGCGAAATACCAACAGGAACTCGCCCGCATCCCCGGCCTGACCGAGAAGCAAGCCGCCGCCGCCGCGCTCAAGATGGCGCAAGCGCAGGAGAAGGCCCAACAGAAGATGGCCGCTGATGCCGAGAAAGCTGCTGAGCAGGCTGCTGCTGCGCAAACCAAGGCTGCCGAACAAGCCCAAGTTTCCGCCGAGAAAGCCGCTGCCGCTACGGCCCGCGCCGCTGAACAGGCGGCTGAGGCTGCAATTCGTGAGGCTGAGCGACAAGCCGCAGCTCAACAGCGTGCTGCTGACCTTGCCGAGAAAGCGGCGTTAGATACTGCCCGCGCCGCTGAACAGGCGGCTGAGCGACTGGCCGACATTGCGGCTGGCGGGGATGATATTGAGCGCCTGACCCGCGCATACGAAAAACAGAAGCAACAAATAGCCGAGTTGGCCAGAATATCTGGCGATGAGACCACGGCTACGAAAGCTCTTGCGGTAGCGCAAGCGAAATATGAGGCATCGGTCAAGCAAGTAATCGACGCCCAGGAAGCCGAAATTCGCGCTGCCCGCGCCGCCGAAGAAGCACAGGACGACGCCGCCCGCGCCGCCGAAGAAGCCGCCGAACGTCAACGCGAAGCCGCCGATCATGCCGCCGATGGCTTCGGCAAGGTGGGCGAGTCCGCAGGCAAACTTGGCGGCGTGCTGGAGATGCTCGGCGTTGAAGGCGCATCGACCATCGCCGACCTTGCCGATGCGGGCGAGGTGGCCGCGCAAGCGTTCGGCGGGTTGTCCGGCTCGATGGGCATGATCAGCCGCCTCATGGGTCCGCTCGCCATCGCCGTCGGGCTGGTGGGCGGCGCGTTCTGGGTTCTCCAAGAAGCCGCGAGCCAGACGAATGTCGCGATGGAAGAATCAGCGAAGCAGGCCGATGCTTTGCGCGTTGCGCTGGACCGGGTCAAGGAAGCCCAAGCCGGCACATCCAACGCACTCAAAGGGGCCGCTAATGATCTGGCCGTCGCTACCGGGGGGCTGGAGGACTACGAGTTAGCCGCCTCTAATGCTGCTAATGCTGTCCGCGATGGCGCCGCCGCTGAAATCGGACAGCGCACCGCCGCCCTTGCCCTCGCCGAAGGCCAACTTGCCCTCGCCCGCGCCTACGCGACCGCCGGCGACGCGATTGACGGCACAATGGCGCAAGGCGTCAAGGACGCGAACCGCCTCGAAGAAGCAGTCAAGCAACAACGCCGCGAACTCGAAAACCTGATCGAACGCACCGACGCCGCCGCCCAGGTGACCGCCCAACAGATCATCAAAGACGGCGAAGCCGCGAAAGCCAAGGGCGAAGGCACAGAAGCCACGAAGCGCCATGCCGCCGCCGTCAAGGAAGATACTGCCGCGATAGCCGAGCAAGCCGCCGCCCTTGCCAGTCTCGCCCAGATCGAGGCCGCCGCTGTCCGGGGCATGGCAACCGCCGCCACCCAACAGCAGATGGCCCTTGCCGACCAGCTCAAGGCCATCGACGAGCTGGAGGTCAAGAGCGGGGATAGCGTCGATGCCGCCACTGCCCGCGCCGCTGTCCAGGCAAAATATGCGAAGGACGCCGATACCTACGCGCTGCAACAGGTTGCGGCCCTGCAAGCCCTGACCGACGCCCAAACCGAGAACCTACGCAGCGCCGAAGAAGTCGCCGCCGCCAAGCTACAACTTGACCTCGACGCCATCGACCGACAAGCCAACATCGCCGCCGAAGCCCTCCGCCTGGCAGGGGCAACCGAGGCCGAAATCACCGCGATCTACCAGCAGGCCGCGACGGCTCGACAGGCTGCCGAGACTGCCGCCGCTCAAGCGCGCATCGACGCTGCCGCCGCCGAAGTCGAGGATACCCGGAATGTCATGGCCGAACTGGCCGCGACAAACGCCGCGAATCTCTCGGACACGCTGTCCGGCTACATGGATTTTATGGGCAACCTGACCGGGGCAACCGAAGATGCCATCGCGCAGGCTCATGCGCGGGGCGACACCGAGACTGAACGCTCGCTACAACGCCGGTTGAAAGCACAGAGGAAAGCCGCCGTCGCCGGGTATCGCATCCAGCAGGCGACCGACATTGCACAGGCCACAACCAGTACGATAAAAGGCAGCATCGACGCCTTCAACTCCGTAATCGCATCCGTTCCCTACCCGGCCAACCTTGTCCTGGCCCCCATCACCGCCGGACTGGTCGCTGCATCCGGGGCGGCACAGGTCGCCACTATCGCCTCGACGCCGCCCCCTTCCTTCCGCACCGGTGGTGTGGTCCCTTCAACGGCCCCCGCGCTACCGGGTGGGTATCAGGATCAACGCCTCATTTCCGCCGAGCCGGGGGAGCGCGTCTACAACAAACAGGAATCCGCCGCGATCGACCGGCTACTCTCCGGCGGCGGCGGTCCGATGGTCATCCAGCAGGTCTACCGGGGCCGCGTGGTGGGGGAGGTGGTCGCCGATGAATTGCAGCGCGCCGGACGACTCCGGGCCGCGTTAGGCTCCCGCAACCCTGCCCGCGCCAACCCTTACATCCGGTGACCGATGCCAACCTATACCCCGTCATACTTTCGCGGCTTGATGGTCGCAGATTCGCGGATGACCCTGTCCGCCTTGACTGCAAGCCAGCAAGCCGAGCCTCTGCCTGATACCCCGCAACCAGCAGATACCTACTCCCTGACCCTGTCCGCCTCTGGAGATGCTGACGAGACATCCCGCACAGTCAGCATCTACCAGAGCGGCACCCTCTACCCTGGCCGCGCCGCCCGCTGGACGTGGGAGGATGCCGATAGCGTCCGGGGCTGGTGGCCGCATTGGCAACTAACCGGCGTAGAAGTCTGCTATGACGGGGTCGGGTTGGTGTCGCGCTCGGCGTCGTCGTACATGACGATGGCCCGCAGCTACCGGGAAGGCCGGTTAGCCCTGGTCTTTCTGGCCGCCTCTGGTATCCGCTGCTACTACCAGAACATCGCCGCCTCTAGTACGTCGGTCGGTCTGCCACAGTGGTCACTCTCGACGGTCGATGCAGCCGGTACTGGCGTCTATGCCGTCTGCGACATCGAGGGGGGCGATCTCCTGCTGGTCGGTCAGGCCGGTTCAAGCGCGCTCATGGTCTGGCGCTCGAAAGATGGGGGCGCAAACTGGACAAAGGTCGTCGATAAGGCGGGGGGCTTCACCGCGCCCACCAACCAGGGTAGCGCATCCCTGGCGTACCATAATGGGTATCTGACCCTGGTGATTCTCGTCACCAACGGATCGACCGACCATGACCTGATCCATTACGTTAGCGCCGATCTTGGGGCAACCTGGACAGAGGTGCCCGACGACACCGCCCGCACCTCGCTCGATAGCCCGACCCTGGTGTCCTGTCTCGACGGCTCGGTCATGCTGTTCTTCATCTCCGCCGATGGCCTCTACACCGCACTCAAGTCCGGTCCATATGACGCCTTCAGCGCCGATCCTCGGTATGCTGCCGCCTCTGGGCTGGTCTATCAGTCTGCACTCGCCCCTTTGGAATCCGGGTCCGAGGGCCGTACCCTCCGGGCCTGCCTGGGCGATGATGGGACCGTCTACATCCTGGCACGCATCAGCGACGGCGCGAATGAGGGCTACCGGCTGCGGATGATCCGAGTCCGTCAACGCTGGGCAAGCACCGCCGATACCCTGGAGTCTCCGCTGTTTGGGGATTCAGCCGATCCCGATGCCCTGGATTATGGCGAGCACAATACAACAAAAGGCATCGACATCTACGGCCTCTGTCCCTGGCAAGGGCAATTGGTAGCCGCTACCGGCGTCATCGATACCGGCCCCATGCTCTACCGCTGGCAGGGTTGGGGGACGGTCGCTTTCCAGTCAGGCGGGTGGGGGAAGCTTGGGGCGACGCAATACGGAAAAGCCTATACCTATGCCGGGTATTCCCCTGCCGACTACGGCTATGCGGCAACCGGCGCGGGGACTGGATCAAGCAACCAGTATGGATGGAAAATCGCAACCACGTCGAATACGCTCTATTATACCTACACTTCTGCGCTGTCCGGGGTCGCAGCCTCCGGTAGCCAGTGGGCCTGGGCGCGGGTCTATGTCGTCTCGGGCGGGTCGTCATCTGCCGATAATGTCGCCTTGAAAGTGGTCGGGGATAACGGCACAAATCGATATACCGCTACCCTGCGACTGACGACGACTGCCGCCTATCTCTATGACCCCGCCGCCGCCGCGAATGTGACCTCGGTTACCGGGCTGTCGAGCGAGGTTCGGGATTGGATGGTTTGCATCAAGACTTCTACCGCTACCCTGGCCTACAAGGCACCGAACGAAACCACCTGGACGCTGGTGGGCGGGGGCACTCTGACCGCCGCTGCCACCAGTGGGAATAATCAATGTCAATGGGGGCATCTGGCATCCTCGACCGCTGAATCTCGCTGGCTCATGGTTGGGATGAGTCTCGATGCGCCCGTCTCCACACTGGCCCCCCCTACTGGCTCGGGCGAAACGCGACCCGCCTGGGGCTGCGAACTGGTTGCCTCTCCCCAATATATGGAGGGAGGAACCTACATTTACGCAACGGGCGGCCCCGCGACCTATGCCGCCACTTGGACAGTAGACCCGACCTATCGCTACGCCGCCGAATACGCGCTCCCCGATAGTCCAGGTCTGACCGCTCGTTCCTGGCGCACATCGGATGTGTCCGAGGCAACCTATCAGATCGACCTCGGGGAGCAGTCCACGCTGCATAGCTCGATGGTTTCGCTGGTTCTGGTCTCGCCCCGCTTTCATGGCTGCTATCTGGAGGCAAGCACCGACGGAACAACCTGGGTGAACCTTGGGTCTGTCGCCTGCGATTCCGGGCTTTCCAGCCTCGGATTCACCCGAACGGGGAACCGGGTCACCCGGTCAAGCGGGACCGGTACCCAGTATGTCCGCATGGATGAGCTTGCGGGCGGGTGGTTCTGGGACGGGTCCACGATGACCGCGATAGCCGGAAACACAGCCGGAACCTGGGCAAGCGGTAGCCCCTTTGAGCTTCGCCTCGTCTCTGGGTCCGGAGTCACTGCCAGCGGAACCGGCTCGATCATCTGGCCGCAGGTCGCCTATGTGGTGGGCGGCGTCACGACAGCCTATCGGTACTGGCGCATCCGCATCCCCGCGAACGTGGGCGCGGACTACTACGAGTGCGCGAAAATCCTCATCGGCCCGTTCTTTCCGTTCGGGTATGATTATGGGTGGGGGCGGTCCATCGGCGTCGACCTGCTCCAAGATGACTATGAGATGCGTTCAGGCGCTCGGGTCGTCCGTCAGCGCGCCCAGCGTCGGACGGTTGAATTGACCTGGCAACAGGGCATCCCTGGGGGCGGTACCGGCTCGGTCGTGGGCGCTTCTCCCTCCCCGACCTGGGTTCAGGCTTCGAGTCAGCCGGTGGTCGCTCGCAAAGATACAGCGTTCATCGAGGCAATCCTTGCCCATGCGAAGGGGTCTGAACAACTCTGCTGCTACCTGCCCAGCGTGGACGCAAATCCGCTCTCGGGCGCGGTTACGCTGGTGGGTCGCGATAATCTCATGGTCTGTCGGGTTATGGGGGGCGGGCAGCGGCAATCGTTGGCCGGGCATGAGCAGTCCGGCGAGCTTATGTCGCTGTCTGCTGTCCGCCTTGAGGAGGCCGTCTGATGCCCGCCCGAACCCAGATCACCCCGCAACATCCGATGATCTCCCTCGATATTGGGGGCCGCATCCTCCGGGTGTCCGATGTCCCCTGCTCAGTGGTGGATGGGGCGGATACCCTGCTCTTTGCCGGGGGCGCGCCCGAAATCGCCGGGGTAGACCGCTTCGCGTTGGGCGGGACTGCCGAGGAAGATGCAAGCATCGAACTATCTTTCTACGTCTCCAAGCACGAGCATGAGATCTTGACCGAGCAAGACCCGACTGCATGGCTGGTCGAGGTCGCCTTGTGGCGCGAGGGCACAGCCTGGGGGGATCGGCGCATCCTGGCGTATGGCCCGATGGATAACCTCTCCTACGGCAACTATGCCGAGCCAATCAGCGGAATCGTAGAAGAACGGTTCAGCGATGACCGGGGGCTTCTCCCTCCTGACGCGGCCGTCGTGACCGAAACCACATGGCCCGCCCCCGTCACCCTGCCAGCGGTCGGACAGCCCGCAACAGGGAGCGTTTATCCTATCGTATTCGGCGGCCCTGGTCTGGCGTTGCCGTCGGATGACTTCGGCGACTTGTACGGCTGGCCCGCCTTCGCCGTTGCCTTCGACGCAAACGGCGATAACTCCGCTACACCCTGCACAGTCCTGCTCTCGGATGGTTTGCTTGCGGGCATTGGCGCGGCATCCATCGAGCTTGTAAATGCCAGCCTTGACCCGTCGCAATCGTTCGTTATCACCCCATCCGCTGCGGTTGACGGGCAGGGTCGGGTCGTGACTGCGGTCGATGTCGATGGCGCTGACCTGCCGATAGCGGCGGGCGATGAGCTTTGGTGCATCGCCCAGCAGACGGTCGGGCTTCGGGGCGCGGGCGACATCATCCGCTGGGTGCTGGAGCAGTCCAGTATCCGGGTCGATTTTGCCGCGCTCTCTGAGACCCTGACCGCACTCAACCTGTTTCAGTTTGACGGCATCATCAATAGTCAGGTGTCGCCCTATGATTTTCTGGTCGATGACATCTTGCCGCTCCTCCCTGCAACCATGACCCGGACCGGGCGCGGGCTGTCGCTGCGGCTCTGGCCCTGGCGCGGGACATCGGCGGATATCCAAGCTACCATCGGACCTTCTTATGGGTGCCAGCGCGCATCTACGGTGGACTGGTCAAGCGTCTACGACGTCCGGTCAGCCTACCAGATCCGCTATGGCTACGACCTGCGAGCGGGGGAATACCGGCGTTTGTTGCGATATGTTCCCGAACCGGCCTATGATACGCCATCTGAGGTTCGCAACCCCTGGTGTGTCCGGGCCGATACCCGCCTCAACCGACGGACCGGGCTGCGCGCAAACTGGCGATGGGATGAGATTGAAACGGCGATGGTCGCTGACCCTGCGACAGCGCGGGCGATCCTCGACTGGCGAGCGCGCCGCTACAGTCAGGCGCTCCAGTCCTGTCAGTATGTCGGCCCCGAGAATCTGCAATACCTCCGGGCTGGCGATGTGGTATGGTGGGCTGATTCCGAGGTTTCTGTGGATCGGCTGGCCTGGGTACGGGAAATCACCTATCGACCTGACCGGACAGAGCTGACGGTCGAAGCCCTGCCGGGGGTGCTGGCATGAGGGGCACCCGCATCCAGCGCATCCGGGTATCAGCGGATGTCCCGGTCAACGCCAAGAATCTGACGCTCATCGATACAGCGTCGGTCACATGGGCAGTCACCCTCGACCCTGCGACCGAGGCCGCAGAACTGAGTGCGACAGCCTCCGGCGGTGGAGGCGGCGGCACCTCCGACCATGCCCTTCTCTCTCACCTCTCCTGGTCATCCAGCGCCCACACCGGAACCGCCAACCGCATCGCTGGATTCGACGGAAGCGGCGCTACCACCTACTACA
>Ga0208783_10000898_pt1 | contig 18134 bp, 24 predicted proteins | sample DEB19_08_DNA_2_FD_184529 | JGI IMG/M metagenome (GOLD analysis project Ga0208783, IMG submission 184529) | Aqueous microbial communities from the Delaware River and Bay under freshwater to marine salinity gradient to study organic matter... | ecosystem: Environmental > Aquatic > Marine >...
CTCGGGCGGGATTTGCTCAAGGATCGCCACCGACCGGGCGCGCTCGTTCACCCCAATAATCCACTCACGGCCCCACACGATTAGGGCAGCGGCCACCGCCACCGCACCAGCAGCACCGGCCAGGGCATCGACAGGCAGGGCACCCAGGCCGGCAGGAATCCGCACAGAGGGCAAACTTCCACCCATCGCATTGATGCCGGCCACCGCCAGGTTCAAGGCTTCAGCAGCTCCACGAAATGCCACTTTCTTCGCGTCGAATGAATCGAGTTGCTCCAGCAGCACCGGGTCGTTGATGTTGTAGTCCTGAATGAACGAACGCAGATTTGCCTCGGTCGTGTCCAGGTCGAACACCATGCTCTGAAATTCTTGAATCTTGCGGGTGAAATAACCCACATCCTGCGATTGAGCAGCGTCAGAGGCTTGCGCCACGGCCCACCCAGGAATCGGGTTGCCCATCGCGTCAGTGACAAATTCTTCCACGGCTCACCCCCGCGTCAACAAGTCCACCACCGACAAAACCGATAGGGCATCCTGCACCGCGCCCACACCATCTAGGCGCGGAATATGGGTCGGGTAAGGGGTCATGTCCACGGTCGGGGTCGCAATGTCACTACGGTACAGCGGCGATTCACCCATGTACCAGGCGCCTTGTGATGCGCTTTGCGCCGGTGTCCATCCTTCTCGCTGGTCTATGTAGCCCATCAGCGGATTGATCGGGCGCATGATGCCATCGAGCTGGTTCACCTCGGGCGCGTAAATGTAGCGATTCATGGTTCAGGCTCCCAAAATGTAGGCGGCGGCCACGGCCAGCAGCAGCGGGGCAACCCCACCGGCTGCGGGTTGTGGCGTTACAGGCTCGGCCAGGGATCGCAGCATTGCCCAATCCGCATCGGCTTGCGGCCCGACCTGATTTTCCACACGCTTGCGGATTTCCACATCGCTCAATCCACTTGCACGCATAGCCCGATAGTTTGCGATCTTTTCGGCAGTCGTCATCTCGGTGAATTGGATTGGCTCGCCAAATACATCGAATCCAGGCATGGGCGTGAAACCAGTGCCACCATCGGGCTTTTGCTCGGCCAACCTTCTGAGATTGGCAGCAGCATCGGCGGCATTGGTAGCAGTGTCGGCAGCGGTTTGCGCCACTTGGGAGGCTTGCACGCTTCCAGCAGCGTCACCCGCGTCAGCAGCAGCGGCAGCAGTGTTGGCAGCATTCGCGGCAACAGCGGCAGCACTATCAGCAGTGGCGGCAGCAGTGGCGGCATTGTCGGCTTGCTGCGCGGTCACGGCTGCGGCACTCGATTGCGGATCGTTCCGCGCCACTTGGTCGGCTTGCGCTTGTGCGGCTGCGGCTGCGGCAGCAGCATCGGCAGCGGCCTTCTCAGCGATTTGCGCGGCACGCTGGGCAGCGGCGATGTTGCGGAGGGCTTGCCAATCGGCATCGAGCTGCGGCCCAAATGCGCTTTCGGTTGTGATTCGGATTTCCGCGTCAGTGAAACCCTCATCGAGCTTGGCCAGGTAGAACGCGGCTTTCTCGGCTGCGGAAGCAGCTTCAAAACCGACCGGCAGCTCAAAGTAGAAAACCAGTTGCACCGGCGCAAGGGCTTCCTCGGCTGGTGCGGTCAGCTCGGGCAATTCGGTCACAGTAATCACTTGTCGCGCCTCCGGGATGTTCATCACACCCCCACGGAAATCAATGAAACGGCGCAGCGTTGGCACCGTCAGGCCCAGGATAGACGCAAGGTCTTCCTCGCTCCACCCATTCGTTTGCGCGATGCCGGCGATTCGACGGTCGAACCCCTCAACCGGCTGGTCGCGGTGTTTGTTGAATAGGTCGCGCACTTGCGCCCACAATGCCGTAGTAATTGGCACATTGATCGGCGGCGAATTGCTCGGGATGTTGATGAATACATCACCGGGATAGGTCAGCGTGAAACCAATCGCGCCACCCACATTGTCACCAGGCGAATAGGCTGCGTCGATAAACGGCTCAGACCCGGCAGGGATCACACCAATCGCGCCGCTGCGCGTATCCACAATGAAACCAGGTGCGCCGGCAGTGGCTTGCACAGCAGGAGTCACCCCGGCAAAACTGGTCGCGGCCACAGGCGGCACCGGCACAGACACGATTTGCGCGGCAGTTGCCTCGTCCATGCCGATCACGCTTGCCCACTCGAACGGGGTCAAGTCGAACCGGCGAACGATCAGGCCCAGCGCGGCGCGTTTAATGTCGTCAGACACAAATGGGTTTGTCCAGGCGGCGCGAACGATTGGAAACGCGCTCGCATTGGCACTGCGGGCGAAATCCGCGATGGTGGACAGCGGCACTTCATAGGCCAGGGCAATATCGTTCCAGGTCGCGCCAGGGAACATGGCGAGAACCCGCTTCCAATGCCCCATTAGGTCGCGTTGATGGCCAGCAGCAGTGCCCGCGCCCCAAATGGCCGGGTTGTAGTAGCTTCCGAAAATGTTGGCATAGTTGTCCGGTGCGGTCTTGTTAGCCTCGTCACCGAAAAACAGGTTGTCTCGAAAAATGTCCCAGTCGGTCGGCGCACCCGTGTACTGGGTGCGCGGGGTAGTCGAATCCACATAGCCCAGGCCACCCGACAGGGACAGGCCCGAGAACCCCATCGGGTTCAGCGGCGGCGCAATAGCTTCGGGAGTGCCTCGGATCAACATGGAATTACCTCCGCTTCATCACGGACTGGAACACCATCACGGCCAGCAGTGCCAGGCCACCGTAAATGAGCAGTTGCTGGGTCTGCGGGGCAATGCCCACGCGAACACCTACACCCGTGTACTGGCTCGTATCAATGGGCGGTAGGCCCATGCGGGCACGCTCCACATTGATCTGATTGAGCTGCTGCGTCTGATAGATCGTCAACCCTTTGTTGATGAGGTCTAGCCATGAACTAGGCGCACCCTGCGAGGGATCAGCTTGAATGCTGCGCTGCGTTTCTTCATCATAAAAAACCACCTCCCCGCTAATCGGGTCAACTTGTCTAGTGAGTGCCATTTACTTATCTCCGTGAAAGTAGCAGCGCGGCCACCACCAGGCCACCACCGATCAAAAGTGCCGTGTTGGGCACACCAGGAATCAACGATTGCCCATAGTTGCCGGCCATGCCGGTACTGGTGTACATCGAGGGCATTGTCACTACGCGGCCATCGGGGTAACGCACCGTCTGCGTGCCGTTGCCATTGTTGACCACCGTAGAACCATCAGCTTGTCGCACCGGCACGCCAAATGGCGGGCGGGCAGTGCCATAGGGACTGGTTCCGTATGCGGGCCTAAATGTGCCGTTGCTGATTGCCTTAATACTGCCACCAATGGACACAGCCACCTTGAGCAGCGCATCGGCTTGCTTTGCCCAATCGATTACCGGCGTGCGCGTTTGTCCAGCGGGCGGCGGGATGTTGATTGGTCGTAGGTTGGGCGCGGTCAGCGGTGCAATGGGTTCGCCTTGCAGCGGCTCGATGCGGGCACGCAATTGCTCGGCCAGCTCCGCAGGGGTTTCCAAATACCTGATTACCTCATCGGCGGGCATCAGGATATTGTTGTCAGGCGCACGAATGTTGCCTTGCTCGTCCGGGTAGATCGCGCCGATATAGCCCCGGTCGGACAATTCCACATAGAACCCATCTACCCCGAATAGGTTGCCATCATCATCAGGGATGATCGCATCCAGCGGCAGCGTCAGGTCTTCGGGCATCTCCAGGTTTGCAAGCACTTCATCCAGGTCGAACGATAGGCCCAGGTCATCGAGGGAAATGTCACCTTCGAGCAGTACCGTAGGCGTGAAATCGTCACCAGGCAGATACACATATTCGCCGGGATCGTAATCAAAAGGTTCACCCGGAAATAGCTCGCTCACGATAGTGCCCCCTTTGGTGACAAGTGAAGTTAGAACGGCGGTGCGGGCATCTTCACCTTGCAATGCAGCATCGGTCGCGGCACTGGCGGCATACCCAATTACCTCGGAGTCTAATGCCCGGCCCACGAAATCACCAAATTCACCCCCCACGAACCCGGTAGCTGCCGATTTTACGGCTCCCTCAACATCGCCTCCGGTCAGCACCGTGCGAATCGACACCTGGCCGATTGCATTGGCCAGGGCTGGATAGGCGGCTGCGGTTTGTGCCCCAAGCACTGCGGAACCGATAGCGGCCCCAATGCCACTGAATGCCAGCACAAAACCGACCATCGGGACAAACGGCTTCCACCAGGGAACCTCCTGGTAGTTGGTCAGGAAAAAAATCGGTGCACCGATTTCAGGATTCCAGTGGATGTTATAGACCTTGCGGGTGCCACCGTTCCATTCATATTCGGATCGGTTCCCCTTGGCATCCCCCCAGGCGATTGTTGGTGCGCTCAGTGGTTCTTGCCCTTCGGCGTGCAGTGCGTAGCCCTGCGCTTGATCGACAGGCACCACCTCTAGGCGATATTCCTCGCCATAAAACACATTTGCCACGGGTGTCGCGTCGAGCTTGCGGAGGTCATCCAGGCCAAACACTCGAACGAACTGGCGTGCCATGTCATCGATAGATGATTCTTCAATGACAAGTCCACGCGGCGCTAGAACCCGCTGCTGGGCGCGAATTTGATCGGCCACCCGCTTAACACGCGGATCGGGCTGGAACAGCGCAGCAGTCGCCACTAGATTGCCTCGAATGCGATCACAGTCGGGTCAGGTGGTGCCCACCCCATCGGGTGCGGCTCGGTCGCATCCATGTCAACCCACCCATCTTCATCTAGCCACGCTTGCAGATACACATGCTCGTAATGCGGCCCGCTATAGCCCGCGACTACGAATCTTGTCGGGATTCCAACAGATTCGAGCAGTGCGGCCAGGAGTGTGGATTGATCGTCGCAATCGCCCAGGCGGGATGCCAGGGTAATGGGCGGTTCTTGCAGCGTTTCCACTCCATGAACATCGCGCATATACCGAATGCCGTCACGCACCTCATTGAAAATCGCTTCAGCTTCGGCACGATAGTTCTTCTCGGGTTGCAGGAACGCCACGGTTGTCGCCACCTGGCGCAGCACTGGATTTACCTTGCAGCGGTTGACCATCTCACGCATGGCGGCAATGGTCGCCTCGGTTCCAGCTTCCCCATCGGGAATGGAAACCACGCGGCCCGATAGTGGGGGGAGGGGTGCGAGCATCATGCGCGGATCATACTCGCGCCCCCTTGTCAAGATCAATCACGCAGCTTGTGTGCCGGTTTCATCATCCTGGAACATGGCCAGGGCTTCGTTTCGCACCTTGGTCAAATAGTCCTGGTGCCCCTTTACCTCGGGTGCCACCGCACCCAGCAGCTCGAACCAGGTCGGCAGCTCCATCATCTCGATCAGGTCGTCGGGCAGCTTTTCATAAACGAACTGCGCGGCTTCGCTCGTCGGGGCTTTCTTTTCGGCATACCCCACCAGGGTCTTGAGATAGCCCCGCAGCTTGAGCAGAGTCATGGGATTCATATCGTCGGGTTCCTTGTTGGTGGCTTGTGCGGCAAAGGCCGGCGGCAGCGTCACGGTTGACAAAACAGCACCAGGCTCGACCTGGTGCATGGGTGCCATGTCGAGCTGCGGCGCGGCTTGCTGGCCTTGCGCTGCGGTCACCAGGTCGAGCACTTTCGGCAGCATTCCCATGAGGTCGTTCGATTCCTCTTTCTCGGGCATCACTTCAGCGGCTGCGCCCCGCAATTCCTTGATCGCGTCGACGATTTCCCCAATGCTCGATCTCGTCGATGCCGGCTGCGCTTGGTTCAATCCCATCGCCTCGCGCATCATGGTCATCATTGTGAGCATCTTGCTCATTTCTTCCATCGGGTCTTTTTGCGGGGCTTGCTTCATGGCCACCAGCGCGTCGAGCATTTGCTGCTGGCCTTGCGCGATGGTCGATAGCACCTGGTTCAAACCGTTGGGTACCGGCTCAGGGTTAGCCCGCTTGGGCACTTCGGCCATTTGAATCCGGGTTCTCGTGCGAACCCCGAATTTGTTTGTCTCGGGCTTCGTACCGTATAGGCGCAGCTCGTACTCGCCAGGCCCAAAGTCGTCGCGGATCAGGTCGAAACTTCCATCCTCGAATTCGGTCGGCGCGTATCGCTTGCAATACTCCATTACCCCGCGTGCAAGTCGATAGCACGCGATGTATGCCCTATCCTCGCCTTGCGCCAGGCTCAATAGGGTCGATACCCGGTCGGAAGGGGTTTCCTCCATCGGGAATTCGGTTTCAGTGTCCTGCGCTTGTTGCGCGGCTGCGGCGGCTTCGAGGGCCACCAATTCATTCTGTGCCCATTCGGGCACAGCTTTTCGCCGGGTTGCCATTGCGTTGCTCCAATGAAAAAGGCCGCACCGGGATCGGTGCGGCCTTTATTTTCGCTGCGTTTTTGCAGCGGTCAACCTTCGTTTTCAGCTTGGCTTGATGTTGTCGTTGCGCTCATACGCCCCGCAAATGTCATCCTTCTGCACCACCGGCCACAGCGTCACCACCTGGATAGAAATGCCATCGCGGGAGGGCACCGCAATGCCCTGCGGTTTCGGCGGCTCGGCGCGGCACAGGAGCTGGCCGGCTTGCTGCGAGTTGCCCGCGAGACTGATCGCGGAGTAAATGCAAGATTGGCAGCTCATGGTCACATCCTCCAGGCCAGCAGCACGCCAAGGCCGGCAAAGGTTGCGAACCAGGCCACATACGCCCACCTCCGGCGCATCGCGTTGCGTCGATCCATCGGGGTCGGGTAGTAAGACGGTTTGATGTACGGCATAGGGTTTTCCCTTCAGTGAGTTGCGCCGGGTGAGTTGATCCAGGCTGATCGGCTGATCGGCCTGTACATCCACCGATCTTCGGCCCGCTGCGGTGCCTCGAAGTCGGTTTCATCATCGAAAAGGTTGCGCGTTGGTGGCTCAACCCTTCGCTTTTCGCGGTTTGGGCCGCGAATCAGGTACTTATCCACAGGCTTGTGGCCATCGGAAAAGTTATCCACAGGTGAACCGTAGTTGTCCACCGTACAGTTATTGACACAAGTCCAAGGGGCTTCGCCCGAATTCAGCGGGTCAATGTAGTTGTGCCGCACATAGCCACCAGCAGGGGCTTTGCCAGGTTGAACTTGCCAGCGGTAGCGGCGGGACTGGTGCAGCTTGTCGCGTCGAACATCACGCACCCCAATGGTCGCGGGCGCGGCTTCTTCCCCGTATTTGCCAATCGTGGCCGGGTAGGGGCATTGGTTTTTGAAATCCCATCTTTCACCGGCCCGAGTGTATGCCACCCGGATCGGGAGATTCCTGCGCTCCACGGTCGGGCCACCCATCGCGGCCAGGTATCCGGCCCAGTCGCCTTTGTCTGCGGCCTCGATTGCATTGGCCACCGTGTCGCTCATCAGGTTGTCGCGTACCGTGCGGCGCAGCTCACGCCACACACCCACGGGCGGGCCACCGATTTGCTGGAACTGGCGAATGCCCCAGGTCGATGCCCAGGCCTCGATGCGATGGGTCGGCGTAATCGCATCATCGCCTTGAATGTCGCCTTGCACCTGGTAGCCACCTTGGTCGATGTTCTTGGCCACATACTTGGCCACATACCCGGCAGCGGAACCCTTTGCCGCGTCGATAGTGATGAACTTCACGCGATTGGCCTTGGCACCTCGCTCGGTGGCCTCGTCACGCAATGCGTGTTCAGTCACCACCAGGCGCAGCGTTTCCACCTGGTTCTTTGGAACGAACAGGAGCAGGTGCCAGTGCGGGGTGCCATCATGGTGCGCTTCAGTGATTCGGAACCCGTACACCCGCACGCCCATGCGGTGCAGCTTTGCCCGGATGCGGCACCACAGGGCATTTAGGTAGCGATGCGTATCGCGTGGCGTGTATCCATCGAACTTCGGGTTATCTGCGATGCGCCCGTCGATGGTGGTTTTTGCGTGGTACTTCGAGGGCGCGGTCAGCGTGATGAATTCGGCAGCATGGTCGAGGCTCTTGGCCATTACCTCGAACCCTTTGATGCGAGTCATCAGCTCACCCCGGCGCACGCCAGGATTGGAAACTGATTTAGCGGCCAGCTCTGCCAGCGTGTACAGCTCACCCGTGTCGAGGTTCACGGCGGCAGCTTCGGCCAGCAGGGATGCGTTGCGCTTGCGTTGCTGGCTGCGGCGCTCCACCGTGATCGAACTTGCGTAGATTTCCTGCGCCTTGTGAACATAGCCCAGCGCGATAGCTTCGCGCTCCAGGTCGCGGGCTTGCGTCTTTCGGAGTTGTCTGCGCCACCATTGTTCGCAAGTCATTCGCGCAATGGCCGGCGAATCGTCGATTTGATCGGATGGCGGCTTGATGCCATAGCGGGCCACATAGGTGGCCATGCGGCGGCGTAGCGCAGCGGTGTCGGTGTAGTAAACACCAGGCACGATCTCGGCCAGCTTCGAGCAGCGCGTGGCGCGGTCGCTTGCCATGTCTCGCAGTTGCTCATCGCTCAGGGAAATCGGCACGCGAATCTTGCGAATGCGCTCGGTGGCCTTGAGTAGCCACATGTTCGCATCGCGCAGCGTTTGGCCGTGATCGAGATAGTAGCGGGCGGCTGCGGCAGTGACGCGCTCATCATGGGCGCGTGCTACCCGCTTTTGCCACGGGGTCGGCAGCAGCGCGATGCGCTCGGCTTGCCAGGCCCGTTGTACCGCGTCGATTGTTGTCATTGACCCAAACGCTGGTTTAGCCACTTGTGCATGCCGCGAACCTTGAAAGTAATGAGGTCGCGTTGCTCAGGAGTCAATCCTAGCCAATCGGTGTCGATGTTGTGGGTCGAAATCCCCGCAATGATGCAAAACACCCGGCGCTCGTTGGGCGCAGCTTGTGTCCACAGATTGCGAAATGGGTCGGGCGTGGTGCCCAGGATGCGATAGCACTTGTCCAATGCTTCGCGTGCGATTTCATTCATCATCACCTCTCGGGATAGATCGGTCGTTGGCATGGTCGATCAGTTGCGGGTGCGATCTTGCCACGATTGGCCATCGGTGCACAATGGGTATGCTCAATTTTGAGTGCACCCGGCGAATCATGGAATCCACCAATACACAATTCGAGTCGTTGCTCGATCAGGTCGAGCAGCTCCACCAGGCGATTGCCAGCGGGGATACAAACATGGGAACACTTGCCCAGCTTTTGAGGGATCGGCTCAACAGGCCCGAGCAGCTTTCGGCATGGTTTGACCAGGTAGAACCTCTACGCTGGTGGCGCGTGTCGCAGCAGCTTCCCCCGTTTGACCTTGATGTTTTGGTCAGTTGGGGGGATGGTCGCGGCACCTACATCGGTGCCTTACTTGAACGCGAGGGCTGGGTCGGTGGGGATGCGATGCCGTTTGATTCGGCGCCCCGTTACTGGTGCGCGATGCCAATCGGCCCCATTGACCAGGATGCTAAATCGTAAGATACTCGGCCCGCGATTTCATAGGCATGGATCGCAGTTGCACTTGAACCCCCCTCGGGAAACCTTGGGGGGTTTTTCTTTAGTCCTTGTGCAGCACCTTGTCAATGCGTGAATGCGCCACCTTGGTCGCGTCTTCCACATTGGTCATTCGGGCCTTGAGGTCGGCCAGGTCTGTACGGATGGCCACATACGCACCAAACGCGCCGATGCCGGCGGCGATGCAGCTGGCCAGGAGTTGAGTCAGGTCGATAGTCATAGGTCGATCATCTCAGCATCGGCAGCACATTGACAATGTATTGCCTTGTTTCCAAGGGTAGAAATCCGCGTCCACGGTCACGCACATCGCGCAGGAATCTGCGGATTGTGCCTTCGCCGGCGTTGTACGCGGCCAGCATTAGGGTCGGCTCACCGTTGAACAGGCGGGCATAGCGCGCCAGCAGCGCGGCGGCTGCGGCGCTCGCAGCGTAGGGATTGAACGGGTCGGCCTTGAGTCCAATGTCCTGCTGCACTTGCTTGAGTGCGATTGGAGTGAGTTGGAACACGCCACGCGCCCCGCTGGTCGCGTTGTAGGCGCGTGCGTCGAATGACCCTCGGGTTTCCCAGGTCGCCACCGCTTCCAGGATGCCGCGCGGCAGTCGGAAACTATCTTCGAGAGTCGGCCATACAGACCCGCGTAGATGCTCCAGGGTGCGAGGGTCTAGCGTCATGGCTTGCTCGTTTTGTCACCGTTGACATTGCTCAAGTAATTCGCGCCGTTGTAGGCAATGGTCAGGATGCCCAGCAGGGTCATCCAGGCCCGATCACTACCTCGCAGCTTTGTGGCTGCGTACAGCATGAACGGCCCGACGATCAGCACATCGAGGGCGCGAACCCCTTGAGATTTTTCGATCATGGCTCAGGCTCAGGCTCGGGAGTCGGCTGCGGCTCAACATAGTCGGGATTGACCTGCCAGGCTTTGCCATCGAATAGGTATTTGCCCCCGCGCCAGTCGTCCGGTGGCGTGATGTTGTCGAACACCGTCACCGTGTCGGCTGGGCAGTCGGGCACGATTAACCATTCGGGTGAACCGATCACCATGCCTCGGTCGTCCCAGGTCAGAATTTCATCATCGGCCACGATATAGAGGCTCATGGTCGAGCTGGTGCGCGTGATGATTTTCATGCATTAACCTTTCAGCAGTAGCGTGGCGTTTGTAGTGGCAACACCGGCATAGGTTCCGAGTGTCAAACTGGTTACTGGCGCAAGTCCACCGACAGATAAAACCCCATAATTTGAACCAGGCGTGAGGCCTGAAATGCTTGCAGTAGAACCAATAACATTAATTGTCACCGTTCCGCTTGCGCTTGCGGAGTTTTGTGCTATTCCAACATAGTTACCAGTCCCCAAATTGGTTACGCCTACCTTTCCAATGGAAAACTGAATACCATTATCCCCCGCAACCTGATTCAATATAGGATCATAGACAGATACAGAACCATTAAGAGCAGGGCCAGCAGCATTAAAAGTAAAAGCAGAACCCGAATTAGTTATTGTGTTTGTTGAAGTGCTGCCAATAACCAATAACTGAGCAGCTGAGTTGTAAACAATTCTCGATGACGATCCACTATCTGAAACTGTATACCCCAATGATGGAACAAGGCCAACGGATATATTTACAACACAGATAACCGCTGCGCCACCTGATGAACCCCTAAAAACAAGTTGATTCCTCAAAGTGTCAAAAGTTGCCGATCCCGGCCCTGAACCCGCAGCAGGCCCATCTATATATGTAAATGCGCCATAAGTCAAAGTTGTTCCCGACAGTGATACTGCGACACCGGCCCAGTAATTTCCGACACCTGAAACCTGTGGCCTCCAACTAAATAACCCGCGTGAGGTTGATGGATTCCAGGCAGCAGTGCCGCCGCTAAATAGTGCGGCACCTCCAGCTGGTTCATTGGTTACAGTCAACGATCCCAGTGTTATTGCGGTGCCACTGACAGACCCCGCAAAAGAGGTGATTGCAGAAGCATTCACTTGCATATACATCGCAATAAATCGCGTTGCATCGACTGTCGCAGCGGAGAGAATCAAATTGCCAGCTCCAATTGCAACAGATTCAATGGTTACCGGCGTGCCGAGTGTTATGGTTGTCCCGTTTATTGTCCCGGCAACAACGGTCGGGTAATTTGTGGTCGTTGCGGAGTAACACGCGATAAATGTTGATGTTCCAGTTAAAACGACGACAGGCGTCTGCCCACCACCCGGAAATGTCCCCGCGATTGAAACCGCATTACCCCACGATATTCCAGCAGCTCCATAAGTCCCGGCCCTGATAGATGAACCGGATGCAGCTAAATAACATTGCTGCGCCGTAACATATTCTCGTAATATTCTCCCGGAACTGGTCAAATTGTTTTGAGTAACCAATGCTGTACCAGTTGGTGTTACGCCTACCTGGGCGGCTTGTCCTGATGTGTCTGCAATCACAGGCTGTCCAGCTGAAATTGCTGAGGCTGCGGTCATGCTGATAGTGCCACCACCAGCAGCTGGTGAAAGTATGAAGCTCATTTCCTAACCCCTTTTTCGAGTGCATCGCTCATTGCTTCGGTTTTGCGTGCAGAACCGGCAGAGCTTCCAAAGTAATAGCTCACCACCTGGTCGGCCTTTGCACTGACATAGCCCACCAGGGTGCCCACCAGGGCCACCGTGGTCGGGTCGGTCATGCCCGACACTTGCCCCGAGAGTACCCAATACACCGACCACAGGAAACCCCCCAGGGCCAGCGTGCCGATTACGCGCGGTGTCCATGCGTCACCCGTGCCCACCTCGCGCCGGCGTGCCGAATCCCGGTCGGCTGCGGCGATGCGCTCTAGGTCAACATCGAGGGCTTTCATTTGCGCGGCGAACTGGGCATCTATCTCGCGCAGCTTCACCAGGTCGGAACCGCTTGCCATGCTCATGGCGCGGGCAATATCGTCCTCAGTGCCATCGGATCGGCCCAGCAGGGCTTCCGATAGGGCTTTCACGCCCAGGCCGGCCAGCGGCCCACCTAGTGCGGTAGCGATGGTCGGGGCAACCGCACGAACGATCCCCTTCCAATCATTAGCCACGGGTCAAACCTTCGGCATACCGATCCAGGGCATAGGCCAGCACCTTGGGGCGCTGCTGCGCGGTCGAACCAGGCAGGGATGCCCATACCTTCGACGCGGCGCGGATTGCCCCTTCGAGGTCGTCCAGGCCAAGCAGCTCCATTGCCCCGGATTCCTCCAGCAGCTCGATGGCGGCGCGGTCTTGCGATTCGGGTGAAAAGTCCATCAGGCCCAGCTTGTCGCGCACCCGGTTCCAGGTCGGCTTGATGATCTGATACGCGCCGGCTGCGGTCGTCACGCACCCAGGCCCAAACCCGGCAGCACGGCACATTGCATCGGGCAGCTTCACGGGTTTCATTTCCCCGGTATTGACGGGATGGTCGCTCAGGTCATTGAACCGTGCGCCACCATAAAAAATGTTGTACGCGGCATCATTTTCCACATCACGCGGGAATACATGCTCGCTGGCGCGGATCATGTAGAGAAATGCGGCCACCGCTGCGGGCATACCCACATCGGCCACGGGCGGGATATTGCTCATGGTCACCTCGGGCGGGATCGTCGGGTTGTAATCCGGGTTTGAGTCAGCTTCGCTTGGTGCGGCTTGAATGTCCCTCGTGGCCGGATCGTATGCGGCTGGCGCGGCAGCAGCTCGGCCAGGTCGCAGAATGACAAACGCGGCCACAAGTGCCGCGATTGCTGCGCCAGGATTGACCCGCATGGGTCACCCCGGAAAAGTCGAATATGCGTAGGCGAAAACCCCGGCGGCTGCGTCACTCACAACATAAAGGTCATCCTGCGGCACCACAGTGTCGAATAGGACGATCTGCCCAGGCGTGAGCTTCAACCAGGCACCCGTAGTCGCCACCCCATTAAATTCAATGTAAAGGTTTTGACCACCCGTTGACGCATTGCGGAAACCCAGCATATTGCGCTTGCCAATGGGCTGGTCTAGGAACTTGATCGAGGTCGTTCCCACCGTCAGGCTCACCGTAATCAGGCTGGCGTAACGGTAGTTCTCCCGAATGTTGAAAGTGTCCCCAGGCACCCCGGCACTGGTCGACGCGGCCACCGCAGGGTCGGGTCGCGCCGGCAGATTGTGGGGTGCGCCAGGTATGAAATTCGGGTTGCTCCAGGGCAACCAGTCGCCACGGTTGATGTTGTTCATAGTTGCCCCGAATCCCTTGCTTACTGCGCGTAGGCCCGCACCAGCACACCCTCGAAGAACACATCGACGCCCAGGGTCTGTGATGCTTCGTAGCTGGTCAGCTGCACCGTCAGGGTGCTGCGGCCCGACACGATACGCGGGTAGCTCAACAAGTTGATGATGTTGCCGTTGGTCGAGTAGTTTTCCAAGTCCACAGCGGAGTTGGTGAATTGCTCGTTGCTTCCCGAATCGGTAATCAGGATGCGGCAAAGGGGTGCCACCTTGGTGGACACATTCTGCCCAGCTGCGGCCACATTCGCGCGGTGGTGAATGTTCGTGATGATGAAGTCAGCATTAGCCGCGATGTTCAGCGTTTGCGTGGACGACGATCCAGCGGTCAACCCGGTAAAGGTCAGGTTATAGCCGTAAGGGGTCAGCAGCAGAGGCCGGCCCTGGTAGAACTTTGAGGCAAACGATTCGATCTCGCTTACCCCGAATTTTGCTTCTGCGGATTCCATGAGTGTCTTGCCTCAAAGTCGGAATTGGTGGGGGACTTTTTTAAGGGAGTCCCCCGAAACCCTTGGAGTCACCCGGCGAGGGGTGAAACCGTTGCGGCCATTACTGGCTGGCGCGCATGAAGTAACCGTCCAGGATCACACCCACGCGGGCGTTGAAACCGGAGGGCGTTGCAACAGCGGCAGGGAACCGCAGCACGATCTCAAAGTTGACAGCGGGCTGCAATGCGATGGTCGGCTCCAGGTAGTAGGGCCGGCCGGCTGCACGCATGTTCACTGCGCCATTGAGTGCCGTGGTAGCGGAGTTGCTGGAAACCGCTGCGTCCAGGTTGAAATTCGCCTTGGGCGGGAATGCGATCAGCGGAGTCTCGCGGAGATAGTTCTTCGAGAGAACATTCAGCTCCAACATGCCCGACTGATAGAACGAATTGACATCGGCCAATTGGCTTTGAACAGCGGCGGCAGCGGTGGCGTTGAACAGCACCGGGCTGGCCGGCGTGTAGGTGTTGGCAGTCGCAACCGATCCAGGGAAGAACAGCACCTCGATGGATTCGATCATGAATGCCTTGCCACTCGGGAGAGTGTTGGGCAGCTCGAGGTTCGTGTCCCACAGCGTTTTGGCCGTGCCAGCAGTGCCACCCAGGGCGGTCGTCAGACCTTGGCCGACAGGTGCCGAGAAAAAGGTCAGTTGGGTCGTGCCAGCGGTAGCGTAGAGCTGGTAGTCGTAAAACCGTTGACGGACGATTTCAGACTGCGAGGGATTGGTTACGCGCCGTGCGTTGAAATCGGCAGCGGTAGGGAGTCGTTCCATTTTCAAAATTCCTCAGAAAAATTGTTGCGAGTAGATGCGCCGATTAACGGTACATCGAGTGACCTTCACGATTGCGTGCGCCATTCAGCAGCTCGGTACCCTTGGTGTAGGCAGAAAGCAGCGGAGTAGCACCAGGCTTCGTGTAGGCATTCACGCCTTGACGGATCGGGCCAACGCGGTTGGTGCCTTGGGCGATCATTGCGGGCGATGCGTAGCCCAGCGGCAGAGCAGCGGGAACGAATCCACGCAGCAGACCATGAGCTTGCACCGTCAGGGATGCCATTGCAGCTTTCTTCGAGAATCCACGGGTCACACCGTTAAGGGCATGGCCAGCGAATACTGTGATGATTGCGCGAACAGCGTCACCAGCACCCACTTTACCCGGCGTTACTTGCAGGGCTGCGGGCAGGAATCGCTTGATTTGGCCATGAACAATGTCAAAGGCCACCGCGCCCACTCCACCCATCAGGGCTTCGCGGATTGCGGTCATGTAGCCGGTCATGCCGGTCATGCCAATCGGATTGCGGCGGCGGCGCATGATGCGGCGCTTGAGGGCGCCGACCGGATTGCGGCGCACGCGGCGGGTCATGGCCGCAATGGGGTTGCGGCGCACGCGCCGCTTGGCCGCAGTTTTACGCGCCTTGCGGGTGCGCTTGCGGGGATTGATAAGCAGCATTTCTGCCATGTTGTCACCTCTCAGGGTTAAGGGTTGCGGGTTGCCCCGCTGGGGGAACACCGTGCGCGGGGCAAACCGATCACGGGTGATTCTTCTTGTCGCTCATGTCCACAATGCCTCGCTCGGTAAATGTGTAGTTGCCATCCACCAGGAACAATTGCTTTCCATCGGGAGACACCACAAATAGCGGGCGGTCGGCCTTGCGAAACTTGTGAATGTATTTCTCTAAAACTCCATCTCGAACGGTACTGTATAGGATTCCATCCACCTCGCCAATGGCCACACCTACGCGGGGCACCGCCGGTATTTTTACCTTCCCAATTGCCTCGGGGTCATGTCCGGAAAAACGCTCGTACAAGTCGGCAGCTTGCTGCACCTGGTCGCGCACCTGGCGCGACACACCAGCGCGGGAGCTGGCCGGCACCGGGTTGGGTCGGATGCCCTTGCTCACATGCTTGGGCTTGAGCAGCGCGGGAATATCGCAGTCCCAATTGGCCAGGGCGCGGTTGATCTTGCTGGTTGGGTCGCTGGCCTTGGCCTTGCTGGTCAGCTTCTTGCGGGCGCCACCCATCCTCGCGCAGAACGATTCACGCCGTGCAGCGGCCTTCGGGCTGCGCTTGGCTTGCTTGATCGACACGGGGCGCTTGAGGCTCATTTCATGTAGCCCTTGAGCAACATCTTCAGCTCGGCCAGGCTCATGTAAATCACTTTGTTGTGATACGCAAAATTTTGAAAGTCGTCGTTTTGCACCAGGCGGCTGGGCAGCTCATAACAGGCATAAACCAGGTGCGCGGCTGGCTCGGTCTTGGTGAATTTCAGCGTCACAGGGGTGCGCTCGTCAATGCCGTACTTTGCACCTGAGTATTCCAGCGGCGCAATGCACACATATTTGAATCGGCTCGAACTTGTGGGGTTCAGCTTCGTGCGGGATTTCTTCGCGCCAGTGGCGGGGTTGGGCTTGCGCTCCATGCGCGTCACGCGGTTGCGTGCCAGTGCGGAAACCCACTTGATTTTTGCATCGGCCAATTGCTTGAGGATTGGCAGCGAAAGTGCATCCAGTCGCGCGGTCAGCGCAATGTAGGACTCTGATGATGGGTCGATTGCCTTAATCATCGAGTATTGATCTCGCAGCGCAGCGAGTTGGCTGGCCGTGAATTTGGCAGGGTTAGCGGCTCGCGGATTGCGCTTCACCTTGCCGGCCCGTTCTTCGCTCAGGGCCACGGCCACCGCTTGCTTTTGAGGGTAACCCTCGCGTACTAGTTGCGAAATCTTTTCGCTCACGGTTTTTTTGCGCGGATTGGCCTTGTATGCCTTTTGCATCGCAGTGCCACGAATGTCGATGTTGGGGAACTTCGTTACTGCAGCGAATGAGAAAAAATGCTTGCCGGTCTTGGTGTCGCGGCCATAGAACAAACCCGGTGGCCGGTCAATGTCGTCTAGAAAATCTTTCGCTTTTCCAAGGTCGTCGTAGCTGGCTTTCAAGTCACCCGACCCACCCCACAAAATTTCGTAGCGGCCACCGGCAACATCCACCGGATTCGCTTTGCGCTTGCCGGCCTTTGCCTTGCGCTTGAATGCCCCACTGCGGGCCATCTCCGCGAACTTTGCGCGGGCTGCGAGTTGGGCGGGAGTCGGCTTTTTCACGGTTGGATTCTCCAGGCGGCTGGCGGCAATGTTGTCTACCAGGTTGGGATACTTTCGGCCAGCGGCCTTGGCCATCGCCTTGGCTGCGGCCTTTTGCTTCGGGGTCAATGGTACCGGCTTGCCCAGGCTTTTCGGGCGCTTGCGCTTCCATATCGGCGCGGGATTGGTGGCCGGCTGCACACCATATCCATAGGGCAGCGGCTTGTGCGTAAGTCCGAATCTCGCCCAGTCGTGATTGGCCAGGGCGAACTTGGTCATCGAGAGCAGCAGATCGGCGCGGGACTGGTCGAGGGTGTCGGCAATGTTGTCCAGCGTTTCGACGGTCTTAGCTTCAGCTCGAAAACAAACCTCGGGCGCACGGGCACGGTAGGCGGCTTGCCTTTCGGATGCGGTTGCATACTTGCGCGGGCGCGGGTTCGTGCCGACGGTTTTCGTCACCGTTGACGAAACTCGCGCAGTACCGGCCCGGTATGCAGTCATCAGCGAACCCGTTGAAAGGCTTGCACCGCGAAATAAACACCGGCGGCGATTGCCACCCATTTCACGATATTTGCAATGTTGCCCAGGGGTGAGGATTCAGCAGCTCGTGCCGTGGCTTCGAGCTTGAGCAGATCGGCAGCAGCTTGCCCGCGTTGCTCGGGCGGGATTTGCTCAAGGATCGCCACCGACCGGGCGCGCTCGTTCACCCCAATAATCCACTCACGGCCCCACACGATTAGGGCAGCGGCCACCGCCACCGCACCAGCAGCACCGGCCAGGGCAGCGACAGGCAGGGCACCCAGGCCGGCAGGAATCCGCACAGAGGGCAAACTTCCACCCATCGCATTGATGCCGGCCACCGCCAGGTTCAAGGCTTCAGCAGCT
>Ga0208783_10000899_pt1 | contig 18132 bp, 22 predicted proteins | sample DEB19_08_DNA_2_FD_184529 | JGI IMG/M metagenome (GOLD analysis project Ga0208783, IMG submission 184529) | Aqueous microbial communities from the Delaware River and Bay under freshwater to marine salinity gradient to study organic matter... | ecosystem: Environmental > Aquatic > Marine >...
CCGCCGGCCCCCTCTTGGCCATGCCTCCATTCCGCGCGCGGGCGCGCGCGCAAACGACAACGCCCCCACTGGCCATGGGCCAATGGGGGCGCGCGCCTTGGAGTCAGAGGAGGACGATGTCCTGCTTGGGGACATGGATCATCCCCTTGCCCCACGACGCGTCGAACGCGACGCATACGACATCTCCCCGGACCCCCACGATCCACGCCGGGGCCCATTCCCCCGACACCAAGGCCAGCACGGCATCGCCCGGCTCCAAGGGCGACCCCGCCGCCATGAACAGGCCGCCGAGCAGCCCACCGAGCAGGAGCCACGGCTCCTGAAACATGGTGGCCGCGAGCATGCCGCCAAGGACAAACACAATAGCCGCCACGATGTTCCGGACCATACGAACCTTGACCTTGTCCATGTGCTCTCCACTGTGCGGCCCCTGTTCCATGGGGCCGTCGTTGAACCCGGCGACGCCGAGCCCCGACACTGTCACCCGAACCTGACACGGGGGCAACTACTCCCCCGAAAGAAAGTTTGCCATGGGGAAACGCACGAACGCCCCCTCGGCCATGGGCCGAGAGGGCGTTCCCGTCAACGAGTCAGGAGCCGAGCCGCATCATGGCCGTAATGGCCCATGCGACGAGCACCAGTACGAGGATGTCGTACATGCTACACGCTCCGTCCGGTGACGGCGCGTGCGGCCAGCTGGACGAACGACCCGGCGGCACGCTCCATGGTGTCCTGCTGCTCCGCGTCCAGCCCGCTGGACTGGGCCGCGCGGGTCAAGGCCCGGGCAACATGGGTCAGGGTCTCACCGGGGTCGGAGTGGAAGGCCCGCAGGACCATGGCCTTGACGGCCTCATCGGTCATGCCCGGCACCGTGAGGGCCCCGGTGGTGACCATGGCGTCCAGCACGACCGCTGCCGACGCGTGCGTGTCGCCATACAGCTTGACGCAGTTGACGGACACGGCCATGTGGCCCCAGTCCGAGAGGAACGCGTCGAAGGCCACGCGCGCCTTACCCACGGCGGCGTGCAGCTCCTGCCCCGCCCGGCTCGTGATGCCCTGCCCGACATGACGCACGCGGGCCAGCTCCTTGCCGAAGGTCATGCGGCCGAAGCCGCACTCGGCGGACGCATGCGCCACAATGGACCCGGCGCGGGCGTCGTTGGACCGGAACGACACGCTGAGGCCCATGACATCGCCGCTGGCGACATCGAACACCCGGTCGGCATGCCACGACGCGTTGGCGTAGAGGTTCGTGGACCGGGGCTCGTAGACCACGGACCCACGGGCCCCGCTGTCCCGGAGCACGCGCCCCAGCAGCGTGAGCACGCGGTCGGCGTCGTAGGCGCCATAGGACTCGGACGCCACGGCGAACAGCGAGCGCATGGCCTGACCGGCGGGCTGGCGGGTACGGAACAGGAGGCGCTGCCCCGTGGACGCGTCGGAGATCATGCGGTTCCACACCATGGCCCGGAGGTCCGGGGGCATGACGGCCATGAGCTGGTAGGACCGGGGGAACACGAGCGAGATGTCGTCGCCCCCGAAGAACCGGGACCACCGGAGCTTGGTCGCACGGGACACCTGCGCCAGCAGCATCTTGAACCCGGTCTCCTCCATGCGGAGACCCGCGCCGCCCGGGCCCATGGTGAGGGTGCCGTCGTCGTTCATGGTGATGCGGGACGGGTGGACCCGGTGGTCCACGCGGTTCTCCGCCGTGACGAGGGCCGCCACCGTGGCGCACGCGTCCTCGAACATGGGACGCGCGGCCCACGCGTCGTAGGACGCGTGGAACCGGTTGACCCCGTGCTCGCCGAGCACGACGCCCGCGCCGTAGGCGGCGGGGCCCATGGCGAGGCCGAGCGCGGCTTCGAGGTCGGCCGCCAGTTGGGCGTTGCGGGCCCGGGCCATGGACGCGTCGGCCCCTTCCTCCGAAAGCTGCATGACCGTGGCCACGGTCACGGGGGCCGTGGCCGCGACGGTCTCCGCCGCCTCGCTCGCCTCCATGGACGCCATGGTGTCGCCCATGTCGTCCATGTCCGAGCCGTCATCGAACATGCTGCCCATGCCGCACGGGCGGGTGTCGTCGTCCGAGTCGTCGCCCGAGTCGTCGGACATGGCCTCCTCGGCATCGGGCTCCGGGCTCTCGTCGTCGTCCATGTCGTCGGCCGGGGCCATGTCGGACGAGTCGTCGGTGCTGATGGGCACGCCGGTCACATCGACCCAGCCGGACCCATTGGTGCCGGCGAAGGCGCGGTTGGCTTCCATGGACGAGTCCCCCGTGTAGAGGACCTCGCCGAACATGTCGTAAACGGTGAAGGTGGGCATGGTACTTGGCTCCTTGATGGTTGGATTGACGGACTGGTTAGGACACACGGACCACGGTGGCCCATGCGGGGATGGAGGCAGCGGCGCTGTCGCTGCTGCCGATGAGCGCCACGATGCACGGGCCACGGGGCGGAGACTTGGGCCACGGCGTGTAGCCGTCGGTGAGGACGACGATGGCGCCATGGCGGGGGACGAGCGAATCGGCGGCTTGGATGCCTACGCCCATGTCGGTGCCGCCACCGCCAAGGGGCTTGACCGCGCTGGCCGTGGTGACACGCTGCGCGCCACCATGGACCTGCGCGTCGCAGGCCAGCACGGTGCACGGGCACCGGGTGGACTTCAAGATGCCGTCCACCTCGGCCAAGGCGGCATCGAGCAAGGGGCCGGACACGGACCCGCTGGTGTCGAGGACCACGGCCACGGGGCAGACGGGGCGACGCAGCCGGGGGGTCAGGACGCCGCTGCGCATGCGGCCACGGGAGTACGAGTAGTCAGTGGCGCCGGGCACCATGCGCATGGCACGGACGATGGCCACCCGGAGGACCTGCTGCCATGGAACGGTGGGCGGGGCCGTGCGGTCGTTGGCCCACCGACGGACCCCGCTCGGCACGGTGCCGCAGGACTTGACCGCTTGGGCCACGGCGTCGGCCACCATGACTTCCTCGATCTCGCTGTCTCCGCCGCCCACGGGGTCGTTGGGGTCATCTTCCCATGCGCCCTTCTCGCCGCCGGCCCCGCTGCCACACTTGCCGTCCGCCGGCTTGTCGCCATGCGTCTTGCCGGACAGGTCCTTGGGGACGGGCGGCGCGTCGCCGCTCCCCTGCTCCGTACCCTGCCCCTGCCCCTGCCCCGTGCCCTGCCCCGGACCCGGACGCCCCCCCTGCTGCTTCGCCCCCTGCTGCACGAGGACATCGTAGATGTCCTCTTCCAGCATGTTGGACGACACCCCGTGGAACATGCTCCACTGGATGCCACCCTCGGGGAGCCGTGCGACCAGCCCCTCGTCGTCGTTGATGGCGATGTCGCATGCGACATTCCAGAGCTTGGGGTCACGGGACCCACGGCGCTTGTGGTGGAAGCGGAGCAGGTGCCAGACCTCGTGCTCCATGACGGCACCGGACGCATCCACGCCCCAGCGGTCGATGACGCTGGGGTCGTAGAACATCTGCCACTTGTCCGAGACGGCCATGGTTCCGATGCCGGGCTTGGCGATGAGCACCAGCCGGGCCAGTGCGGTCATGAGATACGGGGCCTTGGCGAACGCCTTGGCGCGGACTTCCTGAATCGTCGTCATGCTACTTGTCTCCATTGGTCTTGGTCTTGGTGCGCTTCCAGTGCCGGAAGCACCAGTCGCCGCTCTCGTTCCGCTCGAAGTGGGCCAAGGCCCACGCGGTCTTGCTCGGGGATGCCCCCACCTTGACGGCCCATGCCAGCATGGTCGTGTCCGTCTCGGCCACGATGCCCCCGATGAGTCGTCCCCCACGGAGCAACTGCTCCTTGGGCTTGAACATCATGTTGACGGGCATGAAGAGGTACAGGTACTTGCGGGTCTTGCGGAACGGACGCGCATGGACCGATGGCTCCGCGTACAGCCGGTTGCTCGCCAGCATGGAGATCCCCCAGCTCCCAAGCTCCTTGTCCTCCTTGGCGATGTCGCTCATGACGAGGGTGAACCGATCCCGATACCGCTTGGCCAACGGGGTGTGGAACCCCGCCCTGCTGGCCAAGGCTTCCATGTCCTCATCCCGCTTGGCCCGGTCCTGCCGACGCTGGTTGGACCCCATGCCCGCATGGATGTCGAGGTTGAGTGCGTTCCGGGTGTCACGGTTGCAATCGGCCATGTAGAGCAGGTGGTCCACGGACCGACGGCCCCGGACTTCCAGCACGATGGCCATGCACTCCTCGCAGGGGTGCTTGCCGCCGAACAGGAAGATGGAGTCTTGCGACACGAGGTCGCCATGGGGGCAGAGCAGGGTGATGGGCCCGTGCTTCCAAAGCCGCACGATGTGCTTGGCCTTGGACATGATGTCGAAGTACCGCTTGTGCTCTTTGCAGGTGATGCCCCAGAGCAACCCGGGGGTGCTCATGTCGCATCCGAGCGCCTCGTTGCGCTGGTTGACCTCTTCCCGATAGGACTTGAACCACGGTGTCATTGTCATGCTCCTTGTTGGATGGGGGGCTATCGGCCGAAGCCGCCGATGCGCTTCAAGAACGGGGCCATGGAGGCCATGGACGGGGGGACGGGGAACCGGTGGGTCATGCACCCCTTGGCCAGCGAGTGGCCGGCGAGAGCGGCGAGATCGGCATGGACCCCGGACGCGTGGGACAGCAGGTCCCATGCGGCGGTCCACCGCTCGCGGGTCGGGGTCGCACAGACCACGGAGACCAGCGACCCCATGATGACGAAGGCCGTGGCCCCGTCGCGGGGCACGATCCACTGGCCCGTGCGGAGCAGCTCCTCCGGGTCCGGGAGATCCTGCCGCTTGCGCCACACGAGGAACTGCTCCGCCTCGATGGCGCCGATGAGCCCGGAGACGCAGAGCGCCTCGACATCGGGGGCCACGGACATGGACTCGCAGACCGCCATCATGCGGGCCGCCATGTCCCAAGTACGCGGCGAGGCCCACGCCTTGCCCTGCGACGCGGCGTCCTTGGGCATGACCCGGAGCTTGTCGGGGCGGGACTGGATGTATCCGGCGACCACCGCCATGGCCTTGGGGATGCGGGACTCCCAGCCCGTGGGCGGCGGGGCGTAGCCGATGGGGGCCCAGCCGTTCATGGCGCCGGAGACCCACTCCTGCGGGGAGCTATCGACCTCGATGTGCATGAACCGATTGGCCAAGGGCGGGGCCAAGGCGTTGCCGTCGGCGGCCTGCTCCGGGGGGTTGGCCGCCGCCCAACGCCGGATGCCCTTGGGGAGCATGAGGTCGCCGATGGCCCCGCCGTGGATGACGCGGAGGCATGCCGCCTGAACGGCGGGCGGGGCCGTGGTCAACTCGTCAATGAACAAGATGCCCTGTTCCACGCCCGCCAGCCGCTGGGCGAAGGCCGGAGGGAGCATGGAGAGCTTGCCGCCGTGGGGCACGGGGTAGCCGGCGAAGTCCGCCGGCTCCCGGATGCTGGCGATGAGGGTCTCGACCATGAGGCCGTTCGCATCGCCGAAGCCCTCGATACGGGCCGTCTTTCCGACGCCGGGAGAGCCCCAGAGGAGGAGGGGTACATTGGCGGCGTAGGCCGCCGAGAGGACGCTGGACAGGTGCTTGGACATGGTGCCGAGGCTCCGAGGGTTGAGGGTCCATGAGACGGCGGACTCGCCGACTCGACCTAAACTTGCCCCGAACCTGTCACACTGACAAGCGAGCCGACCCCCCCGGATCGGCTAAACCAGCGTTCAACCTCGTGAATATTCTCGACAGAAAGTTTGCCATGAAGCCAGATTCACACGGCTTCTATGGCTCCTCCGCCCCATCCTCCCCATCGTCCGCATACAGGTCCGTGTCCGGGGTCACATCGACATCGGCGGCCACGCTTCCATGCAGCGGGGTGTCCTTCCCCCATGCGTCATTGAGCATGCGGCAGTATTGCCCACGGAACAGGTGCTCGATGCTGCCGACCACGGACCACTCCGTGAGGTACGCGCGCGACCACCACTCGGGGCAGAGGCGCGCGAGCAGGGCGCATGCCTGCTGGTACATGACGCCGGATGCCTCCTTGGTCACGATGGGGACCCGGTGTTCGAGCAAGGCGCCCAGCTCGATGAGGCTGGCGGCATCGGATGCCGGGAGCGCGAGCACGAGGGACAGGAGCAAGGCGTGCTGCGTGTCCGGGTACCGGGGCTCCATGAGGTCCGACGCATCCCAGCTGGCGGATACCCCATGGGCATAGTCCTTGGGGTCCCGGGGGATGCCCTGCGCGGCGGCCTCCACGATGCGCTTGGTGACGAGGGCGCGCGCGATGGACCGGTACCTCCGATGCGCCTCGTCGGTAAGCTCCACCTCCGGGCGCGGCGTCATGGCTTCGGCGAGGACGCGCGCGGCCGCATCTGCGAGCAGGCGGGCTTCCTCCTTGGGCACGGCCGCGAGAGACACGGCGGGGTTCGGAAGCTGGACGCCGGGCACGCGCCACAGGCGCGCCCCCTTGCCCATGAACAGCGCGCGCGAGCCGACGGCGAGCCCGACGACATAGGTGCTGAGCCCCATGCGCACGAGCCCTGCGGACCGGATGGCGTGCCGGGACAAGGCGCCGTGGCGCGTGAGCCATACCCACCCCAGCCGTGCGCCGATGGCGCGGACATTCAGGGTGCCGCGCGCGTAGGCAGGGGACAGGGTGATGTCGCCTGCGACCTTGCCCATGCGGAGCATGCGCCCGTCCACATGCTTCTTGGAGGCGGGCGCGGACTCGCTGCTGATCTTCAACGGGCCCCCGTCCGTGGGCGTGGCCTTCATGTCCACGCCCCAGCGGCCAGCCCCCGGGTCGCGGCTCACTTGCTGCCGCCGAGTGCGGCGATCTGCGCGCGGCTGGTGTCCGTGGCGATGTCGCGCGCGCGAGTGGGCTCGATGCGCTGGATGCCCGACATGGCGAAGTCGCGGACCTGCCCGCTCTCCATGTCCAGCGCAGTCATGAGCCACTGGGGCTCCGAGTGCCATGCCGTCCTCCCGAACCACACGCGGGACGGGAGCACGACGCGGTCGGCGGTCTCGCCGCGCCAGTTGGTGTAGCGCATGCGCATGGGGGGTTCATTCATCATCGGGCAGTCCCTCCTTCACGATGGCCCGGAAGTCTTCGGCGTGCAGTTCGATGGTGGTTGACGCGTGCGCGCATGTCGTGCACTTGCGGCGGCGCACGACCCAGTCCTGCGTGTACCAGTGGACCAGCTGCTCCCCCGTCGCGCGGAGGTTCCCGGTGAGACCCTTTGCGGAGCTGGCTGCCGTGCGCGAATCGGTGACCCGGGTGTCGCCCCCGCACTGGGTGCAGGTCACGAGAGTTCCAGCAGCTGGATGTACTCGGCGTCCGTGAGGCAGAGCACCGTGCGCAGGCGCTTGCACACTTCCTTCGAGGGGGCGCGTGCGCCCCGCTCGTAGTGCGAGATGTTCGGCGACGAGACGCCGACGCTCAGGGCCAGCTCGGTCTGCGACATGCGCATGCGCTCACGCCATGCCCGGAGCTTCACGCACAGCTCGGAGTTTCCGTACTGGGACTTGCGACCGCTTCCGTCACGAACGGCGGGGAACCGAACCCCGCCAACTGCTCGGGACGCAGCCGCTCCCGCCGCGTGTACAGCACGACCTTCCCGCGCGGCCGGCGCGCCATCATCCGGTGCGGGCGCTCGACCAGCAGCGTGAGCGGGTCCCCATTGAGCAGGCGCGCTTCTTCCTTCGCGCGTGAGACGGCGCGCGCGAGGACGCTTTGCCAGCGGTCCCCCGCTTTCGCCCACGCCAGCCACGCCACGGTCGCCATCCGGCTGCGCATCGGGTCTGGCAGCGGGGTGTCGGTCTGTTCCCACCAGATCATCGCCGCTCGTCGGCGGAAGGTCGAGTCTTTCACGGTGCATTGTTGCCTCCGTGATACACCTACGGCGTGCCACGAACCGCGTCAATACCGCGTCTGTCTGAATCCGTGATGGCGCGGAGACTACGAATGGCGAGTGCGGTGCTTGGAATCCCGGTAGCCGAGATTGAACGAAGGGCCGCCGCGCAACCGTTGACCCGACGCGTCGAACGGCTGGCGGCGACCCTTCAAATGACGCCTCTGGTGCTGGTCGGACCCGAACCGGGGTTCGCGTCTGCTCTCTTGCGCGCGCGAGGAGACGCTACTTCTTCGCCGACGCCGGGCTCTTCGACTGGCTGGGAGCCGGAGCTGGACGGGAGCCGTAGGCCAGCGCCCGGAACATCGGGAGCGCCTTCTCCCCATCCGTCTCGATGGCGTTGGTGACGAACCGGCGCGCAGCCACGAAGTCCATGCCGTTCTTCATGAGCGCCTGAACGGCGTCGTGCCCGGACGACCGGAGCTGCTCGCTGGCGATGTAGTTCTTGAACATCTCCTCGGGCCCCGCCATCGACATGCTCTCGCGCGCCCCGTAGATCTCCTTGCGCGTCGTCGGGATCTTCGACGCCATCTCGCCCAGCTTCTCCATGGCGCCTCCGACCTTCTCCCGCATGTACGCACGGGTGCCGAACTCGCTCTCCGGACCCGCGCGCGTCGGGGGCGGGGGAACCTTGCTCCCCTGCGGGGCAGCGATCAAGGTGTCCTCGTACTCGGCCTGCGTCATCGCCGGAGCCGGGGCGGCCGGCGGTGCGGGGGTCTCGATCTCCATGCCCTCGACGCCGCCGGGGGTGACCGTCGCCTTGGGGGCGGCGGGCTTCGCGGGCTTGGCGAGGAGGTCCATCTTGTGCAGCTCGGGCTTCTGCGCGACCAGCTCGACATCCTTCCGGATGAGATCGTAGAACGGGCTGTCGGGGGTGACGACGGTGCCCTCACCGCCCTTGCCCTTGATGATCTTGAAGCCCGTGGGGAGCTTCTCGTAGATGTAGCCCCCGGAGCCCAGCATCTGGCCCAGCTCGTAGCCCCGCTCGGAGATGAGGTCCGGAGCCTTGGGCGTTTCGCGCGAGGCCATCGGGGCGCTGCTCTCCGCCATCTGCTGGTACGGCGCCCCGCTGGACCGCGCTTCGAGGTCGCCGACGACGGCTTCGGGCTTGCCCTCGGCGTAGGTGGGGAGGCGGGAAGCCCCGCGCATACGGTTGAAGACATCGGCGTTCGCCATGAGGAACCTCCTCGCCTAACGGCGGGTTCAGATGTTGCCCTTGTCGAGCCCGGTGGACTTCATCATCTTGCCGAACCCGCCCTTCATGGGGCCAGACGCGGGCGCGCCCTTGCCGCCCTTGCCGCCCTTGGTGGGGGTCTTGGCGGGGGTCTTCGCGCCCTTCTTCATGGCGGGCTTCTTCATCGGGGACTTCTTCATGGCTTACTCCTCGCAGACGAAGTGGGTGATGTAGAGGAAGGTGTACGCCTTGCCGTCGCACGAGATGGTGGTCGGGAGGCGGTTCACGCGCTGCGCGAGCGCCGAGCACGCCTTGGCGAGCGCCTCCTTCGACGGGAAGGTGAGGACGACGGGGGTGTCGGTCCCGACGAAGACATGGAGCATGGGCCCGGCGGGCTTCTCGGCGAGGGGCTTCTCGGAGACGGGAGCCTCGGCGGGCTTGACCGGCTTGGCGCCACGCGCGCGGACGGGCATGGGGGCATCGGCGGGGAGGATGTCGGTGTCGGAGGTAGACATGGTGTAGTGCGCTCCAGAGGGTGCGGGGGTACGCTAACACATGGCCAAGAGCAACAAGCCCCGTGCGACGCGCACCCTGTCTGAACTCATGGCAGAGGATGGGGCGTCCTATGTCGGCGAGACCCATGACCCGAACTCCGCCGCTCCGCCGGAGCCGGAGGAGGAGCTGCACCCGCTGATTGACGAGCGGCTGGACCTGTCGTCCATCGACGGGGCGATCCATGTCGCGAACGCCACGCTGGACGCCTATGTCAAGCGTAAGGTGAGCGACAAGCAGGTGGCCACGCTCATGGAGATCGTGAAGACCTCTTCCGGATTGCTGGCCACCAAGGCCAGACTCGACAAGCCGAAGGACCCAGCTGCCATGCCGGCGGTGGAAGAGCAGGTGCGCATGCTGGCGCAGACGGGGCCGTTCGGGATGTTCGCGACAGCGAGCCGTACGATCCGGGTGCAGGAGCCTCCGATGCTGATGGCCCCGCCGCGTGTACCGGTACTGACGGGTGACGAGTGAGCGGGATCGTCGGGCCGGGGCATCCGGACTTCTGGAACCCCGCCGTATTCCTGCCACAGTGGAAGGTGCGCGCGAAGCAGGGCAACCTCGTGCCCTTCAACCTATGGTCGCACCAGCAGATGCTCGCGGCGGCCGTGATGCGTTGCTATATCGAGGACAAGTGGCTTGTCCATGTCAAGCCTCGGCAGGAAGGAAGCAGCACTTTCTTCACGGGCATCGCCACGCAGCACGCCATGTACCGGATCGGGTGCCGCGCGGCGCTGCTCGCCCACAAGAAGGACACGGCCAAGAGCCTGAGCGAGATCGCGATTCGGTTCTACCAGTCCACGCCGCAGGCCATCCAGCCGCGCAAGACGCTGGGACTGAAGCGCACGCTGGAGTTTCCCCAGCTCGACAGCCGCATGACCATCGCCAGTGTGCGCGACGAGGAGCCGCTTCGCGGCGACACCGTGCAGGTGCTGCTGGCGACGGAGGTGTCGTCGTGGGAGGAGAACGGCGGACCGGAGGCATGGACCTCTGCGCTGAACGCCGTGCCGCGCGACGGCGGGTTCGTCATCGCCGAGAGCACCCCGAAGTTCCACGGAGACCAGCTGCATCTCCTCTGCAACGACGCCGAGACGCCGGGCTCCCGGTGGTTGAAGGTGTTCATCCCGTGGACGCTGGTGGAGGAGTACCGGGTAGCCCCGCCTCGGGGGTGGAAGCCGATCAAGGATGTGCTCGACTACTCCAACCAGAACGGGCTGACCGAAGCGCAGGCGTTCTGGATGCAGACGGAAGGGCTGCCCCGGTGCGCCAACGACTTCGCGAAGTTCCGTGCGGAGTATCCCGTCAACGAGCTGGACTGCTGGGTGCTGGCCGGCGAGAGCGTGTTCCCGCAGGACGCGCTGATGGTGCGGGCCAAGGAGCTGGACGGAGGGACGGGCCTGACCATCGAGACCAAGCCGATGGAGGCGTGGAAGCCGGCGGTCCGGGACCACCGGTATGTCATCGCGTGCGACCCTGCGAGTTCATGGTCCAAGAAGGACATGTTCGGCGTGCAGGTGCTGGATGTTGACGCGTGCGAGCAGGTGGCCGAGTTCGTGGGGCACACCGACGCGTTCGCCATGGCCCGGATGCTGACCGAGCTGTCGAAGACCTACAACGGGGCGAGGGTCTATGTCGAGGCGAACGGCGTGGGCGACGCCGTGCTGAGCCATCTGGTGTCGATGGGCTTCCGCAATCTGTACTGGCGCCCGGGAGGCAACGGGCACAGCCGAGCCCCCGGCTGGTACAACACGGCGAAGAGCAAGGCCGAAGCCGTGTCCATCCTCCAGCAGCTCATCGCGGACGGGAGCCTGAAGCTCCAGAGCCTCCGGTGCATCCGGCAGCTGCTCAACTACCGTGGCCAGTGGGACCGGCTGGACCGGGACGCGCAGGGAGGGCACTTCGACCTCGTGGCCAGCTTGGCCATCGCCGCATGGGCATGGCGACAGGAGAGCGGGCGGGGGTGGGCCGCGCGCCAGATGACGGACAAGGAGCGGGCCGACCAAGCGTGGCGCAGGATACTCCGCGTCGCGGACGCCGTGCCCTCGAACCTTCAAGGCGGGGACAAGTCCCCATGGGGAACACACCGATGAACGCGATGCGACCGAACGAGATGGCTGAAGGCGTGGTGGGTCAGGAGGCCCCGGACCGTACGCTCGTGCGCATGGTCGCCACGGTCCAGCAGATGGAGGACAACTACCGGAAGTTCCGAGCCGGCGAGGACGCGCGGAACCTTGCGTACTGGCGCGGCCAGTTCTGGGCCGGCGACGGCATCCGGGTCATGGAACAGGAGATCAAGAGCTACCGCGCGCAGCTCAACGAGACCTTCCCCATCCTCGACACCATCGCCAGCGCGCTGGCCATGGATCTTCCGCAGGTGGAAGCGCTGGACCACCGGAGCCACGAGTTCGGCATGGTGCCGCGTTCGCAGGACCCGTTCTTCGTCGGCAAGCGCATCGCGGCGGTGCTGAATCTTTACGCTATGGAAGACGATCTGGACGACACTCTCCACCAGATGGTGCTTCATTCTCTTATCTTCGCGAAGGGTGGCATCGTGAAGGCTGCGTGGTCGGCGCAGCAGCAGCGAGTCATCTGGCGCTTGAAGATGCCGTGGGAGGTCTTCTTCGACCCGCAGGCGCGTCGGATGTCGGATGTGAACTGGGCCTTCGAGCGGTTCCCCATCCACTACGAGACCTACAAGCAGCGCATCGAAGACGGCGTGTACCGTCGTCCCACGAAGGAGATCAAGCCCGACACCTACCCCCGTTCGCTCGTGGAAGACGAGATCAACGACGAGCAGGAGAAGGATCTCCGGAGCAAGGGGCTTCGCGAGTACATCACCATCTACGAGTATTGGGACTTCCGGAAGGGCGTGCTCTACCACTTCACGGCAGAGCCGATGGAACTGCTCATGGTGGCCCCCCTTCCGTACGGGAACCCCTACACCGCGCTCGTCTACAACAACGGCATCGGGCGTCTCGATGGCGTTCCCGATGCGACGCTCATCGCTCCTGTCCAGCGAGACATCAACGAGCTGGTGAGTGCCCGTAGAGAAATGGTAGCGCGTCTCCCCCGGAGGATGATGCTGGACCGGAGGCTCTTCCGTAGCGAAGAGGAATGGGAGCGGTTCAAGAACAGCCGGGCGTGGGAGCCCACCCTGCTGGACGCTCCGCCGGACGGGAACATCCAGTCCTCCATCTTCGTGTCGCCCGAGATGCCGACGACCTTCGACTTCAACAAGCATCTGGACAGCGCCCGCGAGAATGTCCGCTACATCCCGGGCACGGGCGACTTCCAGCGCGGTCAGGTCGCGAACATCCGTACCGCCGCTGAGGCGAACATGATCCGGGCCAGCGTCGAGGGGCGCATGAATGTCCGGGTGCGGCGCACCGTGAAGGCGGCGAAGCAGATGTTCGACCGGGCGTTGGAGTGCGTCCGGTGGGCGGTCTCGAACCCCGAAGCGTCTGGCATCGACATCGCGCGGCTGTGGCTGGAGACCCAGAGCGATGTGGATGTCTTCACCTTCCGCATGGACCTGCTGAACGAGAACTTCAAGTTTCGCCTGCTGCCCTTCTCCCCGCTCATGGAGGACAAGGTGGCGCGGCGCTCGGCGCTCGAACGGCTGCTCGCGGTCATGGCGAACACGCCGATGGCCCCGAACTTCGACTGGCGCGAGCTGGCCCGCGAGGTGCAGGATGCGTACAACATGCGGCCCAGCGTGGTCACCGAGACCCCGCCGCCCCCTCCCGCTCCCCTCGAAGCGGCCATGCCCGGCGCCCCCGCCGGTCTTCCCCCCGGCCTTGCGGCAGGCCCCATCGGGGGTGCGCCCGCCGCCATGGGCCCTGCTCCAATGATGCCGATGGCCATGGCTCCGGGTATGGAAGGCGGGCAGCCGCTGTCGCCGCAGGAACAAGCCGCGCTGGCAGCGATCATGGGTGGACAGCCGCCCATCATGGGCTAACTACACACCACGGGGTCATAGATGCTGAAGAACCTGCGCGAGATGGCGAAGAAGGCCATGGGTGGCGACGGCGAAGCCATGGAACTCATCATCATCGCTGCGCCGAAGGGCGCCATCGACGGTGACCCCATGGAGTTTCTGAAGAAGGTGGTCGAGGACGGCGAGTACGGCGGCGAGCTGGAGCGCACCATGTCCGAGGACGACTACTCCGGTGACTACGAGTCGGAGGGCGAGGGCCCCGACTCGAAGAAGCTCATGTACGAGGCCAAGCACAAGGCCATCATGGAGGCGCTCGACATGGCGGGGGTCTCCCGCAAGGAAGCCTCCGACATCGCCGACAAGGTGTGCGCCGCCATGGAAGACGAGATGGGCATGGACGAGCCGACCTCCGAGGAGGAGTAGCGCGTGCCGATGTACGACTACCAGTGCGGAGACGGGCATGTGCACGAGCGCATCGTTCCGTTCGGGGAGCACCGTGCCGAGCAGGAGTGCCCGGAGTGCGGGAGCCCCGCGCACTACGCCATCCTGAAGGTGGCGCGAGTGGTGGGCCCGGTCTTCTCCGACATGGAGGCGTACGAGACGGCGCTCCTCACGCGCAAGCAGCGCGCTGCCGGGATGCGGATCACGAGCAAGGCGGACATCGACAAGCTCGAAGCGAAGAACGGTCTCAGCCGAGTGGACCCCACGAGCCGCGCGCACCGGGCGCGCATCGCGGACCAGAAGGACGAGGCGCGCGAGATCGAGCGCATCAAGGCTACGGGGGACCGCGCAGCGGTGGCGGACTACCTCGCCAAGACCACGATGCAGGAAGCCACGGGCTGGTCCGACACGAAGTACAGCCAGTGGAAGGAGATGAAGGATGCTGCCGAGTCCCGTATCGAGTCCGGTGCCGCCGCCCGACATGTCGAACCTGTCCGCCCTGTCGGTGGATGAACTGATCGCAACCATGAAGCAGCGTGCTTCCGAGGTGATGGACATGGCCAAGAACCCTGACATGGCGCCGGGTGGACCCGAAGCCGAGATGCCGATGGCGACGGGCGCCGAGGCGACCGCGCCCGCGAAGGTCATGCCCGCCGGCAAGAACATGACGGGGATGCCCGCCGAACTGGTGCGCGGCGCCACGGCGGCCCTCGTGGACAACGGACTGCTCCCGAAGGTGCAGGGGCAGCTCGATGCGAACCTCATGGACATCCTCTCCGCCATCGCGGAGGCGACCGCCCCCGGTCTCTACGACCTGACCGACGAACAGCAAGTGGAGGAGCTTCTCCGTGGACTTTCTGACGGAACCATCCCAGTCCCCCCCGCCGACCAGCTCAACGCCGGAGCCGGAAAGCAGCCCGTACCCGCTGGACCCGAGCAGCCCGGAGCCGGACAGCTCGCCGGAGGCGGAGCAGGCGCTGGCGGCGGAGCCTTCAACCCCGACCAGCTCCTCTGACTACACCGAGGGGGTCCCGGCATGGGCCTCTCTCGATGATGTCCAGCTGGAATCCATCCCCCCTGCCGCCCGCCCTTACGCGGAGCGGCTGTTGGGGCTGGCCCGGCTTCACGACGCCCGCCAGCAGGAGGCGATGGCGACCTACCAGCAATCGAAGTCGTTCTTCGAGAGCATGGTGCAGCAGCTCGAAGACGCCGGAGTGCAGGATGCACGCCCGCTTTCCCAGCAGCTGGAGGCCCAGACGCAGACGCTGAACGCGTACGCGTCCCAGATGGCGTCGGTCGCGTGGCAGGCGTTTGAGGCGCGGAACCCCACTTACACGCAGCTCCCGCCCACCACTAAGGAAATGTTCGCCAAGATGCTGGAGAACCCCCAGTTCGAGAGCACTTGGGAAGGACGGACCTATGTGGACAAGCTGGAGGATGCCCTTCGCTTCGCCATGTACCGGACGCAGGTGCAGGTTGCCCCCATGGCGGCTACGGTTCAGCCGTCGGTGGCAGCGCTGCCCCCGCTCCAGACCGCCCCGCGTGACAACGGGGTGGCCCGGCGGCAAGCGGCGGTAGCCTCCGGCGAAACGGGCGGGGGTCTCCCGGTCCGTGCGATCACCGAACTGTCGTGGGACGAGGTACTCGGTCGCCACGATCACCTTCTGAAGTAGACCCCCTCCCCCACGCAAGGAGTCCTCGATGGCCCTTCTCGAATACGCCAACTACACCGTCCCGGACCTCGTCAAGAAGTCCATCGTGTCGTTCTTCAACCGCGACCCGATGCTCAAGGACCTGACGACCCGCAACCGCGTCCGGCGCTCGGGCGGCACGAATGTCCGCACGACCCGCATCAAGGGCAAGCACTCCGACATCACCGAGATCAACGCGGCGAACATCTCGGTGCCCCTCACCAAGTACGAGACCACCAGCACCCTCACGGGCGACTGGACCAAGTACATCAAGCCCATCATCCTCCCGCACATCGACCGCGACCGCATGCAGTCCCGCGAGGATCTGAAGCGCTTCGTGAAGGACAACACCGACGCCGCCATGATGTCGTTCCACATCGACTTCATGCGCCAGATCTACATGGGCTCGGTCTCCCAGCTCGCTGGCCTCGGCAGCCTCAACGGCTACAAGACGGGCCTCACCAGCACCGGCTTCGAGAACGGCGCCATGCGGTTCCAGACCCCGGCCAACCAGCAGGCGTCGGGCCTCTCGTACCTCGGCCAGACCCGCGTGGTGGACACCGTCAACTTCGTGGACAACTACTTCAACCAGTTCAAGGAGCACACCGGCATCGGCACGGACTTCCTGAAGAACGCGGAAGAGGTCAAGATCACCGCCGACACCTACGCGCAGGACGAGGAGGGCATCTCGCTCGGCATCCTCTCCATCGCGGACCATGTCAAGCTCGGTGAGGAGGTCCGCACCTACCCCGGATCGGCCGGCGTCACCGCCGCGATCACCTACACGGTGGACGATCTGGAGAAGGGCAAGGCCCACCCCACCGTGTATGTCGCCAACGGCGTGCGCTACTACGCGAACCGCTGGATGTCCGACGCGGGGATCAACCTCGGCCTCGTCGCGAGCACGGAGCATGTCTACCTGCTCAACCCGAACGGGCTGGAGTTCTGGGTCAACGCGAACAACGACTTCCGCACCACGAAGTTCACGGACCATCTGGAGACCAGCAACTTCGACGCCGATGTGGCGTACATCGTGCTGGAGTCCCAGTTCTGCGTCCCGAACCTGCTCGTGCAGGGCGCGCTCGCCAACCTCCCGTAGTCCTACGCGGGGGCCCGGGACATGCTTCCCCCGGGCCCCCCGACTACGGGTGGTGCCATCTTCCTTCCTTCAGGAGAACCCATCATGGCCGTCACCAGCGTCATCTCGCTCTCCGGTACCACGGAGGCCACCAGCCAGCAGCCCGGCCCGGTCGGGCAGATCCGCGAGGAGCAGGATGTCACCTACGGGTACCGCCGCCTTCGCCTCGTCAAGAACAACACCGCTTCCGCCATCGTCGCCGGTTCCACCGTCGCGTTCGCGTCGGGCTCCAGCATCAATGTCGGCCTCGCGGTCGCCGCCACGCTGAAGCAGCGCATCGCGGGCATCACCATCGTTGACATCCCCGCCGGCTACTACGGCTGGGCCGTCTGCTCCGGGGATGTCGCCTGCGTGTCCGACGGCGCCTTCGCGGCGAACGCCCGGCTCCGGGTCGTGAGCGCGTCCGGCGTGGACGGCCGCCTCGACAGCGACGCCGTGGTGGTGGGGGAGGACGAGTACTTCGCCCTCTCCTACGCCGCCGCGACCGCCGCCGCCCAGTCGGTGCGAGTGCGAGTGTCCGGCCTCATCTGAGGCTGTTCGCGCGGGTTCGCCCCGCGCTGCTGAGCTGCCGACGCCCCGTGGGTTTCCCCCCATGGGGCGTCGCTGTTAGTGGAGCACGGAACGGAGCGGGCCATGAACCTGTACGACCTGCGAGAAGCCGTGCGCGTGAAGACGGGCTACCCCGAGCGGGGAGCCACGGGCACGGCGCGGCTGAACAAGGCCATCAACTACGCCCTCCGGCACGCATGGGGCGAGATGCCGGAGGCGCTGCTGAAGCAGCAGTACCGGTTCTTCTTGGAGACGCCCATCTCCGGGTTCGCGAACATCCACTTCGATGACCTCTACACTTGGTACCTCCCGGGTACGGCGCCGGTCCCGCCGGGCGGGCCCGCCCCGGTACTGACGACGGACGGGACGCTGAGCGCCCGCAACTTCGAGGTCTACAAAGACGGCGTGTGGCACCAGTTCCGCATCCGGGAAGTGCGGCGCGCGGCGATTGACCCGGACCAAGTGCCGGTCCCGTTCGTCTACGACTGCATCATCGTGGACAAGCCGTGGATCAACTTCACGGATTCCAACCTCGCGTTTCGCATCTACACGGATGGTTATCCATACCCGGGGGATGTCCAGCGCGTCCGCACCATGGTCTACAACCCGGAGGTCGAGCCCCGGGAGCTGCCGGTGAGCGCGCACCCGGAGGAGATGGCCCGGATGCGTCTGGGCTACGGGTGGCGCAATCAAGGGCGCATCGAGTTCGCCGCATCGGGGGACTGGTACCAGCAGCCCTCGCCG
>Ga0208783_10000901_pt1 | contig 18066 bp, 27 predicted proteins | sample DEB19_08_DNA_2_FD_184529 | JGI IMG/M metagenome (GOLD analysis project Ga0208783, IMG submission 184529) | Aqueous microbial communities from the Delaware River and Bay under freshwater to marine salinity gradient to study organic matter... | ecosystem: Environmental > Aquatic > Marine >...
AATTACTCAACTGCCACCATTGTCCCGGATTGTCTAGGGTGCCACAACCACGACATTGGCGTTGGATGCGTAAGGGCTTGGTCTTTACAGGTTTAGAGCCAGCGGAGTGCGAATAGTGTGCCATCTTCGGGTACCACAAAAAAGAAAAATGTACCACTATTATACTGGTCTACACCCCAATAGTCACCCTGTTGACTGTAATCTGGTATTCTTGAGCCACCTGGACCCACATTTGCCAAGCACCAGTCAATCATGTCTCGTTTGAGATGAAGTCGTTCTTTAGGTATCTTTATGGCCTGCATATTTTAACTCGAATAGTAAGTATTTGTGTTCATCTGCGATATCAAAGTATTCTGTATATCCAAGAGGATCCGTGTGTACCTTGATACCCCATTGCTCCAACATCCAGGAAACAAAATCCTGTTGCATGGGCAAGCGTATCTTGGTGCCTTCTTGAACCTGCATGGACAAGCGTATCTTGGTGCCTTCTTGAGCCTTATGGTAATCTTGATAGGCTCCTCGTAGCATACTCCAGTATCTATATTTGTCCAAGTCTAACTCCAGCGTAGCATAAACATCGTAAATGATTCATCGTCATCAAATTGTATTACCATGCCCTGTTGTTGTGTGCGTATGCGATTATCTAGGCACCACTCACGCACTAGATCTTCATTACCTATCCACCAAGCGAAGTCTGTAATAACCACGCCACGGTGAATACCATAGACCTTATCAAATACAACAAACCGTCCTTTAGGAATAGTCACCGTAACAAAACCTCATTACATAGCTGATCACTTCCTTGGGATCGCGTTGCCAAATCTCCTCGGGTTCGCGACCCTTCCAGTTACGATTAGGAGTAATCCACCATTGTTTAACTAGACTTTCAGAACCCACTAGAGCGAACAAGTGCTGGTTTAATTCTTCCCTGGTCATTGTATCCATGTAAAGGTAACTCCTAACCGATGTCCATATTGATTGCCGGTCAAGGCAGTCGACATGTAACCATGTTTATTTACTCTAGTATTGTACCCAACTACTGCTACATATTGTCTAGCATGAGCAAGATTTACCTGTGCTGTTTCCATAATAGGGTCACCTACTACTTGTCCATCTTGTTCACTGTATGTATAGCCTGTCACTGTGGTAACTCTAGCTTGTCCATGCCTAACACGGGGTTCATAACCAATACCAAACTTGAATTGATCTGTTTCTCCAAACACTGCCATCTTGGTCATGCCTAAGTAAGCAGTATCAGTAGCAATTGGGTCTACGATCTGGATCATGCTCTGTGCCGAGTTAGCGACAATGGTAGATCCTAGACCATAATTAGCCACGGCCGACCACTGCTGCGTCAATGCTAGTTCAACGGCAAGTTGAGACCATGTAGTACTAGAATTACCTAAGTTAAACGCTCCCCAACCATAATTACCTAAGAAACCATTTGATTCTTGCTGACTACCAAATTGATAACCAATCCTAACGGGACCGAACTGCCTAGTTAATTCTAATGCCGACCCATTCGCTGCTGAAAATACTGTAAAGTCTAAGTCTGAGCTATTATATCGTACAGGTACAGCTGAAGTCAAGTATGGTGAAGCCGAATTGTAAACAGGTGCTCGCACAAATAATGCCCTAGTCAAATCCGCTGTATAGTTACGCCCGTGTTCGTCGATGACCTGGGTTGAGGTCAAGATCGACGTTGACGTAAACTTTGATGCTATGCCACCTGTCATTGCTGTTGAACTTAAGCTGGCACCAGTGGCAGTGCCTGTACCTAGCTTAAATTGATTAGCCACTAACAAAGAGCCAGCCGGTCTTGTGGCCGCATCAAAGTCAACTAGACCACGTCCATATGTGGTGTCTACGCCCGGCGTTCCTAAGTCACGAGCAGTATTAAGTACAATGTTTACTATACGCTCTGGTGCCAGGGTGGGCCACGCTTGCCGCATCAATGCTATACCACCAGACACATACGCGGCTGCACCCGAAGTTCCCGATATAGCATAAGCAGTGTTGACGCCGCGTCCTAGTTGATTAGCTGTAGCTGCTTGTAAGCCAGACCCTGGCGCTACCACATAATAATACATGGTAGGCACAGTGTCACGACAACTATTAGCTACAACTGTTTGGCATAGGTGTCCGGCTCGATTACTGTATGAAGCAATACGGTTTGAGGCGTCTACTGCACCCACTATGATTGAACGACCCGACAGGGTCAATCTACCACTGGTGTCGGTCTGTACGCTATATATAGCTGGTGCTTGACTATAGGGCAAGCCTTGGTTACCTGCTGCTGTTACCAGGATACTGCCACGATCTGTGGCTACTTTGAAATCAGCTATATTATTCTGTAATGCCGGGCCGATATAAGATCGGGTAAGGCTATCATAACGCACACGACTGGTAAATGCGGTATCATATGCAGCACCAAAGCTCATGTTAATCACTGTGGCACGTTGTTGACTAAGCCAATCTAGGGCCAATTTTACAGCAGTTGGTCTAAGTTCAAGGTTAGTGCCGCCAACTCCCACCTGTGCTAATAATAGTTGGGCATCGGGTGCCACACCTACTGTGCCTACAGAATTCTTAGCACCGGCTGCGATTGATGCCATAGCTGTACCATGACTACCCCAAGTAATCGAGTTGGTAGTAAAACTGCGAGCAGCAAGCACCTTGTTACGCAAGTCAGAATGAGTTAGGTCAAATCCGTTGTCAATTATACCAATCGTGCTGCCGCGACCAGTTATACCACGTGCCCATGCTTGAGTCACACCAGTTTGGCTTAGGAACCTAGTCTCTGCGGTTTCGGCATTAGTGGTTTGTGCCTGTACTGAAGTAAAGGCCAGCGCAATAGCAGTTGCTAAAATTGTCCGTTTCATATTATCCTCGTACCATGGCAATCACGGCCTGTGCTTCGGTCATGACTGTCATATCTTCAATTTGTTGATCTATTTTGGCGAATTCCACTTCGGTTTCTAGTAGGGTAGCGTAATGCTCCATGATCAAGGAGGCATAGACAAGATCATCATCAGACACAGAATTATACCAGTCCTTAAGCTGATCTGGCGTACATGCAAGTAAAAAACGTATATTCGCAAGGTCACGTTGGTTCACAATAGACTCCTAGAGTGGGTGCCTCGTGAGTATAGCATAAAAGAAAAACCCTGTCAAATGACAGGGTGTTTTGGGCTACGGTCAGTTAGGTCCAAGGTCTTCCGGTGACCAAACCACCAGAATTTGGATTATCTGTTACTGTATTGCCAGTGTATTGCGTGGGCAATTGCGTAGCATCTAGTGTGGATCTACGCCCAGTTGCAGCTCTTTTAGTGGCAGCAGCCGCTAATTTAGCGGCTTGCTTTGCCTGTTTGGTACTCAAAGTACTAATTCCGTTCTGTGCCATATGTATATTTAGCCTTTAGCTCTTTGAGAACGCGACTGTTTCTAGGCAATCCAGCCATTAGGTAATCCATTTGATCAGCCAGTATAGTTCTGCTTTGAAGGATTAGATTTTCGTAATGGCAGGGCACATATGGCACATAAATCAGTTCCATACCTACCTCTTTTAGCAATCTATCGCCTTTTTTGGCGTTACATTTGCGACAACTGGTAACAATGTTCATCCAAGTGTTCGGGCCACCACGACTACGTGGTATGATGTGATCACGACTGAGTTCACGGAAGTTCACAAAGTGCCCGCCACAGTAAGCACAGATATTACGGTCACGCCCAAACAAGGTACGGTTTGAGATACCTACCTTGGCGTGTTTCTGTGGATTAAAGCCGTGGCCACGGATAGCAATTATGCTAGGTGTTTCCAAGTAGCTTTGTGTACCATCTTCTTGGTAGCCACCATGATAGCGAGCCACGATTTCTCCAAGGCTCCAGGCCACTGCTGATTTGGCGTGATAGGTTATGGCATCGTCAGCTGAGATCCATTGGCGCGGAACTCCTGAGATGTCTAAGGCTAGAACTGTCATGATTACTCCTTGTTTCGAATACAGTCATAGGTATTTAACAGATTATACTACAGCAGACTGCGACGGTCTACTGAGCTATAAATCTGGAGGCGGGTGCGGTGAAGTTGGCGGTGTAGCGAGCGTAACCTCGGGTGATACGGAGATCTGAAATATATCCTGTAAACGCACCAGTGCCAGTATGGGCAACATCATCACCAATATACAATGTTTGCGCAGATGAATAATCTTGTACAGCAGGCGTATTTGAATTTACCACTGTTCCATTTACAAATAATCTAAAAGTTCCTGATTGTCTAGTAGTGGCAACATGATACCAGGTTAAAGTTGTCATACTAGCAGTTGAATAACTTACTGCTGTTACATTCCAATTACTGAAAATTAAATTTGATCCTTGTACATAGAATGCCCATGAGGTAGTGCTGTTAGTACTCAAAGTTCCAACAAACTGCTGATTGTTAAAATTAACAAAATAAATCCAACATTCAACTGTAAAATCAGCTGTTCTCAGTGTAAACAATTCCGATGCAGGTATAGTCGCATAATCTCCAGTTCCATCAAAGTACATACTACCACCGGTGAATTTAGTTACTACACTGGATGTTCGAGCATCCGCCACAGTCTCAAGCACGTTACGTCCGGTACGGTCTATTATAGCACCGTCAACAAAGTTTAACAAAATTGAAGTATTGGCTGTAGATGTCAGTGGTGCTGTAGGCAAGGTCAGCGTTGTAAGAGTTGCGTTATATGGACTGTTCCCCACAATGGACCTTAAATTAGCGATATATCCTGGCCAAAATTGATTTGCAGCACCATCTTGGTGGGCACCTATTCTTATCCCACGATCAGTTGTTAGGTTAATTGCGTTGGTATTTGAAACTGTGCTACGTCTTGTGCCATCAACAAACAAACTCATAGTTCCACTGGTTCTGCACCAGGCTACATGAATCCATTGGTATAATGGAAATGCTGCTGTATCATCTAAATATTGCACCGAGTTTGTAGCACCGTTACCGTAATAAACTCCCATTCTTCCACTTGTAACTGATCCAACACCAAATATAAATCCCCAGTTATTAGTTGTCACTTGAGAAAGTATATAATTAGCAGTCAGTGAACTTGTAGCATAAGCCCAAAATTCTACGCAAAAATCTTGAGATGCGGCAAACTTGAAAGCAGGATTATAAGTCATTTCTAGGTAATCACCAGTACCATCCAAGTACATACTACCGCCGTGTACAGCAGGACTATAAACTGCGGTGGGAGCAAAGGGTGAGAAGGCCTGTACCTGTGGCGATCCTGATGTAGTAAGAGTAAAGTTATTAGAACTTATATCTCTCAAACGATTGCTTTGACAAACAAGAAATTTTGTATTTGTTATAGCAGTAAGAGGTCCAGTTGGAACCGTAATACTAACTTGTGTTGGATCATAAACAGACGATCCTTTAACGAATCTCGCATTAGATATATAACCAAGAAAATAGTCTACACCATTGGGGCCACCAACTCTTATGTTAGATGTACCAGAAAAATTATTAGTAACGGTCGCTGTACCAACTCGACTTCCATTAACAAATATTGACATTGTAGTACCAGAGCGACATACAGCAACATGATTCCACGAATTCAATGGTCCCGAAGTTCCGCTAACATATGTGTTATTCCAACCTTGTATTCTAATAACACCTCCTGTAATAAGGGTAAATACCCACTGCGTTTCTGTATTGCTTTCTAAATTTCCAATAAGTGCTTGGTTGCCAGATTTTGATGTCCAGTACCAAAGCTCGGCACAAAAATCACCGGTTCCTGGCGAAGTTTCTGCTCCTGTTACTGCAGAGATATTATGACTGCTAGTATCGATAAAATATACGCTCCATCCTGCCGGACTAAACGGTGAAAATGTACCTTGGCTGGCATTCCCCGAGCGTGTTATTAAGAATTGATTTGAACTTGAATCTAAGAAAGTGTGATTGTTATGAGGTTGATCGTATTGTAGAGTAAGTAATTGTGTGTTGGCTATGGCAGTGAGTGGTTGGGTTGGTGGTGTAAAATTAGCAGTGTATACTGCGGTACCTTTGACAAATCTAAAATTACTGGAATAGCCCTGCATACCACGATTAGCCGCCGCTGCTTGATTAATTATATTAGGCACATAACTTGTGCCTGGATCATTTAATGATAGTGTCGAAAGAGTAGTATTAGTGGCAACACTTACACCATTTATGTAGATAGTTAGTGTTCCACCGTTTCGAACTACTGCAACATGTTGCCAAGCATTAATAATAATTGCACCAGCTGATGTATTTGCAGAGTAAACAGTTGAACTTACACATACAGTAAGATTTAACGCCCCGGTTGATCCAAAGTAAAGTTCTATTTCGGTTGTAGCATTTGTGCTACCCTCTCTGCTATATATAAAATTGTAAGTGTTTATAGCAGTAGGATAAATCCACGCTTCTATGGTCCAATCTACTGAAGTTAGAGCAAACGCATTATTACCTGGAGCTGTTAAGTAATCACCGGTTCCGTCAAAATACATACTACCATTGACTCCGGTGTTGGTGATGTTAAATGGGTTATAACTATTAAGACTTACCCTGGTAGAAGTATGACCCGAAGATGTTATAGCACCGATGTTGGTGCCACGATTGATTAATTGCCCATCTGTAAACAATAACAAAGTTGTAGCAGACAGCGAAGTTAACCGTGTTGTACTAGGTGTAAAATTCGCTGCGTACACCACTGACTTTGTTAATCTAAAGTTGGAAACTGAATAGTCTGCGTTACCGGAATATGTGCCATTTTGAGTATAAGCTCCAGATCCAATAACCAAAGTTGACCCAGCCACACTATAAGTTACTGCTGTTTGAGCAGCCCCGGTTTGTTGACCATTAACAAATAATTTAAGATTATTGGCAGCAGAACCTGATCTAACAAAAGCTGCATGATACCATGTGCCCGGTAAGAATGAAACTGTAAAACTATTTGATGTGGGAGTGCCACTAGAATAAGTTACAAAATTTAGTGTGTTAAATACCGAACCAGAAACATTCCAGGTTACGGCCCACCCATTGGTGGCTGTGCTCATCATGTTCCCACCTAAGTGGCTGCCGGCACTTGCCATGGTGTTGAGTGCGTTCCAATTCAACCAAAATTCTAAAGTGAAATCTGTGTTGATTAGGTCAAAGTCTGAACTAGCAGGTATAGTAATAAAACTTCGGTCTCTAGTTAATAAAGACCATCCTGTACTATATGGCGTAAAATTACTAGCACGAGCATCACCGTATGCAGTAAGATTAAAGTTATTTGTACTAGCGTCAGATAAGACATTAGTGCCGGTGTCTCCCGGTAACAGTAGAGTGGTTAATCTAAAATATAAGTCTGCTACACTTATGGTGATAGAGAATGCCTGCGGTGTATCTTGATTCTCGGCGTCGGTGGCAACAATAGTAAAATTATAGGTAGTCTCTGTGGCAATACCTGTTACAGTGCCTGATAATAGGCCTGAACTACTTAGTGTAAGACCAGTTGGTAGTGTGCTACCTGCCTGTAGACTAAACGTGATTGCTGAATTACTAGCAGCTACTAACTGAATACTGATAGCAGAATCTTTAACACCACTAGGTAAAGGACTGGTAGTGGTCCAAGTAGGCATTGAACTATAATTTAGGCCATTTACACGAATGCCTACACCACCATCGGGGTTGACTAGATACACAGTATAAGTACCTGCTGATTGTGCTGGTACCTGTGCTCTGACTTCTGTGCTGCTGATAAAACTTACACTGGTGGCTACTACACTACCAATTATGACGGAACAACCTGTGACAAAGCCAGTACCCGTAATCTTTATATAGCCGCCCGCAACAGACACGGCGGTGTCATCCAATACTGTATAAGCATTGTCTGTGACTTGTATGTTGGTGAGTTTGGGACTACCACCTGTTTGAACAGTGGTAGCTACTGAGCTTTCGAGTTGAGTTACAGTGATTGTGCCCGGGGTAATTGCTGACCCCGGTAACTTTTGTATGGTCATAAGTGTAATTCCAAAGAATTACACTTATTTACCGCGGCGTCGTCCTACTTGTCTAAGTAAATCACGACCAACTAGGCCTTGCTCAATTTCAGCTAGAGCAGTTACAGTACTTTTATGACGCCGATCTACTAGTGGCGCTCGTCCGTGATTAAGTTCTCTTGTGCGTACAGCAGCGATGAGAATCAAGTCAAACTTGTTCTCTACTTGCCGCACACAGCGTTCTACATCTATTGGTTTCGCAGTGGTTTTCATTATCACCTTGGTTATGTGGAGCGGGAGGGGGGAGTCGAACCCCATCTATTTCAGTTTGGAAGACTGACGTGTAACCAAAAACACTTCACCCGCAGTTGTTAAAAACTTAATCCTTTAGCATATCGCAATCTTCGCGAATGTCTACCGTTTCCTTTATTTTTAGCTTTGTATGTGTCTGTTTGACTATGACAATTTGGACAGATTAAACAAACATTGTCTGGACGATTATTATCACTGTTGCCATCCTTGTGTTCAAGTTCTAATACTATACTTTTACCACACCAATTGTCAATACCACAAACGCTACATTTATATCCAAATGTTTCTCGTAGATATCGTTTAATAGATCCTTTTGACAAATATGCTTCGTTATGAATCCAATTTTCTACATTCTGAAAATGCTTATGATTAATCTGACATGCATGGTTACAGTAATATCCGACTTTATATGGTTTAGTTTTGTGTTCCGTATTACAACTTAAGCACGACCAAATTACATTGCCGTCATCTGTGTTATCTACAAGAATATTTTCTTGTTGAACATCTTTCCTTCTTCTAAATTGATTATTGAAAGAAGCAGAGCAACTTTTACTACAGAATATATTTTTTCTATGGTTATAATCTAACGATGACGAGCACTGTTTGCAAAGATTTGGATTCAGATCGTATAGTCGTATTTTTTCTTTAGTAATTTCGGCTATGATTTCTTTTGTTTTTTCACCGCCTAGCCGTCCTCTTTCTTGCCTAGATAAGTTTTGCACAATGACCTCTTTTATTTTTATTTATGCCAATAGTGCGAATATGGTGCTGAGCACAGGATTCGAACCTGCAATGTGGAGTTAACCAGCCGGATTACAAATCCGGTGCCTTCAACCTTTCAGCCAACTCAGCATGTTCTGTATTATACTTATATTCCTAATCTAGGTCAACCTATTTTAGGCCCATGGTCTTTCGGATAATTTCACCAATGTCCTCATGACCGGGACTATGTGCTGTAGCTATCATAGCACAGCGTTCTACTATGTCTGTGTATACTGCTTCGTGCATGACATCACGTGGTATCACGTTATTGCACTCAATGGCCAATCTATCATAAACTACCTGAAAAGCCAGTTCTGCAGTCTTATTCCTTGCCATGCCACTCTTCCCCGGTGTCGAGATTCTTTAAGGTTATGGGTCCAAAGATCCACTGTTCAGTTTCTTCATTGTACCATCCTGCGTTCTCTAGGCCTTCAAAATATTCTTCATCCCAAAGAGCTTGAATTTGTTCTTGTTCTTCTTCGTCAAACCCTTCCTTGAATGTCCAATCGACCCACGAACCATCCGTCATGTCAACCATTTCCCAGTCATAGTCGGTTACCATAAGTTCGTAACCATCGGGATTGTCTAGATCAATGTCGGGTCGCTCGTCACTTTCACATTCCCAGGTGCCCCAACGAAATCCTTCTTCTTTGATGAATTCTCTGCCATCCTGGTGCCAAAACTGACGTTCCACTGCTGACTTTTTATGCCTATTAGTGATTTGCCAACGTGCCATGTTATTCTCCGGTATGAATTACTTCAATGTTACTTTGGTTAAGAAATTGTATGCCGTCGTTTGATCGGTATTGCTTACCATAGTATACACGATTGATACCAGCTTGGTAAATGCCTTTGGCACATTCCATACAAGGACTGTGAGTAATAAACAAGTCGGCACCTAATCCACTCTCGTGACTACGTGCCAATTTCATCAGGGCGTTCATTTCGGCATGCAAGACCTCAGGTCTAGTCTTGAGCGTACCATCCGCTTGTTCGGACTCACAATTGTTGTCCCAGCCTGCTGGCATGCCATTATAACCCATGCTTATAATGCGATCATCACGTACCACAATAGCACCAACTTGTAGCCTACGAGCCGAACTTAGTTCAGCTACACGTTCGGCTATGTCCGAATATAACCTAACAAATTTTGACTTCACTGCCGTAGCCTAAGATTAAGCGTAAAATTTTCTATCACTAGTTTAGCAATAGTGGCCAACATGGCATGTGCCTGCACATCAGGTTCTAGTTGGCCCCATTCACGATTGTATTGGTCTACCAAACTGCTAACTATCATTTCAGTAGCATTACGTTCGTCTATGGCTAACATGCCCCAATCTATCGGATCTTCAGTTTCGACTTGTTCCAATAGATCTAAGATGTCAGCTATTTCTACTTTATTCGCCATTGAGTAGTTCAACCACAGTTTCGTAGTCCTCGGTGACTTCCCAAGTTCCATGTGGTGGCACAAACAAGAATGTCACAGTATCAATGGTGCCATCTTCACGCACAATGGTACTAGCATGTGCAGTAACCACAAGGTCACGTTTGATAGCTATTGGTTGACCTTTGTGCATAGGGCTTGAGTTTGTTAATTTGATATACATAATTTTCCTTTAGGGTTCCTTGGACCATTTTTTCAGTGGACATTCGGTCCACTTGAATCTAGTTTTGGCTGGCATAAAACAGCCACATTGAGTACATACGAACATCTTATAGTGTTCACAAGTACGACATATTGCTAGTCTAGCTTGAGAATATGACTCAGGCGGTTCGTTCTGATCTGGTTGTTGTTCTGGCATTGCTATTCTACTCTATATGGTGCCCCAGGGGAGACTCGAACTCCCACGCCTTTCGGCACTGGCTTCTAAGACCAGCATGGCTACCATTACATCACCGGGGCTGAAATCATGGTGCGGATAGCCGGAGTCGAACCGGCATGCCTTTCGGCGATTGATTTTAAGTCAATTGAGTATACCTGTTTCTCCATATCCGCCTACTACCTAAATGGTGGACCAACTACCCATGCCACCATGCTATACCTAGATCCTGCTATCAAGGGCGTTACTTCGTGTACTTGATAACTAGGAAAAACTATTATACTACCACGATCACGTGGAGCGCAATCATATTCTTGCCCATATCTTAACATTCTTAAATCCGAACCTTGATATTCCGCAGCGTCAGATAACTGTACACTGATACTTAGTTTACGTATTTCTAGTTGATCATAAAACATATCCATATGACTGCAATAAAAATCACCTAGTTGATCATATCTAGCAAATTGTAAACATTCTACAAACTTGAGATCAAAGTTCCAAAACTGTCTATTAAAATTATCTACAGCCACATTAATACGATTGAATATCCATTCGGTACGTGTATCACTGGGACGAAAGAAACTAACTGTGCTTTGGCGCACTTGATTATCTACTGTACGACCGGTACCTAAGTTACCTGCTTGTGTCTCTAGTTCTAGTCCTAATGCAATAATTTCATCGCACTCAGCTGGTGTAAAATAATTGAGTTGATAGGCCCAAGGATTTAGAGTGGCTGGCTTTAAGACACGTATGTAGTTTCTATCAAACACCTTCTATGACCCTATCATGCATAGTGATTCCATTAAGATGATCTAGTTCATGTTGAAAGCAACGTGCAGCTAGCCCGGTAAATTCGCGTTCTTGGTATATACCACGAGCATTGGCAAATTTTACCAAGATAGTAGCCGAACGTACAATTTCACATATGTCACCTGGATAGCTCAAACAGCCTTCGCGGCTGGTAATAGTGGCACCACGATGTTCGAGTATTTCGGGATTGAAGCAATGAAAGGCTTCACGATCTACGTACATAACAAATAATCTAGCATTGACACCAGCTTGATTAGCAGCTAATCCTATTCCATTAGATTTCATCATTAATTGAAAAAGATTCTGTGCTAGTCTAAGATTATCCATGGGTCGTGTAAATTCACATGGTACACACTCAAGATGTAATAGACTAGGATCTAACTTCATTTCTCCACTCAACTCTGCCCCACTGATCAATTTTAGCTCGACTTTGATATCTTATAATTTCTACATACTCTCTGCGTTCTACAACGATGCGCCCACCTCGGTCTAGTAGTTCCCGAATTTTGACTCTAGCTGCATCATGTAGAGGTTCAAAACGACGGAACTGCATAATGACCTCCTTTAACGAAATGGCGGGCCGTATACCCAGCCTACTATGGCGTAGCGTTCTCCTCTAGTAATTGGTGTAACTCGATGTGGTACTGAACTTGAAAATACTGTGATTGATCCTTGTTCACGCGGTGCTTGAATAAATGATTCATTAGCATAAAACAATTCTAAATTGCCACCTTCATATGATTCTGGATCCGACAACTGTATACTAAAACTTAATTTCCTATGATATCGACCATCACGTCCTATGTTACGACCGCAGTCAATATGCAGTTCATAGTGATCATCTAGGCTATCGTAGGCTGTATATTGCAGTGGTTCGAAACCAAGTATATCAAATTGATAATACTTATCATTGCCAACTTCAACAAATCCTTGTATAAGATCAAATAACCAACCATACCGATCATCACGATCTAGCCAAGCCATGCGACATTTGCGTATGCGATCATCAACATTACCACCTTCAACCATGGCTGCGTCTAGGTTAAGATTCTCTCGATCAGCAAGTAGTTCTTGACATTGCTCTTGACTAATAAATTTGCGATTAGTCAAGAAATCTCTATAGATATTAAAATATAACTGGCTAGTACTCACAGTCATAGTTTCAACTCTGTTAAATTCATGTCACTGCCTAGCGTACCACGGAAAAACGTATTAAACGCTAGACTTACCCTAGTGTAATCACCCGAAACTACATCCACCATGTGCTCGAACGAGCTCGGGAAACACACAATCACGCCGGTTTCCACAGGTAACCACCAAGAGTCACTGTTCCAGTTGTTATAGGTTTCTGTGATTACTTCTAGTCCACGGTAGGTACCGGGCTTGAAAAACTTAATACGATCCGACTCAGATCGGGCATCTACGTAATATACACCACTGATAATACTGTTAGGGTGAGCATGTTTATGATGGCTTTCATTTAATGTAGTATAGTTTGCCCATGCTTGAGTAATGTACAATTCACAATCATTCTTTGGTGCGTAGATTCTAGCAAAATAATCTTGGGCTGCTTCTAGGCAGGCTTTATGAATACGCTGTAGTTTCTTTTGTTTGAATAGATAGCTATCTGCGCTGGTGCGATTGAATTGATTGGCACGTTGTGGCAAGTTATTGATAAAAGTTATTTCCGAGTTGTTGGGTTTTTCTTCGTCTCTATAAAAACCTACTGCTGTTGGAAAAAGTGATTCTATAGCTTGAAATTGCATATGCACCTTAGTTGAATTTTGGAGCGGGTAGTCGGATTCGAACCGACGACATTTTGCTTGGCAAGCAAACATTCTACCCCTGAATTATACCCGCATGTTTTTACTTAGCTAACGAAAGTATAGCACGAACTTTATTTGTTGTCGAGTAGCGTTCTAACCGATCAAAGAATTCTATGTCTCCACAATACTCACGACCTATTATAGTCTGTCCTCTATAGTCCGAACCTTTTATCATTAGGTCAGGCTGGAACCTACGTATGTATTCTCTTAGCTCATCATCTGTGTCAAAGATGTCCACACGATCAACACTGCGTAAGGCATGCAACAATGAGGCACGTTCATATTCCGTGTTGACTGGCCTGTGTTCACCTTTTAATTCACGCACTCTGCGATCACTGTCAATTAGGACATAGACATAACTATTCACGATGCTACGTGCATAATTAAGTAATCTTATATGTCCTAAATGTAGGATGTCAAACGTGCCATTTATGACAATTTTCTTCATTGTGTGCTTAAGAACTTATTGAAATTATGGTCTCGGACCCCGAGCTCGAATCGGGCACTCATGCTCCCAAAGCACGTATGTCGCCATCAACACCTGTCCGAGTTATAATTTTATAATTAGGAAAACTTTTACTCTTAAATCTCATTCTTGCAGTTTCATGACCTATTCCTATTGCATCTGCTGCCATTGATATCGATTCATATATTATATCGTTTACTGATACCAAATATCCATTAGCATATTTTTTGCTTTGTTTTGGTTTAGGGTTTTTAATCCTTAATTTTTTGTCTTTCCATTTTGATCGTCCGGCAATCCAACCTTCTGGTATGTTTCCTTTGGGAATCTTTTTATTTTCCTTTGTACTCATATTACAAATCCACATCGTTCCTGCTTGTGAATTTTTCTCTCCGATTTGTAATGCACTCATCGCCTTACTAAAATCTTCCCTGTATCTGGCAAAAATTCTTGAAGAAACTTTGTGTCTTGCCTGTTTAGAAGTAGATGTACTACACATCATATTAAACGCCTTAAGCATTTTATAATATAATATTTTATTACCTTTGTACATTTTAACTAAGAGCCAGTGACAAATAAAGTGTTCTCTAGCAGATAAATCTACCAAATTATCTTTTGTATCTGCACCACCTAAACACACAGGAACAATATGATGAGTTTCGGTATACCCACTATATGGGTAGGTTAACCTAGACTCAATAATTTTATAATAAATCCTTGCATAGTTCATGCAAGTATTTATGCCATTCGGCACCAAACCTACGACCTCCTGCTCCCAAAGCAGGCATTCTAACCAGGCTGAACTAATCCGAGGGTGTCTGTTACTTATCTTGCAAAAAACTGGTGTCAAACAAATCAGGATCATCTACTAGCTGATCCGCAGTTACTTCTGTCCACCGACCATCAATCTTTACTTCAATCTTGACCCGACGCAATTCCTGTTCTAGTCTGCGTTCGGCTTCTAACAATTCACCAGTTCTGCGTTGGTATTCCAATCTAGCCCAACGCTGGAACCTGTCCGACTCTGCCATCTTGCGAAATGCTTCTTGGCGATTTTCAAGTTGACTACGGCTTGCTTCTGAATAGCCATGAGCACCCGACGGACGGTGAGTACAATGCACTGCGCTAGAAGTTTTGTTCTTCTTCTGACCTCCTGCCCCAGTGCCTTTAGTATAACTCCAGTCACATTCGGCGCGAGTCACGGAAAATAAGGGATCTTTGGTATTCATAATATAAGCATTGTAGATGAAAACTCTGATGTTGTCAACCTCGACGTTTCGGTGAATTTGTATTAAAAAAAAGGCCTATATTATATAACTTTGCTAGACTTGTCCGGTCTCCCTGTGTAAAATTGTCTATGTATTATAATAAACAATCAACTGAAGTCTAGCCTAGACTCTCCAACATAAACAACAAGTAGATCTACAAGTAAGTATTATTACAAGCAGCATATCAGGAGCAGCATATCAGGAACCGAATCCCTTTTTGCTCATTTTCAAGGAAACTAAAATGTTCGGAAGTATTATTCATGAAATCAGCGTTGAACCAATATCACCATTCAATGAAGATAGGATCCATGCTCTACCGCCTAAACCAATACGTCGTAATGGTCGCCCAATAATATTGACACTGGCTAAATTCTTTTTATCACCAGAAGTTAAAGATCAACTTGAAACTGCTTGTTGCATTCGATTAGACTATGTGGACAATGTGCGTGAATTGTTTAATTACATTACCAGAAGTGCTAGACAAATTCATACCATTATCATTGGCAGTTGGCCTGAAGTATTCACCGAAGCCAAGTTGAGTATCATTGAAGTGATCAATGCTGTACGCACTTTGATTCATTGCTCAGGACAAGATATCAAATTAGCAGTGGGCATCAATTCAGACGTAGACCCAAAGACCATACAGGAAATCCGTCGTATGCCCATTGACTATATATGGCCAGGCGGAACTGAGTTTTCGGTAGATGTCAAAATTGAAACCATGACAGCCATACTATCTGGGGAACATTTTATACATCCTAAATTAGATGCAATCTTGAAACCACGTCGTTGTAAACCTAAAACTGATACAGTTAACCTCACACCAAGACAGAATCAAATCATGGAAATTGTCAGTCAACGTGGTGCCAGCAACAAAGCCATAGCTCGTATGCTGAACATCACAGAAAGCACAGTAAAACTACACATGTCTGGCATACTGAAAAAGTATGGAGTACGCAATCGCACTCAACTAGCCCTATTTGCTAGAGATAAAGCTGAAGCCTAGCCTAGACTAAATCCGTGGTCAAAATAGCCTGATCGACCTTTAAGTATTTTATGAGAGCAGTAAAACATTAGCAGATGTTATCGATAACAACTCTCATAAAACCTTAAAGGAGAATAAGATGGCAGATATTTTTACAGGTAACACTACTGGATTCGTCAACAACTATCCAGAGCAAACCACAGCGTCACTAAGCGATATTCGCCTAGAACAAATGAAGCAAAGCAGTGATGTGCTTGACGCTATCAAGGATGCTCGTCATGATTTGCTTGACAGCACAGGTGTTGACACAGACAGAATTGCTGATCGTTTAGCCGAATTGAATGTCAAAATGGGTGACCGTTTCTTTGATATTGGTCGTGACACACAAGACATTCGTGCTCAGGTTATTTCAGCACAACAGGCAGTAGTTGCTGGTTTCTTAGGTGCGGCCAAAGATGCTGAAATCAACGCACTCAAGACACAGGTTGAAATGGCCAAGCAGAGCACATACCTTAGCGATAAGATTGATGCTGGCAACCAAGCCACACAAGCTCTTATCCGTCAACTCAACGACGACAGTCTCAACCGTCAATTGGTTGAGCGTAATACTGAGTTGGTTGGTGCTCTTGAAGGTGGTCGCTACTGGTGGGGTCGCCACAATGACGGCCAATTCAATGCGGTAGCTAGCCAGCTAAACGCATTCCAGAGCCAACTACAAGAGACTCGTCAGGGAATGGTAAACTTCGGCACCATGGCCGGAGTTGGTCAATCTTCGACAAGCAACAACGTTCGCTAAGATTTAGTCGATTGTAGTACCAGCAGTGAGCCTCACAAGGGCTCACTGTCTATTGGAGGCAGGGATGAATGCTCTTGAAATGAAACTGATTGCCATGAAGTTTGCTCTAGCTCGTAGGGAACACATACCCAACGATAAGAAGTTTACTTCTACTTCGGGAGCATATGATATTGGCTCGATACAACAACAACTCGGTCAAGGCATTACCATTGATGATCGTGATTTGACCATTACTAATACCATAATAGAAGATTGTGATCATGCGGCCAATGCTAAACCTGTTACTCAGTCTACAGAGAGTACACCAGAGCCCCAAGTAGTAGCAACACCAACAGAGCCTGAAACTACACCAGAACCTGTAACCCCAGTACCGCCACAAGCAGCAGTACCAGAACCCGTAACCACAACACCGCCGGTTCAAGTCATACCTGACCCAGTGGTTCAACCTGATGCCAATCAATCATTCGGTGGTCGTATCTGGCAATACTTTAAGGATACCACCAATGTCCAACCAAAACCGTGACCTTATCTACTTAAAACAAGTCTTAGAAAAATTTCAGCGTAGAGAACTGCTGAGCCACGGCGAAATCGAGTTGGTGCGTGCCTATATACAAGCAGGAGGCACACTTGATGCACCCGGAGTACAATCAACCCAACAACACCAAGGAACCACCAACGGATCCACGGGATGCGATCCTTGCCCACCTGGAGCAACAGGTGCGACAGGTCCAGAAGGACCAGCAGGAGCGACAGGTGCCACAGGCCCAGCCGGTTCGGGTGGAGGAGCGAGTGGAGCAACTGGTGCAACAGGTCCAGAGGGACCGCCAGGCCCTCCAGGAGCTACTGGTGCGACTGGAAACTGTAGTTGCACATGCTCGGCTCGTTTGGTATCACAAGACTACACTGCTACGGTGGATGATTATTATATTGGTGTTAATAGTCTTGGACCGACTACTATCACACTTCCCAACAATCCTCCAGATTGTACAGAAATTATTGTAAAGGCTGAAATGGGCCCGCCCTTGGGTA
>Ga0208783_10000904_pt1 | contig 18005 bp, 30 predicted proteins | sample DEB19_08_DNA_2_FD_184529 | JGI IMG/M metagenome (GOLD analysis project Ga0208783, IMG submission 184529) | Aqueous microbial communities from the Delaware River and Bay under freshwater to marine salinity gradient to study organic matter... | ecosystem: Environmental > Aquatic > Marine >...
TACTTACGAACACCATGCAAGGAGACCAAGCGGTCTCGATGTTTACGCACAACTCGGTGTCGCCTTCCGTGTACTCGGTGTTTATCGGCCCGACATCCCACTTCGTCCCATATCGGAAGCAGTTGTGGGCGTACCAATCCTTCTCGTCAAAGGTTGGGTCTTTGCCGATGATAGATTCAAAAGAGCGTTCCTTTTGGAAACCTGCGTTGATTTGACGGATTGCATCCGCACTACCTGTAACGACCAGGTAGTTTGAGCACCAGTTTGGCATGAGTAAAAAGTTTAGAGGGTTGAATTAAAAAAAAGAGGGGGGTGTTCGAACACCCCCCGTTTTGGTTTACAGTAAACTAATTGGACGGATGAATTTGGTTAACGACTTGGCTTCTTCGGGGGTAATTGGTGCGTCCTCGCTTTCGTAGAACTCAGCGTTAGCGCCAATCAACACGCCCTTACCTGCAAGTGGCTGAGGATACTCGCCGAAGGCAAACATGCACACTGCTTCGGGGTCAATTCTAAACATGCCGCACTCGTCTACCCATATCTCGTAGGTACGGCCTTGCTTGTCCTCAATGCACACACGCTCGACCAAATCGCATCCGATGGCGGCGTACAAATCTTTGAGGAAGTTCTCTCGGCTTATCTCGATAGAGGTGGCGGAGCGGGTTGCGGGGTCAATCAAAATTGCTTTCATTTCATTTGGGGTTTAGAATAAAGTATCCGCTAATAAAGCCATGAGCGGGGACATGGTAATCGGTACAAAATTTTACATTCTCAGTGTTGGAATTAAAAGGAGTGAAGACATACGCTACACGATAACCCTTACGCATACACTCTCTCGCTTTCTCGACCTCTGTTTCCATTAGTCGGTAGTCGCCAGTTTCAGTATCGTCTTCACGCATCTGCACCAAGTCGTAGCCGAACTCGGCCATGAACTCCATGATGGTAGCCGAATACGCGCGGGTCGCATACAACTCGGCGTTCGCAATCTCTAAGTCGATGACATCGCCGGCATGCACCCACACTTTGCCTTCTTCAGTGTAGGCATCAACGCCACGGTCTCGCAGATATTCAACGGCAAACTTACATCTGTTCCTCATGGCGTGTCAAATTCAAAGTCAATGGAATCAGCCAAGTACCAAGCACCGTCAACTAAAATCTCAAACAACCCGTTGCCGTCGCGCCATCGATACGGATACTCGCCCTTGCCGATGTGCTTCATGTCCGTACCAACAACCAGGGGCACAACGCCAATAAGCAACCCTTCATCAAGGATGTCTTGACGGACACGGCATATTCGAGGGGTGTCCAAACACACCTCTTGTTCTTTGGCTCGCCGTAGAATCTCATCGAGCGATACCTCGATGTGATGCTCATCGCATGACATCTCGCTACCAATGATGATGTAGACGCGGTTATCTTCCGAGTAGGCATGGATGCCTTTGCTCTCGTACCACTCAAGGCACAAGAGAATGTTGCGGGGGTCGGGTGCTATCATTGTAGTTCGGATATTGCGTCGCAAATTGACTGATTAATTATTCCCATGACTGTGTCTTCGGCTTGGTCAATAGCGTGCTCAAGCAGGTTAAGTTTGTCGGCCACCGACATAGCCTCCACCAAATGTTCGTTGCGGTGTCCATAGGCTTGAGCATCCACATCTTCCTTTGACCAAATGAATGCACTGCGAATGCTACACTTAGGAATGTAGCCTTTGCTTTCCATGAAGGCGTTGATGCCGTCGAGTTCGGATGTTGTGGGGTCGTTGAACTTTGATGCGTCGAACTCTTTGTATAATTCGTGCGCCTTTTCCCAACACCCATCGAGTGTATCGTAGTGGTGGGGGTCGTGGCGTAGCATGATTGATGCTACGCAGAATACAGAATAACTCATGGCTTACCAAGTTTGAAGGTTAGGGAAAATTGAATCGTCTTGTACCCATTGGCCGAAGGGTACGGTCGGGTTGAGGAATGACAGCGTGTCGAGCAATATGTGGTACTCCTCCTCAAGGCCGTAGTCGGTACACCATTGCTCGCCGTTGTCAACCATAGGCCAAGGGTTCTCAGCATCTACGCCTTCGTCAGTCAAGCGGACGCCGAACAGGTCAACGATGGCGTATCGCCCTTCGCCTGCTTCGTCGGGTCGGCGATGCGCCATGCCCCCGTCCTCGGTAACGATGAGGTAGTCGGCAGTCGGGCCAACCTTGGCCTCGGACTTGCGGATAATACGGTACTTCATAGGTTGAACCAAATTGTTACGAGCATGATGCCTACCAAGTGGATGAGCCACATGGTCTTGATGTCGGAGAGTGCGCCATCGTATGGCTCGTACTCCGCCGAGAATCCGTGATAAGCACCGAGTACAAATGTTGCGCTGAAAAGCAGGAGCGCGGCAAGGCCTCCATCGGGCACAAAGAGTGCGAAGAAGGACGGCATGGTCGCAATTAAGCGATGAAGAATGTTGTTCATTGTGATTTGATTTGGGGTGATAGGATAGGGAAGACGATACGAAGCCTCGCCGTAGGCATAGAGGTCGGGGCAGGAGTCGAACCTGCGGTTACTTGTATGTAGACACATACCCCTATAAGTAACTACCTCGTTACCCGACCATAAAAGGGGGGTGTTTGGACACACCCCCCGACACTCTAATCTTCGTCCTCTCCAATGGAGCGACCAAACTTGGTCTTGAGTTCCTCCACATGCCTCTCGACGAGCATCTCCATGGCCTTCCTACGCAACTGCATCTCTGCTTGCTTGACGCCGATGTAATACCCAACCATCATCATGCGCTTTTCGTGCATGCTGAGGGGCTCACTCGTTTCGCCGAACTCTTCCATGCGGATGTCCTCGGCGGACGCAATCATGGAATCGCTGACCGTGTCCTCGCTCTCCCACTTGTCCAAGACCAAGCGTTCGATGCGTTTGTTGTAGACATCGCTGATGCCCAGTGCTGATGAAATTGTTGATTTTGACATGATGAAATAATTTAGTTGATGACAAGGAAAGAAAAGAGGCGGGGAGTGTGTTTGAACACCCCCCTTGACCTCTCCGTGGAACCCCCTATCTTAGTCCCACAAGGTGAAATGTTTTTGTCCGTTACGCAGACCCTCGGTAATCGTATTGATAGCACTCTCAAGCCATGTGGCGGTCGTGTGCTCGTTCGTGAACGCGGCGATGTTGGCGGCGGGTAGGTCGACAACTATCTCGTCCTTGTCGATGCGCACCCACTCGGCGAACTCTTCGTCGCTGATGACCGCGACCCTTGACTTGCCCGTTTGGCTACACCCATACCCCGTCCAACTTGGCTTACCAACCGAAGTCCCGAACCCTTCGAACCAACCGAACCCGATGCGTCGGAAGAAGGAGGGGTGCGTGGTCGCACCAATGCGGGGGATGTCCACATTCTCGTCGTAATTCTTGATGGTAATGACCGAGCACCCACGCCCCGCAAAGACCCTCGTGTTGCTGACATAGCAACTAATCTTGGTGTCTGCTTGGTCGGCAATGAGGTCGCAAAGCACGGCCATCGCTCCGCCGTGATTGAGAAAGCGGTTTGCGCTGACACCCGAAGTGCAGTTGCTTGCATAGCACAGGTGCACCCTCGCCTTGCGAACCTCGGTGGTCGATTCCCAAAAGCACTTGGGGTCGCCACTCAAGTAGGTGGGCACATCGAGTGCCTCCCCGCTGACCCGCATCTCGTCCATGGGGCGTTCGTTTTGGAACAACTCTGCAATTTTGCGCCGTTGCTCGCCGATAGCCTTGGCGTTGTAGCCATCGTAGCACCGCTCGACCATCTCTTCGTAGGTCAATGCGTCGCCAAAGAACTCGCGCAAAACTGCCTCTTTAATTTTGCAGTTTGTCTTGTCGTAAGATGACTGCTCGGTCGGGTTGCGGAACTGCTTGCTCAGTTGCACATATTCGTGAAAGGTGGTGGCAATTTTTACAAGGTCGCCGTTTTGTTCGTATCTCATGGGATTAATTTTGAAGGTGGAAGGGTGTTTGAACACACCCCATTAGTAACGCTTGAGTCGCTCCTTGACATCCTCGGCAAGGCAGTTGAAGATACTGAAGTCCAAAGCCTCTTCGAGAGTGTACCCGACACCCATGAGGGTATTCACATGCAACGCTTGGCGGGGGGATACAACCAAGTCCACATCCAACTCTCGCGCCTTGCGCCGTATCGCCTGCACTGCATTCGTGCCCTCGGTATCGCCCGCTATCTTGCGCTCCATGGATTCGTCGATGTTCCACTCAATTTTGATAAAGCGGTTGAGGGTCGAGCCGTCCTGCCTGCTCGCGGCGGCGTAGGTCTTCGACCCACCCGACCCCGTTGTGTTCTGACAAGCAACTACCCTAAAGTCGGGGTGTTTTGTAACGGTCTCATTGTTCGGGAACATGTACTTGCTACCCGCCAGCATGTTGTTGAGCGACACCGTTACCTCCGTGTTCGAGCGGTCGAACTCATCCAAGCATAGCACGCCACCGTTCTTGAAGGCGTCATACAGGATACTCGGCACATAGTTGCCGTTGGCGTCGCAATACCCCTTAATATCGGTGGCGGTCATCTTTGCATGAAACGATAGGGGCAAGAACCGAAGACCCAAAGCCTCAGCGCACTGCTCCGCGCCGTGTGTTTTACCCGAACCCGCCTCCCCGATAAGGGCCACATTCAACCCTGCCTGCACCGCCTTAATTAGGTGGTTCAAGTTTTTGTGGGCAATTTCGATGGTGTGTTCAAACACCCCCTCTTTCTCTTGGCGGACAACCTCAATTCGATGGGTCGCTTGCGCCTTGGCCTCCTCGGTAAGCGTGGCGAACCGCGCCATGTACACCTGCTCGAGGTCATCGGCGGCTCGGGACGCCATTTCCCGAAGGGTCGACTGCATTTCTCGGTGGTGTGGGAGCATAGCCACTTGGCCCTCCACTTCCTCACGGACAATGGCGCGCACTTCCTCGGGGTCAAACTCCGCCGTGGGCATGGGGATACCCGATAGAGCCTTCGTGATGGCCTGAGTTGCGGCCTGCGTGATGGCCTCGGCTGAGGCCTCGGTGGTGCGGGATACGACCTCGCTCCAAGATACTTTTTTGTTTCTCACAATGATAGGGTTTAAGTGAGGTGGACAAATAGAAATTTAGCACGATACAAAGCCTCGTGCACAGGCTTGGGGGTCGGGCGGGGACTCGAACCCCGTGTGCTCCCATGATGAGCGACCCGACCCGACGAGGTGTGTTTGGACACCCCTCAATCTTTAGGCAAGGCCAAGGGCCTTGGTCAACAATTCCAAGGCTAAACGAAGTTCAGCCTCAGAATTGGCGGTCTTGACATTGCCGTTGGTGTCTAAAGACACCGAGACATTTTTGTCTCCTGCCTCTATAAGAGGCAGTTTGAAGGTCAAACACGCCACACACTGCGCTTTAGTGCCTTCGGCACTTTCCTCACCGCCTTCGGCGGTCTCTTCGGTGGTTGAACCTTTCAACCACGATTCGAGGCTTTTAACCGATAGGGGTTGATTATTCTTGTTTGCCCACTGAATAAATTCAGTGAGTTGGTCATCGGTAACTGCCCCAACTCTTACGAGTTGGTTCGGCCATTTACTGTCGATGGCCGATTCGGTGAAACCGAAAACATCCGTAAGAATCGATTTCCAAGTAATACCCTTGTCCTTGACAAGGGTGTCATTGGATTTCATCCAATCTTTGGCGTTGACTAAGAGACGAGCCAATTCAATCGACTTGGTAAAAACTTTCTTTTTACCCGATTCGATGGACAAGGTTACTGCCTTGACTTCCTGCACTTTGAGTTGCTCTGCAACTTGTGCATTGTTACGGACGAGAGAAATGATAGGGGAATTTGCCATGGTATAGGGGTTTATGGCGTTGAAAAAAAAGGTTTGTTGGGGCTTTAGCCCCCCAACGGGGCATTGCGGTAAGGGGGGGAATCGAACCCCAAGGACAGTAAACTGTCCTTTTCCTTGTTCCTTACCAAGACCACCTTTGAAATTTCACCCTTTCAGGGTGGCCTTTAGTTTTTTAAGGCCTGACTTGTCAGGCCTTTTTGTCGCGCCTATCGGTCTCAAGCCTTCTGAAAGAACCGCTAAGAACCGCGGACACTCTTCTTTCAGAAGACCCTTTTAGCATTCCACCCTTCAATCGACTTAGCGGGCTATTCTTGGTACTGCCGTACCAAACTTAAACTTGCTATCGTTTAAGTTCTTTAGAACTTAGCCATAAACTCCCTAAATGGTTTGCTTTTGACCTTCCGTCCCCTTCGGGGATTTCTCCCCCGATTCGATTGGACAGCGAACTCTTGGCTTCGCCAAACCCTTCTTGGTTTTATGGGTTGAGGTTTACACCTCCCAAGTCCCCGAAGGAAAAAGACCTCCTTTCGATAGCCACTATCTTATAGTGAATAGCACCACTCTATCTCCGACCTTCGTAGAAGGTTCGCTCGATTTTCTCACACACCCTACTTCACTGTCCTCAGTGAATGTAGCGTGATGCCTCACACTACACTACCTTGACTGCCGTACAAATCGTGAACAATTTCCGTCAATCGGCGATGCAAAGGTATAAACGGCCAAATCCGATTTCAGCCCGACCCCCCCAAATTAAATTTTTGCCGCAAGTATAAATCGCTGATTTTGAGCAGGTTAGGGGTCGATAAAAGTTATCCACATTTTGATTTCGAGAAAGGCGCTGAAAATCAAGCAGTTGGTCGAAGCACCGCGCGCGTATAGCGCAGGCGATTCGCGCATGATGAGGGAGATTAAGCCGTTCCTCTACGCACTTTATACTTTGTATAAAGTGATTTTACCCCTTTAGGGGTAGGTTGTGGAGTCCATAACACAGAATAAATAAGCCTTGTGTGTGTTTTTGGGCTACGCGCGGCATCCCGAAGGGGATGCCAAGGTGGGGGCGCGGTAACGGTGGCGGGCCGTCTTGGCTTTTTTGCCCGACATGTACCCCTTTGGGGTACTGCGCGCGGTATCCCGAAGGGGATACCAAGGCGCAGGGGCACACACAACGGGGGATTGGGCTTATTTATGATGTGTTACGATTTGCGATTTGTCGCTGAATCATACAAGTATGATTGTTGCGCGTGCAACAATACGCGCGGTGTACTATGTACACTACACGCGTTGTCACGGGGGATTCGGTCGGAGGGTGTTTGAACACACCACCGAGTAACCCTAAAGGGTTAATGATTTGTTACCCTTGGCGCGCAGTTCTGCCCGTGAAAGGGCAACGCGGGGAGGGGGTTTACCCCCCCCCATAGGAGACCCAAATATCCCCCAATTTTGCCCTCAAATTACCTACCTAAAGGTAGGTAAAAATCGGCAAAAAATCGTCATGTAACACAAGATACAACCCCCCATATCGACATGGCGGGGGTGCTTCCCCCACGCGCGGCGCGCGCGAAACGGCCCGGATAACCCATTACCCCCAAATTTCTGCCAGATTTTACTAGCCACATGACGATTTTATGACGATTTTTTTTTACTTAGTCATCTGATTATCAATTCAATGTCGATTATGTCGATTTTTTTACTATGATTTTTTGGGAAGAAATCTAAAGAAAGAATATATATATATAGTATATAGAGAAAAAAAAACGACATTCGACATTAGCGTAGGTTTTTTGTAGTTGTGTTTGGTGTCCTATGCTAATAGTCGTATTTTCACATCATCATGCACGACCAGCCTTGGCCCACGAAGGATGAACCCCTAGCCATGGGGCTAGTGGTATCAGACCCTGAGCCCATTTTTGTCGTATTTAACGAGCATTGGGTCGATTCTGAGGACTTTATGACCGATATATCGAACCCAAGGGAGCGTTGGCCGCTTATTTTTACCGAAAATGACCGTATGGCATGGGTTTTGAGTGTTAGTTTTGCGTATGCAAACTAAAATCATCACTTCAGGGGCCGACGCTCGACAAGGTCTTGCGTCAGGCATCATCAAAATGGCCAGTGCTGTCAAGAGCACGCTAGGGCCAAGCGGGAACACGGTCATCTTAGAGTCATTGGAGCACATTGGCGGGATGACTATCACGAAAGACGGCGTCACAGTCGCCCGGTCGATTGCGTTGTCCGACCCGTTGGAGAACATGGCGGTACGGATTATGCGCCAGGCGGCGGACCGGACGGCTACAATGGCGGGGGACGGCACGACTACGGCGATTGTCTTGGCGGAGGCTCTTATTTTGGGGGGCATGAACGCCGGTCTGACCTTAAGCCAATCGAAAGACCTGACTGTTTTGTGCGAGAAGGCGGTCAAGATGCTCAAGAAGCAGTCCAAGGCTGTGAAATTGTCGGACCTTGCGTCTATTGCGACGATTAGTGCGAACAACGACCCGGAGATTGGGGCGCTTATCGCGAAGGCGTACAAAGACGTCGGCGCGGATGGCATTGTGTCGGTGCAGCGTGCGACCGGTCAAACCACCTACGTCGAGACAACCAAGGGCATGCGCTTCAAACGGGGGTACACCAACCGTATGTTCGTGAACGACCAACGGAAAGACGAGTGTATTCTGGAGGACGCCTATGTGTTGGTGTCGGACACGCCCATCAACAACATTCTAAACATTGAGAACATCCTCAAGCCGGTCATCAATAGCGGCAAGCCGCTGGTCATTATCGCCGACTGCTCTGACGCGGTCCAGATGACCTTGGCCGCAAACGTCGTCAAGAACGGACTTAAGTTCTGCGTCGTGCAGCCACCGTCGTTTGGATGGCGCCGGCAGGAGCAGATGGGGGACATTGCCTTCATGTTGGGTGGAAAATATTTCAGTGAGCAGACTGGCGACGACTTGAGCGTTGCGAGCGTTGGCGACCTAGGCATTGCCCGGAGCATCATCGTCGGACGTGAGGAGACCACCATCGTCCGGCCAGACCTTGACAAAGAGGCGCTCGATGCCCGTGTGCGTGAATTGTGGGAGCAGCACAAAAATACCGAGCGCAAAGACGAGCGAGAGTTTGTGATGGAGCGCATTGCCTCGCTGAGCGGGGGCATGTCGGTCATCTACGTCGGTGCCAATACAGACGTGGAGCAGAAGGAGCTGTACGACAGGGTGGACGACGCAGTGTGTGCGGTCCGGAGCGCGCTGTCTGAGGGCGTGTTGCCCGGCGGCGGAGTTGCTTTGAACTATATTGCTCAGACCATGGAGCTGCCGGAGGGTGTGCTGCAACAATCGCTGGACGTATTCCGGGAAGCCATCAAAGCGCCGCTGCGACAAATTGTGGCCAATTCGGGGAGAGATGTCGCTGAAATAGATAAGAATATCGCGAATTGCGGGCCCAACTTCGGGTTCGACGTTAAGAACGGGAAGTATGGCAACATGATGGCCATGGGCATTATTGACCCGGCCAAAGTAACGAAGAACGCCCTTGTCAGTGCGACGAGTGTAGCGGTCACTCTTTTAGGAACAAACGCAATCGTAACCAATGAAAGCAGTAAATAAGTTCATTGTGGCCGAAGAGGTCCACCGGGAGATTAAGACCGCTAGCGGCCTGGTCATGTCAAGTAAGGACGCCGATGACATCCGGTACCGGGAGTGCAAGGTTGTCAGTGTCGGCAACGAGGTCGTTGCTATCAAGGAGGGCGACAATGTCCTGTACGACCGGAACGCCGGCTTTAAGTTGATGATTGAGGGCCGTCCTTACCTTGTGATTCTTGAGCGCGACGTCGTCGTTGTTTTATGACCTCGTTGAAGTCATCGGCCATGACGCGATACCTCCGGTAGGAGTAGGGCCCGTTGGGCGTGTAGATGGGGTTGGACCGGGGGTCCGTGCGCATTTCTTCTTCGCCATTGAGCTTTCGGTAAACGGCGTTGATGATGTGGCGGGCGTGTGGCGTTAAGGCGTAAAGCTTAGTTGGCTTATCGCGAAGCTGCCCGATGAGGCCACGCTTGATTAGGTCGTCGATGAGGCGGTGGTTCCAGCGCATGCCTATTTTGGCCATCTTGAGCCTATTTTGGTTGAAGACTTTCTCGGAGTTGAGGAACAGGAGAAGCTCCAGTTCTTCGAGCGTGATGGCATATTTGATGCGCACCCAGAAGCGAATTAGTTTGAAATACTTTAGGTAGTCCATTTTATTATTTTTGCAAAAGTATGAAGGACGCCTGTTACAAAAAGGTCAAAGCGCAATATGACGTTTTCCCATCTGCCAGGGCCAGCCAGGCCATTGCCAAGTGCCGTAAGGCATCGGGGTCCGTCCGTAAGACCGAGAAAGGAACTGAGCTAAAACGATGGGAGAAAGAGAAGTGGGTCGACCAAAAGACCGGCCGCGCCTGTGGAGCTGGTGGGAAGAACGAGTATTGCCGGCCGACCAAGAGGGTGTCCGAGAAGACCCCCAAGACGAGCTCCGAGATAGGCCGCTCTACCCTCCGGAAAAAGATTCGGGAGAAAGAGCGTGTGGGAATGGGTAAACGTGTAAAACCAGTTTAATATGCCTCAAAAAAAATTATCCTACGAGGACTGGAAGAAGAAGTATAATAAAACGGAGTCGCCGGAATACAAGTTAAAGAAAGCGTATGATTTAGGCTATACCCCGGATAGAAAAGGGCATCTTCCAACAGTTGATGAAAAAACAGGGGAATTTTTAAAATCATCAAAACACCCAACTGTAAGGAAAGAGTTAGATTGGTATAATAGCAAAGAGGCTGCTTCTTTTAGGGAAAAAAACAAAATTGACAGCACCGAAGAATTTTGGAAATATGTACCAAAACTTAAAGAAGGAGGAAAAATGCCATTGAAGAAAGCATCAGGAAAAGGCAAGGCCGCTGTTCAGAAAGCGGTATCTGCCAACATCGCCGAGTTGACCAGAGCGAATAGAGAGAAGCCGGCAGGTAAGAAACGCAGTAAAGAACAGATTGCGGCTATTGCGTATTCAGCTGCCCGAAAAAAATAATACCTTTGCCACAATGAAAAGAGTCGACAAAGAGTCTATGCCATGCAACAAGCCCAGGCCATCAACGCGCCCGGGCAAGAAGCGCATGGTCAAAGGCTGTGAAGGTGGCCAAGAGAAGATTATTCATTATGGCGCTGAGGGCTATGGCCACAATTACAGCGATGCCGCTCGAAAGTCGTTCAAGGCTCGACACAAATGTGACTCAGCAAATAGCAAGTTAACGGCAAGGTACTGGGCCTGTAAAGACTTATGGGCTGGAAAGGGCGGCAGCACGAAATCATCCCCTAAGGGAAGAAAGGGTAAATACTAATGGGTACTTGCTCGAAGGGCTGTAAATGTCGTTCCTGCGGTAGCGGGAAGTCACGCACCGCAAAGTATTATGCAGCCAGTCCAGAGGCACGCAAGAAAAAAACCGAGTACGATACCAAGTATCATTCCGCTCCAGAACGACGTAAGTACCGTTCGGAACTCGTTCAGAAAAACCGCGAGATGGGTAAGAAGGGCGACGGGCTTGATGTGTCTCATCAGAAGGGCGGAAAGTTTATTTTAGAAAAAGCATCCAAAAATAGAGCAAGAAAATGAAAGAGTTTCTCATGGACCTCGGGTTCAATATTGGCCTGGCCCTATCGGGCTTGTTGGGCAGCCTGGTAACGATTTGGCGTTCGAAGAAAAAGATGAACGTCAAGGAGCAGGCTATCTCACTGATAGCCGGTACGCTATCGGCCAATTACCTGACTCCATTAGTGATAAGCTTTATGGACCTAAAGGACAACACCCAGTTCGGTGTGGCCTTTGTGGTTGGATTCGGAGGACTTAAAGCGGTTGAATATGTCTACGACAAACACTTCAGCAAATCAGAAGGATAAAGGGTTTGGCGATACGCTAGCCCGTATTTTTACAGCGACCGGTGTCAAGGCTGTGGTTGAGGCTGTGGCTGAAGCGACAGGTACTGACTGTGGTTGCTCAAAACGACAAGAAGCATTAAACGAACTATTACCCTATAAAAAAGACTAAATATGTCAGCAGTTACTTTACAACCAACAATGGCGGTTCCAGTTACTCCAGGAACAAGCCTATTAGAACCACCATCTTCTGCGCTATCCGGCTCCCAGTATGCGGCCGCAACGCTTTACATTGGAACTTCTGGAGATTTATCGGTAGAAACCGAAGGAGGTCAGAGTGTTGTGTTTTCAAATGTTCCGGTAGGATTTTTTCCTGTTAAAGTGGTCAAGGTATTTTCTCTTGGCACAAGTGCAACAGACATTATTGCCCTTTGGTAGGATGGGGAACTTTATAGGCTCGTCAATGTCTTTTGGCTCTGTTTTTCAGAAAACAGGGTTTCCTGGAGCTTCCAATATTGGCGACCAGTTTGATTTAGGGTATGCCTTATATCCAACGACAACTGGTGGTTCGAGTTGGGCATTGTCAGAAAATCCGGTTGATTTAGCTGGTACGACATTCTTTTGGGGTGCTAGTGTAAGTATACCGGCAGTAACCGAAGCTGTTGAGTTAGATAAAAGCGGAACAAATACGTCCGCAATAATTGCGGCTTCTTTGGATGGAAATGCGGCTCAAGCCGCAACTCTGTATACGCAAAATAATTACACCGGATATGTTTTGCCATCTTACGAAGGAGCTCAAAAAATGGAGATAGGCCTTGTTCCAGTTGTTGGTGCAATTTTCACTCCTTATGATACAGTCTCTTTTTGGACTTCAACTGAAAAGGACAATTTGAATGCTTACTATTTTACAATAAGAGACGGCACGTCTTGGATATTCGGATATGACTTAAAAACAGTTCCAAGAGCAGTTTGGCCCATTATTCGATACAATTATCAGAATTAATGAGGGAAATCCGGAATCTTGTATGCCACTGTTCAGCTACCGCCAAGAATACTTCAATCGATGCTATCAAAAAGTATTGGCGGGAAAATCTTAGGTGGAAGAGCGTTGGCTATCATCGCATAATTAAGACAAATGGCGAGATTGTGGTACTGGCGCCGGATGAGTCTATCACGAATGGCGTGGCAGGTCACAACAGCAATAGCCTTCATGTATGCTATATTGGTGGTAAGGATAAGGACGATAGGACAGAGGCTCAGAAAAAGTCTATGGAACTCGTTCTAAAAGAATGGCTAGTTAAGTACCCAAAGGCCAGGATAACGGGACACAGGGATTTCCCGGGAGTAAAGAAGGCCTGCCCTCAGTTTTCAGCAGAAAAAGAATATGGCTATTTATACACATCTTAAATTTATTGCTATCCTATTCCTGTTGCTGGGATGCGTACGAAAGACCAATACCCAGGTTGAGTACAGGACCCGCGTGGACATTCAGCGCGACACGGTTCAGATGCCGGTTCTTGTAGAGACATTTATACCATCGCCATGCGATACCAATGGGATACTCAAGGATTTCAAGTTTGAGACCCAGGCCGGTCCAACCAAAGTAAAGCTAGAGACTGACGGGACCCGCATTATTGTCAAGGTAAAGACTGACACGATTGTCAAGGGATATAGGGTCATTTCGGATACAGTCCGAATTACCAGTCATTCCGTGACAACTAAGAAGGTCACGCCTCGCTGGGCCTGGCAGCTTCTTTCCGCTAATGTCATCGTAGCGGCAGGTCTCATAATTTACCTATATTTGCGGAGATGAAAAAGTCGAGGGTCTATTTGAATGAAATCCTATCGGCGCCCAAGGTATTGCCTGGGGTGTTTTCTCACAAGCGGAATCCCATTGACATTATGGCCAATGGGCGAAAGATTGCTGAGGCTACCGGTGGAGAGTATATCTTTAACCCGAAACAAGTATCAGCCATAAAAAGGTTAGTCAAGAAGAACGACAAGACTGGCCTTCATTCCTATGTTCGTTCACTCATCCAAAAATTTGAAAAACCATGAAAAACAAACCAGCACCCAAAAAGAAAATGTCCGCCAAAGAAATGGAGGCCATGAAGAAAGCCAAAACCCCCATGATGAAGTATGGTGGTAAAATGGGCAAAAAACCTTGCTAAGCCATGAAAAAGAAAAAAATGACTGCCGACATGAAGGCAGTAGCTAAGCATGAGAAGATTGAGAAGAAGATGGAGAAAGAGGGCTACATGAAGTCCGGAGGAAAATTAAAAAAGAAGTAATGCTAGGCAAAAAACACCCTTTGGTTAATTGCTATCAAGGAGGGGGAAAGCTCAAGAAAAAAGAGCCAACCCCTCCTTATCAGGACGACATTCGTAATCCTGAAAACGCGGAATACTTACAGAATACTTCTGATGATTTGGGTATTAAGCGAAGGAAAGTTACACAAAGGCAATTTAATGAAAGGTATGCGGAAACTTTAGATAGCGCCTATGCCGCTAGTCTGCCCTACCTTAAAAAGAAAAAGTAATGCCTAAAATAAGCACATACTCAACCGTAACTCCAGCGGATAACGACCTTATTCTTGTTACTGACGCAAGTGATAGCAACAATACCAAGAATATAACGGTATCTGCTTTAAGGGGCAGTATTTCTGCTTATTCTGAAATTTATGATAGTTCTTCTGGCGAAATAACCACGATTGCTTCGGCAAACAATTTTGTTCTTCTTAATGCGACCACATCTCAAGGGTCAATGAATGATGCTTTGTTGACAACTAACAACCTTGGGCGAGTTACAAATACTGGCGCATCCAGAACGTTTTATGTAACTTACTGTGTTTCAGCAACGGCTGGAAACAACCAGAACTTGATGTTTCGCATTTATGTAAATGGAAGCCCTGTTTTGTATTCCGAGTCGGATACGATAACATCTTCCGGCGGAAAGGCTACGAGCACATCAAATGCGGCGATTATTACTTTAGCTACGGGTCAGTATGTTGAAGTTTTTGTTGCAAACTCTGCGGTCCATGATGTGACCTTGGAGCATTTAAATCTTATTTTAAGGCAAGTCTAATGGATATTCGAAAAATCTCAATCGGGCAGGACTATAAGACTGCCATGCACTACATTGTAAATCAGCCGGTCCTTAATGGGGACTATACTGTACATCTAATTAAGGTGTCAGACGAAGGTGGGGCAAAGGTGTATATCGCGTCAAAAAGCAACGAAATCTTGCTTTGGAAGGAGTTTTCTGCTTCCATGCCTATTTCATTTGAGTACAACATTTCTTTCTAATGCGTTCTCCGTTTCAGTTCATCGTGCGTCCGCGCGATGCGAAACGATACGATAATACACGAAAGTATGGGGATGTTGATTTTATCGTAAGTGTTTCGCAAGAGGACCATAAATTTTCCAACCGCTATGCGGAAGTAGTTAGTGTGCCTATCTGCTATGATGGACCCATTAAGCCGGGGGATACACTTATTGTGCACCACAATGTCTTCAAGTTTTACTATGACATGTATGGTCGCCAGAAAAGCGGCCGGTCATTTTTACACGACGACTTGTTTCTGCTGGACGAAGACCAGTTTTTTTTATACAAGTCTTTAGATGGTCAGTGGCAGGCTCACTCAAGGTATTGCTTTGTAAAGCCATCTAAAGCCAAAAAAAATACAAGCCTTGACAAGCCGGACGACGAAGAGCCTCTTGTAGGGACTATCCGGTATATTAATGATGAGCTACTTGCTTTTGGATTACAGCCCGGCGACGAAGTGGTTTATCAGCCGGAAAGCGAGTATGAGTTTGATGTTGATGGAGAACGCCTATATCGTATGTTCACGTCAAACATTGCGGTTCAATTATGAAATCCCAGGATTTAAAGCGCGATATTATTGCTGCCGGCTATAAAGCCGTAAAGCATCTTATTAAGGTTGCCGAAGAAGACATCATAACGGGAGGAGAAGGCGATATAAGCGCGGACCGACTTAAGAATGCCGCTGCCACAAAAAAGCTGGCTATTATGGATGCCTTTGACATTTTGGCAAGGATTCAGACAGAGCAAGAAATACTTGACGCACCAAAAGCCGCGATAAATGCACAAAAACAAGGTTTCGCAGAAGGTCGCGCAAGATAGGCCGCTTTACCGGATACTCCCTCCGATTGTTTCAAAGAAGAAGAAACGATGGGAGTATGGGTATGATGCGGATTATGACATGGTCGTCATTTCAAGGGATGGAACCATAGGAGATGTCTATGAAATCAGCGGACTCAAGATAGCATTGCCGGCAACGCCGGAAACATGTCATCAGCGCAGTACGCGACCATCGGACCAGTATTGGGAGAAGTTTGCGTATCCGCCTCAGCTTGATAAAATAAAGACCATCTTTCAGTGGCATGGCATGCCCAAGGAGTTTAAGCATCTTTGGGTGGACTACATTGAGGAGGAGTTTAACCGGCGCGAATCCGGCTTTTGGTTCATGAACAATGGCGTCAAGACCTATATCCCGGGCAGTTATTACATGTACCTCCAGTGGACAAAGATTGACGTTGGCCAGCCGGAGTATCGCGAAGCTAATCGGTTGTTCTTCATATTTTTTGAGGCATGTATCGCTGACCCCCGGTGCTATGGGATGTGCTATCTCAAGATTCGACGGTCGGGGTTTTCATTTATGAGTTCGGCCATAGCGGTTCATATTGCCACTCTGAGCCGGGATGCCCGGGTTGGCATACTGTCCAAAACAGGTACGGATGCCAAGAAGATGTTTACGGATAAGGTGGTACCTATTTCAAGCAACTACCCATTCTTCTTTAAACCCATCCAGGATGGCATGGACAAACCAAAGACGGAACTAGCTTTCCGGGTGCCGGCTTCAAAGATTACCAAAAAGAACATGCACGAATCCTTTTCGGATGAAGACCCGGATGGATTGAATACAACGATTGACTGGAGGAATACTGCGGACAATAGCTATGACGGTGAAAAACTTCTGCTGCTTGTCCATGACGAATCGGGTAAATGGGAAAAGCCGGAGAATATCTTAAACAACTGGCGAGTAACTAAAACCACTCTTCGGGTGGGCGGACGTATTGTTGGAAAGTGCTTGATGGGGTCCACGGTAAATGCTTTGTCAAAAGGAGGCGGAAACTTTAAGAGTTTGTACGACGATTCTGATGCGTCTAAACGTTCTGATAACGGACAGACAAAAAGCGGACTTTATAAGTTTTTTGTTCCCATGGAATGGAACTTTGAGGGGTACATTGACCAGCATGGGTTTCCTGTTATGGAAACTCCGAAGAAACAAACTTTAGGACACGACGGGAAGCCCATAACGATTGGAGCCATAACCTATTGGGAGAACGAAGTCAAAGCACTGAAGCACGACCAAGATGCGTTGAATGAGTTTTACCGTCAATTTCCAAGAACGGAAGCGCATGCTTTCCGGGATGAAAGCCGGCAGTCGTTATTTAACCTAGCAAAAATTTACCAGCAGATTGACTATAATGATGGGATGATTCAAGGCCAGGTCTTGACAAGAGGCAGCTTTCACTGGGAAAACGGAATTAAGGATACTCGGGTTATTTGGGTTCCAAGTAACTCTGGAAGATTCCTCGTAAGTTGGATTCCTCCGGCGAAATTGCAAAATCGGTATATAGAAAAAGGTGGCAAGCGCTATCCGGGAAATGAGCACTTAGGTGCATTTGGCTGTGACTCTTATGACATTTCTGGGGTTGTGGGTGGAGGTGGCTCTAATGGCGCATTGCACGGACTGACAAAGTTCCACATGGAACAAGACGCCCCGACAAACATGTTCTTTTTAGAATACATTGCCAGGCCGCAAACTGCGGAGATTTTTTTCGAAGACGTATTGATGGCTCTAGTATTCTATGGAATGCCTATGCTTGCGGAGAACAATAAGGCCAGGTTGCTGTATCATTTAAAGAATAGGGGGTACCGGGCGTATTCGCTAAATCGGCCCGACCGGCCGGCGGCAAAGCTTTCAAAAACGGAGCTTGAACTCGGCGGAATCCCAAACAGTAGCGAAGAAGTCCGTCAGGCTCATGCTTCGGCGATTGAGTCTTATATTGAAAAGTATGTCGGCTATGACATGGAAGGTGTGTTTAGACACACCTCAGAATGTGGCGAAATGCCATTTAATCGCACTCTTTACGACTGGGCTATGTTCAACATTCTTGACCGAACCAAGCATGACGCCTCTATTAGCTCGGGTTTAGCCATCATGGCTACCCAAAAA
>Ga0208783_10000905_pt1 | contig 17994 bp, 27 predicted proteins | sample DEB19_08_DNA_2_FD_184529 | JGI IMG/M metagenome (GOLD analysis project Ga0208783, IMG submission 184529) | Aqueous microbial communities from the Delaware River and Bay under freshwater to marine salinity gradient to study organic matter... | ecosystem: Environmental > Aquatic > Marine >...
AGAACACGCGACTTTAACGCCGCCTTGCGCGCTGTGATACGCGTGCGAAGAACAATAGATCAACTGGAGAAGAAAATTGACAACCACATGGCGAAGCCTTAACAACCAATTAAGCAGAATGAGTGAGGAAGAAGTCCTCAGACTGCTCAACGAGGAACGTGATGGCGCTAAACGCGTCACCATGCTACAGCGCCTTCATCAGCGCTACAACACCCTGCGCGTTGCGCGGGAGAGACTTGAACTACTCAAAGGAGCAACTCAACTATGATCAACTGGACACCACCCCAAGGTACAAAAATTACCTACCCAAGCAAAGGCTTGAAGGACAAAACATTTACATTCCAGCGCGGCTCAGATGTGCAAGCCCGCTGGCGTGAGCATGGCTGGACGCCACCGTCCGAGAACATGACGCCGCCCCCGCCAGAGAAAGCGCGCTTTCAATGATGCACTCATTAGAACTAGGCCGTGTCAACCCATCGCACAAATTTAAGTTTTGCGCCAAGTGCCAGATTGACAAGCCGCCAGAAGGCGGCATCGACATGGGTTCCAAATGGCACTGCCAGAACTGCTGGAACAAACGTGCAACATCTACCAACCTCAAACAAAACCGTGCCACGCCCAAAGCCGCCTGAACCCCTCAAGTCGCGCTACATGCGCCTGTCCGATGCTGAATGGGAAACCTTTAGGCAGATGGGCGGCGCTGATTGGCTGCGCAAAATGATGAGAACCAGGCCGAAAAGATACTACGAAGTCTTTGAGTACGGCCCATCGAAAAAGGAATTAAATGACTAACATGCCAGACTTTCAAACCTGGAGCCAAGCCAACTTGGCCAAGTTTGCGCAAGAGGCTTACGCCAAACTGTGTGAACAGGACGACCGCATCCAGCACTTGCAGTGCGATCTAAAGACTGCCATCGAGGCGTACAGGGCTGTTTCTATGCAAACGCCCGAGTCCCAGCCTTATCAATGATCAAGGCTTGTTTGCGGGGCGCCGCCCCTGCCACGCTGGGCACGCTGATGTGTGTCCAGCGGTCAAACTCACGAATGATCTGATCGTAGGGCAAACCGGCAGCGATGATGGTTCTGACCACTTCATCTGGCGTCAGTCCAGGCACCCTGATGTCCACAGCACAACCAATGCGATGCTGACTGCTATCTTTAGAACCCACGGCGTCATTGACTTGCTTGCTTCTAAAAGCCGAGTTAACCATGACAGGCTTGCCGCCAAGCGCTGCCTTGACGTCTTCAAGAAAAGCCGCAAGGCGTTTAAGATTTTCCAACTCTTGTTCATTGGGCGTATTTTCATATTCTCTGTGATCTGTGTGCGTCAGTTCTTCAAGCGTAAAGTGCGGCGACAAGTTCATTTTTTCACCCGATCAGCAATTTTTTCCATGGTGCGGCCACCAAAATAAAACGACATGACAAGCATGCCCCATTGACCTAGCAATTCAACGTAGGCACCGCGTGTTTCGTATTCAAAAATGGACGCGATGGCAAAGCCAGAATAGGCCACCAAAAGGAATACAAGCGTCAGGGGGCGTATATTTTTGCTCATCCATGAGTCGCTAGCCATGTCAGCTTTTAAACGCTCTGTGAGGTTGTTTTGTTCAACCTCAAACAGTTTGGTTTCGTTGGCCATCTTAGCCAACTCACCATCTTGCGCCATCTTTTGCAGTTCAAGCTGCGCTTTTGCCTTCGCTTCCGGATCCGGAATCAGCTTGTCGATTAGTTTCCCGCCTATATTCAAAATCGCATCTAATCCCACCATTGTCAACCTCCTTCGGTTTATTTTCTTCGCTCTGGTTCAGTTTGATACCACTCAGGAACCCAATCATCCCGCCAATTAGGGTACTGAATGCTGGTGAAATCATTTTGAAGATTTCTGCGTTGTCCACTTCCTTTGCCCATAGCCCCAACATAAAGGATACGACCATGCTTAATACGGAGAAACACAGGGTCAGCGTTACGCAAATTGTGACTGTGTAAACTAGTTTGTCCTTGGTGTCCTGCATCTTCTTGCCTCATACATATCTGTCAAAGCGTCTTGCGTTGTTAAAAATTTCCAACTCAATTGTGTGCTGGCGCGCCCGCTTGTTGTACAACTCAATCTCAAGCGCGTCAACTGCCCTGTTTACTTTCTCGGCTTCAATTGCCTGCTTGTATTCATATTCCAACCGTTCGGCGCGCTTTTCGGCAGCTATGGCCCGTACATCGTATGGCGTGGGGAACACAAACGGAAACCATTTGCGTAGCTGGATCATTTTTTCTCACGCTCTGCCGCCCTCGCAAAAGAATACAACAACTTGGCCCTAATCTCCGCAGAATCCGCAGTCCCCGCCCACATGGGCAAGTTGTTCCAAATTGCCAACAACTGCGGCGTACTGCAATTGTCACCATTTGTAGTCAGCCACATGGACAACTGCGAATGTCTAACGCCTGGGTCACCAATCCAACTCAGCGCGTAAAAGTCAGTAACTACACAACGCTCGTTTGCGGTGGCCCCTGCCAGACATAGCAACAGTGGCAGCAAGAGCCAGCGCATTTATTTGTCAACTTTGCCGTCCAGTTTGTCAAAGATCTTACCGAGCATATCTTTAATCTCGCGCATGTCCGACCGGTAGTCGTCGCGTGAGACATAGTTGACCGGCATGGCCCGCACGTCTGTGTCCAAGCGCTCAATCGAGCGGTAGATGTTGTTCAAGATCCAACCGCCCATAGCACCAGCCAGACTTACCGCGATGTTGAATAAAACTTGAGAGTCCATCACTTGTTCATCGCGTTTTGGTTAGCAGCATAAGCTGCGTAAGCGGCTTGGCCAGGCGTCATATTGGCCAATGCGTTGACTGCGCGACCGCCAGCGCCGGAGGCTTGGCCCATTTTGTAAAAGGTTTCGCCCATCAAACGTGGTGATGTAAATGGAAGAATGGCCGCTAGTTCAGGGTGATGCAAATAATACGCCGCAGTCAAGCCACCGCCAGCCACCGCACGACCTACGCCGCTAGTCGGTATAAATTGCGAAAGTTCTTGACCGGCTACGGCTGGCATGATGTTAACGCCGCCTTGTTGCTGAAGCACATCTACCAACTGACGACGAAACTCGGCTGACGGCGTTGATTTCAGCGTCATCATAACTTTGTTAATCGCGGTTTCTTTAGCGATTTTGTCGCTTGTTCCCAACGCTTTTGTCACGTCGCGCAACAAACTCATTTGAGTATCGTAGTTTTTCATCGCCTGCGCGTAGTCAGGCGCTTGCTGAACAATAGCGTCCTTGACCGCGTTGCGCACGTCAGTGACAGCGCGTTGTGCTTGCGTATGTTTAGGGCTGTCAGGATAAATTGCGTCGATGCGCTGTTTAAGCGCGTCTAAATCCAACGCGGTGCGAGCGTTAGGGTCTGCGCGCCATTCATCCAACACTGTGCCAATTTCGTCAACAATCTTTTGTTCTGCCGCGCCAATCTTAGATTTGCCGTTGACAGTGTAAGAATCTTTAACCTTTTGAAATGCGTTATCAATAGGCTGAAAATCCAATGGTGTTTTGTCTGCTGCCCATCCAGTCTTGGCATTTTGATACGCGACTGAATTGTCCAAGCGAATCTTATCAACGCCTTCTTTAACCGTAGCCAACAACTCATCAGGCGATGCCTTACCGCGCAAGTTTTCAAGAAAAGATGTTTCGCCAGCTTTACCAGCTTTGTAGGCTTCGCTAAACGCGGCTGGCGCTTTGCCCGCCAAACTACCAACAGCAGTTGCAGCAACGCCGGCAGAACCGCCAGCAGCTTTTTCGCGGGCTTGCGTCAGTGCATTGGTAACTTTTTGAACTGGCGCCAGCGTGTTAAGTTGTTTAGCACCTTGGATTAAATCAGGCGTGGCTACTGACAGCGTTCCAATCATGTTGGAAACGTCAGCCGCAGGCAAACCAGTTTTCTTAGCGATCCATTCAGCGCCTTTATTGACGTTTTGGCCAATAAAGTTCATCAAACGCGTACCCGCTTCTTGTTGGTATTCAGGCGTCTGCTCAACGCCGGTCAAACGGCCAACAGGATTGCGCAGCGGTTCAGCCATAGCCTGAGATATTTCAGCGGCTCGTTCGGGCGTATTGCCAAGGCGCGCGCCAGCATAGCCGACTTGCTGAACAATCGTGGCGGGGATGTTTCCGATAGCTGTATCTAACAGCCCTGCGGTGCTACGGCCAAACTGCGTTGGCATATCCAACGCGCGGCGCGGGCCAGGAATACCTGCTGCTGGCGCGGGCGCGGCAATAGGGGCTACATCAAGGCCAAATTTAACGCGAATAGCTTGTTGAGTTTCAGGATTAGCGCCGGTAAAGTTTTTATCTTGCGCAGAAAACTTGTCAAAAATAGCCGCTTTAGTCGCCGCGTTAGCGTTGACATAATTTGGATCAGTCAAGATCGAGGATAGATCGGCCATGTGTGTCCTCTTATTTTGCCAACAAAGGGTTTGACAAGTCTACACCACCACCACCAACGGCAGGCGTTTCTGCGCTGCGTAATTTGCTTAACGCAGCTTTAGCGTCAGGTGTTAGTTTCTTTTCAAAGTCTTTACGTCCTGTGGTGTTTTCATACTGCAAATTCAAACTCTTCAACTGACCGCCAAGCAACTGCTTGTATGTGTCAATAACGCCTTTAAGCTGTGCGGGGCTGTTAGCGTTAGAGAAGTTACGTTCCGCTTCTTGACGCTCAGTAACGCCGCCACCGCTGGCCACCACGGCTTTGATAACTTCAGCAGTAACAATCTGTTTGGCCGCATTAAAGTTAGTAGGTGCAGGCGCGCCAGTTTGTTTAGCAACTTCATTGCCCAACGCGTTAATTGCTTTGACGTCGCCGTTTGCCAACGCGTCAGACAATTTGTCCATGGTGCCCAAGTGATCAATCGCGGTATTAAACGCGTTAACTTGCTGGCCTTGTTTACCAGTTGAAAAATCTTTAACTGCTTTACTACGAGACGCAACATCTTGTTTAGCGGTAACAAGATTAGTGGCAGCATCAGCAGCAGACGCGGGCGTAGCGCCGCCCATGCTCAACTGCGTTGCTTTGTTCATAATTTGCGCTTTAAGATTAGCCGCGCCTTTGCCAATACCTAATGGTGGCAATGTACCTGTTTGGTTATACAGGTTAGCGGCTAAATCAAGCGACTCAGGCGTTAATACGCCAGTTGCTGTTTCAGCTGCCAAACGCTCTTTTGCGCGAGCATCTACCATCAGTTCACCAGGCGTTGCTGTCTTTTTAGTTGTTGACAAAACACTTGGGCCACCGCCCAAACCAGGCAATGCACTAATTTGTGAAGTGCCGCCTAAGTTTTCGGTAATGTAATGTGGCTTGTTCAACTCTACATACTTGGTCATTCCAAGCGCATGTTGTTGTTTCCATTTATCAAGCGCAGTAGGATCTGTTGGAATGTTAGCAGCGGCTTGCATCAAAGGAACTTTAGCGACTGGCGTGCCTGCCATATCAGGGTCAGTCATTTGCGTTTGCAACCATTTAATTGCATCGTCGCGTGTTTGAATTGACCCAACCATGTCACGATACATGGCCGTTTTATCAAGCGCTAATTTAGCGCGGTGTTGTGCTTCAGTTGTCGCGGCGGTTTGCGCTTCAGTCTGTTGTTTTAAAATAGCCGGAATTTGTTGCGCCGCGCCGCTGGAAGCCAGTGTTCCAATCAATTTGTTGTAATCAGGCTTACCTGTAGTTGGGTCAATAGACTCGCTCCACGCTTTGTTTAATGCGTTTTGAGCAACGTCTTGGCGTTTGGCGTTTTCAAGTTGATATTGCGCCAGCGCGTTTTGATTCTGCGCGTTTTGAATTGCAGCGACTTGGCCATATTGAGCCAATTGATTGGGCAGTTCAATGCCACGAACTTGCAAAGCAATGTTAGGGTCAAGCGCCATTATTAGCCTCCGTACATTTGTGTTTCAAGTGCGGCATTGCTTGGGCCTGACAACGCGGATGATCCTTGAGGTACTAATCTATTAAGTAAATTGTTGCCTTGGGTATAGTTCAAATATTGATTTAAACCGCCGGTTAACGCATTAGTGCCGCCAACATAGCCAGACGCGCGTGCAGCCGCGCCGCTTGTCATTAAATTACTCGCGTTTGTTCCGTATGCGCCTGCGGCGTTTCCAATATTTGTAGTCGCAGTTTGACCTAAGCCTGCTCTGCTTGCAAGGCGGTTGTAAGCGTTGCCAAACTCTTGTGAGGCAAAGTCTTGGCCGTAGCGTTGCGCCGCTTTTAACGCGCCGCCGCTAATCAAACCACCGCGTGCGGCTGCTTGACGGTCAAGCGCTTTTAAGCCTTCTTGAAACCTAAAACTATAGCTAGGATCCATTTCGCTCATTACGTCGCCGGATTCTAATCTGGCCAACGCATTGACGCCAGCTTGTCGCCACGGCTCTTGAAGTTCAACTTGCTTGTTGAACATCTCACGTTGAAGTTGCGTAGCGGCGTCTGTTGACGCGGCTTGTGTGCTGGCGGCTTTGTTAGATGCATTTGCACCAAGTAAGGCGCTACCGCCAATTGCTAAGGCTACCCATGGCATATCAACTCTCCTGTAGGCACTGGGCCAATTCTTGCACCTTGGCAGCGTCGCCAGGCACAATTAAAACTTCGTCAACTTCATCCGCATCAGTACATTCGGTTGCATGGATGCAATACCACACAACATCTGTGAGCGATTTTACGCCATGATGTTTGTCGGCTTCAATAGTCAAACACGCTGGCGCGTGAATAATCTTGCGTTCGCCGTCAACCATCAGTTCAATCGAGCCGCTGGCCAGAATAGACAAATGGTCAAACTTGTGCTTATGCTGAACAAGCACTTGACCCGCTGGGATCAGCGTTTCTTTGGCGTAGACGCCTGCGCTGAAATGATGGTTAATCACGACACTTCCCGACCGCTGGCGCGGATGTTGACGGACGTTGCGCCGCTGGCAAGCGTCGAGATGTAACCGCCAGGCGCAAGGACTTGGCCAACCAACTCAGGGAAAATGTAAGTCTCGTTGGCTTGCAAAGTCTTGGACTTGGTGATCACGTTGTTGTTGCCCGCTGTGTCGCCAAGCGTGACCAAGTTGACGCTGATCGTGGCCGCAACAATGTCAAAGTTGGTCGCCGTGAACTTGTCAATGATCGTCGTGACGTTCTGCGCCGTGTACTGCGTCGTCTGCGCAGCCTCTGCGATCTTGGCAGGGATTAGAACTTTTACATAGACAGCCATGTCAGTCCTTAGTTAGTTTGGAACGTAATGTTGTTAAGCGACACGACGTTGCCAGACGGCAACATCGACACATTGCCAGACGTGTCAATCGTCACAATCGTAAGCGTTGCCGTGCTGCTGGCTTCACCGTAAGTCGAAATGATCAAAGTCGACGCTGGGCGATAGCCGGATGGCAAAGTGAAAATGGTGGCCGATGAGTTGCCAGAATGGATCGCGCCGCCTTGCAGTCGCACCACGCCAAATGCGTCTTTGTAGTAACTGCACAGAGGCGAGGGATAGCCCGCGTCGCTCCAGCTGTTCTGGAAAGACACAGAATTCCAGCCTGGGAATGATGTCGACGCTTTACCGTTAAACGTGTTCCAGTCGGTTGACGACAGATAACCGTTTGTCGAGCCAGACGCCGCGCTGATTGAAATGGCCGGTGTTGTACCGCCAGATGAAGCGATTGGCGATGTGCCAGTCACAGCAGTCACGTAACCGCCGCCACCGCCGGTCAGTTGGATTTCGTTGGTTATTGTTGGCGTTTCAGTTGCAGACTGGAACACGCAACCAGACCAGCCAACGGTGCTAGTACCACCAGAAGTTGCGGATGTATTGATGTATTTGCGGCCAGAATTAGGAACGTAAGTATTGAAATACTTGAACCCGCAACCTGCCACGCTCACAGATTGAGACACGCCTGAGCCAGACGTCTCAACGTAGATGTTGTTGGTCGTGTAATAAGATGAACTGACACGCGCAAATGAGCAGCCGCTGATGCTGGCCGCTGCGGGTTGCGCAGAGTTGGCCAACCAAATGTCAGCAGTACCGACGTTGTTCTCAAAGTACACGCCGCTGAAGTTACCGGAGATAGAACCTTGAACGCCAGAGTTGTTAAGCAACACACCAAACTTGGTGCTTGAACTGCCGTCAATACCGTTACTTTCAACGCTGCCGCCGAACATGTTAAATGTTGTGCCGCCGGTGATCCACACGCCTGCGTCGCGGCAGTTGCCGATCACGCAACCAACCATGGTCAGCGCGTTGGGGTAACTAAAGTTGTTGTACTCAGCGCGCATACCAATCGTTGACTGACGGAATACGCAGTTGTAAAACACGCTAGACAGCACGTCTGTCGCGTAGAACGAATAGTTTGCGTTAAAGCAAGACACGTCTTCAAGCGACAAGAACGCCAAGTTGTCGCCAGCAATACAAGAGCCAACAAAATCTTCTTTGACAAAAAATAAACCGCGAATGACTTGATGACTTTCCACGCCTGCGCCAGTGCCGCCGGTGATGGTCAACATGTCGTAAGAGCCAGCCGCGCCATGGATGCGTGCGCTGGATGAGCTGTCGCCGTACATGGACGCTTTGAACGTGTCGGACGTGTCGCCGCTGTTGTTAATCGTCAGGCCGTTGGTGATCTTGTAGATACCAGCAGGGAAGTAAACGTCGCCACCAATGGTGTTGGCGTAGTTGATCGCCGCTTGAATGTTGGTTGTATCGTCGTGGGTGTCGTCGCCCACGGCGCCGAAGTCCTTGACGCTGATCGTCTGGCGCAGTTTGTCTTGCACTGTGGTCGCTACAGCGCTTGTGCCAGCCTGGATGAAACCAATCATGCTAGAGCCGCTGCTGGCGGCAAGAGACGCTGTCAAAGCGTTAATTGCCGCAGTTACGTCAGCCATGGTGGCAAAGCCGCCAATGTGGTCAACTGTCCAGATCTCGACGTTGTTGCTGTCAGTCAGTTTGAGTTTGTAGTAACTAGACGACAACCAGACGTTTGCTTCGCCGCGTGAATCTAAGATTACGGGGTTGCTGTTGGTTGTGCTGCCGTTGTAGTCTGCATACGTTGCCAAGGGCGTTGTTGTGCCAGCCGCATACGAGTACAGTTTTCCACCGACTAAGGGATTACCATTAGCATCGAAAAACTGTAGTTTGGGTGATGGGGACAGTGTTGCGGTGGTCATTTGTTACCTCGGTACAAGAGTCATTTGTGGCGGCGTTTGGTATGTTACCCGCAGCCGGTCATAAGGTGAAAGAGTGAACATCCCATAGAAACTACCGGTGCTGAAAAATGTAGCACCATTTCGTGAAAATTCCAATAGGGACACGCCACCGCCGCTGACAATTATATCTGCGGGATAGCCGGTGTTGTTGATGTATGTGTAAGGCGATGGGCCAAGCACAATGGCGCTGGGCTGCGCTTGAAAATTAGTGTACGACTGAGGCGGTGGGATTGTGGGTGGCCCAACGCCAAGTTCAGTGCGCAGCGCCTCAATCTCAGATGAGGCGTCTGTTGGCACGGGAACCAGTTGCAAGTCTTCTAACGTAACGTCATTGCTGCCGTTGCCGGTCAACTGAAACAAATTAAAGAAAAAGCGATACCATTCCCGCGAAATCAAATTCGTGCGGGGGTCGATCAGTTCAACCCGCGCTGACGGGATGTTCGTGATGTTAGGCATTGGTCGGACTTATCCCCAACTCAGCGCCCATGATGGCGATCTGAATTGGATCTGTGCCTGACAACTCATAAACACGGTCGCGCAGTTTAAGAGTCATGCCAAGGCGTCGCCAGAAGATACGAGTGCCGTAGGCGCCAACAGCGCCGCCCTGCGCCCAATGTTCGTTTGACCATGTGTGGCCACCGTCGTCTGACCAGCGCAACATAAACTGAGGCGGTGGGTTGACTGACAGTGTTGTTTCGTCAATCAGGTTGTTGTAAGACTCTGTGACCAATCTGAAACCGTCTTCGGTCGTCAGGTAGATGTCTTCTGTAACAGGGTCAAGCAAAAAGCCTGCTTGGGCATCCAATTGCAGGCTGTGCTGGGCTGTACGCTTAAGGTTGTTCTGGCCTGTGGGCAGGGCGCGCCATGAGCGCAACCAGCGCTGGATCTGGCCGTTGTCGGCGTAGGTCGTCAGGCTCAGAGTGTAGATGTTGCCGTTTTGGTAGTCGCCAACAATGATGTTGCCACCAAAGTTGCACTGGCAGTTAGAACGGTGACGTGTCCAGCTGCCGTTGTCCCAGCCGGCACGCTCATGCCAAGCCTGTGTGGCCGCGTCGTACACCCAAGTCGCGTTGGCGCTTGGGAACGTCAAAACGTAAAAGCTGTGGCCGTCTTGCTGATATGTGTAGGCGATGGCGTCCGAAATGTTGCCGTATTGCTGAATTTGCCATTCAACGGCGTGCGTTGACACGCGCTGACCGTTGTAGCCGTTGGCACGGTAGACGATGCCTTGGCCACGGGCGTCAGTGCCCAGCCAGAACAGGGTGTTGTCCAGTTTGGCAACCGAGAACGCAGCCGCGCAACCGATTTCATTGAACGCGCCTTGGATGCGCGTCAGAGGAAAGTCAGCAAGGCCAGCGTCGTACCAGACTTCAACTGAGTCTGTGCCAAACAGCCAAGCCTCGCGGTGGTCGACGTTGACAGCCACCAAGCCGTCTGGCGAGCCTTCAGCGCTTGCAAAATCAAGCGCGTTAATGTCGTAGCCGTCCAACAGCGCCGTGACCCAGACCTTCTGGCTGTTAGGCTCATTGAAGACGAAATAGCCGTCAAGGTAGCCCACAGTCGCAGCGCCTGGAAAATCAGGGTCTGTAATGGGGCCAAACACGCCTGTAACGTCGTTGTAGATGTAACTTGGGCCGTTGCAAGCAAAAAAGATTTGCGTGCCGTTATCGGCAATTGAGACAGGGCCAGTGCCGGACACTTGGCCAATCAAAACAGGCGTGGCGGTTGTGCCGCTTAGTTTGTAGACTTCAACGCCAGACACGACGTAGAAATTCGAGCCATTGGTTTGGTGCGCCCACAAACCGCGAATAGGGCCAGTGCCCACGGTTTGCAAGAAGTTCAGACCAGGCGCGCGGTTCAAAAAGCCAGGCTCTTTACCGCCCTCTGGAATGACCTCGGGGAACAAATTGACCATGCGGTTATCCGCAGCATTGACGCTGCGGGTAACGTAACTAGAGCCAAGAATCGGCGTCTTCATCAGTAGTTACCGGCGTAGATGTTGAAGCGCTGGCGGTTGGCCACCAATGCGTAAGGCAGTGCCATCACGTCATCAGGGTTGTTGATGCGCTTCAAGTCGCGCTTAGAAGTCATGGCGATGCGCTGCACTTGTGGGCTTGGCTCAACGCCAAACTCAGGGGCGAATTCCATGGCCAAGTTGTACGTGAAAGCACGTAGATAACCTGGCGGGTAATACATGACGGTTGACAGCGTTGCGGGTTTGTTCAACTCTTCAACTGAAATGAAGTGCCATTCCAAGTCCTGTGTGGGACGTGGATAAATAAACATTTCAACGTCGGGGAACGTCATGTTGACGAAGATTACTTGTGGGTATGTCGACGTAACGGTCTTAACAGCAATGCCGTCATACTGCTGTTGGTTGATGAACTTGATGCCGTATGACACGCCATTGGGCGCTTTGAAATACGTCGCGTCATCAAATAAAACGGGGCGGTTGCCTACAAAATCACCGGACGGGCCAAGCGTGCGGCTAATTGCGCCAGACGGCCACGTGAAAACTTGATCTTGTGTAGAGAAGACAGACAAGCGCTCTGTGTTCCATGAATCAATCATCTGATTCATCGCCATCAGGGCGTCTTGCGACATGGAGGCTGACGGCGTCTCGCCCTCGGCCAAAATACCTAACAGGCGCAAAGCGCGGTTGATTTGATCGCCAGCGGTATACGTCGCCATGTTCAGACTCCTTCGGTTGCTTCCTCTGCCGGTTTACGGCGGCGCTTAGTCTCCAACGTATTTACAACGGGAGCCGCCTGAACAGGCGTGTCTGGATTGTAGCGCGTCCAGCCATTTTTTTCATCTTGTTCGACCTCAAGTTCCATTGTTGCAACTTTAGCGCCGTGAATTGGGTGTACGAGTGTGATGTGCATTTTGAAAAAAGGGGGTGATTAGCCCCCTTTCCTATTTAGGCTGTCTTGTAAACAGACCAAGCTGCGTCGCCAGTTTTACGGAATGTAAACTGAGCGCTAGAGGTAATAGCAACAGCAACGGTAGCGTTGCCGCCGTCGGTGATGCCAGTGCCAGCAGCCAAAGTAACAGTACCAGAAGAGGTACCAGTGTTAACCACGGTCAACACAAATGTGCTGCCAACTTTAGCGCTGGTCACAACTGCGTCAATAGCAGCGGCGGTAGGCAAAGTGTAGACAGCAGCAGATGTGCTGGGGTTAGCAACCAAGATACCGCCAGTCACTTGAGCGGCGGTCAAAGTCGCTGTAGATGTGGCAGTTTGGGGTGCGGCTGCGTAGCCAATTGTGAGTTCGTTCAGGTTGCCGTCACCAACTTGGTAACCGCCTGCGCCATTAGGTAAAGCCATGATAATTTCCTTTCAAAGATGTATACGAAGAAAGGGGCCGAAGCCCCGATCAATTAGCCCCACATGCGGACGGCCATTTGTGGACGAATTGTGTTATAGCCATACAACACGTCGATACGGCAAGGCATACGGTCGTTGTTGATGTCGTACTGACGAACAACGCGCAAGCTGATACCGTTGTGAACTGCGCGAGCAGCCATGTCAACGCCTTGTGGCAACAACAAGTCAGCGGTCGCAAATGTGATCGCATCTTTGTGGTAAACCAAGTTCTGAGCGTAGGTGCTAGAAGCAGCGCCAACGAACACGACAGCAGCGCCGGAAGCAGGGAAGCTGTCCACGGTTGCCAAAGCGTTTGCAGAAGTGTAGATAGGAGCAACAGTGATGTTACCTTCGCCGCTTGAACCCAAAGTCACGTTTGCAGTAGCAACGAACTGGAACAAGGAACCGGTAGATTCACGTGTTTGTGGGTTGACAGCATAGCAGCCAGCCACAGTGAACACGTCACCGATTTTCACGGTGCCTGCGTTACCGCCGCCAGTGATAGCGATGGTAGTTGCGCCTTGTGAAGACACAGAAGCAGACAAAGTAGCGCCAGTAGCACCACGTGAGCCAGTTGTGAACTGCTTGATAGACTGAGACATGTTGATCTCGTCAAAGCCGAGAACACCAGTGCCCATCATGCCGTTCTTGAACTGCTTGCTGATGGTGTCTGTTGGGTTGAACAAACCTTTCAAGCCTTCGACCAAACCAGCGTTGGCGGCTGGGTTGACAGTGGCGTAACGGGGGTTCATCACAGCAGCGTTTTCGTTCAGCTTCTGCTGGGCTTGGAGCAAGACCAAAGAAGTAGAAGGTGTTGTGCCAGGTGTACCAACAGAGTTACCAATGCCCAAATAGGCGTTAGCGACGTCAGCGTCGATAGAAGAGGCCAACTGGCTGATACGAGGCTTCAAGACACGCTCTGCGAAGTCGTCCAACTGCATTGTCAATTCAGCAGATGTGAAGTTAACGCCGATGTGCTTTTGTGAAGCAACAGTCAGTGTGGTGTACTGCTCGTTGTCGTCTTGCACTTGCAAGGCGGCACCGTCAGTAACCAAAGCACGGTCGGGTAAACGGATACGCAGTGTAGAGCCGATCTTAGCGCCTTCAACAGCAAAAGAGTCGTCATACTGGCGGTTCACGTTACGTGTGATGACCAAGTTATTTTCCAAGATCTCCAGCGATTTGCGGGTGATCATGTCAATCGTCAGAATACTATTAGACATGTTAGTCCTTTCAAAAAATTAGCGGTTGCGTTGCGCTTCCCACTTCTTGATCTGGCGTTGACGTTCGGCTTCGATCCATTGCGAGGTTGTCATGGACTTGACTGACCGTGGGTCTGTCGTGTCATGGCTCGTTGAACCAGTCGAGCGTGCAGTTACCGGACTAATCGGTGCTGGCGCGTTTGAAGTTTTTTTGACCGGAGGATCGGAGGCCAATTTGGCTTCAATCTTTCCAATCTCTTTTGCCTGTAAGAAAGGCGACAATTTAGAAATTCGAGCAGCTTCTTTGACGTTTGAGCCTAAGTAGTATGCTACTTCGGGGCCAACGTCAGAGGCGTAGATCGCTTCAGCCATGACCTCAGTGATGGGCACGTTAGGGTTACGGGCTACCTGATCGTAGTCGTCGTATTTGTCCCTGACTTTCTCTTCACTGTCGGCGTAAGCCTCCATGATCTCAGCTTGTTGCTTGGCAGCATCGCGTTGCGCGACAAGTTCTTGGGCTTTCTGAAGTGCGAGTGCTTGCGCATACGCTTCAGGGTCGTTGAAATTGTCAGCACTTGGCGCTTCGGCTGGCGTAGACCGTAGGGTCTGCGTCTCGGCTTGCCTTGCAGCTTGATCTCTTTCCCATTTGCGCTGTTCTCTTGCGAGGCGCTTACCGATCATTGCGTCGATTTCAGCTTGCGTATAAGTTTTTTCCGCTGGCTGTTCTGTCTGCTCTGTCGATACTTCCGGCGAATTAACTTCGGGTTCAGGGGCAGCCGTTGCTTCCTGTTCCGGCGCGGGTACTTCCGCTAAGATTTCATTGTCCATTTTTGAATCCTAAGATTCCCTGGTCAGCTGGGCCAGTACAGTTTTGCGAAATATATCACGGTTTGTTAGGCCATGTGTCAAATATTCGTGCGTCTGCAACAGTTGAGGGCAGATCGCGTAGGGTTTGACGGTATGTGGCCCAGGCTTGTTTGTCGCCAGCAAAGTCTGGCAGTTGTGTGTAGTCGCAAGCCGCAAGGCGTGCGTTACGCTCACCGCGCAGTTTGTCCATGGCGTAGTCTTTCTTAGCCTGGATCTCTTCAGCGCTCAATTCCACCACAGCCAACTGCGTTGGATCAGCGGGGAAGTTTGTGTAGACGACCTTTTGGGTCAAGGGATTGTGTTCCATGATGATCCTTAGAAAGTTATTGACCCAGAGGCCGTGAATTTGTAAATACGAAAGCCACCGCTTGTTGTGATTGTTGGTGAGCCTGTTGTGCTTAATGCAGCATTGAATGTGTCTGGATAACGAATGATGACGATACCACTACCGCCGTTAGCCGCCGCAGACCCATCATAAATACCCCCTGCACCACCAGTGTTTGCTGTGCCTGCTACATGGGACGCACCTGCACCCCCAACACCGGGAGAACCATAAGCAGTAGCACCATAGCCACCAGAACCACCAGCATACGTAGTTACAGTACCTGATATTGCACTTGCTATACCAGCACCGCCATTACCACCATAATTAGATGAGGCATTTAAACCAACAGTACCAGCGCCGCCTCCACCGCCAGCCGCATTGTTGGCATAAGAAGCACCGCCAGCGTTACCTTGACCAGACGTTCCACTTCCGGGATTAGTAATTCCAACGCTAGGATTAACACTACCGCCACCACCCGAACCACCTGATGCACCGCCAGACGTATTTAAATAACCGCCGCCACCGCCACCAAGCGCAACTATGTTTCCAGTAATTGCGCCAGAAGATGTAGCAATTAAAACTGAATTACCACCTGATGCGCCAACACCAGCACTAGAAGCCGCCGCACCGCCGCCTCCAACAGTTACCCACAACTGAGTTCCAGCCGTAACACCAGAAAAGCCAGCAAGCAATCCACCGCCACCGCCACCGCCAGCACCAGCATAAGAGCCACCTGCGCCGCCAGCAACAACCAAATACTCCACATTAGGTGGAGCAATCCCAGTCCAGTTGTTGTCTTTAATGGCTTGGGACGCTTGGCTTAGTGTCCACATCCCAGAATATTGGCCCATGTTAAGCCCCTTGAGTTACTTCAACCCATGATGTTGTTGATTCTTCCCATGTGTACATCTTGCCATCAGTAGGCATAGGTGTTGGTGCATCCCATAAATATGTTTCAGCGTTCTTAGTCCATGATGCAAATGGTTGTGGTGGGGCAAAACCTACACCATCCCATGTGTAACCAATGCCAGCATAGTTTTTATGCAATGGTGTACCGCCTTGGGTATGAACACCGCCTTGGGTGTTATAGGATGTTTGCACCCATTCAGCAGGGTCGCCCCAATGTCCTGTTGCAAGTGTTTCAGCATCGATAACAATTACTTGGTCAACAATGCCGTTAGTGATGTGCGCGAAATGTGCCATGTCTATCTCCAATTAAAAAGTTACAGTTCCTGATGAAGTCCAAGTGTAAATCTGGTAGCCATCAGCATAGTTAATTTGTGGGTTGCCAGTTGTTGCAGTTGGTGCTGAAAGAGACGCAGGGTAACGAATGATGACGATGCCAGAGCCGCCGTTGCCTCCAACAGTAGCAATGTTTATAGCACTTGAATACCCGCCAGCACCGCCACCAGAACCAGTATTAGCTGTAGCTGAATCCGCCGTACCGCCAGCAACAGAACCTGCGCCACCTCCAGCACTACCCAATCCTTGACTAGCGTAGCCAGCACCGCCACCGCCGCCAGCGTAAAAAACTCTTGCGCCTGTGATAGTTGAAACAGTCCCCGCACCACCAGAGCCTCCACCACCACTACTTGACGCATCTACACCAACAGAGCCACTTCCACCTCCACCGCCAGATGCAGAGGAAGTAGTACCAGACGCATTTCCTGACCCGCCAGCAAAACCTTGACCAGAAGTTCCTGTGCCACCAGCATAAGACCCTGTACCACCACCGCCACCAGAGCCACCATTTCCACCAACACTAGTTCTACCACCATAACCTCCGCTAGTTGCAGTTATAGAACTAAATACAGAATTTACACCTGCTGAACCAACAGCATTAGAGCCACCAGCGCCTCCAGCACCAACAGTAATAGTCAAAGCAGTGCCCGACGCAACAGCGAACCCAGCCGCAGTCAAAAGACCGCCAGCACCACCAGCACCACCCATTTGATTATTATTAGCCTGACCACCCCCGCCACCACCACCAGCGACCACTAGATATTCAACAGTCGACGGCGCACCAGATAAAGGGTTAAATGTTGCAGAAATGAAACCACCAAGATTAGCGCTCATAGCGTGATACTCCCGCTAGATGTGAATGTGTAAATTGTGTAGCCATTAGCTGTTGTCTTTGTTCCATTGGTTACGCTTGCAGCATCAGCAAATGTGCTTGGGTAGCGAATGATGACAATGCCAGAGCCTCCAGCACCACTACCACTAGCACCGCTACCACCACCTCCTCCACCGCCTGTGTTAACAGTTCCCGCAGTTCCAGTTCCAGTTCCTGCTATTCCCGCACCACCGCCACCTACACCGCCAGCACCAGCAGTTCCACTAGAATTTTCGGTACATCCACCACCGCCACCAGCGTAGGTTGTAACTGTTCCATTGATGGCTGATGCAATACCAGCACCGCCATTCCCTGCTCGTGAAGAACCCGCAGTTAATCCAACAGTCCCTGCGCCACCGCCACCGCCACCAGAACCAACGCCACCGCCTTGAAATCCAGTACCACCAGCATTACCTTGACCAGAAACACCCTGACCCCCTGCTAATGCACCATCTTGCCTACCACCGCCACCAGAGCCGCCTGATGCTGGAGGAGTGTCATCTTTAGCACCGCCTCCACCGCCTGTTGCTGAAATAGAACCAAAAACAGATGCAACACCAGAATTGCCAGTACCATTAGTTTTTGACGCACCGCCACCACCAACAGTTACTGTGATTGCAGAGCCTGTGGCAACAGGGTAAATGCCAGTTAATAAACCACCCGCACCGCCGCCACCAGAACCCGCACCAGCACCACCTGAAGCACCACCAGCAACAACTAAATATTCAACATAGTTAGTTTTTTGCGTACCACTCCATGCCTTTTGTGCAAGGGCTTGGACTTGTTGTTTAAGAGTAAATAAACCAGTTGGCATGAATCACCTCAAAAAGTAATCGTGCCAGAAGCAACGAATCTGTAAACACGCCATGGGCCTGTGACATAAGTTTCAGGTGAGCCTGTTGTTGATG
>Ga0208783_10000908_pt1 | contig 17983 bp, 15 predicted proteins | sample DEB19_08_DNA_2_FD_184529 | JGI IMG/M metagenome (GOLD analysis project Ga0208783, IMG submission 184529) | Aqueous microbial communities from the Delaware River and Bay under freshwater to marine salinity gradient to study organic matter... | ecosystem: Environmental > Aquatic > Marine >...
CGGCGCGTAGGTCTGCACCATGACTTCCCCTTTGAGTTCGCCGCGACCTGCACGTCCGGCGACCTGCACGAGGAGCTGAAAGGTGCGCTCCGCCGCCCGGAAGTCGGGCAAATTCAGGGCCGTATCCGCATTCAAGACGCCGACGAGGGTGACATTCGGGAAATCGAGCCCTTTGGCGATCATCTGAGTGCCGATGAGGAGATCAAGCTTTTGGGCGCGGAAGTCGCGCAGCATATCACGAAGCTGGTTTTTGCGCTGAATGGTATCGGTATCCACGCGTGCGATGCGAGCTTGGGGGAACAAGGCTCGAACGACTTCCTCGACACGCTCGGTGCCGAATCCGGCGAACTTGATCGCCGGGTCGGCACAGGAGGGGCATTTGGATGGCGGAAGACGGCGGGCACCACAAACGTGGCAAACGAGACGCTGGTCATGCTTGTGCAGCGTCATGGGCACGCTGCAGTCCTGGCACTGGACGGTCTCACCGCAAGCCGTGCAGGTGAGGGAGGTGTTGAAGCCGCGACGGTTGAGGAAAAGGATGGTCTGCTCCCGCTTCTCGAGGCGACTGGTGATGGCCGCATGCAGCTTGGCCGAGATCATACCGGCGTGCTGCGGTGCCACCGCTGTGCCTTTCCGCCGCTCGAGGCGCATGTCCACGATGCGGATGTAAGGCAGGGTTTTACCGTCTGTGCGACGGGTCAGACGCAGAAGCTCATACTTGCCCCGCGAGGCATTTTCGAAGGATTCGAGGCTGGGCGTGGCGCTGCCGAGCAGTACGACACAGCCTTCCATTTTCGCTCGAACGACGGCGAGGTCACGGGCGTGGTAGCGTGGTGTCTCGTCCTGTTTGTAGGAGGGCTCGTGCTCCTCATCCACAATGATGATGCCTAGCCTCTCCAGTGGGGCAAAAATGGCGCTGCGGGCTCCGATGACGATATCCGCACGGCCTTCTTGGACTTTGAACCACTCATCATGGCGCTCCCCATCACTGAGGTGGCTGTGCAGCACCGCGATGCGCTCTTTGCGATCCGAAAAGCGGGACTTGAAGCGCTCGATGGTCTGCGGCGTGAGGCTGATCTCCGGCACCAAAACGAGCGCGGTCAGCCCCTTCTCGATCACACACGCAATGGTCTGGAGGTAGACCTCCGTCTTTCCGCTACCGGTGACACCATGAAGCAGCAGCGGCCGCGCCTCCACAGGCGCGGCGAGGGCTTTCCCGGTCGCGTCGACAGCCTCCTGCTGCTCAGCGGTGAGGGTGAGGGCCTCTGAGGGCATGAAGGTCTCGTCTTGGAACGGATCACGTTCCACCCGTGCCTCGGTGCGGGACAGCCAGCCGGCTTTCAGCAGGGGCTTGATGAGGCTGGTGGCACGAGGCAGTTCACGGCGCAGCCCGCTCAAAGCGAGCTGCCCACCTGCCGCCTTCAACGCCTCCAGAACGCGGGCCTGCATGGGGGCTGTTTTGAGCATCTTTGCCCAGATGTCTGGGGGTGGCATCGAAACCAGACTCAGAAGGCTTTCCTTGAGAAAGGTCTCCGGCCTATCACGCACGACCTGTGGCAGCATCGTTCGAAGCACTTGATGCCTTGGAATGATGTAGTAATCGCTCATCCATTTCGCTAGAGAGAGCAGGCCGGCTGTGAACAGGGGCTTGGATCCAACCAGGGATAAGGCAGCTTTGAGCTTACCACGATGCGGAGAGTCTCGCATGACCTCCATCACCACGGCCGGGACCTGTTGTCGCTGCAAGGGCACCAACACCCGCGAACCGATGGTGAGCCGCCCCTCCAATCGGGGTGGCACCAAGTAGTCGAGTTCGAGAGCGGCCGAACCCTCCAATTGCACCCGAATGATGGATTCAGCCGCAGGACTTATGATCCTGCCCACTTCTTGCATGGCCTCAGAGCATGGCGACTCCCCGAACAAATCACGCTCGATGCCATCGGGCTTAGGGGGTGTCGTAGGAGCTTTCATGCCAAAAAAAACCTCCCGGCTCAAGCCGGGAGGTTCAACCGAAAAGGTTGTGAATCGCGCGAGGCGATTAGAAGCGAACATTGAGGCTAACGCCACCCACGAGCACGCTCTTGAAGGCCGTGTCGAGAGTGCCACCGACCGACTGATTGGACGTAGTGCCCATCGGCAGATTGCCAGCGATGTAAGGAGTCAGAGTCGCGCGGCTGTTCAGCTTGATCGGGAAGCGAAGACCCGTGTTGATCGCGGTCCAGCCAGTAAGGTCATCACGGTCACCGGTCAGACCGGCGAAAGCCGCAGGAGTAAACTGCCAGTTGATGTTCTTACCATAACCCACGTTGAAGAAGGGAACAACGCTGATGGAATCGGTGACCGCAATGTTGGTGTTGAGGTCAAGATCGAAGTACCAGCTGTCATTCACCCAATCATAGTTAGCAGAAGTGGCAGCGTTGATCGGACCAAGAGCGGTAGCAAGCCCAAGGCTGATTTCCTGACCATCGTTCATGTCGCTAAGCACACCAGCAGGAACGCCAAAGTTGGCATTATTCGCGAGGTCACCCATGTTCTTGAAATAGCGATAACCGAGGCTCAGAGTGGCTGGGCCAACATCTTTTTGGAGAGCAGCTCCGAGTTGAAGGCGCTGATAGTCGAGTTTACCAGCACCCGCGCCGCCTGCATTGAAATGATCGTCTCCAAACATGGAACCCACGTTCATGTCCCAAGCAAGACGTGTGCCTTCAGCGACAGTCAAAGCTCCGGAAACCGAGCTATCAATCCAGCTCTGTCCATAATTCACTCCACGCCAGATGTAGTTGGTGTGGTAGCCGAGTCCGACGTTGACGCCGAGGTCATCGTTGGCGGGTTGCACAGCAGCAGGTTGTTTCGGGGCGGGGGCGGTTCCGGCCACAACGGGAGTAGCGGCAAGTGCCAAGAACCCCAGCGTTTTCAGCAATGTGTTCAATTTCATAGTCTGATCAGGTTGGTTTGGTTGGTTGGGTTGAGGTCGGACACTCGCATGGTTCAAAACTCAAGCGTGAGGCTTAAATTGAGAATTACGTGCGCCGTTGAAGGATCAGGTTAGCAGGGCAGCCATCCCTGAAAAGCACAATTTTCACTTTTTTGTGGCTTTCGGCCCGCAGACTGCTCTTGACATTTACTTTTTTCTTTTACGCCAAACTAAATAATTAAGCATTCTAATGCAATGGTGGGGGCGGGGCTTACTTGGCGGTATAGCCACCATCCACAGGCAGGTTGACACCCGTGATGTAGCGGGATGCATCGCTGAGCATGAAGATCACCGCCCCTCCCAGATCGGTCTCATCGGCCATTCGTCCCAGCATGGTGTGCTCGTTGTAACGCTTCAAAAAAGACTCGGGCTGCTGGTTGAAAAAACCTCCGGGAGCCAAGCAGTTCACTCGGACGCCCTGCGGCCCAAAGAGGGCCGCGTAGAAGCGAGTGAGGTTGAGCATGCCTCCTTTGTGGAAAAAGTAATCGGGCGGCATGTCTCCCATGCTGGTGCCCTCATAAAGCTCATAACTGGGACCAATCATGCCCTGGATGCTGCCAATGTTCACAATGCTGCCCCGCCCCGCCCCAGCCATGCTGGTCCCAAACACTTGATGCATCAGCATCACCCCAGTGGCATTGACACGCATCGATTCGGCAAACTGGGCCGCCCCCCCTCTGGCGCCTTCCATCGGTCGAAGCACCGCGTTGTTCACCAGTCCATCGAGCGGGCCATGCTGGGCGAGTATCCGGTCGTGCAGCGCCTGAATCGAGGCCTCCTGCCCTTGATCGAGCGATTCCGCCAACACCCGATTTCCCTTGGCGATTTCCTGTTCGGCCAAGGTTTGGAGCTTGGCGACGTCCCGTGCTGCAAGGATCAGGGTCGCGCCGGCATCGGCCAACATCGCGGCGAGGCCACGGCCATACAATCCGGCTCCGCCGGTCAGAAGAATGGTCTTTCCACGAAGCGAAAATAGATCGGCGGACATGGTTGGAACTATTTGGAACGGTAAATGGAGTCGCTGAGGGAAGAGCTGGAGATTCCACCAAAGTCACTGACCAGCTTCTTGAAAGCGCTACCGAGTTCCAAGACATCTGCGCCGAGGGTAAAGACCCGCGTGCCCTCCGCCACGACTTCCTCTTTCTGGCCATACAAAGAGGCTACGGCCGGATACTTGCCATGCCGGAGGGCCGCAGCGGCCACTTTTTTCCGGGCAGCCACCACCTCGGGATGCGTGGCCTGGCCGAGCTTTCCGATTCGATGACTGAAATCACCCGCTCCGAAAAGCAGCATGTCGTAGCCCGGCACCGCCGCGATCTCGTCCACCACCTCCAAGGCCTCCGGGCTTTCGATTTGCAGAATGACAAACTTCTCTGTGTTGCAGTGGTGCGCATACTCTGCCAGCGGCACTTGGCAAAAAAGGCCGTCCATGTTGCCGGCATCCAGTGCTTTGCTACCCATCGGGTGGCAGCGGACCATGTCCACCACGTGGCGAGCCTCCTCCGCACAGGTCACATGCGGCACCATGATACCTGTGGCATCGCATTCGAAGGGCTTCACGTATTCACTGTATCCCCCTTTGTTGACCCGGACGATGGTGTCGAGGTCATGCAGCTTAGCCGCACGTACCTGATGCTCGAGGTTCAGCCAGTCATTAGGCACATGTTCGTTGCAAAGCCATACGCCGCTTGCTCCAGCAAGACCGGCCAGTTCCACGATCCGGGGATCGCCTAGGTTGAGCTTCAAAACGGTGCTATTCTGGTGTGAGCGAAGCTCGCGGAGGATGCGGGAGGGGCGGAGTCTCATGAGGTGGAAAGCTAGATGGCAAGTTCGGCACGCTATACGGTCGGCAGGCACCGGATGCAGACTTTTTCATGAGGTCACTCGGGAATACCACCAAAAAGCAATCCATGCCGTTTGCACAACGCCAAAACAAACGCATTCTGGCGGCCCCTCTCCCCCCTCTGTAAAGCCTACAATGAGTGCCACGCTCCCCTACCGCGCCAACGCGGACTTCCTTGAGTCGAAATACACCGACTGGAAAAAAGACCCTGCCTCCGTCGAGCCTCTATGGTCATCGTTCTTTGAAGGTTTTGAGCTCGGCATGGCCAAACTGGCGGCTCAGCCTGCGAAAGGTGGCGAGGGCACACTGTCTGAAAAGACGCTGAGCTTCCGCATGCGCGTGACGAACGCGATCCATCATTTCCGTGCGCTCGGCCATACCGCGGCACATCTTGATCCGCTGAGCACGCAGGGGCCTGAGATCGCTACGCTCTCGCTTGCAGGGCTGGGCTTCACGGATGAGGAACTGGAAGAAGACGTGCAGACGCACATGTTCCGCAGCGGCCAGTCGATGAAGCTCAAGACGATGCTCAGCGAGTTGCGCCGGATCTACTGTGGCAAGACTGGCTTTGAGTTCTGGCACATCAACCATCCCGAGATCCGCGCGTGGCTGCTGGACCGAATCGAGGTCAGCGAGGCGCCCAAACCGGCCGCAAAGGAGCAGATCGATGCGCTGCGCTGGCTACTGGAGGCGGAAACCTTCGAGCGCTTCCTCCATCGCCGCTTTGTCGGGCAGAAACGCTTCTCCGTGGAAGGCGGTGAGAGCATGCTTGTGGCGCTCGAGACCATCCTCGAAGCTCTGCCAGCCTACGGCGGGCGCGAAATCATCATGGGCATGGCCCACCGCGGCCGTTTGAGCGTGCTGGCAAACTTCCTGCGCAAACCGCTGGAATATCTCTTCTACGAGTTCAGCGAGAACTATGTTCCCAACATGGTCGCCGGCGATGGCGATGTGAAATACCACCTCGGCTTTGAAACCGTGCGCCAGACATCAAGCGGTGATTCGATCGGCGTGATGCTCGCACCCAATCCGAGCCATCTGGAAGCCGTTGATCCCGTCGTGGAAGGCATGACACGCGCACGTCAGCGAGCGCTCGGCGACACCGCGGAGCGTCGTAAGGTCATCCCAGTACTCATCCACGGTGATGCCGCTTTCGCCGGCCAAGGCCTCGTCGCGGAGGTGCTGAATCTCTCACAGCTCCCCGGTTATCGCACCGGCGGCACGATCCACGTCATCGTGAACAACCAGATCGGCTTCACCACACAGCCTGCGGACGCACGAAGCTCGCACTACTGCACCGACGTGGCGAAGATGATCGAGGCCCCTGTCTTCCATGTGAATGGGGACCACCCGATGGAAGTCGTGCGCGCTGCAAAGCTCGCGCTCGACTTCCGCCAGACCTTTGGGCGCGATGTCATCATCGACATCGTTTGCTACCGCCGCCACGGACACAATGAGACCGATGAACCCGGCTTTACACAGCCGAACATGGCACGTGCCATCGGCCAGCATCCATCCACCGCCACGCTCTTCCGCCTCGACCTTGCCTCGCAGGGCATCCTTGACGAAGCGGGAGCCGCCGCGCTGCAAAAAGAGCTCGAGGATGAACTCGAACAGGGTGTGACCACGCTCGCCGAGAAGGACAAATCCGCCAACGGCGGCAATCCCTTCGAAGGCAGCACGGCCGAGCTCCAACCCGCCTACGACTACAACCCTGTTAAAACCGGTATCGAACTCGTGAAGCTCAAAAAAGTCGGCGAACGCCTGCTGGAGACCCCGGAGGGCTTCAACCTGCATCCAACGATTGCAAAGCGCTTCCTCGCCGCGCGGAAAAAGGCCATCGAGGCAGGTGAAGGCATCGATTGGGCCTACGCCGAATCGCTGGCCTTTGGCACGCTCCTTACCGAGGGCCATGGCGTGCGCCTGAGCGGCCAGGACGTGCGTCGTGGCACCTTCAGCCACCGCCACAGTGTCTTTTACGATTCCCAAAACCGCGAGCGTTACATCCCACTGAACAACCTGCAGGCAGAGCAAGGGCGCTACTGCGTTTACAATTCCCTACTCTCCGAGGCCGCCGTGCTTGGCTTTGACTACGGCTACTCGCTGCTCGCCAGCAACCTGCTCGTCTGCTGGGAGGCGCAGTTTGGCGACTTCGTGAACGGTGCGCAGGTGATCCTCGATCAATTCATCGCCTCCGCCGAGAGCAAATGGCAGCGGCCCTCCCATGTCACGCTGCTCCTCCCGCACGGCTACGAAGGCCAAGGCCCGGAGCACTCCAGTGCCCGCCTCGAGCGCTTCCTACAACTCAGCGCCGGTGGCAACTGGCAGGTATGCAATTTCACCACGCCCGCGCAGTATTTCCACGCCCTGCGCCGCCAGATCAAGCGCAGCACCCGCAAGCCTCTTGTCGTCATGACGCCGAAGAGCCTTCTGCGTCATCCGAAGTGTGTTAGCAAGCTGAGTGACATGGCCGAAGGCACCACCTTCAGGGAGGTGCTCGACGACGAACATCTGATAGCGCCGCCGGAGCGAATCACCCGCCTCATCCTCTGCTCGGGCAAGGTTTACTACGATCTCCTCGAGTTCCGCGAAGAGCACAAAATCAAGAACGCCGCCATCATCCGCATCGAGCAGCTCTACCCGCTGAACTACGAGATGCTCAAGCAGATCGTCGCTAAGTATCCGCGGGCGCAGAAAAAGTGGATCTGGTGCCAAGAAGAGCCCCGCAACATGGGTGCCTTCTACTACATCCGCCCGCGCCTCGAAGAATTGAGCAACCACAAGCTGCGCTACGCTGGCCGCGAGCGCTCCTCCAGCCCCGCCGCAGGCTCCAAAGCCATCCATAGCCTTGAACAGGACAAACTAGTCGAGGCTGCTTTCAGCGCGTAATGCATCATTTCGACTTTCGATTCCTTAAAACTCCCCAAGACAATGGCTGACATCAAAATCCCCGCACTCGGCGAATCCGTCACCGGAGGCCAAATCGCCAAATGGCACTTCAAAAATGGCGACTTCGTCAAAGTCGGTGACATCCTTCTCACGCTTGAAACCGACAAAGTAGCCGCTGAAGTCACCGCCGAGGCCTCCGGCACCCTCAGCATCACCAAGCAGCCCGGAGATGATGTCGTCATCGGCGATGTGGTCGGTCAAATCGCCGAAGGAGCTGCTCCCGCTGCCACGATCGCAGCGCCGCCTCCCCCTGCCCCTGTGACCAGTCCCGCCCCCAAGATCGAGGAAAAGCCCGCCAACATCACGAAATTCGAAGTCGTCCCGAAGTCCGAACCGGTTCCTGAACCCGCCTCGAAGCCAGCGCCTTCACCTTCCTCTGAAGGCCGCATCACGCGGAAGAAGATGACCCCGCTGCGCAAAAAGATTGCCGACCAACTCGTCAGCGCTCAAAAGACCGCCGCGATCCTCACCACCTTCAACGAGTGTGACATGTCCAACGTCATGGCTCTGCGCAGCAAGCTCCAGGATGCCTTCGTCGCCAAAAACGGCGTCAAACTCGGTTTCATGAGCTTCTTCATTAAAGCCGTCGTCGAAGCCCTCAAAGCCGTCCCGCAGATCAACGTCCGCGTCGAAGGCGATGAAATCGTCCACCAACACTACTACGATATCGGCGTCGCCGTCGGCACCGAACGTGGCCTCATCGTCCCCGTCCTGCGCGATGCCGACCAGAAGTCCTTCGCCGAACTCGAGCAGGATATCCTCGGCTACGCCAAAAAAGCCAAGGACGGCAAACTCCAGGTCTCTGACCTCACCGGCGGCGTCTTCACCATCTCAAATGGAGGCGTTTACGGCTCTCTCCTGAGCACACCGATCATCAATCCGCCCCAGAGTGGTATCCTTGGCATGCACAGCATCCAGCAACGTCCGGTTGCTGTCGATGGTCAGGTCGTCATCCGCCCGATGATGAACCTTGCCCTCAGCTACGATCACCGTGTCGTTGATGGCAAGGAAGCTGTCACCTTCCTGATCCGTGTGAAGGACTGCATTGAAAACCCCGCCCGCATGCTCGTCGGGGCTTAATGGCCTTCCCAAGGTTGGGTCATCATTGATCGAGCGGGTCGATTTCGAACCCATTTTCTTCGTTCGGCAGAGCGATGTCGGCTTGCACTTCGATGGTCTAATCTCGGAGGCGCCTCACGGATGGGATAGGTGATTCTGAATCGATCCTCGAATAGGCAAGGCTTGTGCCAAAGTGGCAGCAGGCCGTTCAGCGTTGAAGATCATGGCGCCATTTGAGGCATCCATAAGCACGCAGAAGACTGAACGTCGCGAGCCGGACCGGCTCCAATAGCGCTTGGAGCGCCGTCGAATCTTTCTGCCCAGCGTAAAGCTGAAGTGCCCTCGCCAGCGGCAGATGCTGAGGCTGGCCCGTGCGGCTGAGTTTGTCTGTGAATGTCGCGAGAAACGCAAAGGGCCGCTGCGTGTCTGCCTTGTTCTCCGCGAGGTGGAAGGTCACACGCCCGACCACATGCCACGCCGGGCATTCCTCACGCAGCCAAGCCTCCACGCCCTGCGTGGCGATTTGCGCGATGTGCGCCGCGAGATCCTTCCACCAGCGTTCCAGCATCTCCGCCGTGACGTGCTCTGCGCCGATGAAGGGCGGCATGGCGGCAAGAAAAGCCGCGCGTTCCTCCCAGGAAGGCACCGGAAGCTGCTCCGCCCTTTTCGTCTGGCAAAGCCGGGCAAACAATCGCTGCGCCCACTCCCGCAACCATCGAAATGGCGACTCCACTTCCGCCTCATGCAGCTCCGAAGCCAACAGCCGCAGCAGGGCGGCCGTGTCACCACACGCTCGCAACTTCCGCTCCACCGGCGACTCCGCCACGCCTTCGAGCATGAGGATTCCTTCAGGAGTGATAACCGGCGTGATCATGGGGCACTCAGAAACGCACGAGGCATTCCGGATTCAATTCCAACCTTCGAAAAGACGGAAAAGGATCACCTGACGAAGTTGCCGTGTTTTTTGCGGGAACTCCTTCCAGCAGACACCGGCTCTACGCTCTTCCACGGCTCACGAAAATCCCTCAGGCATTGAGAGACGATAGACGTTGGAGTGTCGCGTTCGTGGCAGGATGCCAAAAGCGGCGTCCTGCACGCTTGGCACAAGACACCGCTTTTTGAAGGGGATTCAGGCACTCAGGCCATCGGCATCAGAAAGCATAGCCGAAACGCACACCGCCGAAATGCGCCTCCATGTTGCTGCGGAAAAACTGACCTTGATAGGAGAGCAACATGTTGAAGCTCGGGCTGAACTGGAAGTTCACGCCCGCGCCAGCCACCATGTAGTCTTGGCCGGGGTTCTGATTGCCACCGTTGGCGGTGAAGGGCGCATTGATGAGCGACACGCTGGAGCCATTGTTCGTGAGGTTCTGGCGCTCGTAGCTCAATTGCACTTGGGGTGTGACGACAGCCCAGTCCGTCTGCACCTTCTTCGAGGCGGACCAACCGACGCGGGTGACGAGAGACTCATAGTTTTGACGGCTGAAACGCAGGGCAGCGGCACCACCACCTCTTTCGTCGAAGCCATCCACTGTGCCGTGCAGCCAATCGATGCCCGCAAACGGTCCGGTGACGAGGGTGTTGTCTTGGAAGCGGAAATTCCAGCCTCCGTTATACTGCACCGAATGGGTGTAGGTGCGGGTGCTGCCAAAGGCCAAGGGGAAGGCGCCGCCGGGATTGCGCGTGGTGTCCATGCTGTAGGCGCCAAAGCTGTAGAGCAGGTCCATCCACAAGGACTCGCGGACATAGGACACATAGGTCGAAAGGGCCGGGCCTTCGAGCTGAAGGTTCCCCAAGCCATTGGTGTAGCTCTGATTGCTGGTCAAAAAGGAGGTGGCAAAACCCAAGGTGAGCCCGCGGTGCATGCGGCGCTCGATGCCAATGCCAGCCGCCCAAGCGTCCACCTGCACGCCAGCCTGCGTGCCGATGCTGCCGAGCTTGACGTTGCCGTAGTTCGCGGTGGTAAAGACTTCCCACTTGGGCTCACGACGGGCCATCTGGGGATGCTTGCTTTTTTCCTCGGGTCCGTCTCCATAACCCAGCTCAACGCCCTCATCCAATGAGGAAGCGATGCTACCGTCATACACTTTTTGATAGTTATTCGTGCGGAGCTTGAACAGGTGACCGTTGAGGTCGCTGAGCACCGTCTGACTCCCCGAGATCAACATCTGGCTCATCACATTGCCGTAGGGCAAACCCGTGTTGACCGCAGATAGCTGGGCCGCATTCGTGGAGGGCGCGAGACTTGTAAGCCTTAATCTATCACCACCCATCATAAAACCGCCGGCCATTATTTCATCCCAGTTGGTGGCAAAAGGAGCAGCCCCCGCTCCACTAAAAGTAATTCCCACAAAATTTGCTTGCCCTACCAACTCTTGGGTAAAATCCACACCTGCTACTGATTGAAACCAAAACTGATTGATATCTAACATAGTGAAGGTTCCGTTGCCACCGGCTGCCCCTGCGATCGTGATGCTCAAATCTGAAACAATGGGAGCTAAAGGCTGACCAGCAATCAATTGCGCACCTGAAAGCGCGGAGATGTCCATCGTGATACTCCCCATACCCGTCGCCGCGTTGCCAAAAGTGACACCAGACCATTCCATGGTGAAGGTTTGGAAGTTTTGTGCCTGAACGGAGCTGGTGCAGGTGAGCCAGAGGCCCAATGCGACGCTAAGAATTTGGGTGGTTTTTTTCATCATAAAAAAAGCAGCGTGCCCTGAATCATAGCTTAAAGAGCGCTTCAACTTCTATTTTGGAAAAAGTCAGCGGTGTAGAGCATGCTGACGGTCCTCAATCGCACACTAGGGATTTTCCGATTTGTTCACCCGCTAAAAATGGCAGACCCGCGCCACAACAGGCACACCGCTCTTTCAGACAAGGATTCACACAAAGTCCGTGATTGAGCCGAACTCGGCATCAAACAACCGGCGATAGGTGCGGAAGGCGAAACGGTCGGTCATGTTGGCGATCCAATCACAGACGAGGCGGGCACGAGGGAAACGGGGTCGGGTGCCATTAGCTGACAAATTGGGGCATCCTCGATAGCTTTTGATGATCGATATACTGCGTTTCGCGCCTGATAAAGGTGGTGCAGGTGAGAGCATACCCACCATCGAATACACCCGCGGCCCCGACATGGACGGCGGCGGCGGCCTTCTTTACACCTCGCGAAGCGAATCTGTCTCCGTCTCCTCCTTCCGCACGCTCCACTACAACTTTAGCAATGGCCGAGGCGATATCGTCGCCCAGGCTGACCAATATGCCTCCCTCACCTGGAGCGCCAGCGACGAAGCCTACGGCAAGCTCACGAGAGACAGGCACGAACGCGGACAAACAACGTGCGAACACGAAGGACGAAGACCCCACCGCCCTCTTGAATGAAGGCTTCCGCTACCGCGACATCGAAACCGACGTGTGGCTCAGCTTCCTTTTGCCAAAAGCGCCGTGAGCGGCATCATGGGCGGCACTTGAACCCATGTGGGACTTTTTGACAACGCACTGGCGCGATGGCGTGGAGATCCTGATCCTCGCCGCGCTGGCGTATCATGGGTATCTTTTTTTTCGTGCCACGCGCGGCGCCCGCATCCTCACGGGTTTGTTGATTTTGCTGCTGAGCCTAGCGCTGATCTCCCTGCTGCTGGAGCTGGAGGTGATCACTTGGCTGCTGCAGCGGGTGTCCGTCTTCCTCGCGATTGCGATGGTGGTACTTTTCCAGCCGGAGCTGCGCCGTGTGCTGGCGGAGCTGGGCAGCAGCCGCCTTTTTTCCTTCAACCGACCGGACCCCGAGGCACTCGATTTGCTGATGGAAGCCATGCAACAGCTCTCTTCCCGGCGCTGTGGGGCTCTTTTCGCGCTGAAGCGAGGCATTGACCTCAAGCCTTATGCGGAGTCCGGCGTGGAGATCGACGCGAGGATCTCCACCGAGCTCATCGCGACCCTTTTCCATCCGAAAACGGTGCTGCATGATGGTGGTGTGATCATTGATCAGGGGCGCATCGCCAGCGCGGGATGCGTCTTCCCGGTGAGTCAGCGTGACATCCAAGACCGCGCGATCGGCCTGCGCCATCGTGCTGGCATGGGCATCACGGAGGAGACCGATGCGATCGCCCTCGTGGTGAGCGAGGAGACCGGCGCGTTGTCACTTTGCTACCAGGGCAAACTGGAGCATGATCTGGAGGCGGACGACCTGCGCCAGCGCATCAACGAAATCCTAGCGGGCGATGCGAGCGATGAAGACGCGCCGAACAAACACAAGGAGGAGAGCCATGAAATGGGCCACACAATCTAGGGATCTCATCACTCGCAACTGGCGCGAGAAGCTGGTGGCCTTCGTGCTGGCCTGCCTGTTCTGGCTGCTGATCAAGGCGCAGACGGAGCGGCCGCAGATGCCCTCCTGGCAGCAAATGCCGCCACCTGCGGTGCAACTGATGCCCACAGCAGGTCCCTCGTGATCCTGATCCTGCGCCTCCGACGCCGGAGGAGGCATGCGGAGACGCCCCATGAAACAGCGGGGAGCACCCGGTATCGGTCTTCAATAAGCTTTGCCGTGAATCCTGAAGAGAGCGCATCAAAGTCTGAATGAAGCGAGCGGCGGGCAGGCGTTTAAACCGCCTATGAACCGCCGTCGCCTTCTTCAATCCATCGCTGCTGCCGCCACCGCGCCCGCTTTTTCCAAGCCAAGTCCTTGGAAGCTGAATTACATGCTGGCTTCTTCGATGTATGGCAACCTACCCCTGGCGGAGATCCTGCCAGAGGTGAGAAAGGCTGGTGCCTCCGCCATTGAGTTGTGGCCGAAGAAGCATGGCACGCAACGCGAGGAACTGAACACCCTCGGGCATGAGAGATTCGCCGAGATGCTGAAGCAGTACGATTTGGGCTTCGGCGGTACCACGCGGTATGATTTGGGACCGTTCGAATTGACCGAGGAGATCTCCATCGTGAAGAAGCTGGGGGGGGCCTTCATCGTCACTGGTGGCGCGGGGGATTGGAAAGGGCTCATGCCGGATCAACTCAAAGCGAACGTGAAGGCCTTTGTGGAAAAGATGAAGCCACACGCGGCTCTCGCCGCCGAAAACGGTGTCACCATCGGCATCGAGAACCACGTGAATAACCTCATCGACACACCGGACAGTCTCCGCTGGCTGGCGGATGCCATCCGCAAGATGCCCGGCATCGGCATCGCGCTAGCACCTTATCATTTGCCGCAGGACACGAAACTGCTGAGCGACCTCATCCGGCACATCGATCAGAAAATGACGCTCTTTTATGCCTGGGAACATGGCAAGGGCTGCATGAAGCCCATGCCAAAGGAGGAGGAGCTCCAGCAAATGCCCGGCCGTGGTCCGCTGGACTGGAAGCCGCTGCTCGATGCGCTCCAAGCCGTGAACTTCACAGGCCCGACGGAGATCTTCATGCATCCAACACCGCGCGGCATTCCCATCCTACCGACAGCGTCGGAGACGACCGCGGAGATCGCGCGGGCCTGTCAGCACTTGGACAAACTGGTGGCATGAGGAGAGCTGTCCGACGTGGCTCACACCTCTTTTGAGGGCGCACTCAGCGTGGACGACGCGTCTTGCTCCAAGCGGAGCGGCCTTGGGGACGATCCGAGGGTCCCGAGCGTGCGCTGCGCTTGGCAGGGCTGGGGGAGGAGGCCCGTGAGCGGGGAGCGGAGGTTCTTTTGGACGGCGCGAAGGTGTCTGAACCTTCATCAAGGGCGGGCTTGCGAACCGGTTTGGCGCGTTCGCGAGAAACGGAAGTTGTTTCCTTGAAGAAACGCTCGACGTCCGAAGGTTTGAGCTCTTTCCAACCGCCGAGCTGCAGGCCGCGGAGTTGCAGCCAGCCAATGCGGATACGAGTGAGGCGCTCAACCTCGTACCCGAGGTGGTAAAACATGAGGCGGATCTGACGCTTCAGGCCCTGCTTGAGCACGACATGCGCCTTGTTTGGCTTCACCAGCCAGGCGCGTTCGGCGCGGGCGTGGCCTTCCTCGGTCATCATGCCTTTGATGAGCTTGGCGAGCACATCGGGATGCAGCGGCTGGTCCACGACGACCTCGTATTCCTTTTCAGCGCCCATGCTGGGATGCATGAGGCGGTGGGAGAGATCTCCCCGGTTGGTCATGAGGATGAGCCCCTCGCTCTCCTTGTCGAGCCGGCCCACGTGGTGGAGGTTCTGGTACTTGAGCGGCAGGAGATCGTAGATCGTCATTCGCTCATGCGTGTCACCATGGGAGCAGATGTAGCCACGCGGCTTATTGATGGCGATGACGACAGGCAACTCGGCTTGGGCGGGCTTTCCATCCACCACGACCTTATCGTCAGGAGCCACTTGTGTGGCGAGGTTGGTAATGACGTGTCCGTTGATCGAGACACGGCCTTCCAAGATGATCTGCTCGGCACCACGACGCGAGGCGACGCCGCACTGGCTGAGATAGCGGTTCAGGCGCACGAGGAAGCGGGGCTGGCGGGGTCAATTCGCGCCGCCACAGGGCTGGCGCTGCGGCTTACTCCGGCTTGGTCTTCGGCAGATTGGTCGGGAGACGGCCTTCCTTCCACAGTCCGCGGGACTTGAGGAGCTTGATACGCTCACCGCGCTTCAAAACGCTGCGCTTGGTACCGACGGAGCCGGAGGTCTTGAGGCTGCGATGCTGTGACATGGCGAAAAACGAGAATGGGAAGGAGGTGTGACTGAAAAAGGGCGCGGAGACTAACCGCGACCGGTGTGGACGCAAGGGTTTTGTTCCGCTGCGGCGACTCACGTATCGCTCACTCTTTGAACTCCTCGCGGTCAGGAATGCGGTTGAAGGCGATTTTGGATCCGGAGAAGGTGCGTACTGTATCGGGCGTGAAGCCAATGACGATGGAATCACGACCGTGCTTTTTGTTGATGTCATCTAGCACACGAGAGAGGGACTCGCGACGCTGCCGCGAGTCCTCACCCCGGGCGAAGAGATCGAGCTGCTGGGGCTGGGTGAGCGATTCGAGACCGGATAGCGTAACGGCGACTTTTTTCACCCGCTGCCAGCGGGTCTGTTGCATGACGCTTTCCCACAAGCGGCGCATCACATCGGTGAGCGCGAGGCTGTCATTCACGGCAGGAAAGCGTTGGCTGGCTTCGCCACGCAGTCCGTCCTCCATGCGAAGGCTCACACGCATTTCGGTAGCCCGGTGGTTGGAGCGGCGCAGGCGACTGGCAGCTTTGAGAAGCAGGCGACGCAGCACGATGGCGGCCTGCGGAGGCTTTCGCAGCTCCGGCGAGAGCACATGACTGTGCCCGATGCTTTTGGGGTCCTGCTCAGGCTCGTCCTCGGAGGGTTCTCCATGCAACGCCATCCAAAAGCGGTCTCCCACGACACCTCCCCAAGCATGGTGCATGTCCTCACGCGAGGCCTCCCAAAGTTCCCGCATGGTGCGGATGCCCACCGCATGCAACCGAGGCTCCATGCGACGACCAATGCCGGGAAGGTCACGTAGCTCGAGGTCGAGCAGTCGGCCGGGAAGATCCGCGGCGGTTAAAAACACTAGGCCATCCGGCTTCTGCATGTCGGAGGCCACTTTCGCCAAGAAGCGGTTCGGCGCCAGACCGATGGAGCAGGTGATGCACTCGCCCATCGTGCGGCGCAGCCCGGCCTTGATGCGCTTCGAGAGGTCGATGGCAGCCGGAAGCGGGCGGCGCCGCTTGTCGAGGCGCAGCGCCATCTCGTCAATGGAGCAAACCGCATTCACGGGGTAGTGCCGCTCGACCTCTTGGATGATCTTGTGGTGATACTCGACATATATGTCATGCCGAGCGAGCACGAGCTGAAGGTCTGGGCACTTGTGGCGGGCCTCGCCAATGTTCGTGCCGGTCTTGATGCCAAACTGCTTCGCTTGGGCGCTGGCGGCGATGGCGCAGGTGGCATCGGTCATCACCGGCACCACAGCCACTGGTTTGCCTCGCAGCGCCGGATTCTCCTGCTGTTCAACACTCGCGAAGAAGCTGTTTAAATCGAGAAATAGCCAATCCACTTCGGAACTGGCAGATTCATCGGCAGCAGGCGGCAGCGACAACATGGCCGCGATGATGTCGCGGAAAGAAAACTGTTCAAGTGATCACTTCCGACCTCCAAAAAGACCGCTGAAGCTGCTGCTGATCACGCTCGTCAGGACACTTTGAAGCTGACTGCTGGAGGGGTGATTGTCGGCGATTTGGCCCTGAGGAGTCAGTTTGTCGATCACCTGTGGGAGGAATTGAACCAGCAGCGGCAGGAGCGTGCCGGTATTCATGCCCAGCTTACCCGCAAGGCCTTGGAGAGCCTCCATGCCAAGAGCATTCTGCATCTGGTCCGCCGAAAGCGGCTGGTTTTCCCCGGTGGATACCCAAGAGGCAAACTGGCCGCCGAAACCCGCCGATTGAAACTGGGACATCAGCCCCTCCATGCCGCCGGCCTCGCTGAGCAGACCGCTGAGCATCGCAGCAGGGTCTTGTCTGGAGCCGCCGCCAAGCATGCTGCCCAGCGCGTTTTTAGCGAGTGTGTCGAAGAGTCCCATGGGAACCTGAGTGTCGGGAAGGGCTTGGCAAAGTCAAGATGGTCACCTTCTTGACCCAAAATCAGCACTCGCTACTCTTCACGCCCCCAAACCCTCAAAATTCACCCTTATGAGCCAGACCCACGAATTCCAGGCCGAAGTCAAACAAGTCCTCGATATCGTCATCCATTCGCTCTACACGGATCGCGAGATCTTTCTCCGTGAGCTCGTCTCCAACGCGTCCGACGCCATGGAGAAGATGCGCCTGACGCAACTCACGGAAAAGGATGTCTTCGATGCCAATGCCGAGCTGCAGATCCACATCACCACCGATGAAACGGCGAAAACCCTTACGATCGCCGACGCTGGTATCGGCATGACCCGGGCCGAGCTCGTCGAGAACCTCGGCACCATCGCCCACAGTGGTTCGAAGGCCTTCGCCGCCGCTCTGAAGAATGCCGGGAAGCAGGGCGATGCCACGCTGATCGGCCAGTTCGGGGTCGGCTTTTACTCCGCCTTCATGGTTGCCGACAAGGTGCAGGTGTACACCCACTCGTGGAAAAATGACGGTGAGCACCTCGTGTGGACCAGTGACGGCCAGAGCAGCTACACCATCGATGAAGCGCCGGATCAAAAGCGTGGCTG
>Ga0208783_10000910_pt1 | contig 17959 bp, 17 predicted proteins | sample DEB19_08_DNA_2_FD_184529 | JGI IMG/M metagenome (GOLD analysis project Ga0208783, IMG submission 184529) | Aqueous microbial communities from the Delaware River and Bay under freshwater to marine salinity gradient to study organic matter... | ecosystem: Environmental > Aquatic > Marine >...
GCGCCGTTTTCATCTTCCGCAGGTTCTGCGGTCGCTTTGGCTGGGCCAGCTCATCATCGCTGGCCAGGGCCCGCGCACGCTTGCTCAGAAGGGGCAGGCCCAGGGCACTCAGCCCCAGCAACGACAGCAATGCACGTCTCTTCACGTCTCTAAACCCCTGAAGCCAAAACTGTTCGGATTCTAGACGCCGCCCGCCCTCGCCCGCAACACAAACCTCCGTGAGCCCCGTCGGCGGTTACGTCACTCCGGCTTCTTCCGGGCGGCACGCTTCGGTGGCGGGGCGGCAACCACGCCCGAAGCGGCGAGTTCCGCATCGCGCTTCAGGCGCTGTTCGCGCAATGAGGCGGTGAGCCGGGCGCGGGCGGCGATTTCTGCCTCGCGTTCGATCTGCGCAACGCTGCGCTGCCTCTTGGCGGAGGGGTCGTTTTTCATGGGTGGTGTCCTTTGGTTCAGTTCAGGGACGATGGCAGCCCGCAGGCTGCCGGATTTGCCGCACAAGCAGCGGCGGGCGTGCTAGGATTCCACTCCAGTACCCCCGCGACGAAGGAAGTCTCCATGCCAGCCACGCCTCCCCCTCGGTCCTTCGAGGAGACGATGAATATCCCGGCAGAGGACTACCGCACCGCGATTGCCATTCGGAACGATCCGCGGATGAAGGAAGTCACCGTCACTTTCCTGCTCACGGCGCAGCAAGACACGTCGGCCAGCTACGCTGCCACGTGCCCGCGCTGCCACAGCGGCGAAATCACGGTTGACGTGGCGCTGGCGGCGGACGGCAGCTTCGCCGAGGCGCCAGCCTGCCCCACGCTGTGCGTTGCCTGCGAGGACCGTCTCGACCAGCTTCTGGAACCGCAAGCCAAGGTGCCGCTGGGCGATAAGCCCGGTGACCGGGAGACGCTCGGCAAATATCTGAAGGCCATGAACCTGCGCGCCTGGGACTGAGTTGGCGCGGTCCGCGGGACGGGTGGTTATTTCTTGCCGCCGTTCAGCTTCGGCGTGGTGAAGGACGAGACGGCCACCGCCTTCACCTTTTCCTGCTTTGGCTTCTTCTTTTCGCGGTTGCTCTTCTGCTGCCCCTTGGCCATGTCGCAAGTCCTCCCTTTCGATCGTGAGTTTGTCTCGCAGGGCCAAATTCGCGGCAACCGCACTGAACAATGCGCCTTCGCTGGCGGTAAAGCTATCCCGAACTCACCACCCGGCAAACGCGAACGGGCGGGAGGATCGCTCCCCCCGCCCGCCTGCTAACCTGAAAAGGCCTTCAGCCGCGCTTATTCTGACGCTTTTCGATCAGGTCGTCGACCACGGCCGGATCGGCCAGCGTCGAAGTGTCGCCCAGTGCTGCGAAATCGTCCTCGGCGATCTTGCGCAGGATGCGCCGCATGATCTTGCCGGAGCGGGTCTTGGGCAGACCCGGCGCGAACTGGATCTTGTCCGGCGTCGCCAGCGGGCCGATTTCCTTGCGGACATGGGCCACGAGGTCCTTGCGGAGGTCGTCGTCGCCCTCTTCGCCCGCCATCAGCGTCACGTAGCAATAGATGCCCTGGCCCTTGATATCGTGCGGATAACCGACCACGGCCGCTTCCGAGACCTTGGGATGTGCGACGAGCGCCGATTCCACTTCCGCTGTCCCTAAGCGATGGCCGGACACGTTGATCACGTCGTCGACACGGCCGGTGATCCAGTAATAGCCGTCCTTGTCGCGCCGGCAGCCGTCGCCGGTGAAATACATGCCCTTGTAGGCCGAGAAATAGGTCTGCACGAAGCGGTCATGGTCGCCGAAGACAGTGCGCATCTGGCCCGGCCACGAGTCGAGGATCACCAGATTGCCGCTCGTATTGCCCTCGAGGATCACGCCCTTGTCGTCGACCAGCGCCGGCTGGATGCCGAAGAAGGGGCGGGTGGCCGAGCCGGGCTTCAGCTTGGTGGCGCCGGGAAGGGGCGTGATGAGGATGCCGCCGGTCTCGGTCTGCCACCAGGTGTCGACGATGGGGCAGCGCTCGTCGCCGACCACGCGGTGGTACCATTCCCAGGCCTCCGGGTTGATCGGCTCACCCACTGAACCCAGCAATCTCAGCGACTTGCGCGAAGTCTTGGCGACGGGGCCTTCGCCTGCGCCCATCAGGGCGCGGATGGCGGTGGGGGCGGTGTAGAAGATGTTGACCTTGTGCTTGTCGATCACCTCCCAGAAGCGGGAGTTCGACGGATAATTCGGCACGCCTTCAAACATCAGGGTGGTCGCGCCATTGGCGAGCGGGCCATAAACGATGTAGCTGTGGCCAGTCACCCAGCCCACATCGGCCGTGCACCAGTAGATGTCGCCGTCATGGTAGTCGAAGACATACTGGTGGGTCATCGCGGCGTAGACGAGATAGCCGCCGGTGGTGTGCAGCACGCCCTTGGGCTTGCCGGTCGAGCCCGAGGTGTAGAGGATGAACAGCGGGTCTTCGGCTTTCATCTTCTCGGGCTTGCAGTCGGCGGAAACGCTGGCGGCCTCTTCGTGATACCACACGTCACGGCCTGGAAGCATGGTGACCGCACCGCCGGTGCGGCGCACCACGACAACCTTTTCGTTGCCTGCGCAGCGCTTCAGCGCATCGTCGCAATTGGCCTTGAGCGGCACCTTGCGGCCGCCGCGCAGCCCCTCGTCGGCGGTGATGATCAGCTTCGAATTGGCATCGTTGATGCGGCTGGCAAGCGAGTCCGGCGAGAAGCCGCCGAACACGATCGAGTGCACGGCGCCGATCCGCGTGCAGGCCAGCATGGCGTAGGCCGCCTCGGGGATCATCGGCAGGTAGATCGTGACGCAGTCGCCCTTCTTGACGCCGTTCTTCTTGAGAACATTGGCGAAACGGCAGACGTGCTCATGGAGCTCGTTGTAGGTGACCTTCTTGTCGTAATATGGATCGTCGCCTTCCCAGATGATGGCGACCTGGTCGCCGCGCTTCTTCAGGTGGCGGTCGATGCAGTTGTAGGAGACGTTGAGGACGCCGTCCTCGTACCATTTGATCGAGACCTTCGGGTAGGCGAAGGAGGTGTTCTTGATCTTCTTGGGCGCCTTGAACCAGTCCAGCCGCTTGGCATGCTTGCCCCAGAACTTGGCCGGGTCCTTGATCGATTCGGCATAGATTTTCCTGTAGCCGGCATCGTCCACATAGGCCTTCTTCTTCCACGAGGCGGGGACGGGATAGACTTTCTCGGACATAGGCGCATTCCTCCCAGACATGCCGATTTAGGGCTCTTTTGGCGTGCCGGTGTATAGCTTGCAATGAGACTCCTGTCTAAGTGGCACGCATGACCTCGCCCCGGCACCTCAGCCTGTTCGTCACCCTCGGCCTGTTCTGGGGGATTTCCCCCAGCCTCTACCGGCACTGGGGCATGCTGGGCGTGCCGGTGTCGCACATCATCTTCCTCACCGGCATCGGGGTTGCCGCCGCCCTCGCCGCCATCTGCCAGATCCGCGGCATCGACTGGATCGGCGGAAAACGCCTGCATTTCTTCGGCTTTGGCTGCGCCATGCTGATGAACGTGCCGTTTGCGCTCGGCCTGTTCTTTGCCCGCCACGTGCCGCCGACCGAGCTTGCCCTGATCATTTCGACGGCACCCATCGTGAACTACCTCGTGGCGCTGGCGACGGGCCGCGAGAACGCCGCCCCACGCCGCCTGCTGGCGATCCTGCTCGGTTTCCTGTCGACCGCAATCCTCGTCATCACGCGCGAGGGCATGCTCTCGGGCGAGGTATCGTGGTGGCTGATCGCCGCCTTCTCCATGCCTGTCCTCTACTCGGCCTACAACTTCTTCGCCGCCAGCTGGTGGCCGCACGGCGCGCACCCCATGGCGGCGGGCGTGGCCGAATCCACATGGTCCGGCCTGCTCGCCGTTCCCTTCCTGCTGCTGTTCGCGCCGCCGTGGTCGCCCGAAATTCCCGCCGCCAGCGCCTACTTGACGGTGCTGCTGGCCTGCGGAATGTGGACGCTGGAGAGGATCGCCTTCTTCACGCTGATCCAGGAAAAAGGCGCGGTTTTCACGGTGCAGGCGGTCTATCTCTCCACCCCGGCGGCGGTGGTCATCGCGCTGGCCTTCTACGGCGGGGCGGACATCTGGCTGTTCGTGTCGCTCGCCGTGCTGATGGGGGCACTCTACCTCAACAATACCGGCTCAGCCGCCAGACGGACGTCAGCTTGACCTCGGCGTCCTCGAGGTCGCGCGTCACCTGGACCTTGTATTCGCCCAGCTTTTTCAGTTTTTCGCGTGGCAGGTAGCTGCGCCCCGGATCGCCGATAAGGGCGGGGATGCCGCGGGCTTCCGCATCCTCCAGCCACGCGAAGACCTTCTCCGCGAGGCCCTTCTCGTAGAACAGGTCGCCGACGAGGATGACATCGCAGGCCTCGGCCGGCTGCTCGAGCAGATCACGGCCCGTGGCGCTAAGCGAGACGCCGTTGATTTCCGCATTGATGCCAATCGCTTCGACAGAAAACCCATCAATGTCGGCCGCGAGAACGCTGGCCGCACCGGCCTTCATGGCGGCGATGCCGACGAGGCCGGAGCCCGAGGCGAGGTCGATGACGCGCTTGTCCGCCACGAATTCCGGATGGTCCAGAACGTGGCGCGCCAGGGCCTGCCCGCCAGCCCAGGCGAAGGCCCAGAACGGCGGCGGAAGGCCCATTTCACCGAGCTCTTCCTCGGTCTTCTGCCACAGCGGCACGGCTTCGTGCGCCAGCTGGAGCTGCACCTCGGGCACCAGCGGCGGGGTCATCAGCGTGGTGTTCTCGCGGATGAACCGCGCGCGGTCGATGATGGTCAAATCTTCGCGCCGCCGAGCTTGCAGATGTGCCTGAATTCGCTCTCGGAAACGGGCTGCACCGACAGGCGCGAGTTGTTGACCAGCACCATGTCCTTGAGCTTGGGGTCGGCCTTGATCTCGTCGAGCGTCACATGGCGCGGCACATCGGCCACGGCGCGGATGTTCACGCACTCCCAAGTGTCCACATCGGCTGTGGAATCCCGGTGCGCCAGCGCGCAGACCTCGACGATGCCGACGACTTCGCGGCCCTCGTTGGAGTGATAGAAGAAGCCCTTTTCGCCAACCTTCATGGCGCGCATGAAATTGCGGGCCTGGTAGTTGCGGACCCCGGTCCACTCCTCGCCGGCCTTGCCCTTGGCCTTCTGCTGCTCCCACGACCAGGTGTCGGGTTCGGACTTGAACAGCCAGTAATTCGGCATCACTTGGCCTCCGGATTCTTGATCAGCCACTTCCATGGGCGGATTTCGACGGATGCGAAAAGCCCTGCCTTTGCATAGGGATCGTTCTCCGCCATCGCTTTCGCGGCAGCACGGTCGGCGGCCTCGATGATGACCAGGCTGCCGGTTGGCGCGCCCTCGTCGGTGGTGAAGGGGCCGGCGGCCTTCAGCGCGGACCCGAGGCTTTCCAGATACTTCAGGTGATCGGGCCTGACCTGCATGCGGAGGTCCACGCTGTTGGGCTTGTCGGTGCAGAGGAGAGCGAAGAGCATGGTTGATTTTCCTATCTGATTTCGGCGCGCAGCGGCCTTGCGAGGAGCCTGGCGATTTCTTGGTCGGGTGCCGTGCCCTCGTCAACGATGGCGTGCACGGCATCCACAATCGGCATGTCGACGCCGAGCTTCCGGGCCAGCGCCTGCGCGACCTTCACCGTGGCCGCCCCCTCGACCACGCCGCGCGATTGGGAAAGAGCCTGTTCAACCGTTTTCCCCTCGCCCAGCGCGAAGCCGAAGGAATAGTTTCGGGACTGCCGCGAGGAGCAGGTGAGCAGCAGGTCGCCGAGGCCCGAAAGGCCCATCAGCGTTTCAGGGTTCGCGCCGAGTTTCGCGGCGAATCTGGTGAGTTCGGCGAAACCGCGCGTGGTCAGCGCGGCGCGGGCACTGTCGCCCAAGACCCGGCCATCGGAGATGCCGCAAGCGATGGCGAGAACGTTCTTGAGCGCGCCGCCGATCTCCACGCCCTTCACGTCATCCGAGGCATAGATGCGGAACTGCGGCAGCGAGAGTGCCTCAGCCCATTGATGGGCTTGTGAAATTTCTCCTGCCGCTAGCACCACGGCGGTGGGCAGGCCCTTCATCACGTCGGCCGCAAAGGACGGGCCCGAGAGCACCATCGGCTCCGCCGCGGGCAGCACCTCGGCCACCACCTCGTTCATGAACAGGCCGGTGCCCTGCTCGATTCCCTTGGCGCTGATGATGAGCGGGATCGCGTTCGTAACGATTGATTTCAGGCCTGACAGGACGCCACGTACCCCCTGTGCTGGCACTGCCAGAATCAGCCCCTGGGCGCTCCTGAGGGGCTCCACGGCCATGCCGCGGGACCAGACCTCGACCTCGTGCCCCGCCGTCCGCGCCACATGGGCGAGCGCCGAACCCCAGGCGCCGGCACCGAGGACGCCGACCTTCATGCCTTGCCCCCAAGCTTGCCGGAACCGTAGACGGGGGCCTGCGCCTGGTCCAAAGGCCAGCGGGCGCGGGCCGGCGCGCCGAGATCGTCGGTGAGGCCGAGCGCCAGGCGCTCCGCCCCGGCCCAGGCGATCATCGCCGCATTATCGGTGCAGAGTTTTGCAGGCGGAACAATGAGTTGCAGGCCGTGCTGGGCGGCCGCCCCCTCGAACACCGCCTTGAGTTTCTGGTTCGCCGCCACGCCGCCGGCCACGATGAGCGCCGGGCTTTCGACATCCGAATGGGCGGCGCGGAACAGGTGGACGGCCATTTTCAGGCGGTCCGCCATGGTCTCGGCCACGGCGGCCTCGAAGGAGGCAGCGACGTCGGCCACGTCCTGATCGCTCAATGTTTTCAGGTCGTTGACGGCCTCGCGCACGGCCGTCTTGAGGCCCGAGAACGAAAAATTGCAGTCCTTTCGGCCCTTCAGCGGGCGGGGAAAATCGAAGCGCTGCGGATTGCCGCGCCGGGCCAGGGCTTCCACCTGCGGGCCGCCGGGATAGCCGAGACCCAGGAGCTTCGCCACCTTGTCGAAGGCCTCGCCCAGCGCATCGTCGATGGTGGTGCCGAGGCGGCGATATTTGCCAACGCCTTCAACCAGTTGGAACTGGGTGTGGCCGCCGGAAATGAGCAGCAGGAGATAGGGGAACCGGACGTCGTGCAGGAGGCGGGCGGTGAGCGCGTGGCCTTCCAGATGATTGACGGCAACCAAGGGCTTGGCGCACGCCAGCGCGATGGCCTTGGCCATGGTGAGGCCGACGATGACGCCGCCCAGCAGGCCCGGCCCGGCGGTGGCGGCGATACCATCCAAGTCATTGTAATTCAAGCCTGCTTCGGCCATGGCCTGCGCCACCAGTCGGTCGAGGTGGGTCACATGCGCGCGGGCCGCGATCTCCGGCACCACGCCGCCATAGGGCGCGTGCTCCTTCAGTTGGGACAGCACCACGTTGGACAGGATTTCACCCCGCCCCTCAGCATCCCGCGCGACGACGGCGGCGGCGGTTTCGTCGCAGGAGGTCTCGATGCCGAGGATGAGGGTGCGGGCAGGCATGGGGAGGGCATATCGCGAGGGGCGCGCCGAAGCAAAGGGGGTTGCGAGGTGCACGCCGCGCGTTGCGGGCGGATGCGGTTCCGGTTGCGAATGTGATGCTGCCGTTGACACGGGCAGGCGACGCGAGTGGCAACCGGAGAAGGTTGCGAAATCTTGTTGCGCAAGGTGCGAAGGCGATGCCGCGCGACGGTGCGCAATTCCATGCCGAAATAGGAATATGTTCAAAAAGCGGCAAGTATGGCATCCGGGTGGCGGCATGTTCCGACGGATGCTGACATGCCGGCGACGGCCGGTAACCCGTGTGGGGTGCGCAAGGCTGGGCGCCGGCCTTCGCCGGGGTGACGGAAAGATCGGATGGGGTGACGCCCGAGAAGTTTACAGCTAAGACTGTCAGGACATTCGATTATCCGGAACAGACCTGCCCATGCCGAAGCTGAAGATCGGGACCCGTGGCTCCCCCCTCGCCCTCTACCAGGCCAACGAGACGAAGAGCCGGCTGAAGGCCGCGCATGGGCTGGCGGACGATGATATCGAGATCGTGGTGATCACCACCACGGGCGACCGCATCCGCGACCGGCCGCTGTCGGAGATCGGCGGCAAGGGGCTGTTCACCAAGGAAATCGAGGAAGCGCTGTTCGCCCGTGACATCCACCTCGCCGTGCATTCGATGAAGGACATGCCGGCGCGCCTGCCGGACGGGCTGGTGATGGCCGCCTTGCTGCCGCGCGAGGACGTGCGCGATGCCTTCCTGAGCCCGGTGGCGACGACCATCGATGACCTGCCGAAGGGCGCCGTCGTCGGCTCCTCCTCCGTCCGAAGGGGCGCGCAGCTGAAGCGCATCCGGCCCGACCTCGAGGTGATCCAGTTCCGCGGCAACGTGGAGACGCGGCTGAAGAAGCTGGCGGACGGCGTGGCGCAGGCGACCTTCCTCGCCGCCGCCGGGCTGAAGCGATTGGGGCTTGCGGACAAGATCACCTCGCTCATTCCCACCGACGTGATGCTGCCCGCCGTGGCGCAGGGCTGCATCGGCATCGAGACGCGCGAGGACGACGCGAAGACGCGCGCGCTGCTGGCCGCCATCAACCATGAACCCTCGGCGATCGCGGTCAATTGCGAGCGGGCCTTCCTCGCGGCCCTCGACGGGTCGTGCCGCACGCCGCTCGCCGGCCATGCGGTGATCGACACTGGCGTGGTGAAGTTCCGCGGGCACGCACTCACCCTCGACGGCGTGCACTGCTTCGAGACGACGCGCGAAGGATCGCCCGCCGATGCCGAGCGCATGGGGCGCGAAGCGGGCGAGCAGGTGAAGGCCGAGGGCGGCAGCCTCATCGCCTTCTGATGCGCGTCGCCGTCACCAGGCCCGAGGAGGATGCGGGGCCGCTCACCGCGAAGCTCGTCGCGATGGGCCACGCGGTGGTGATGGCGCCTCTGCTGACGATCAAGCCGCGCGCCGACGTCACGATCCCCGCCCTGCCCTGGCAGGCCGTGGCGTTGACCAGCGCCAATGGCATCCGCGCGCTGCCCGCGGGCCATGACCTCACACAATTCCGTGTACTGACGGTCGGGCCGCAGTCGCTGAAGGCGGCGACCACGGCGGGCTTAAAGGCCGAGGCGCATGGCGGCGACGTGAACGGGCTTGCAGCCTTCATCCGCGACACCCTGGACCCCAAGGCGGGGCCGATCCTTTATCTTTCGGGGGCCGAAACGGCGGGCGACCTCGAGGCGCAGCTCACGGCAGCGGGCTTCGCCTGCGTGCGGGTGGTGCTCTATGACGCGGCACCCAGCGACAGTCTGGGCGATGCGGAGGGCGCATTGCGCCAAGGAACACTGGACGCCGTGCTGCTCTATTCGCCGCGCAGTGCGAAGATCTGGCGCGGGCTGGCCGAAGCGGCGGGCCTCGGCGCGCAGGCCGCGCGGGTCCACCACCTCTGCCTGTCGCGCAATGTGGCGGCGGCCCTGCCGGAAGGCTGGGAAACAGAGGTTGCCGCAAGCCCCGATGAAGCCGCAATCCTCCGGCTTCTTGAACAAACGGCATGAACCCTTTAGGCCTTTGGACATGAGCAACCAGCACGACGACACCGGCGCCCGGCCACAGGTCATCGACCTTCAGGCCGAGGAGGTCCGCAGCGAGGCCGATGCAGCATCGGCCACGGCCGAGGAGGCGCGCGAGGAGACGGCACAGGCCCACATGCCTCCGCCCGCCGCGAAGAAGAGGTCGGGCGGCGCGTCCACATGGATCATCGCGGCGCTCATCCTTGGCGCGCTGGGCGGCGGCTGGCTCTATCGCGGCGTGCTGTCGAGCTACCTGCCCTCGAACGAGATGGTGGTGCTGAAGAACCAGGTGGCCGCGCTCGAGCAGAACAACACTGACCTCGGCCAGCAGCTGGCCGCGGTGAAGCAGGCGGCGGACGGCGCCGCGCAGGCCGCGGCCTCGGCCAGCGATGCCGCCGCACGGGCCGCCGATGCGGCGAAGAGTGCCGCCGCGCAGATCGCCGAGGCGGGCGGGCGCATCGACCAGACCGACCAGCGGCTCGCCACGCTCGACGACGCGCTGAAGGCCGCGCGGGGCGACCTCGACGCGCTGAGGAAGTCCATTTCCGACGCGCCTGCCGCCGCTGCAACGGGTGGCGCGGCGAGCCCCGCCGACGCCGCCGTCCTCGCCGCCCTCGGCCAGCGCATCGACGCGCTGGAAAAGGACGTGGCGAGCCTCAAGGCCGGACCCGGTGCAACATCGCAGGCGGGGTCCACCGCCGCGCTGTCGCAGGCGCTGTCCGACCTCAAGGCCAAGGTGGCGGCGGGAACCGCGTTCCAGCCCGAATACGAGCGCATCGCGCGCATGGTGCCGGCGGCCCCGGGCCTCGACGTGGTGGCCTCGGCTGCCGCCGAGGGCCTGCCGGCGGCCCCGGGCCTTGCCGCAGAACTGCGTGCCGCCATTCCCGCCCTGCCCGAAACGGCAGCGCCGCCTGCCGAGGACGACAGCTATTTCGGCATGGTGATGAAGTCGCTCTCGGGCTTCATCAGCATCCGCCCGATCGGCGACACCGACTGGCGGCAGGTGGCCGAGAAGGCCGCCGCCTTCGCCGAGGCGGGCGACCTGACGCAGGCCATGTCCGTGATCGACGCGGGCGAGGGCGAGAAGCCCATGGCGCTGACGCAGTGGCGCGAGCGCGCGGCGGCACGGCTGAAGCTGGAGGCCGCCGTCAGTCAGGTTTCGGAAGCGGTGCTGCGGCAGATCGCGGCCAGCGGCGGAGCGGCGCAATGATCAGGCTGATCTGGCGCTTCCTGCTGCTCGTCGGCCTGGCGGCGGGCTTCGCGTGGCTGGCCGACCGGCCCGGCACGCTGACCATCCGCTGGCTCGGCCGCGAGATCCAGATGAGCTTCATCGCCGGCGTGGTGCTGGCGGTGCTGGCCGTCGTCGCCATCTGGTTCGTGTGGAGCCTGTTCCGCAGGCTGTGGGGCAGCCCGCAAGCGGTGGGCCGCTGGTATTCGGGGCGCAAGAACCGCAAGGGCTATGACTCGCTGTCGCGCGGCATCATCGCGGCGGGCGCGGGCGATGCCGCGGCGGCGGCCAAGCACGCCGCAATCGCCGGCAACGCGCTGGCCGACGAGCCGCTGGTCAACGTGCTGGCGGCACAGGCGGCACAATTGAAGGGCGACCGCGCCCAGGTGAGGCGCATCTTCGAGGCGATGACCAAGTCGCCCGAAACCGAGGCGCTGGGCCTGCGCGGACTGTTCTCCGAGGCGCGCCAGGCGGGCGACGTGGCCGCCGCACGCCGCCACGCCGAACGCGCGCTGGCGCTAAACCCGCGCCTGTCCTGGGCCTCGACCGCGGTGTTGCAGCTGCAGGCGGCCGCCAAGGACTGGAACGCCGCCACCGCCACGCTGGTGCAGCAGGTGAAGTCGGGCCTGATCCCCCAGCCCGAGGGCTACGCCAAGCAGGCGGCCATGCTGGCTGCCGAGGCGCTGCAGCTCGAGGACAGCGACAAGCCGCGCGCGCTGGAGTTCGCGCTCAGGGCCCACAAGCTGGACCCGGCGCTGGTGCCCGCAGCCCTCGTCGCGGCGCGCGTGCTGGTGAGCCAGGCCGCGACGCGCAAGGCCTCGAAGATCATCAAGGAGACGTGGATCCTCTCGCCCCATCCGGACCTCGCCGACGTGCAGGCCCATCTCATCCCCGGCGACGGGCCGGACGCGCGGCTCGACCGGGTGCGCGACCTGCTCAAGGAGGATAGGGGCGGCCTCGAGGGCGCCATCGCGCTGGCCCGCGCCGCCATCAGGGCGAAGCGCTGGGACATGGCGCGCGACGCGCTCAAGCCTTATGCCGACGACCGCCCGCAGGCGCGCGTCTGCGCGCTGATGGCCGACATCGAGGACGCGCAGGGCGACAAGGGCCGCGCGCGCGAATGGCTGGCCCGCGCCATCACGGCACCGCGCGACCCGATCTGGGTGTCGGACGGCGTGGCCAGCCCGCGCTGGACTCCCATCTCGCCCGTCTCGGGCGAGATCGTGCCCTGCGAGTGGAAGGCCCCCTTCGAGATGCCCGAGCAGCTGGAGGCCGACAGGCCTGCCGCCGTGGATGCCCTCGAAGCGCCCGCCACGGAGGCGCCGCCGCGCACGCTTGAACCGCCGAAAATGGTGCAGCCCCAGCGCCCGCCGGACGACCCCGGCCTGCCCGAGGACTTCGACCGCCCCACCGGCCGCGCGCGGCCCGCCGAAGGCTGAAATTTCCGCCGGGAACCGGTTGCGGGGCCGGTTGAAATACCCTATACCCCGCGCCGTCAGAAGAGGCCGCTTTAGCTCAGTTGGTAGAGCACATCATTCGTAATGATGGGGTCAGGTGTTCGAGTCACCTAAGCGGCACCATTCCTTGCATCGCGCGCCGATCCTCCGGTCAGAACGACAGGCCCCGCAGCAGTTCGAGGCAGCGGAACCTGGCGCGCTGGTCGTAGATGGCGCAGGCGGCGATCAGTTCGTCGATGCCAGTGCGGGCAACGAACGCCCGGAGCTGGCGTTCCACCGTCTGGGTTGCGCCGACGAAGGAGCAGGTGAGCATGCGCGACGCATGCATCTTCTCGGCGGGCGTCCAGTAGGTTTCGATGTCGTCGATGGGCGGGGTGAGCAGGCCGCGCTCGTTGCGCACCATGCCGACAAAGCGCATCTGCACCGAGGTGAAGAGGCGGCGCGCCGCTTCGTCGGTGTCGGCCACGATGACGTTGGCCCCGGCGATGGCATAGGATTTCGACAGCTGGCGCGACGGCTGGAACCGTTCGCGATAGAGCGCCATGGCCTGATCCAGCGCATCGGGCGCGAAATGCGAGGCGAAGGCATAGGGCAGCCCCAGCAGTGCCGCGAGCTGCGCGCCGTAGAGGCTGGAGCCGAGGATCCACAGCGGCACCTCGGTTCCCGCCCCCGGCACCGCGCGGATCATCTGGCCCGGCTCCGGCGGGGCGAGGAAGGCCTGCAGTTCCAGCACATCGTCGGGGAAGCTTTCCGCCGCCATCGCGTCACGCCGCAGGGCGCGCAGCGTGGCGCGGTCGGTGCCCGGCGCGCGGCCAAGCCCGAGATCGATGCGGCCGGGAAACAACGCGGCCAGCGTGCCGAACTGCTCCGCCACCACGAGCGGCGCATGGTTGGGCAGCATGATGCCGCCGGCGCCGACGCGGATCGTGCTGGTGTGGCCGGCGATGTGGCCGATGACCACCGCGGTGGCGGCGGAGGCGATGCCTTCCATGTTGTGGTGCTCGGCCACCCAGAAACGGGTGTAGCCCAGCGCCTCGGCATGGCGTGCCAGAGCGGCACTTTCCGCAAGCGCCTCGCGCGGGGTGCAGCCCTGGCGGACGGGGACGAGATCGAGAACCGACAGCGCCGTCATCGTTCAGTCCGGCCTCACACCGCGCTGGACTTGAAGGCGATGACGTCCGCCTTCGGTGCGCCGCTGGGCAGCACGCTGGCCCGCCCGATCGAGTGATAGGCCATGCCGGAGCCCTGCGCATCGGCGAGGGAGAAGATGTTGCGGAAGTCGACCATGACGGGCTGGCGCATGTCGCGCGCCAGGCGCGGCAGGTCGAGGCCGCGGAACACGTTCCACTCGGTGAGGATGACCACCGCATCGGCCCCGATGGCGGCGGAATAGGCATCGGCACACCACTGCACCGCATCGAAGGCCTGGCGGCCGTTGTCCATCGCCACCGGATCGAAGGCCGCGACCGAGGCGCCGCGCTTCTGCAGTTCGGGGACCAGGGTCAGCGCCGCGGCATCGCGGATGTCGTCGGTTTCCGCCTTGAAGGCGATGCCGAGCACCGCGATGCGCTTGCCGGCGAGCGGGCCGCCCACGGCCTGCTGCACGCGGTCGGCCAGCGCCAGCTTGCGCGCCTCGTTGGCGGCGATGACGCTCTCGACGATCGCGAAGGGCTTGCCCTGCTGGCGCGCCGTGTGGGCCAGCGCCCGGGTGTCCTTCGGGAAGCAGGAGCCACCGAAGCCGGGGCCGGGCGAAAGGAACTGCAGGCCGATGCGCTTGTCCAGCCCCATGCCGCGCGCCACGTGCTCGATGTCGGCGCCCACGCGCTCGCACAGGTCGGCCAGTTCGTTCACGAAGGCGATGCGGTTGGCGAGGAAGGTGTTGGCCGCATACTTGATCACTTCCGCCGCCTCGCAGGAGGTGACGAGCAGCGGCACGTTGCGGGTCGTGAGCGGACGGTAGAGCTGGCTCATCACCTTTTCGGCGCGGGCGGAGCTGACGCCGACGATGACGCGGTCCGGCCGCAGGAAGTCCTCCACCGCCGAGCCCTCGCGCATGAACTCGGGGTTGGAGGCCACCTCGAAATCGCCATCGGGGCGGGCCCTTGCGATGATCTCGCGCAGCTTCGCCGCCGTGCCCACCGGCACGGTGGACTTGGTGACCACGACGGTGAAGCCCTTCATGGCCTTCGCCACATCCTCGCCCGCCGCGTAAACATAAGACAGGTCGGCGCCCTCCTCGCCGGCACGGGTGGGGGTTCCCACCGCGATCAGCACCACGTCGGCGCCGGCAACGGCGTCCTGCAGCTTGTCGGTGAAGGTGAGGCGGCCCGCGGCGCGGTTGCCGGCGACGACGGCCTCCAGCCCCTGCTCGTAGATCGGGATCTTGCCGCTTTCCAGCATGGCGAGCTTGCGCGGGTCGTGGTCGACGCAGGTCACCTCGTAGCCAAAGTCGGAGAAGCAGGCGGCCGAGACCAGCCCCACATAGCCTGCGCCGATGACGGTGATCTTCATGAAGCTGTCCTTGCCGATTGCCCGGTCAGACCGGGCCAGAATTGAGCCGGTGTTTAGACGGTTCCCGGCGGCGTGGAAATAGCCTTGCCCGCCGTGACACCGCTGTGACGGGGCAGGGCACAACCTGTCATGGCCAATTGCATCACCCCCTGCCCTGTGGGTTGCTTTCGGGGTCAAAGCCGCTCAAATCGGGCGCTGACACCGACTCAACCGCGCCCGAGGCCCCCCATGCACAGGCTCTTCACGACCGCCGGACTGGCCCTTCTCATCGCCGCCGCCGCGAGCGGCGCGCGCGCTGCCGACGTGGAAAACCCGCCCGTGTTCAAGGCCAGCACGCTGCTGGGCGCGCAGGTGCAGGGACCGGGCTACAAGGTGGCCGAGAAGGTTCCCAGCGACGGCTATGTGCGCATCTATTCGCTGCAGACACCGTGGGGTCCGGTGAGCGTGCGCGGCGACCACAGGCTGCAGGTGCGCTTCAAGGAACTCGCTGCCATCGACGCGATGGAGCAGACCTCCAACTCCAAGGAGTTCGGCGACGCGCTGGTGAAGGCGGGGCTGAAGCCCGTGCAGTTCGCCGGCAAGCTGGTGACCGACCCCGTGGACACGGTGAAGAACACCGTCTCGGGCGTGGGCAACCTGTTCAACTCCATCGGGTCGGGCATCCGCAACCGCGGCAAGACGCAGGAAAGCGCGGTGCAGTCGATCACCGGGGCGGCCAAGCAGCGCCGCCTGATCGCCTATAACTATGGCGTCGACCCCTATTCGCAGTTTCCGCCGCTGAAGCAGAAGCTGGACGACATGTCGAATGCGGCGGCGGCGGGAGGCCTCGTCGTGACCGGCGCTTTCATCGCCATTCCGGGTGCGGCGGGCACGGTGATTTCCAACGTGTCGACGGCGGGCAACCTGAACGACATGGTGCGCGATTATTCCGCCGCACAGCTGCTCGACATGAACCGCGCATCGCTGCTCAAGATGGGCGTTGCCCCGGCCATCGTCGACCAGCTGCTCGCCAACCCGAACTACACGCCGACCGACATGACGGCGATGACGGGTGCGCTCGGCGGCATGGGCAAGCTGCAGAACCTCGATGCGCTGCTTGGCCTCGCCGCGCAGGTTGCGACACGCGACGACGCCGACTTCATGCGCTGGCGCGTGGAGCTGATGGCCTCCTACCAGCGGCAGATGAAGGTGATCACCGGCTTCGTGGCGATTGCCGGCGTGCCGATGCCGATGGCCACGACGCGCGACAACGGCCTGCTCGGCGTGTTCCCGCTCGATGCGCTGTCATGGACGGCGGGCACCAGCCACGACATCAGCGCGATCACGCAGGCCGCGCGGGCGCAGGGCATCACCGGGCCGATGAAGCTGGTGATCACCGGCACGGCGACGCCGCTGGCGCAGAAGCAGCTGGCCAAGCTCGGCTGGAGCCTGCAGCAGCAGGCCTTCAACTAGGGCTCAGCGCGGGGGCTGGCCCTTGCGCTGCATGGCATCGAGCAGGGCCGCGCCGAGGCTGCCGCCCTGCGCCGAGGCCGCAGGCTTCGACGTGCCGAACTTCGCCACCTGCCTGCCGTCCTTCGGCGAGGACTGATTGTCGCGCGACAGGCGCTGTTCGCGCGCCGACTCGCCGCCGTCCTTGCGCATGGTGAGGCCGATGCGATTGCGCGCCACGTCGACCTCGACCACGCGCACCCGCACGATGTCGCCCGCCTTCACCACCTCGTGCGGATCCCTGACGAAGCGGTCGGCCAGCTGGCTCACATGCACGAGGCCATCCTGGTGGACACCGATGTCGACGAAGGCGCCGAAGGCGGCGACGTTGGTGACCGTGCCCTCGAGCTGCATGCCGGGCTTCAAGTCCTTGATGGTTTCCACACCGTCGGTGAAGGTCGCCGTCTTGAAGCTGGGGCGCGGGTCGCGGCCCGGCTTCTCCAGCTCGAGGAGAATGTCCTTCACGGTGGGCAGGCCGAAATTCTCGCTGACGAAATCCTGCGGCTTCAGCGCGCGCAGCTTCGTGGTGTCGCCCATCAGGCTGCGGATGTCGCGGCCGCAGGAGTCGACGATCCTGCGGGCGACGCCATAGGCCTCGGGGTGGACGGCCGAGGCATCGAGCGGCTCCGCGCCGTCACGGATCCTGAGGAAGCCCGCCGATTGCTGGAACGCCTTGGGGCCGAGGCGCGAGACCTTGAGAAGTTCCTGGCGGGAGCGGAAGGCGCCGTTGGACTGGCGGTGCTCGACGATCGCCTCCGCAAGGCCCGGCCCGAGGCCCGACACATAGGCGAGCAGCGGCGCAGAGGCCGTGTTGAGATCGACGCCGACGGCGTTCACCGCGTCTTCCACCACCGCACCCAGCGAGCGGCCGAGCTGGTACTGGTCGACGTCGTGCTGGTACTGGCCGACGCCGATGGACTTGGGCTCGATCTTGACGAGTTCCGCCAGCGGATCCTGCAGGCGGCGCGCGATGGAGACGGCACCGCGCAGCGACACGTCGAGATCGGGGAATTCCTTCGCCGCCAGTTCGGAGGCCGAATAGACCGAGGCACCGGCTTCCGAGACGATGACCTTGGTGGGGACCTTCGCGTCCTTCGGCAGGAGCGCCAGCGCATCGGCCACCAGGCGTTCGGTCTCGCGGCTGGCGGTGCCGTTGCCGATGGCGATGAGATCGACGCCATGCTGCGTGACGAGGCGGAGCAGGGTTGCCTGCGCGCCGCGCAGGTCGTTCCTGGGCTGGAAGGGATAGAGCGTGTCGGTGGCCAGCAGCTTGCCGGTGGCATCGACCACCGCGGCCTTGACGCCGGTACGGATGCCGGGATCGAGACCGAGGATGGGACGCGACCCGGCGGGCGCGGCCAGCAGCAGGTCCTTGAGGTTGCGCGCGAAGACGGCGATGGCCTCCTCCTGGGCGCGGGCGCGCAGGTCGCCGAGGAGATCGATCATCATGGTGATCGACAGCTTGACGCGCCACGTCCAGTCGGCGACGGCGCGCAGCCACTTGTCGCCCGGTGCGGCACCCGGGATGCCGATGGCATTGGCGATGATCTGACCCGCGCGGGCGGGGCCGGTTTCCGGATCGGGGGCGATGTCGAGCGAGACCACCTCCTCCTTGGACGCGCGCAGCATGGCAAGCGCGCGGTGCGAGGGCGCGGAGTGCCATGGCTCCCTGTGGTCGAAATAGTCGGAGAACTTGGCGCCCTTCTCCTCC
>Ga0208783_10000911_pt1 | contig 17958 bp, 18 predicted proteins | sample DEB19_08_DNA_2_FD_184529 | JGI IMG/M metagenome (GOLD analysis project Ga0208783, IMG submission 184529) | Aqueous microbial communities from the Delaware River and Bay under freshwater to marine salinity gradient to study organic matter... | ecosystem: Environmental > Aquatic > Marine >...
AGAAAATCCAGCGCTTTTTGGAGTGCTGACATGCCACCCTGAACAGAAAGAATCGCCGCAGGGCCTAGGACAAACGGTAGATGCCTCCTTTCCTTTTGACCCACGTTCCATTCGCCGCGAGAGAAACTGTATCATTCCGCCGCATGCTCCGTCTTGCCCTCAAAATGCTGTTTGGCGACTCCGCGAAGTACCTCATGCTCGTGGCAGGCTTGGCGGTGGCCACCTTTCTCATGGCACAGCAAACCGCTGTGTTTTGTGGCCTCATGAGTTGGACCAAATCGACACTCAAAAACGTACCCGCACCGATCTGGGTCGTCGAGGATCGCGTGGAGCAGGTGAACGAAACCAATCCACTGCTCGACACGGATGTGGCCCGCGTGCGCAGCGTCAGCAGCGTGGCCTGGGCCTCCCCTCTATACAGCGGCATCCAGCGCGTGCGCCTCGAAAGCGGCAGCTTCAAAGTCATTCAACTCATCGGTATCGACGCCAACACGCTCGCCGGAGCACCTGCCAAAATGCTTGGAGGCGACCTCATGAAGCTTCGCCTACCCCACTCCGTCATCATCGACGATCTCGGGGTGCAGCGCCTCGCTTCCAAACGTGGCGAGAAGGTGGGACTCAATGACGTTTTTGAGATCAACGACCAAGAAGCCCGTGTCGTCGGCATCGCCGATGCCGTCACCTCCTTCACCGGCGGCCCTTACGTGTGGACGACCTACGAACGGGCGCTGCAATATGTGCCTGCGCAGCGGAAAATGCTTCAAGCAGTGATTTGCGCTCCACGCGAGGGAGTGAGCCTCGATCAGGCGATTGCTGACATTCGCCGCGAAACCGGGCTCAAGGCCTTCGTCAATCGGGAAGCCTCGTTCGAGGAGTTTCTCGGCCAAATGCGTGGCCAGCCCACGACAAACTTCAATGTCTCCACCGTGTGGTGGTATATCAAAAACACCGGGATCCCCATCTCTTTCGGTATCACTGTCATCGTGGGTCTCATGGTTGGCATCGCCGTGAGTTGCCAGACCTTCTACTCGTTCGTGCTCGAAAACATGCGACACCTCGGTGCCTTGAAAGCCATGGGCACCTCAAACAGCACCCTCTGCTTGATGTTGATCACCCAAGCCTTCACCGTGGGCATCATCGGCTATGGCATCGGCCTGCTCGGCACCGCGGGCTTCGCCTTCGCTGCATTAAAGAATGAGCAGCCACCTTTTTACATGCCAGAGTTTGTGCCTTTCGCCGTGCTCGCTGTCATTCTCGGCATCTGCACTCTCGCCGCGCTAATGGGCATCTGGCGCGTGAGCCGTCTTGAACCCGCCATGGTCTTCCGCAGCTAATCCATGAGCACCCCAGACGATCTCAAAATCGCCGCCAAGCTCCGGGGCATCCAAAAAAGCTTTGGCGATGGCGAGTCGCGCATCCAAGTGCTCAAAGGCATCGATCTCGACGTGCGATCCGGAGACATCACCATGCTCGTCGGTCCGTCCGGCTGTGGCAAAACCACCCTGATCAGCATCATTGCCTCGCCGCGGATGAGGGGCAACTCACGGTCTTCGGACAAGACTTGCGCCGCCTCAGCCCAGCGGGAACCACACGGTTTCGCGCCAAAAACATCGGTTTCATCTTTCAAGCCTTTCACTTGATCCCGACGCTCACTTGTGTGGAAAACGTCAGTGTGCCGCTGCTTATTCAAGGCATCTCTCACTCGAAGGCGGAGAAGAAGGCGAAAGAAGTGCTCGAAAAGGTCGGGCTTGCAGAACGCTTTCATCATCGCCCCTCACAGCTTTCGGGCGGCCAGCAGCAACGTGTCGCAATCGCCCGTGCGCTCGTGCATGAGCCACGCCTGATCATCTGCGATGAACCGACCGCTGCTCTGGACGCCCATAACGGTCATATTGTCATGGAGCTCTTCGAGCATGTCGCCCGCGGTCAGGACCGCGCCGTGCTCATTGTCACCCATGACAACCGCATTTTCCACCACGCCAACCGTATCGCTAGCATGGACGACGGTCGGGTGATCGAAGTCCACGATGTGGATGCAGCACACCCACCACCCGATCATCTGAGCGTGCATGAGCGACTGTGAGGCTCTTTTCGCGCTTTGACAGTGCAACGGCCCACCGCTAAAACTGGCGCTCCCTTTTCCCCACCCCACGCCATCTCATGAGCAACCCCAATCCAGCCAAAAAGATCATCAACGACCCTCTCAAGTGCGCCGACGAACTCTTTGAAGGCCTCGTGCTCGCCTATGATGGCAAAGCTCGCCGTGTGGGCACCCGTTCGCTTGTAATGAACGACCTGCGCCCTGATGCTCCTGCTCTCTTGGTCGGCGGTGGTGCGGGTCATGAGCCCATCTACCACGGCCTCATCGGCAAAGGCATGGCCGATGGAGCAGCCGTGGGTGAAATCTTCGCCGCACCTCCTCCGGACATCGTGTTGGAGGCAACGCAGGCCGTGAACCGTGGCAAGGGTGTATTGTATCTTTACGGCAATTACGCGGGCGATGTGATGAACTTTGACATTGGGGCAGAACTTGCCGCCGAGGAGGGCATCACCGTGAAAACGGTCATCATCAATGACGACGTGTGTTCCGCACCTCCAACGGAAAAAGGCAAGCGCCGTGGCGTGGCAGGCCTCGTACCGATCACCAAGATCGCCGGTGCTGCTGCTGCCACCGTCAATTCTCTCGATGAACTTGTTCGCATCACGCAGAAAGCGGTCGACAATACTCGCACCGTTGGCGTTTCCACGAAACCCGGCAGCATTCCCGCCACAGGTAAGCCAACCTTTGAACTCGCCGACGACGTGATCGGACTCGGCATGGGCATTCACGGTGAAAAAGGCGTGGGACTCATCCCCATGTGCACCGCCGATGAACTGGCAGCGAAGATTCTCGATCTGCTCTTCGCGGATGACTTGGCCCTGAATGCCGGTGATGAAATTGTGTTCTTTGTGAACAGCCTCGGCTCCACTCACATGATGGAGCTGCTCATCCTGCTGCGTGGCGCCAAACCGATCCTCGAAAAGCGCGGCCTCAAGGTCCACCAGACCATCGTGGACAACATCGTCACCTGTCAGGAAATGGCTGGCGTGAGCTTTAGCATCACGAAGCTCGACGCTGAACTCAAGAAGCTCTGGGACATGCCCTGCGAGAGCATCGGCTACACTAAGCTATAAGCCTCACAAAAGCAGGTAATCTCTTCCTCTTTTCAGAGGCATAAGATAGTTCTATCATTTTGAATGATGTATTCAAAATTGGAATAGACCCTGATGGTCGGCGATGAATAAAGCGGCATTCGGCTGTTCCAACGGACACTCAACCGAAAGCAAGAGGAACAAAAGAACCCATATGGCGGTCTGAAGCGACCGCACAAGGCACATCACTTCACCTTGAAGAGCTCCACATCAAAAATGAGCGCTTCATTTGGACCGATATCGCGACCCGCTCCACGGGGACCGTACGCAAGGCGGCTAGGGATGTAGAAGCGAAACTTGGCACCTTCCTTCATGAGCTGCACGCCTTCCGTCCAGCCCGCAATGACATGGTTTAGTGGGAACTCGATGGTTTCACCGCGCTTGTAGCTGCTGTCAAAAACCTTGCCGTCAATCAGCGTGCCTTCGTAATGCACTTCCACAGTGTCCGTGGCCTTGGGGCTCTTACCGGTGCCTTCGGTGATCACTTTGTATTGAAGACCGGAAGCCGTGACTTTCACGCCTTCCTTCTTGGCGTTGTCTTCGAGGAATTTTTCACCTTTGGCGAGTGCGATGTCGGACATGATGGGATATGTTTAGAGTTGTTAAGGGGTGCGAGACTAGCCGCCTCACGCCATCTGGCAAGCCCGGCCGCCATCCACCTGATGCACGATCCCACTCAGCGCCTCCTTGGCTGCCCAGTCGAGGTTCGTCGTGGTGATGATCTTTTGCGTGCCGTTCGGGAGCAAACTCAGCAGCGCACGGCGGCGATGAGCATCTAGCTCGCCGAAAACATCGTCGATGAGCATCAGCGGTGCCTCGCCACGGGCTTTTTCGAGCACGTGGGCCTGGGCGAGCTTCATGGAGAGTGCGAACGACCGCTGCTGCCCCTCACTCGCGAAACGGGTCGCGTCACGCTCATTCAAAAACATCGCGATGTCGTCACGATGTGGACCAAAGGTCGTGGAGCGGGTTTTGGACTCCTCCTCGCGCATGGCTGCCAGCGCTTCAAATAGGCTCCCGGCTTCCCAAGTGCTCGTGAAAGCGATACGCGTTTTTTCGGCGTCCTCGCTCAAATGCGCGTGCGCGGCGGACGCCTGTGGATTCAGCGTCTCACATAGTTCCGCACGTCGTTGCCATAAAATCGCCGCGAAGCCGTCCATCACTCGAGCAAATGCATCCGCTTGCTTCCACGCGATCACCGCATCACGCTTCAAAACATAGTTCCGACCTCGCAACGCCCGCTCGTACCCGCGCAGGGCGTGCAGGTAATCCGGAAACATCTGGCTGGCCGCAAAGTCCAAAAAACGACGCCGATGCTCCGCGCCACCGCGTAGCAGATTCATGTCCCGGTGATCCATCCACACCACCAAACCGGTCGCGGCAAGATAATCGGCTGATTTGCCGCAAGTCACGCCATCCAGCGCGAGGCGTCGCGAGGTGGCGTTTTGGGTATAGCGCAATTCTTTGCCATTCCACACTGCCTCCACAAGGCACGTCGAAGCCTTAAAGCGAACCAGCTCGCTCCGGTTCGTCGTCCGCGGCGATTGCAGTCGCATCAGCACGCAGGCCGCCTCGATCAGCGAGGTCTTTCCCTGCGCATTGCGCCCCACCAGCAGCGTCACATCCGGATGCAGTTCCACCTTCGCCTCGGCGAAGCAGCGGAAATCACGCACAAACAGGTCGGACAGCATCAAGCAAAGAGCTAAGGGCAGAGAGCGGAGAGCCGCAACCCTGCACAGGCATTTTCTGAGTTCTTTGCTCTCCACCCTTCGCTCTTTGCTTGATTTGAAGGCCTGCGCACGGATGAATCGCGCCTCATGTCCACCTTCCGCACCGTCAAAGGCTTCCGCGACTTCTTCCCCGAAGAATGCGCGACGCGCAATTACATCGCCGACACCTGGCGCGCCGTCGCGCGTCGTTATGGCTTCGTCGAGTATGAGGCGCCCGTCGTGGAGAGCACCGACTTGTTTCGCAAAAAAAGCGGCAACGAAATCACCGCGCAGCTCTTCTGCTTCCGCGACAAGGCCGACCGCGAAATCACGCTGCGCCCGGAGGTGACGCCGTCGCTCGCCCGCATGGCCACTGCACGCCAGCGTGACTTCAAGAAGCCCATCAAGTGGTTCCAAATCGGCCCCTGCTTCCGCTATGAGGAGCCACAGGAGGGCCGTGGCCGCGAGTTCATCCAGTTCAATGCTGACATCCTCGGCGACAGCGGCCCCGCCACCGCCGCGGAGCTCATCTCGCTGGCCATCGACACCATGCGCGAGTTCGGCGTGAGCGCCGACGACTTCATCATCCGTCTCAGCAATCGCGAGATCTGGAACGGCTTTCTCGCCGAGAAAAACATTGCTGCAGAGCACGCCACCGCCTTCCTCAGCATCATCGACAAGATCGAGCGTGCGAAGCCGGACGAGACCGAGAAAAAACTCGGCGAGATCGGCCTCACCACCGCTGAGGTGAGAGCCTTCATGGCCTCCACGGATGAAAACCACCCCGCCTTCGCCGAATTGAAGGCCAACCTCACCGCCCGCGGCCTTTGGCAATACGTGCGAATCGACGCCACCATCGTGCGTGGCCTTGCCTACTACACCGGCGTCGTCTTCGAGGTCTTCGATTTGAAACACGGCCTCCGCGCCCTCGCCGGTGGCGGCACCTACGATAAGCTCTGCGCCCTCATCAGCGATGGAAACGTGGATATGCCCGCCGCAGGCTTTGCCATGGGCGATGTTGTGCTCGGCATCCTGCTCAAGCGTACGCCCGGCGCACAGATGAAGCTCACCAGCGCCCTCCTCGCCGCCAGCAGCATCGACGCCTTCGTTGTCATTGCCGATGAAGCCCAGCGTGCGCACGCCCTCGCAGCGATTCAGCAGCTTCGTGCCGTCGGCGTGCTCATCGACTACCCTTTCGCCGCTCAAAAAGTGGGCAAGCAATTTCAGGCGGCCGAAGACCGCAAAGCCCGTTTTGCTGTTGTCTTCGGCGCCGAATATCCCGAGGTCATCGTGAAAAACCTCGTTGCCCGCTCGCAAGCTTCTGTGCCTGCCGCGCGTCTCGTCGAAGAGGTGCAAAAACTGCTCGCCGAGCCTGCAATAGGGCCGCTGACCGTCTGATCCGTCTTGAACTTGTTTGGAACATCAAACCGACTGCGAAGCGATTCGGGCTGCTTCTTTTGCTTCGAATGCCTCCTTGGCAACCTTCCGAGCAGCAGAAACAATATGCGGGCATGCTTCGAGGCAGAGCAAAGGAATGGCACCGGTCTGCGCTTTTGATTCATCGGTTGGGAGTGGCTGCTCAGGTGTGAGTGGCCATAGGATGCGACGAAGACAATTTTTGGAAGCACAAGTCTTGGCCACCATACTGAAGGCATGATCATCACTGATCGTATTGGTGAAGCGATACATACCAGTCTGCCTGCCCAGCAATTCACGCAGTGGCGTGGCACTCAAGCTGCTTTTTTCGAGCCTTGAGGCGCTGCCGACAGCCGCAGGGTAGAAAAAATCGAGTGCAAGGCGCAGCTCATCGAGGCTGCCTAGATGCAGTTCCCATCCATGTTTGAGCGTGGGCGCGGAGTGCAACGGACGAAATTTGCCTGAATCGTCATAGCGTGCGAGCTCTCGGGCTTCCACGGATCCATGATAAGGGATCAAATCCGTGCGAGCTTGGTCAGCGACATGACGTAGCACAAATGAACCTTTCTCACTCCTCGCAATGGCGATTTCGCCAATGACATTACGACCAAGCTCAAGCCATGCGATAAGCTGGTCATTCAGTCTTGGACTGACCTTGGAGCCGATATTTTGAATACCATGCTTTGCATCAAAGTCATGGACTTGGTCGAGAATGACATCCGCCATGAGCGGCTCAGTGCCGATGGCACCACTGTAATACAGCAAACGGCCTTGGAGCTGGTGCGGATTTTGATGGAAGACGCCCAGTTCACTCAGGGCCGCACCGGTCTCTTCACGCATACCCAGCAACACGGGAATGTCCTGAAAGCTATGAAGCCCATCAGCGATGAAGAATGGCACAACGACGACATTTGGCGCGCTGGTCATCTTAGCCCAGTCAGCCACGAAAGGTGCTTCCTCCATGTAGGCATCCACGACCTCCGCAAAGCCATAGCCACCATTGCTGATGAGCGACACTTGATCCTCAATCACCTTGCGGGAATTCTCATTCAGATTCGTGCCGTGCCCAACGATGATGAGACTGGTCTGATCACGCGGGACGCCGGGCGCGACTTCATCCGCACGTTGCAGGAGCAAGCGGGTCATGTTGGGATGAATGCCGACAGGATCGCAATAGTGAATCGTTTTGCCATCGCGATGCGTAATGGGACCCTCAACCCGCAACTCACGCGGTAGAACCTGCTGGCAGAAATAGCCCTCACTGATGAAATTGGGCACGATGTAGATAACATCGCTCTCCACCATTTCATAAACCTCCCGCATATTCGGCTCTTCTTTCCAAAAACAGCAAGCCACTTCGCAAAAGAGTCCCCTGCGTCGGATTTCATCGGCATGAAGATGCGTTGGGGCACTGGAATCAGGGTTCATGGTGGAACCGTGACCAATAAGGATGAGGGCAGCGTGTGCGTGTGACAAGGATGAAGGAGGATGAAGGATGACGAACGTGACATACGTCATCCATGACGGAAGCGGATGTCGCGAATTTTGGCGCCTGGCAGCTTGGCTTGGAGTCGCTTGAGTATCTTCGACTTTTCGAGCATCAGAGCATGATGCGCAGAGGGCTGGGTCAGACGCACGGTGAGAACACCACGCTCGATGCTGTCAGGGCGCGTGAGTTTGAAAAGCAAGTCGCCGACGATTTCCTGCCAAGCGGAGAGCACGTCCTCCAATTTCACACGATCGGCAAGCCCGGCCGCTGCGACGATCTTTGGAGCCAGATCGGCCACGCTAAGCGTGGGCAGCGTGATGACGGGGCCGTCTGATACACCACGCCACGCTGCGACGAGACGGTGGCGCATGAGTTGCTGGGGCGTGGGTTTGCGATCGGACATAAGGCCCATGCTAAACGGCAACCCCTGCTTGCTAAATCGCAAATTTCAAATCTCGCATTCTTCGAGGCTGCCGCTATGGGTGGCGTCTCGATTTGCCCCCAACCATGCCAGACGCCCTCATTCCCACTGAACACAACGATCCTGTGAACGCACAAATCCTCGCTGTGAGCGAGGACCGTGTGAAAGGATTTCATCAGCACCCTTTCCAGTTCATCGCGGAGCAGAGCGGCCTACCTTTCGATAGCGTCGTGGAACACATTCGGGCCATGCTGGCGGCAGGCGTGATCCGCCGCGTGCGCCAGACACTCCTTGCCAACAAGTTGGCCGAAGGAGCCCTCGTGGCGTGGAAGCTGCCGACGGAGAAGCTGGATGCAGCCTTTGATTTCCTCTTCAAGCAGGACCCATTCAGTGGCCACGTTGTGCTTCGCAGCACAGACCGCGAGGTCAGCGGCAGTGATTTCCGCCTGTGGACGACACTCAAGGTGCCGCAGGACCGCAACATCAACGATCACTGCGATGTGCTAAAACGCCTCATCGGTGCCGAGGATTATTACACCATGCAGGCGCATGGCATTTTTGCGCTGGGTGTGGGGCACGTGCGCCGCAAGACCATGGAGCCCGGTGAGAAAGCGGACGAACCGGCAAAGATGATGACCACCAACATCGCCGACCTCGACGCGGAGGAATGGAACGTGCTGCTCCACCTCAAGGGCGACCTCAAATCCGATGAAATCGGCCCTGAACCTTGGGCTGGAAGGGCTAAAGATGCCGGTGTGAGCCTGGAACGTTTTTGCGAAGTGGCCAAGCAACTCGATCAAAAAGGTGTCATTGGCCGCTTCTCGACTTTCTTGGAGCATGTGAAGCCGAGTGCGACTGGACAACGTGTGACACGCTTCAACGCGCTCTTCCATTGGCGCGTGCCTCAAGGCATGGAGGAACGCGCAGGCAGCGAAGTGGGCCGCCACCCGATTATGACACACTGCTACTGGCGTGAGGGCGGCGAGCGTTTCGCCAATGTGAACATCATGGGTGTGATCCACGGCACAGACAAAGAAACCGTGCTCGCACACAAGGCCGCCATCGACAAACACTTGGCCGACGTCAATGTTCCACTACTTTATACCAATGTGTTTTGGGGCGGGCGCAGTGAAATCAAACCCAGCGAGATCAGCCCGATTGTGTATCATGAATTTCACACCAAGTGGCAGGACACCGCCGGACCGGTGATCTGACGCGCATCCGAGCGTCTGATATTGAAAAATTCTTGTTCTGAAATAGCGCATGCGATTTCATCTCCTCCCGCATATAGAATATCCCGGCCATTCCACCACCCATGACCGATTCAGACCGACACATCTCAGCCGCCCAAGGCTACCTCGAGCTAGGTCTCCTCAAGGAGGCCCGGGAGGAACTGGCAGCGCTGCCTGTTGAGGCGCAGGCTCGGGTGGATGTCATTGAAATCACGCTGCTTTGCCTCATGGGTGAGCATCAGTGGGAAGAGGCCTTTGCGTTGGCATCCGCTTTGTGCCTAGCGGAGCCTGCGGAGCCGGGCGGGTTCATTCACGCGGCCTTTTGCCTCCATGAGATGGGCCGCACGGCGGAGGCACTGGATTTCCTTAGCCGAGGACCAGCCGAGCTGCGCACGAAGCCTGTGTATTTCTACAACATGGGCTGCTATCACGCTAAACTCGGCCAGTTGGATAAGGCCTTGCGCTATTTGAAGCAGGCCTTCGACATGGACCAGAGCCTGCGGTGCCATGCACGGAAGGACCCGGACCTCGCCGCTCTGCGTGAGAAGCTCCAGAGCAAGACCACGGCATGATCACGCTCACGCCCCAACGGCTGGAGTCTGTAACCGCCTGGTTTGAGGAGAACTTCCACATCCGTGGAGACATCGGCGCATCGGTTTCCATTTGGCAGCAGGGTCGTGAATGGCTCTCACTTGCTCATGGACACTGCGACCGGGCCCGCAGCCAAGCATGGACCTCAAATACCCTGGTTCCCGTATGGTCGGCCACCAAGGGACCTGCTGCAGTTGCTGCACTGTTGGCACTTCATCAGGCAGGTCTGCCGCTCGAGTGTCCAGTGGCGGAAGTGTGGCCTGAGTTCGCCGGAGGCGGCAAGACAGAAGTGCTTTTTCAGCATCTCTTCACGCATACAGCAGGCCTGTGTGCCCTTGATGAGCGCGTGTCGATCCTTGAATACGAATCGGTCATCAAGGCGCTAGAAAACCAACAGCCACTATGGGTGCCAGGCACAAAGCAGGGCTATCATGCAAGGACCTTTGGATTCCTTCTCGATGAGATCGTTCGACGATTGACAAGTGCAGGATCCCTCGGGGAGTTTTTTCATCAAATCATCGGCAAGCCGATGGAACTCGATTTTTGGATCGGGCTGCCCGAGGCGCAGTTTCATCGCGTCTCACCCATCTATCCGGGAAAGATCACCGCCGCCGATGCTGAGCAACCGTTTCTCAAAGCGTTCCATACGCCCAACTCACTGACGATCCGAAGCTTCCAATCTCCTTCCGGATTGAATGCAGTGAGCGATTTCAATCGGAGCGAGACTTGGACGCGTGGTTATGCCAGCATGGGTGGTGTGGGCAGCGCCTCGGGGTTGGCAAGGTTTTACGCGATGCTGGCTGATGGCGGACAGTGGCTCAGCAAGCAAATCGTGCCAACAACAGTGATCCAGCAGCTCGACACTCCAATCTGCCAAAAGGAAGACTCCGTACTGCTGACACCCATCGCATTCGCCGCAGGAGTGATGCATGATCCAGTCGATCTCGATCCAGATTCGATGACCCATGGTCGGAAACTCCGCCAACTCTATGGCCCATCGAAAAGAGCTTTTGGACATCCTGGTGCGGGTGGCAGCATGGCTTTCGCCGATCCGGAAAATGGAATCGCTTTTGCCTATGTGATGAATCAGATGGAAGGCGGTGCCCTGCCGGGACCCAAGGTGCGTGGCCTTGTGGATCACCTTTATGCCTGAGAGGCCAGCCCAAGCCATTCCGCATTCGACATTCGTCATTCGTCATTCACTTTCCCGGCCCTCATGCCAGCCCTGAAACTCCACGATACCCTGACCCGCACCGACCGCGAGGTGAAGCCGCTCGATGGCAAGACATTACGCTTCTATTGTTGTGGACCCACGGTCTATGGTCCAGCGCACATTGGTAATTTTCGCACTTTTGTGGCTCAGGATGTCATGCGCCGCGTGGTTGAGGCCTCTGGCACCCCAACCTTGCATGTGCGCAACATCACCGATGTGGATGATAAAACGATCCGCGATTCGCAAAAGTCCGGTCAGAGCCTCACTGACTTCACCCGCAGCTGGACAGAGAAATTCCACGCTGACTGTGCTTCATTGAATCTCCTGCCACCGCAAGTCGAGCCCAGTGCCGTCGCCCATATTCCGCATCAGGTCGCGATGATCGAAAAACTCATTGCCAAAGGTCATGCTTATGCGGCACCGGATGGCAGCGTGTATTTCCGCGTGGCATCATTCAAGGACTACGGACGCCTCAGCCATCTCGAAGACCGCGAGCTGCGCCTCGGTGCCTCCGAGGGCGCCAGCGCTACGGACAGTGATGAGTACTCAAAAGACTCGCTCACCGATTTCGCCCTCTGGAAAGCACGCAAGCCCGAAGACGGCATCAATTACTGGCCCAGTCCTTGGGGCGAAGGCCGTCCTGGCTGGCATCTCGAATGCAGCGCCATGATTCTCGAATACCTCGGCGAGGACTTTGACCTGCACAGCGGCGGCGTGGACCTTATCTTTCCCCATCACGAGAACGAAATCGCGCAGAGCTGCTGCAGCACGCACGGCCAATTCGCACATCACTGGATGCATGTCGCCCATCTCATGGTCGATGGCGGCAAGATGAGCAAAAGCCTCGGCAACCTGTACACGCTCTCGGATCTGAGGCAACGTGGCTACACCGCTGCCGAAGTTCGCTATGTGCTCATTTCCGGCCATTACCGTGCGCCGCTCAACTTTACCTTTCACAGCCTCGACTCCGCCCGCCAGGCCCTGCAAAAGCTCGCCAAGGCCGACAAGGCCATGTCGTCACTCGCTTCCAACATCACACCGTCTTCACCCGGTCCCTTCCAAGACGCATGGGAAACCCTGCTGAATGATCTCAACGTGCCCGGCGCGCTCGGTGGCATCTTCGGGTTGTTAAACAAGATCAAGCCCACTGCGATTTCCGCTGAAGAAGCCACCGCCGCACGCAACGGGCTCCATTTCATGCTCAAGGCTCTCGGTATCCTGCTACCTCCCGTGCAGGAAGAAGCAGCCACCGATGTGCCTGAAGACATCCAATCTCTGGCGCAGCAGCGCTGGAATGCGAAGCAGGCCAAGGACTGGGCCACCGCAGACAGCCTGCGCAAGCAACTCGAAGACGCTGGCTGGCTCATCAAAGACAGCAAAGAAGGCTTCACCGTTATTCCCAAAGCTTGATTCATCTCTCCTGCCACCTCACCATCATGCGCCATCTCTTCCTCTCCCTTCTCGCTGTCTCCATCACCTGTGCCGCAGATTTGCCGCGGGTGCCCTCAAAGTCCATCGCGATCAAAAAAGAGCTGCTTTTCTCCGATGACTTCCAGAGCGGTGAGCCTGCCAAGGTCTGGCACAAAGTTGTGCCTACCTTCACGGTCGAAAATGGCGTGCTGAAGGGCACGCAGACGCGTGACAAGGACACCACCGATGCAAGTGGAAAAATCGTGAAGGCGCACGCTGCCGTTCACGGCCTCGAAATTCCCACCAAGGACAGCGTGGTCGAGTGCAAGATCCGCTTCGATGGGGCCACGATGATCGATGTGGAATTTGACGACCGCAAATACACCGGCGCTCACTATGGCCATCTCTGCCGTGCGCAAGTGCGTCTGAATGGTGTGACCATCATCGACGAGCGTGATGGCAACATGCGCAACGACATCCGCGAGATGCGCAACGATCCCTCGAAAAAAGCCGAGGTGGCCAAGCTCCTCGTCGGCCGCCAAGTGACCTTTCCGGCAAAATTCGAACCCGGCAAATGGTATGCCCTCGTCGTCGAAACCGTAGGCAATGAGATGCGTGTCACCATCGACGGCAAGGCCGCCGCCTACTTGAAGTCATCCGGTATCTCCCATGAGACCAAAACGAAGATCGAACTCGGCGTGGCAGGCAAAGACGGTTGCTTCGACGACATCAAGGTCTGGAACGCCGAACCGGCGAAGAAGAAGTAACCGTTCGGGTCATAGCTCCACTGCCTTTTCCACAGCCAGCGCCACCTCGGTGGGCGTTACTTTTGTCAGGCAGTCATAATGCCCAAGAGGGCATTCACGCTCAAAGCAGGGTGCACAGGGCTGCTTGTGACGGATCACGATATGGCGATCGCCAAGTGGTCCGGTTGCGATAGGGCAAGTCGAGCCAAAAATGCTCACTGTAGGCACGCCAAGCGCAGCAGCGAGATGCATCGTGCCGGTATCGTTGGTGAGCAGCAGCTTGCAGCGACGCAGTTGGGCGATGAGTTCGGTGAGCCGTGTCTTGCCGACGAGGTTTTTATGTGGTGCTTGCAGCATCGCGGAGAGCTTTTCGCCCATCTCCTTCTCAGCTGGAGCGCCAAGAAGCTGCCATTCGATGCAGGCGTGCTTCGATGAAATGGAGTTTACCACCTCAGCAAAGCGTTCCATCGGCCAGCGCTTCGCCGGACCATACTCAGCGCCAGCGCACACGCCGATGCGGATGACGCCATCGTTTGGAAGTTCCGCTGCAGGAGCATCCCACAAGCCAGGCTGCTCCACATCCGCACCAATACCCGCTGCCAAACGCATGTAGCGGTGTGCGTGATGCTCGATCTCATTGGCCTTTTTCTTCGGTTCCTTGATGATCTGACTCAGCATCTTTGATCGCAGTGAGCCACGAAAGCCCACGAGGCGCGGAATGCCCGACAACCATAACTCGAGCGTGCTACGCGTCGAATTCGTGCACAGCACCGCCGCATCGAAAACGATGCCTGTAGCTTTGATTTTCTTTGCGACCGCAAAGGGGCCTTCCTTCGATGTTTTGGCGATGTAACGTGTCACTTCGGGCATCGCGAGCCAAAGCTCCTCGAGCTTTTTTTCGCCCAAAATGGTAATCTTGAGGTCTGGACGACCTTTTTGGATCGCACGCACCATCGGGAATGCCATGCAGGCATCGCCCAGCCAGTTTGGGCTGCGGATCAAAAGCTCGAATGGCTTCAATTTCGCAGGCTCCATGCCCACCGGCAAATGAATGCCACGGCGATACTGTGGAAGCAGGAAGTTTGGTTTGGGTGTCTTCCAACGATTATGCACCCAAAACCAGCTTTCCGGCTGACGGCGGATCAGTTGCTCAACGGCAACATTAATCGCGTTCGTGAGGCCTTCGGCAGTCACCTCAGCCTCGTCAGATTTGACCGCCGGCGCAGCGACGAGTCGCCACTGCGCTGGTCCATTGTCATAGATCATCATCGGCACCACCGCTGCATTCGTGCGCATGGCCATCAGAGCCGCAATAGTCGTCGTGGAAGACAGTCGCCCGAAGAACGGGCACCACAAGCCATGATCGCCGGCATGCTGATCCACCAGCACACCGACTTGGCCGCCGGCGCGAATGAACTTCATGGGCTCCGTGAAGCCTCTTGCGCGATCGAAAAGCACATAACCGAGCTTTTGGCGGCGGCGCAGCACGAGGTCGTTTAGGAAGGGATTTCGGATGGCCTGATAGATGGCGCCGGGCTTGTGACCGCGCACATATGCGGAGGGAATCTGGGTCAGCACCTCCCAGCAGCTCGCGTGCATCACCAAGTTTACCAACGGGCGGTTGTCTCGCTTGATGGCGGCCTCGAGCTCTTCGATGCCCTCGCAAGTGAGGTGCTTCAAGAGGCTTTTCTCATCCATTAGCGGCATCTTCAGACCGCAGAAGAAATTCGCGAAGAGGCTCTTGAAGTGCCGACGCGCGATGACTCCGCGTTCGGCATCGCTTTTTTCGCCTTCAAAAGCGATGCGCAGGTTTTGATGAACGAGACGGCGGTAGCGGCCGGCTAGCGGGTAAACCAGCGTGCCAAGGAGACGACCTAGATGCCAAACAACGCGCATGGGCATGGCCGCCAACACACCTTCCACACACCGGAACAAGGCGTAAACCAGCCACTGCCCGATGCGTGTCAGCAAGCGGGAGGGTCTCTGCGCACGATCCATGGGACTCTTTATGGCGCGATGCTCCCAGCGACGCAACCGTTCATGCGAGATCACTGGGCTTCAACACGTTGTCCTCCGTGGATTATGCTCAAAACCATCGCACTCCTAGCCACCCTCCCGTCCATCGTTTGCGCTGCGCCTCGCGCTGAGCATGTCTTTGTCGTCAGCATCGACGGTGGCAAGCCTGCGGTCATCGCGGAAAGTGAGATGCCTACGCTTCAAAAACTGGCCGCCACTGGCGCGGTGACTTGGCATGCCAGCACGATCATTCCGCCGAAAACACTTCCCTCACATACCTCCATGCTTACCGGCATGGACCCGAAAAAACATGAAGTGCTCTGGAATGCCTACACCCCCATCCGCGGGCCAGTGAAGGTTCCGACAGCCTTCTCACTGCTGCGCGCCAAGGAACCTCAAGCCATCACCGGCATGTTTGTTTGCAAGCAAAAGTTCCGCCACCTATGGCAGAAGGATTCGCTCACTGTCTTCGACTTCGGTGGCCCACAGACGAACGCGCCAGTCGCAGGCTCGGCCGAGATCGAGGCAGACAAAAAACCCGCGCAGATGGAGGCGACAAACGCCGCCGCCTGGATCAAGGAGACCAAGCCACGCCTCACCTTCATTCACTTCGCCGATCCGGATACCGCAGGCCACAAAGACGGCTGGGGATCGCCGCAGCAGAAAGAAGCTTTCAAGGTGTCGGACCAAGCGCTGGAGCAATTGGTTCAGAGCATCGAACAGGCTGGCATCCATGACACCAGCGTAATCTTGATCAGTGCTGATCATGGCGGCCATGACAAGACGCATGGCGACAATATTCCTGATGACATGCTCATCCCCTGGGTGGCCTGGGGGAAGAGCGTGAAGAAAGGATTCAAGATCACCGCACCCGTCACCACCTACGACACTGCCGCCACCGCCCTGTGGCTGCTCGATGTTCCTCTGCCAGCTGAGTTTGATGGCAAACCTGTGGTCAGCGCCTTTGAATAAGGCCTCTCGAGGACGTTCTTGTGATCGAATCTGCTTCGGCTACTACAGCCATGCATCCGATGTAGCGCGTGTCACCAGACTTTGATTCCAGTTCTTTGCGCATGGGCGATTGGAGGTTCGTCATCTAACCGAATGAGGAAAACAACCTCGCATCTCATGAGCCCGAAAAGATTGCCTAACTGCAAAAACCTTCAAAGCCCATGCCGGGGCCGATAGGGACACGGCGGCGAATGATTGAGCTGTTTTGTTCGCAAAACAGGCGAACACGAATATGGAAAAGTTTCATGCGACTCATCTCCGGCAGCGCGGGAGGCATTCCGCTCGAAGTTCCCAAATCCGTCACGCGTCCCACGCAGGACCGCGTGCGGCAGGCAGTGTTTTCGATGCTCGCTGAAGTCATGCCGGAGGCCCGCGTGCTCGATTTGTTCGCCGGTTCGGGAGCCTTCGGCCTCGAATGCATCAGCCGCGGCGCCTCATCCGCTTTGCTCATCGAGCAGGACCGTCGTGCCTGCGATGTCATCCGCCGAAACATCGCCAAAACACGGCTCGGCGCCGCGATGGTGCGTTGTGGCGAGGTCTTCCGCACCATGGAACAGCTCCGAGGTGGCAATGAGATCTTTGATCTCGTCTTCGCCGATCCGCCGTATGCCCACAAACCGGACGACAAAGACCTCACCGCCGCTCTTTTAAACAGCGAGGCATTGCCAGACCTCGTGAAGCCTGGCGGTCATCTGTTGCTCGAATCGCTTGCCACGCCGCGACCGCCCGTTTTTGATCCCGCCATCTGGGAACTGCTCACCGACCGCGCCTACGGCTCCACCCGCATCATCCTGTTGCAGCGGCGTGAGCAGCCCGTGCCCTCATCATTCTCTCACTCCTAATCATTTGCGCACGCTCGTTCTTCTTCTCTACAACCTGCTTCTGCCCTTCGGCCTCGTTTGCATGCTGCCGGGTGCGTTCGTGAAAATGCGCCGTCGTGGCGGCCGCTGGCGTGATCTGGCCCAGCGCCTCGGTTTTCATTCACCGGAGACATGTGCCGCCATCGCCGCATTGCCGCGCGATCGCTTTTGGATGCATGCTGTCAGCGTTGGAGAGGTGAATGTGGCTCGGAAGCTCATCAATAGCCTGCTTCTATCCTTGCCGGAGACTGCCGTGGTCCTCACGACTACCACGCCCACCGGACTCGCCTTGGCCAAAGAATGTGAAAAGCAGCACGCAGGCCGCGTCGTGGCGATTTACAGCCCGGTCGATCTTCCTGGCGTGCCCGGCCGAATGCTCAATCTCATTCAGCCGTTGCAGCTTGTGCTCGTCGAGGCCGAGGTATGGCCGAACCTCGTCGCTGCGTGTGCACGCCGAAACATTCCCGCCTCGCTGGTGAATGCCCGCCTCTCTCCGCGAAGTGCTCGCCGCATGCGTAAGCTGCGAGTGCTGGTGAAGCCCATGTATGGCATGCTGCGCCAGATCCTCGTGCAGGAGATGGACGATGTGGCTCGCTGGCAATCTTTTGGCCTAGAAGCAGCTCGCATTCATCTCACTGGCAGCGTCAAATAC
>Ga0208783_10000912_pt1 | contig 17950 bp, 9 predicted proteins | sample DEB19_08_DNA_2_FD_184529 | JGI IMG/M metagenome (GOLD analysis project Ga0208783, IMG submission 184529) | Aqueous microbial communities from the Delaware River and Bay under freshwater to marine salinity gradient to study organic matter... | ecosystem: Environmental > Aquatic > Marine > Coastal...
CACCGGCATGAACCCGTTCGGTGAACTCGCGGTGCGGCGGCACTACCGCGCGCTGTTCGAGCGCATGCGCCCCGACGGCGTGCTCGCGACCAATCCAAAGCCAGTCTGGCATGCGCTGCGCGCGGCGCGCGAGGCGGGCGTGCCGCGGCGCGTCGGGATGATCACAGGGCTTGGGCATGTGTTCATCTCCGAGAGCCTGAAGGCGCGGTTGCTGCGGGCGGTGGCCGTGCGGCTCTACCGCGGCGCGCTGCGCGAGGCGACCGCGGTGCTCTTCCAGAACGGTGCGGATCGCCGCGAATTCGAGCGGCGCGGGCTCGTGCCCGCTGAACTCGAGTGCGATGTCGTCGCAGGCTCGGGCGTCGATCTCGGCCTGTTCCCGCAGCGGCCTGTCCCGCCCACCGCGGTGTACCTGATGGTGGCACGGCTGCTTGGCGACAAGGGCGTGCGCGAATTCGTGCAGGCGGCGCGGCTCGTGCGCGAGCAGCGCAGTGACTGCCGCTTCCGGCTGGTCGGATGGATCGATGCCAATCCCGCGGCGATCCACAAGGATGAACTCGAGGCATGGGTGCGCGAGGGCGTGGTCGAGTATGGAGGCCGGGTCGACGATGTGCGCCCCGAACTCGCCGCGTGCAGCGTGTTCGTGCTGCCGTCGTACCGCGAGGGCTGCCCGAAGAGCACGCTCGAGGCATTGGCGACGGGGCGCGCGGTCGTGACGACCGATGCACCTGGCTGCCGCGAGACGGTCGAGCGTGGCGTGAACGGAACACTTGTGCCCGTGGGTGACTCGCGCGCGCTGGCCGAGGCATGCCTGAAGTTCGCGACCGATGCGGCGCTTCGCGAGCGCATGGGCGCCGCGTCGCGCGCGCTGGCCGAGCGGAGGTTCGATGTGCGCGCGGTGAATGCTCGGATCGCGGTTGCGCTCGGCGCGTGATACCCTCGCGGCATGTGCGGAATCGCTGGTTTCGTCGATCTCGGGCGATGCGTGGACGATCCTGCGTCGACGCTGCGCGCGATGGCGGCCGCGCTCGCGCACCGCGGGCCCGATGACGAGCGGATCGCCTTCGACGAGGCGACGCGCGTGGGCTTCGCGTTCCGCCGGCTTGCGGTGCTCGATCTCTCGCCGACCGGTGCGCAGCCGATGCGCTCTGCGAGCGGGCGATTCGAGATCGTCTTCAACGGCGAGGTCTACAACCATTCCGCGCTGCGCGCCGAGCTTGCCGCGGGTGGCGCGCGGTTCGCGGGCTCGAGCGACACCGAGACGATGCTGGCCGCGTTCGAGGCGTGGGGCGTCGAGCGGGCGATCCCGCGCTTCTCGGGCATGTTCGCCTTCGCGGTGCTCGATCGCGTCGAACGCGCGCTCTGGCTTGCGCGCGACCGCTTCGGCGTGAAGCCACTCTACGCCGGGCGCGCCCGCGATGCGCGCACGGTCGTGTTCGCCAGCGAGCTGAAGGCGATGCGCGCGGTGGGCGCGATGCGGCTCGGCATCGATCGCGCGGCGCTCGCTGGATTCCTCGAGCGTGGATGCGTGCAGGGAGAGGCCTGCATCCACCCCGAGGTGCGGCGGCTGGGCGCGGGAACGCTCATGCGCGTGGACCTTTCGAATGGCGCGAGCGAGGAGCGCGCGTGGTGGAGCACCGGCGACGAGATGCGTGCCGCGCGCGCGCGCGGTTTCGCGGGCGACGAAAGGGATGCGATCGACGCCGTCGATGCGGCGATCGCGGAGAGCGTGCGGCTGCGCATGCGGTCCGATGTGCCGGTCGGTGCGCTGCTTTCCGGCGGCATCGACTCAAGCGTCGTGGTCGCGGCGATGCAGTCGCTGTCGCGGCGGCCGGTGCGCACCTTCACCGTCGGCTTCGACGAGGCGGGTTTCGACGAATCGGAGCGCGCGCGCGCGGTGGCGGCGCATCTCGGCACCGATCACACCGAGATCCGCGTCGGCGCGCGCGAGGCGCTCGACCTCGTGCCGCGGCTTCCCGAGGTGTACGACGAGCCCTTCGCGGACAGTTCGCAGATCCCGACCATGCTCGTGTGCGCCGCGGCCCGGCGATCGGTGACGGTCGCACTGTCGGGTGACGGCGGCGACGAACTCTTCGCCGGCTACTACCGCCACGAGTGGATCGCGCGGATCGTGCGACGCTCGGCGGGGATGCCGCGGGGCGTGCGGCGGCTTGCCGGCGTCCTGCGCGTGGTTCCGCGCGGCGTGCTCGATGCGATCGGTGGCGCGCTGTCGGTCGACCGCGCGGGCGATCGGGTGGAGAAGCTCCTGCGCGCGGTGCGGCACGACGATCCCGCGCAGATGTACGCAGAGCTCCTCGCGGCCGGCGGAGAATCTCGCGGGCTCGTGCTCGGCGAAAGGGGCGAGCCCTCAAGCGCGCCAGGGTGGCCGATGCGCGACCGCGACGCGCTGCTTGACCGCATCCTCGAGGCCGAGCTCACCGGCTACCTGCCCGACGACATCCTGGTGAAGGTCGATCGCGCGAGCATGTCGTGCGGGCTCGAGGCGCGCGAGCCGCTGCTCGACCACGATCTGGCGCGGCTGGCGTTCAGCCTTCCGGCTGCGATGAAGATCCGCCGCGGCGAGCGCAAGTGGATCCTGCGCCGCGTGCTCGAGAAGCGCGTGCCGACTGCCCTCGTCGACCGGCCCAAGATGGGCTTCGCCGTGCCGCTGGCGGCATGGCTGCGTGGTCCGCTGCGCGAGTGGGCGGAGAGCCTGCTGGCCGAGGACCGGCTGCGTCAAGCGGGGTACCTCGACGCGGCCAAGGTCCGGGCGATCTGGCGGGACGCGCTCGATCCCAGCGGTCGCGCCGACGGCGCTGCTGCGTGGAACATCCTGATGTTCGAGGCCTGGCGCGACCGCTGGGGGCACTGAGGACAGCCAAACCGCAGGAATTGCCGATAGAACGCACACCTGGGCGGGTTCTCCCTGCCGTCGCACATGCAGCAGAGCAACCACAGCAACCCGATCCTCCTGTCGCCGCCGCACCTGACCGGTGAGGAGCGCCTGTTCGTCGACGAGGCGTTCCGCTCGAACTGGATCGCACCGCTTGGGCCGAATGTGGATGGATTCGAGCGCGAGATGGCGACGCACCTGGGCGGGTCCGTGCATGCCTGCGCGACGAGCGCGGGAACCGCTGCGATCCACCTCGGGCTCATCCTGCTCGGCGTGCAGCCAGGCGACCTTGTCCTCTGCTCGAGCTTCACATTCGTTGCATCGGCGAACCCCATCCGCCAGCTCGGTGCGGAGCCTGTCTTCATCGACAGCGACGACGCGAGCTGGAACATGTCGCCCGCCGCACTCGAGCGCGCGCTCTCGGGGCTCGCGCGCCAAGGACGCACGCCTCGTGCGTGCATCGCCGTCGACCTCTACGGGCAGGGCTGCGACTACGGCGCGATCGAGCCGCCGTGCGCGCGGCACGGCGTGCCCATCCTCGAGGACGCCGCCGAAGCGCTGGGCGCGAGCGTCCACGGCAAGCCCTGCGGCACCTTCGGCGAGATCGCGGCGCTGAGTTTCAACGGCAACAAGATCATCACCACCTCGGGAGGAGGCATGCTGCTTGCGCGCAGCGAGGCGCACGCGGCGCGCGCGCGGTTTCTCGCGACGCAGGCGCGCGATCCAGCGCCGCACTACGAGCACTCGACCGCCGGGTTCAACTACCGCCTGTCGAACATCTGCGCGGGCGTCGGACGCGGGCAACTCATGACGCTCGCCGACCGCGTGGCGCGGCGACGCGCGATCTTCGCGCGCTACCAGGCTGCGCTCGGCGCGCTGCCGGGCGTGCGGTTCATGCCTGAGCCGTGGTGGAGCCGCTCGTCGCGCTGGCTGAGCGTGCTGACGGTCGATCCAGCCGCCGCGGGCTGCACGCGCGACGAGCTCATGGCGGAACTGGCCGCCGAGCGGATCGAGTCGCGCCCGACCTGGAAGCCGATGCACATGCAGCCTTTGTTCGCGGGCACGCGCATGTTCGCCCATGATCCCGAGCGCGAGCCCGTCTGCGAGCGCCTGTTCGCGCACGGACTATGCCTCCCGAGCGGCTCGTCGATGAGCAACTCGGACCTGGACCGCGTGATCGCGGTCGCCGAGCGCGCGCTCGGGCGCGCGCGTGTCCGCGCGTGACCCGCACGGGAGTCACGCGGTACGATCCGATCCCCAGATGGCAATCCTCGTCACCGGCGCCGCGGGCTTCATCGGCTCGCATGTCTCGCATCACCTGCTTGCTCGCGGCGAGGAGGTCGTCGGGCTCGACGACCTGAATGCGTACTACGACCCGAAGCTGAAGGAGGCGCGGCTCGCGCGGCTCGCGCCCAAGCGCGGCTTCTCGTTCGTGAAGCTCGATGTGGCCGATCGCGCGGGCATGGAGGCGCTGTTCGCGCAGCACCGCTTCGACCGCGTGGTGCATCTGGCCGCGCAGGCGGGCGTGCGCTACTCGATCGAGAACCCGCACGCGTATGTGCACGCGAACATCGTCGGGTTCCAGAACATCCTCGAGGGCTGCCGCCACGCGGGCACCAGGCACCTCGTGTACGCGAGCTCGAGCTCGGTGTACGGCGGGAACGCGAAGCTCCCCTTCTCGGTGAACGACTCGGTCGACCATCCGCTGTCGCTGTACGCCGCAAGCAAGAAGGCGAACGAGCTGTTCGCGCACACTTACTCGCACCTCTTCGGACTTCCGACGACGGGCCTGCGCTTCTTCACCGTGTACGGTCCGTGGGGTCGGCCCGACATGGCGCTGTTCCTGTTCACGAGGAACATCCTCGAGGGGAAGCCGATCGATGTCTTCAACCATGGCCGACATCGCCGCGACTTCACCTACATCGACGACATCGTCGAGGGCGTGGTGCGCACGCTCGACCGCCCTGCCGCGCCGAACCCGGCGTTTGATGCGATGCGGCCCGATCCAGGCACCTCGAGCGCGCCGTGGCGCGTCTACAACATCGGCAACGCGCGTCCCGTCGAGCTGCTCGACTACATCGCCGCGATCGAGCGATGCACGGGCAGGAAGGCCATGATGAACCTGCTGCCGCTGCAGCCCGGCGACGTGCCCGACACGATGGCGGATGTGAACGCGCTCGAGTCCGATACGGGTTACCGCCCGACGACGACCGTCGAGATCGGCGTCGCGCGCTTCGTCGAGTGGTATCGGGCGTACTACGGCGTCTGAACAAATCCGCTGTACGCTGCGCGCATGGCAAGCGTCTGCTTCTACTTCGAGCTCCACCAGCCGTGGCGGCTGCGCCGCTACTCGGTCTTCTCGAACGACCCGTTCTACTTCGACAACGAGGCGAACGAGAAGATCATGCGGAAGGTCGCCGACAAGTGCTATCGCCCGGCGACGCAGAAGATGCTCGACCTCGTGCGCAGGCACGACCGGCGATTCCGCTGCGCGTACTCGATCACGGGTACCGCGCTCGAGCAGCTGCAGATGTGGGCGCCCGATGTGGTCGACACGCTCAAGGCGCTCGTCGACACCGGCGCGTGCGAGCTCGTCGGCGAGACCAGCCACCACTCGCTGTCGTTCCTGTTCTCGCGGCAGGAGTTCGACGAGCAGGTCGACCGCCACCAGCGCAAGATGCAGGAGGTCTTCGGCGTCACGCCGAGTGTGTTCCGCAATACCGAGCTCATCTACTCGAACGCGCTCGCCGAGCACATCGCACGGCGCGGGCAGCACAAGGCGATCATCTGCGAGGGCGTCGACCGGCTGCTCGGGTTCCGCTCGCCGAACTACCTGTACGCGCCGCCGGGCGCAGGCGACGCGAACGACCGGATCAAGCTGCTGCTGAAGAACTACCGCCTGTCGGACGACATCGCCTTCCGCTTCTCGAACCGCGGATGGAAGGAATGGCCGCTTTCCGCCGAGAAATTCGCGGGCTGGGTCAACCAGATCAACGGCGACGGCTTCTGCTGCAACCTGTTCATGGACTACGAGACCTTCGGCGAGCACCAGTGGGCCGACACGGGCATCTTCGAGTTCCTCGACGCGCTGCCTGGCGCGGTGTACGACACCAACCACGGGCACAACGACTTCCTCACGCCGAGCCAGCTGCTCGACTGCTACGAGCCCGTCGGCGAGTACGACGTGCAGGACTGGATCTCGTGGGCCGACAGCGAGCGCGACCTCTCGGCGTGGCTCGGGAACCCGATCCAGGATGGCGCCGCCGCCGAGCTCTACGCGCTCGAAGGTCCGGTGAAGGAGCGCCACAAGGCGGGCGACCCGTACATCCTCGAGGACTGGCGCAAGCTCACGACCAGCGACCACCTCTACTACATGTGCACGAAGTACTGGTCGGACGGCGATGTCCACAAGTACTTTTCGCCGTACGACAGCCCGTACGACGCGTACATCAACTTCATGAACGTGCTCGACAACCTCAAGTCGCGGGCGGGCTCGGCGACCCGCGCGCGCGCGCGGACCTGATGCAGGCGAAGAGCCCGATGAGCCCGAAGGGCGCGACGACGGCGATCTCGAGCGTGCGGTGCGCGAGCTCGGCGACGATCGCCTGGCTGGCGCCGACGGCGTCTCCGGTGATGAGGGGCGTGAGCAGTCCGACCGCCCATTCGCGGACACCAAGCCCGTTCGAGATGAAGGGAATGAGCGAGGAGATCACGCTGATGGCGGCAAGGACGACCGCGGTGTCGAGCCCGATGGGCGCGCCGACGAGGCGGAAGACGATCCAGTAGCGCGCGATCCACAGCGAGAATTCCGCCTGGCGCACGGCGAGCGCGAGCAGCATCGTGCGTCCGCGCGGCTGGAGGGCGAGCAAGGCGGGAACGGCGCACGCGAGCAACGACCAGCCGCCGTCGACGCCGATCGCGCGCAGCGCCACCAGCGCGAGCGTGCTCGACACCGCCGAGATGCCCGTCAGCGCGAGCGCCTCGACGATCATGCGGATCGAGTCGGATACGCGCACGCCATGCCGCCCACGGAGGTACGCGATGCGCCCGACGAAGCCTGGCTTGAACGGCAGGTAGTTGAGGAGCGCGGATGCCATGACCAGCGCCTGCATCTCGCCGAACGGCACGCGCGCGAACCGGCGCGTGAGCAGCGAGAAGAGCAGGCCGGACAGGAACAGCCCCGCCGCGACTGCAAGCAGCACGGCCACCACCTGCATCGGATCGGGCGACCGCAAGGACTCGAGCGCCGCGTCGAACTGCTCGCGCCCGCCGCGCGCGACCGAGATGGCCGATGCCAGGCACGCGACGCCGAAGGCGAAGCCCGCGATCCGCAGCCACAGCGGGCTCCGCCGCGGTTCAGGCTCGGGAGCGATAACCGGGGTGGGTGCAACCATCGGCGGTCACTTCTTCAGGTTGAGCGCCTTGGCGCGCTCGTCACGCGCCTCGATGAGCCACTGCTTGCAGTCGGTGGCGAAGGCCTTGACGGCGGGGTCCTTGGAATCGATCGATGCGACGAGCGTCGGATCCTCGGGGCGGCGCGTACGGACGGCGAGCCATGGGATGCGCACCTCGGCGGACTCGTCCGAGCGAAGGACCGCGTCGAGCTCCTCGAGCTCGGGGACCGCGGCGCCCAGCTCGACGCCACCCGAGGCGACGACATCGAGGAGGTCCTGCGCCTCCTTGCCCCGCTCGATGCGCTTGCCCTTCGGCGTCGCGAAGACGAGCCACGCGCGCGCCTCGGGCCAGAGGCGCTTCGCGGCATCCGCGAGCACGGGACCCGCCTGCGCGAGCGGCTCGACCGCATCGGGTGGGATGAGCTCGGGCGTGGTCGACTTGCGCACCAGCGCGCCCGACAGCAGTGCGATGAGCTCGGGATCCGGAGCCTGCGCCGTGTCGCGGAGCTGCGCAAGCGACTGCTCGACCCATTGCTTCGTGACCCTCTCGCCCTCGATGTGCACGACGGACGACTCGACCTCGACGCCAAGGGGCGACGGCTCGAAGCCCGTCTGCGCCGTCTTCCAGTTGATGATCGAGTGCAGCGACACCAGGGCGCCGGAGAGCGCGTCGTCACGCAGCGACGCGCTGGCGTCGGTGACCGAGAGGTCGATCGGCACGCGGAGCGTCTCACCCGGGAGGATCACGAACCTCCGGTCAATGGGAAGGATGATGATCTGGGGCGCGCGCGGCATTTCGCCGGGAATGTTGATCGACGCCGAGACGGTGGCGCTGTCCTTGAGCGGTCCATCGGGGCTGATCGCCAGCGGCCACTCGCATCGGTTGATGAGCTCGAGGTCAAACCGAACCTGGTCCCACGCGCGCGCCGACTCCTGCGCGGGCACGATGCGCAGCTGCAGCGCGTTGCCGCCGAGCTGGACCATGCGGACGAAGTCGGCGGGCATCTCGGCCGCAGCGTCGACGGCGTCCGACTCGGGGAAGAGCGCCGCACGCTTGCCAAGCAGGGTGAAGAGCCGCTCGCGCGACCAGATTCCGACGGCGGTCCCCGGTGTGGCGCGCGCGACCTCGAGCAGGAGCCGCGCAGCCTCCCTGCGGTCGCCCTCTGCCTCGCGGACAAGCGCGAGGCCGAGCCGCGCGTTCAGGTCGCTCCCGGCGATGGGCTCGAGCAGCGACTTCGCCTTCGCGAGGTCCATCTGGCGGAATGCGACCCAGCCGTCGAAGCGCGCGCGCGCAGCCTCGGAGAGCGGACCGTAATCGGCCGACTTCGAGATCATCGATTGCGCCTTGTCGACCGACCCGCCGAGCCAGAGCTGCACCCATGCGCACTCGAGCGCGGTGGCCGCGATCTGTGAACGGTTGGCCTTGCGGCGCGTGAGCTGATCGATGAGCGACTCGAACGCGGTCTGCGCGTTTACGATCGAGACCTTTGCGTTCTCCGACGCCGAGCCGTCGGAGATGGCTGCAACCGCGGTCGCCAGCGGCGTCGGCAGCGGGAGATGCAGGTTCGCGCGCTCTTCCTGCGTGATCTGCATCCCCTGCCGCTCGATCTCGGCGAGGTAGATGCGGTCGAGGTCGCTCTGTCGGTCGCGCACGGTCAGGAAGCAGAGCTCGGTCTGCCCGCTAGCCCAGAGCGCCAGCAGGTAGTCGGCGAGCAGCGCGTCATAGGTCTCGTCGATCGCGGTGGTGTGCTGGATGCGCACCTGCACGCCGAGCACATCGGCCGCGGCGGTGTACGCCCCGTGCGCCAAGCAGATCTCGGCGAGTCCTGACGCGGCGTTCGGACGCGTCGGATTCGACAGCATCGCGAGCCGCAGTGCCTGGACCTCGTCGAGCAGCGTCGGCGCGGTCATGCGGAAGTAGCCGGCGGCGAGTTCGGCGGCTTGGGTGAAGCTCGGGTCGAGGTCCAGCGTGCGAACGAGGTTGCGCTCGAAACCGGCTGCGTCGCCCGTGCGGCGCTGCAGCATGGCGAGGTCGAACGCGATGCGCGATGCGACGCCCGGTCCGATGGCCTCGATCGCCTGCGGAGTGAGCATCGACTCGCTGGCGGCGATGCGGTCCTCCGCGGTCTGCTTGCGGTCGATGGCATCGAGGATGCGGCGGACGCGGAGGACCTCGTCGTCGGGCTCGAGTTGCGACAGCTTGGAGAGACCCTGCGACAGCCAACGCTCGGCGTCGGCATCGCCGTCCTCCAGGATCGAGGCGAGGTCGAGGGCGAGCCGCCAGATGTGCGGGTTCTCCGGCGAAAGCTCGATCGCTCGCTGGAGCAGCGCCTTCGAGTTGTTGAGGACGCCGAGGAACACGATCTCGCGCTGAAGCACGATGCGCGCGCGACTTGCGAGCGAGCGGGCCAGGCGATCCTTCACCAGCGCCTGCTGCGCTGCACTCGGCGCGGGCGGGGTTGCCGCGGTTGGCACGGGGCTGGCGACGGCGGTCTGCTGGTCCTGTCCGATCGCCGGCCCCGCCGGGAGCACACCGGCGGTAGCCCCACCCAGCCCGCTGGTGGGGACGGCGGCCAAGAGCGCTGCGAGCGGGATGGTGGCTGCGATTCGGACCTGACGCATGGACTCCCTTCATCGGCTCGGAAAGGCTTTCGGGGTCGATCTCGGAGCCCACCGCGGGTCCAAAGGCGTGGACCGACTTCGGAAACACCCTCTTCGCCCCCCCAAGCCCGTCGGTTCGTTGACAGTACGATCCCGTTGGATTAGCGTCCAACATCCTGCCCACTGCGGATACCCCCATGGGTTCCCTTCGGGAACACGCGTTCCGCACCGGACCTTGAGAGAGACCCTCCGCCCAGCTTCGGCGACCAGACCGACGGGATCGAGAACCGACATGACCCTGCGACCCCTGCTCACCGCCATCCTCACCGCCTGCGTCGGCACGACCGCCTTCGCCCAGTCGTCGGTCGACCGCGCCACCCTCGGCGCCACGGCCCCGCTGTCCGAGGCGCAGAAGGAGGCTCTGGAGCGGTTCGCGAGCAAGCATGTCGACACCATCAAGGATGGCAACGACTCAGAGAAGGTCGAGGAGGCCCGCGCTGCCCTCGTGACCCCGTCCCGTGATCCTGCCGCCTCCCCGGCCTTCCGCAAGGCCTACGCGGTGATGCTCCTTGCGGAACTCGGTCCGACCGTGAAGGGCCGCGATGTGCGCCGTGCCATCAATGCGATGCAGGTGCTGCGGTTCACCCGCACGCAGGACGGCCTCGATGCCATCATCGAGCGCACCGCCCCGGGCTCCGAAAGCGAGGTCGGCAAGCGGATCGCAGCGGCCGGACTGGTCATCGACGCCATCGAGGACCTCGACGCCGGAAACGCCTACTACGAGACGGCAGCGCGCCGCCTGAAGGAAGCCGCCATCGCCGAGACCGACTCGATCGCGATGCAGCAGAAGCTCGCAGCGATCGCGACCGCCGCCCGGCGCAAGGACCTGCCGCCCGAGAGCGCACGCGCGGTGCGCAAGCAACTGATCGATGGCCTTGCCGCCATCGCCAAGTCGGTGCGCGCCTCGAGCAAGGCCGACATGCGCGTGATGGCGCTCCAGCGCGCGCTCATCGGCGTCCGCAACGATCTCCTCGAGATGTCGGGCGCAGAGCGGACCGCGGTCGCGAAGGTGCTCGCGCCGGCGCTCGCCGACCTTGTCGCCGCAGCGAGCGCCCAGTGGGCCTCGGCGCACGACCAGCCCGCGCTGTCGCAGAGCTACGGCTCAGTCATGAACTCCTGCGAGGTGCTCCTGCGCCTGATCGACCGCAGCGAGCGCGCGTCGGCCTACACGGGCACCAAGTCCGACGCCGATGCCCGCGTCCTGACTCCTGCCTGGGAGGCCAAGGACAAGTCGAAGTTCGACGCAGAATCGAAGAAGTGGTCGGACATCGTCGGCGCCGCGCCGTATCGGTAGGCGCTCGCGACTGGGCGCGCTTTGGCGGCACGAGCACTGAAGGTCGCTGCCCGCAGGCGGCGACCGCTCCAACACGGCTATTCTCCGTCCGTGCGCCTTCTTGCACCCGTCCTCCTGCTGATCCTCGCGCTGTTCGCGGCGATCGCGCTCGATTCGCCGCTGCCGCCGGCGGAACTGGTGCTCATCGAGCGCTCCGACTGCTACACCCTCGACCCGCAGCGGATGAGCTACCAGCACGAGCTGCGCCGCGCGCGCGTGATCTACGAGACGCTCGTCAACCTGCGCGCGAGCGACTGCGCGATCGTGCCTGGCGTCGCCGAGCGCTGGGAGCTGTCCGACGACCGCAGGACCTATGCCTTCCACCTGCGCGCCGATGCGAAGTGGTCGAACGGCGATCCCGTCACCAGCGGCGACTTCATCTACGCGTGGCGGCGCGCGATCGTGCCCGACACGGCGGCCGACTACTCGGCGCTCTTCTTCTCGATCCGCGGCGCGAAGGCGTTCCACGACAACCGCACCAAGGCGCTCGCCGAGTTCGCGCGCAACCCGCGCGACGCGCGCGAGCTCTGGCGCGAGACCGAGGCCGACTTCGCGCGGACCGTGGGCATCGAGGCGCCCGACGACCGCACGCTGGTCGTCCACCTGAACACGCCCGTCGCCTACTTCCTCGACCTCTGCGCGTTCCCCTGCTTCGCACCCGTGCATCCCGCGACCGTGCAGCAGGATGTCTCCTTCGACGCCGCCAGCGGGCGGCTCATCCAGCGCCACGAGTGGACGAAGCCCGGGCGCATCGTCACGAACGGTGCGTACATGCCCACCGTGTGGCGCTACAAGCGCGACATGCGGCTCGAGGCGAACCCGTTCTACTGGGGTCGCGCGCATGTCATCGCCAAGAGCGTCGAGTGCCGCACCATCGAGAACCCGAACACGGGCGTGCTGAGCTTTCAGTCGGGCGGCGCGGACTGGCTGACGGATCTCGGCCCTGAGTACAAGACCGAGATGCTCGCCGAACGCAAGGCGTATCTCGCGCGCTTCCGCGCCGATCTCGACGCTGGACTCGCACGCGGCGCGCTCGAGGACGATGTCGTGGGCACGCTGCCCGTGCCTGGACCGGGCGAACGCCGCGATGTGCGCGGCTTCGATGCCTTCGGCACCGACTTCTTCAGCTTCAACTGCCGCCCCGAGCTCTCGGGCGGCAAGCCCAATCCGTTCCACGACGCGCGTGTGCGCCGCGCGTTCGCGCTGGCCGTGAACAAGCAGGAGCTCGTCGACCGCGTGACGCGGCTTGGCGAGCGCGTCGCGAGCACGCTGGTGCCGCCGGGATCGCTGCCCGGCTACCCCGTGGTCGAAGGGCTCGGCTTCGACGCCGACCGCGCGCGCGCAGAGCTGAAGGCAGCGGGCTTCGAGGACCGCGACGGCGACGGCGTCGTCGAGAACGCGCGCGGCGAGAAGTTCCCGACCGTCGACATCCTGTACTCGACCGCGAGCCCGCGCTACCAGAACCTCGCGCTCGCCATGCGCGACATGTGGAAGCGCGAGCTGCGCGTGGCCGCCGAGTGCCGCGGCAAGGACTCGAAGCTCTACAAGGAGGACCTCAAGAAGGGGAACTTCATGATCGCGCGCGGCGGCTGGTACGGCGACTACGGCGATCCGACCACCTGGCTCGACCTGCAGCGGCGCGGCAACGGGAACAACGACCGCGGCTACGAGAGCGATGAATTCGAGCGCCGCATCGACGACGCCGATGCGGAGACCGATCCCGCCGCGCGGCTTGTGAAGCTCGCGGAGGTCGAGCGCTGGCTCTTCACCGAGGAAGTGCCGCTCATGCCGCTGTGCAATTACGTGACGGTCTACATGTACGACCCAGCGAGGCTCGGCGGCATCACCGAGCATCCGCGGCTCGAGCAGGACATCTCCGTGCTCGAGCCGCGCGACGGCGTCGTGCCCGCTGCGCCCGCGAAGGAGTCGCAGCGGTGAGCGTCGCAGGGCTCATCACGCGCCGGCTCGTGCAGCTGCCGTTCATCGTGCTCGCGGTGTATACGCTCACCTTCATCCTGGCGTGGAGCGTGCCCGGCAATCCGCTCGAGAACCCCGAGGGGCGCCGTCCGCCCGCCGAGATCGTCGAGGCGATGAAGAAGCAGTACAAGCTTGACGACCCGGTGGCGTTCTACTTCGACTACCTCGGCAAGGCGTCGGGCGTGTCGTGGGCGCTCGGGCGGCACGATCGCCCGTTCGACCTCGGTCCATCTCTCAAGCAGCCCGACTGGAGCGTGAACGAGATCCTCGCGACGGGCCTGCCCGTTTCGATGACGCTCGGACTGTCGGCCATGCTCATCGCCGTCGCGATCGGCATCACGGCCGGCGTCATCGGGGGGCTGCGGCCAGGATCGGCGCTCGATGCGCTGACGCAGGTGCTCGCGATCGCGGGCATCAGCCTGCCGAGCTTCGTGATCGGCAGCGCCCTGCTCATGCTCTTCGCGGTCAAGCTCGGGCTCTTCCCCGTCGGCGGCTGGGGCGGGCTCCAGTATGTGCTGCTGCCCGCGTTCACGCTGTCGCTGCCGTTCGCCGCGTACATCGCGCGGCTCATCCGCTTCGGCATGATCGAGGAGATGTCGGCCGACCACATCCGCACCGCGCGCGCGAAGGGGCTGCCGCGCTGGAAGGTCGCCTTCAAGCATGCGCTGAAGAACGCGTTCCTGCCCGTGCTGTCGTACCTCGGGCCCGCGACCGCGGTCGCGCTCACAGGCTCGTTCGTGGTCGAGAAGGTGTTCGCGGTGCCGGGCGTCGGCCAGAACTTCGTCGATGGCGTGCTTGGCAAGGACATCACGCTCGTGATGGGCGTCGTGCTCGTCTACTCGACGATGATGGTGGTCTTCAACCTCGCCGTCGATGTGCTGTATCGCTTTGTCGATCCGCGCATTACGGCGTGAGGTTGGCGCGCCGAATCGGAGACTCGTCCCAGACGGCGCCGCCGCGAGATGCGGCTCCGCAGGGCGTCCCGGCGGCCTGTCCGCCGACCGACAATTTCAAGAACTGAACCGTTCTTGCTCGCAATTCCGAGGGGGCTCGTGGAAGATGCGTGGCGAGTCCCTTGGCGAGTCCCTTGGCGAGTCCTTTCGCGAGTCCCTTGGCTGGGTCGTCTTCCCGGCAGACAACTCGCAACTTTGAGGAAGAACGATGCACGCTTCGCTTTCGGTGTGGGTGTCTCTCGCATTGGCCTCCACCGCGATCGCCCTTCCGCCACTCCAGCCGAAGGCTGGTGAACCGATCCCCGGCCTGACTCCCGGCCAGCGCGCGCTCTTCGACCTCGGGAAGGCCGCCTACTCGCGCCCATTCACGGCGACGGAGGGACTCGGTCCCGCGTTCAACGCTTCGAACTGCGCAGCCTGCCACGAAGTACCGATCGGGGGATGGGGCAGTTCGAGCGTCCAGCATTTCGGGCGCCTCGAGGCGAACGGCTCGTTCAACTTCCTCGAGGAGTTCGGCGGCCCGGTGCGCCAGCGCCTTCCCCTCACTGGTCCATGCTCGGAGCCGCTTCCGGCACAAGCCAACCATGTGCGCTCTCGCGTCACGCCCAGCGTGCTGGCGTTCGGGCTCGTCGAGGCGCTCACCGACGCGCAGATCGCGGCCAATGCGGATCCCAACGACGCAAACGGCGACGGTGTCTCAGGCCGCGTTCACATGGTTCGGCCGCTCGAGGCCGCCGCCGGCTCTCCGCTGCGCGCGGGACGATTCGGATGGAAGGCCCAGATCGCCACGGTGCTTTCCTTCTCGGGCGATGCAGGCAGAACCGAGATGGGCATCACCAACCGCGTGGTTCCCGTCGAGACCGCGCCGGGTGGTGGCAGCGCGCCGCCAGCGGGCTGCGATACGACTGCGGATCCGGAAGAGCCATCGCCCCTTGGGCTCCATTTCGTCGACTCGATCACGAACTTCCAGCGCTATCTCGCACCGCCGCCGCAGACGCCACGGGCGGGCATGGCGGGCGAGGTCGTCTTCAACTCCATCGGATGCGCGAAGTGCCATGTGCCAAGCTTCACGACGCCGAACGATCCGTCGCTCGAGTCCGCGCTGCGCAACAAGACCTTCCGCCCGTACTCGGATTTCCTCCTGCACGACATGGGCGACCTCCTGCAGGATGGCATCGGCGATGGCATTCCCGATGGCGACGCGGGCCGCTTCGAGATGAAGACGCCGCCGCTCTGGAATCTCCGCACGCGGCCGGTGATGCTGCATGATGGCCAGGCGAGCGGAAGCACGCTGGATGAGCGCATCGATCAGTCCATCGCGCGTCACGGCGGCGAGGGATCGAACTCGCGCGCGGCGTTCAATGCACTCAGCGCGCCGAGCAAGGACGCGCTGCGGAGGTTCCTCGGCTCCCTCGGCCGCGACGAGTTCGATGTCGATGGCAACGGCACGATCGACCGTGACGACTACGGGCTTCTCGTGGCGCGTGGCTCCGACGCGAATGTGAGCCCGGACGAGGATGCGGCCGCGGCGGATGTGAATGCGAATGGCGCGATCGATGCCGACGAGCTGGCGTTCCTCGTGCAGTTGCTCGGAATCGACAACGATTGCAACCAGAACAATGTCGCGGATCACATCGAGATCCGCGCCGGCATCAGCCGCGACACCAACGGCAACGGCACTCCCGACGAGTGCGATGCGCTCACCTGCGGACAGCGGATCGTCCGGAGGACGGTGCCTGGGGGACCGATTCCCGACTTCAGCATCCCGATGATCCCGCTCGAGGTCATCATCCCGTCGAGCTCCATCCCGGAGCCCGGGCTCCTCGACCGAGTGAGCGTGGGCCTCAAGATGACGCACACCTGGCTCGGTGATGTGCGTGCCACGCTCCAGCGTGGAACGGATAGCCCCAAGGATGTCGTCGGGCTGGCCTGCCCGACCTGCGACCGGCTCGCCGCGGACCTCGATGGCCTCTACTGGTTCAGCTCGACGCCCGGACTTGCGGTGCCTTGCAACGCGCCGGACTCGGCCTACCTGATCAACGCGGCGGACACCAACTGCGAGACGCGCGGGCGATTGCTTCCCGGCAACTACAAGGTCCAGGCGACCACCTGGTTCGGATCAAGCGCGCTCCAGGTCCAGGCGACCTGGAAACTCCGCTTCCTCGATCCCCGTCCCAACGATTCCGGACAGCTCGAGTCGTGGATTCTCGACCTCGTGTACACGCCGAGCAGCATCGTCGACTGCAATCAGAATGGCAGCGCGGACAGCTGCGACATCGCGGATGGCCTCGCATTCGACGATGACCACAACGAGGTCCCCGACTCCTGCCAGATCCAGGTGAACGGCACGCTTGACTGCAATGGCAACCAGCGCCTGGATAGCGCCGAGACCGCAATGGGGCTGGTGGCCGACTGCAACCAGAATGGTCGCCCGGACAGCTGCGAGCCGGACAGCGACGGCGACGGGGTGATCGATGCCTGCGACCAGTGCCCGACGACAGGCCTGCTGGTGGCGCCAACCGTCTGCGGTTGCGCGCCCGCGACGGACAGCGATGGCGATGGCACGCCCAACTGCGTGGACGCCTGCCCCAATGATCCCGCGAAGACTTCGCCCGGAGCCTGCGGCTGCGGCTTCTCCGACGCCGACGACGACCAGGACGGCACCCCGAACTGCAACGATGGATGCCCCAACGACTCGGGCAAGACCTCGCCCGGCACCTGTGGCTGCGGCATTTCGGATGCAGACACCGACGGCGACGGCCGCAAGGACTGCCAGGACAATTGCCCGAGCGTCGCCAACGCGAGCCAGGCGGACTGCAACAACGATGGCGTGGGAGACGCGTGCACTGCTCCCGTCGACTGCAACGGCAACGGGGTGCTCGATGTGTGCGACATCGCCTCGGGCAACTCCAGCGACGCCAATCACGACGGGATTCCGGACGAGTGCGTCGCGGATTGCAATGCCAACGGCATCGCCGACAGCACCGACATCGCCAACGGCACCGCCACCGACTGCAACCTGAACGGACGGCCGGATTCCTGCGACATCGCGTCGGGAAGCTCGAGTGACCTGAACGGCAACGGCAAGCCTGACGACTGCCCTGGAGAGTGGATCGTGGGCGGCAGCGGCTTCGCGACCATCCAGGCCGCGGTCGACGCTGCGCCGACGGGAACGATCATCTCGATCGCACCCGGCACCTATGCCCCTGTCGACCTCGGGAGCAAGAGCGTGTCGCTCCGTGCGCTCGGTGCCGCGGGATCGGCTGTGATCGACGGCGGTGGAACAGCTCCGTGCATCAAGATGTTCAATGTGGCGGGCCTTCCGCCCGTGATCGACAAGCTCAAGCTGCGCAATGGCCGTGCCGAGAACGGAGGCGGCGCGTCGATCGTGCTGTCTTCACCGATCATCTCGAACTGCATCATCGAGAACTGCACGGCGACCATTCACGGCGGCGGCATCGTTCTGAACGGCAGCTCGGCACGCGTCTGTGGCTGCACCGTGACGGGCTGCAGCGCCGCAACAGGCGGCGGGATCTCGGTCATTGGCTTCAGCGGCGCCAACGGCGCCCAGATCCTCAGCTGCACCATCCAAGGCAATGCAGCGTCGACCTCGGGCGGAGGCGTCTTCTCGAAGACAGGCCTCGTGATGACGCGGAACACCTCGTTCCCGAACTGCCCGACGACCCCGAACCAGATCGTCGGAAACGCCGCGCCGCTCGGCGCCGGAGTCCGGTTCGACCCG
>Ga0208783_10000913_pt1 | contig 17944 bp, 12 predicted proteins | sample DEB19_08_DNA_2_FD_184529 | JGI IMG/M metagenome (GOLD analysis project Ga0208783, IMG submission 184529) | Aqueous microbial communities from the Delaware River and Bay under freshwater to marine salinity gradient to study organic matter... | ecosystem: Environmental > Aquatic > Marine >...
ATCTCGGCTCGGCTGGCCGCGTCGTCGTCGATCGCGACACGACCACGATCATTGGTGGCAAGGGTGACAAGGCGGCGATCGCGGCCCGCTGCGAGGAGATTCGCGGCCGGATCAAGGAGGCGACGAGCGACTACGACCGTGAGAAACTGGAAGCACGGCTGGCAAAGCTCGCCGGCGGAGTGGCGATCATCCGCGTGGGCGCTCCCACCGAGGCGGAGCTCAAGAGCCGCAAGGAGGCGCTCGCCGACGCGATCAGCGCCACGAAGGCGGCGATCGCCGAGGGCATCGTGCCGGGCGGCGGGCTCACGCTGCTGCGGGCGATCGACCGTCTCGAAGTCCTGGAGCGCGAGTGCGACGGCGACGAACGCACGGGCGTGCGCATCCTCGCGCACGCGCTCGAGATCCCCACCCGCACGATCGCCGAGAACTCGGCAGCCGACGGCGGCGTGGTGGTGGGGGATCTCCGCCGCGGCACGGGCGACCACGGCTTCGACGCGGCTCGCGGCACCTCTTGCAACCTTGTCGAGGCGGGGATCATCGACCCGACGAAGGTGGTGCGCACGGCCCTCGAAAACGCCGTGAGCGTGGCGGGCACGCTCCTGCTCACGGAGGCGACGCTCACGGAGGTGAAGGACGAGCGTCCCGAGAAGCTGCAGCCGGAACTCGCGGGTATGTGACGGCACGGCGGCTATACTGCCCCCATGCGCAAGGGTCCGCGAAATCCGTTTTATGTCGTGCTCGGTGTCGTGGGCTTCCTGTTCACGATCACGGCGGCGAGTTCCTGCCTGACCGTGCTCCGTGGGGTGCGCCGGGAGACGGCGCGGGCCGCCAAGACTCCGCTCGAGACTTTTATGGATCGGCACGGCACCGCGCTCATGGCCGGCCAGCTTGCCGTGCTCGCCGTGGCCACGGTGGGGGCCGTCGCCCTCGACGAATACCGCACGCGGAACAACAAGCCGTGACCGCGTCGGCCGCGAAGCGAATCAGCGCGCTGCGGGACGAAATCCGGGGCCACGACCGGAAGTATTACGTCGAGGCCCGGCCTGAGATCAGCGACCGCGAGTACGACAAGCTCGTGGACGAGTTGCGGGCGCTCGAGGAGCGGCACCCCGACCTTGTGACGCCTGACAGCCCGACGCAGCGGGTGGGCGACGAGCCGGTGCCTGGGCTCGAGTCGGTGACGCATCGGCTGCCGATGCTCTCGATGGACAACACCTACAGCGCCGAGGATCTCGTGGCCTGGGGGCGGCGCGTCGAGAAGCTGCTCCACGAGGGGAAGGAAGGAGCGGCCCGGATCGATTGGATCCTGGAGCTCAAGATCGACGGTGTGGCCGTATCGCTCACCTACGAAGCAGGCCGGCTCGCGCTCGGGGCCACCCGCGGCAACGGTGTGGTTGGCGACGACATCACGCACAACGTGCGCACGATCCACGGCGTGCCGCTCGTCCTCGCGCTTGCCGCCCCACCCACGCTGATCGAGGTCCGCGGCGAGGTCTACATGACGAACTCGGACCTCGTGGCCTTGAATGAGGCCCAGGCGGCGGCCGGACTTGCCCCCTTCGCCAACACGCGCAACGTGGCCGCCGGGAGCATCCGCCTGCTCGACCCGCGGGAATGTGCCAAGCGGCCGCTGCGATTCTTCTGCCACGGCGTGGGCGATGCGACCGGCCTCGGGGCGACCTCGCAATCCGAACTGCTCGCCTGGGCCGTGCAGGCCGGGCTGCCGGTGGCGCCGGGCACCCAGACCTTCGAGTCGCTCGACGCGCTCGTCGAGCGCGGCACGGCGCTGATCGAGGAGCTGCATGCACTCGATTTCGAGGTCGACGGCTTTGTGGTGAAAGTGGACCGCTTCGACCAGCAGCGGCGGCTCGGAGCCACGGCGAAGAGCCCGCGCTGGGCGATCGCGTGGAAGTTTGAGAAGTACGAGGCCACGACGAAGCTCGCCGGCATCCGCGTGCAGGTGGGCCGCGGCGGCACGATCACGCCGGTGGCCGACCTCGAGCCCGTCGAACTCGCCGGCACGACCGTGAGCCGCGCCAGCCTCCACAACGCCGACGAGGTCGCCCGCAAGGACATCCGCGTGGGCGACGTGCTCGTGGTCGAGAAGGCCGGGAAGGTGATTCCCCACGTGGTGCGTGTCGAGAAGCACCTGCGCGAGAAGCGCCTGCCGGTGTGGCATCCGCCGACGGCGTGTCCGGAATGCGGCACCGGCGTCGTGAAGGACACCGACGGCGTCTACATCCGCTGCCCCAACGTCGACTGCCCGGCCCGGATGCGCGAGCGGCTCAAGTTCTTCGCGTCACGCGGAGCGATGGACATCGAGGGGCTCGGTGACAAGCTCGTGGAGCAGCTCGTGGCCACCGGGCTCGTGAAGGATTACGCCGACCTCTACCGGCTCACCGCCGCCGAACTCGAGCCGCTCGAGCGCATGGGAAAGAAGTCGGCCGAGAGCCTCGTCGACCAGATTGCCGCGAGCCGATCGCGCGGCCTCCCCCGCGTGCTCAACGCCCTCGGCATCCGCCACGTCGGTCCGCGGGTGGCCACGCTCCTCGCCCAGCGGTTTCCCACGATTGACAAGCTGCAGGGAGCATCGGTCGAGGAACTCGCAGAGGTGCACGAGATCGGCGACGTGATCGCCGAGAGCGTGCACGAGTGGCTGGCGAGCGACTACGGCCGGCGGGTGATCGACGGCCTGCTGGAGTGCGGCGTCGATCTCGAGGTGCCGGAGGCCGACCGCCCCGTGACCGACGGGCCGCTCGTCGGCAAGACGCTCGTCGTGACGGGCACGCTCGCAGGCTTCTCGCGCCAGGCCGCCGAGGAGGCGATCCGCAAGGCTGGCGGCCGGGCCTCGGGCAGCGTGTCGAAGAAGACCGACTACCTCGTGGCGGGCGAAGAAGCCGGCAGCAAGCTCGACAAGGCCCGGTCGCTCGGCGTGACGGTGATCGATGAGGCCGAGTTCAAGAAATTGCTTGGGAAGTAGGACAGGCTTCAGCCTGTCATGCCCTTGGCTCAACTCTTGCGCGCCGGCTTCGGGCTCCCCAACTGGGAACAAGGAGGCTCGGGGTTACCCCTACCGTTGAGACGGCGTATTTGACCAGCGCAGCCAGGGATGGCGCAGCGCAGGCAAATCCGAGTGAGCCGGAGCCTGGAGGGCGGAGGCGAACGTCCGGCGAGACGGTACGGGGTAATCCCGAGCCGGCCCCTACCCAAACGCTGCGAACGTCCGGCGACGTGATATGACAACCTTGACGCCGGGTTGGGCGAGCCAAGCCATGACAGACTGAAGTCTGTCCTACGCGGTCAGGCCGCGGCGGAGCGGGCGAGCACGTCAGCGGCCGCGGCGACGACGCTGTCGACGTCGATCGCCTCCATGGCCACACGATCCGTCTTGCGGTGCTCCCACGCGGGCCGCAGCGAGGCCGGTGGTTCGACCGTGCGGTGGCCAGCGCCGTAGGGGCCGTTGCGCTTCGCGGGCACCGGGCCGAAGAGGCCGACGCAGGGCGTGCCCACGGCTGCTGCGAGATGCAGCGGGCCCGTGTCGCTCGAGATGAACACGCGGCCAAGTCGCGAGAGCTCGCCGAGATCCTGGAGCGTCGTTTGCGGGGCCATGAGCGCGGCGCCGCTGCTCGCGGCCACGATCTGCTCGGCGGCCTGGCGCTCGGCGGCGCCTCCCCAGACCACGATCGACGGGATGCCGTGGCGGTGCCCGAGTTCACGGGCCACGGCGGCGAACCGCTCGGCAGGCCAGATCTTCGAGGGCCAGCCGGCCCCCGGGTTGATCAGGGCCGGCGCCGCCTGGAGCCGTAGCGACGACAGCCACTCCTGCATCCGCAGCCGGCTCACGGGCCAGCGGGGCATGTCGAATGCGGCGTGGGGGGCGGGCACGTCGAGCGCGGAGAGCAGGTGCAGGTTGCGATCGATCACGTGGGCGGCCGTGGCTTCGACGGGGTGCGTGTAGAAGCGCCAGGCCTGTTCGCGGGATTCCGGGTACGCGTGGCCGATGCGCACCGGAGCGCCAGAGAGCCACGTGGGGACCGCGCTCTTGAGCAATCCCTGGAGGTCGAGCGTGACGTCTGGGGCGAAGTCGAGCAGCTGGCGCCGTAGGCTTCGGATCGTGGCCAACGATTTCAGCCAGCCGCGCGGGAGCCGGAAGAGATGGTCGACCGCCGGGTGGCCAGCGAGCACGTCACCCGCGCGCCCCTCCACGACCCAGCCGATGCATGCATCCGGAAACGCCTGCTTGAGCGCGACGGCCGTCGGCAGGCCGTGCAGCACGTCACCGATGGCAGAGAGCTTGACGACGACAATGGAGCGGGGGGCGTTCATGGGGGCGGGATTTTTCGCTCTCCAGCGTCGTATGGCAAGAGCAGTTTGCCGCTCACATCTCCATGCGCGACAGTTCGCAGAGCGTGATGCCCGCCACCGTCTGTGGGCAACTCCACACGAGAAAGAAGTGGGCCTCGCGCACCAATCGCTCCGCCGGATGGCCCGCCACGAAGCCTGCGCCCTTCGTGGCCGTGAGGGCCGCCTGGGCGGCACGGATCACGAGGCCGTTGGCATCGGCGCGCAACCGATCGCGGTCTTCGGCCTCGGGGTCGCTCGCCGACCGGCGCAGCCGGGCCTCGAGGGCGTCGGCCTCCGCCTGCAGTGCCGCTGCAACGGGCATGAGCGCCGCCCGGGCCGCAGCTTCGCCCTCGAGCACGCCGAGCGCCGCCCGCGCGCTGCCGAGCGCGAGTGCCGTCGTGGCGAGGCCGCCGGTGCGTACGCCCCCGGTCGCCCGAGGCTCGATCACCGCAGCGGGGGCGACGTCGGCAAACGCGACGCTCGATGTGCGGCTCCCGGAGAGGGCGAGCATGGAGAGCGGTGGTGCGATCTCGAGCCCAGGGCGGTCGGTCGGCACGATGAAAAACAGCGTCTGCCCATCGTCGCGCACCGCCCCGGTGACGATGGCATCGACGGAGTCGGCGCCCGTCACCCACGGGCAGAGGCCGGAGAGCCGCCAGCCGCCGTCGGCCATGCGAGCCACGAGCGCAGGCGTGCCGAGGTGCCGGCGGCTCGTGGAGAGCTGCGCGATCCCGACGGTCGTCGTGAGGGTGCCGGCAGCGAGCCCCGGGAGCCGCGCCGCCCGCACGTCGTCGGGGCCTCCGGCGATGATCCGGCAGCCGCTGGCCCACTGCGTGAGCGCGAGCACCGTGGTGAGGCACCGCGAGGCGATGGCCAGGAGAACATCGAGGATCGCCTGTTCGGATGCACCGGTGCCCCCGTCGGCCAGCGGCACGAAACCCGCGAGCACTCCAGCGCGGGCGAGCAGGTCGAAGCCACCGCTCTTCCACGGCCCGACCTCCGCCGTCGCTTCGGCCCGCTCGCCGAGTGCGTCGCCGAGCGCGGCGAGTGCGGCAGGATCCGGTGCCGTGGCATTGGGCGTGAACATCGAAGCATTATGAAGCGCGGCCGGCGGGGGTCGAAGCGATGGTGATCGCCGGGTATACTCCCCGGCCTTCTGGCTTGAGTTCCCACCATCTCCACACCACGCCCGGAGGAGCCACCATGAGCCAGGCTGAGGAAGAGGTTTTCACGCGTTCGGCTGCCCGCAACGGAGCGACGCCCACGGCCCATCTCGCTCCGCCCCGCCTCGACGAGCTGTCGCCCCAAAACCTCTACGACAAGTGCATGGCTCTCGCCAGGAATCTCTGGTGGAGCTGGCACCCGGAGGTCACGAACCTGTTTCGCGAGCTCGACCCGATCCGCTGGCGGCAGCTCGATCACAACCCGATCGCGCTCCTCGCCGAGTTCACCCCCGAGCGGCTCGAGGCCCGCGCGGCCGAACTCGTGCTCTACAGCCGGATCAATCAGGCCTACCGCCGGCTCAAGGAATACCTCGCGACGCAGACCACCTGGAGCGACGTCAACGCCGGCGTGCTCGGCTCCAAGCCGGTCGTCTATTTTTCGGCCGAGTTTGGCATCCACGAATCGGTGCCGATCTATTCGGGCGGCCTCGGCGTGCTCTCCGGCGACCATATCAAGAGTGCGAGCGGCCTCGGCATCCCGCTGATCGCCGTGGGGCTGTTTTACGACCAGGGCTACTTCAAGCAGCAGCTCGACATCGATGGCTACCAGCACGAGGAGTATCTGCAGTCGCGGGTGGAGGTGCTGCCGATCGAGCCAGCGATCGGCGCCGACGGCGAGCCGGTGATGGTGCAGGTCGACACCCGCTCGGGCCCGATCTTTGCCCAGGTGTGGAAGATGGCCGTGGGCCGCGTGAGCCTGTATCTGCTCGATTGCAACGTCGAGGGCAACAGCCCCGAGGATCGCAAGCTGACGAGCCGGCTCTATGGCGGCGACACGCGCATCCGCATCCGCCAGGAGATCGTGCTCGGGATCGGCGGCGTGCGGGCGATCCGGGCACTCGGCATCGTGCCGGGCGTGTATCACCTCAACGAAGGCCACTCGGTGTTTGCGACGCTCGAGGCGGTGCGCGGCCGGATGGATCGCGACGGCTACTCGTTCGCCGACGCCTCGCGGAAGGTCGCCCGCCAGACCGTGTTCACGACGCACACGCCCGTGCCGGCCGGCCACGATCGCTTCGACGGCGGCCTGATGGAAGAGCACCTCGGGCCGATGCGCGACGCCCTCGGGATCTCGCACGACCACCTCATGAGCCTGGGCCGGGTCGACCCCGCCAACCACGCCGAGCCCTTCTGCATGACGGTGCTCGGGCTGAGGATGTCGCGCCGGGCCAACGCCGTGAGCGCCCTCCACGGCCACGTGAGCCGGCGCATGTGGAACGGCCTCTGGCCGGGCCGCGTCGAGGAGGAGGTGCCGATCGGGCACATCACCAACGGCGTGCACGTGCCGAGCTGGCTCTCATGGCAGATGCTCCAGCTCTACGACCGCATCTTCCCCGCCAATTGGTTTCGCCGGATGGGCGAGCCCGACGTCTGGCAGAAGATCCACGACTGTGATCCGGGCGAACTCTGGGAGACGCACTACGCCCTCAAGAACCTGCTGCTGCAGTTCGTGCGGCGGCGGGTGAGCCGGCAGTGCCGCCGGCGCGGCGAATGCGACGAGGCGGTGGAACTCGCCCGCACGGTGCTCGACCCCAACATTCTCACGATCGGGTTTGCCCGTCGTTTCGCCACCTACAAGCGGGCCGATCTCGTGCTCAACGAACTCGATCGGCTGTTTGCCCTGATCAGCGACCGCGACCGCCCGATCCAGATCATCTTTGCGGGCAAGGCCCATCCGGCCGACGAGCCGGGCAAGGCGCTGATCCGGAAGATCGCGAACCTCAGGCACGACCCGCGCACGAGCGGCCGGATCGTGTTCGTCGAAGACTACGACATCAACGTCTGCCGGCACCTGATCCAGGGCGTCGACGTGTGGCTCAACAACCCGCGCCGCCCGCTCGAGGCCTCGGGCACGAGCGGCCAGAAGGTGGTGCTCAACGGCGGCCTCAACTGCTCGATCCTCGACGGCTGGTGGGCCGAGGCCTACGACGGCCACAACGGCTTCGCGATCGGCCGCGGCGAGACGCACGCCAACGACGCGATCACCGATCGCCGCGACTTCGAGGCCCTCTACAAGGTGCTCGAAGAGGAGGTCATCCCGCTGTTCTACGACCGCGACGCCGACGGCCTGCCACGGCAGTGGATCCGGATGATGAAGAACTCGATCGGATCGCTGGCCTGGCGGTTCAGCTCGCATCGCATGGTGATGGACTACGCCCGCGCCTGCTACGTGCCGGCCGCCGGCGGCGTCTCGTGCGACATGAACAACCGCTAGGGGCGCGTGCCCACGGCGACACCTACTTCCCTGACCCCGCGTCGTTGAGATCGAGGCTTTTCACCTCGCGCGAGCCGCGGGCGTCGATGAATCCCGCCTGCCGGGTGCCGCCGGCGCCTTTGGCTTCGAGCACGACCGCCCCGGCATACTTGGCCAGCAGGCCCGCCGCCGGCTCATCCGAGGCCTTGCGGTCGTAGCGGATGACCAGGGGCTGGGAATCCCGCTCGCTGGAAAACAGCGCATCAATCGCATCGGCCTTGATGCCCATCCGCTCGAGCCGTTCCGGCCCCATCGCGGCGATGAACGCGCGGAATTCCGCCTCGTCCTTCGGGCTCCGGCCGCGATTCACGCGGCTGAAGGCGGCGTAGAGGTTGGTCAGCCGTTGGACGTTGCTCGAGTTCGCGGCCCGGAGCACCGCTTCTCCGTCGGCGGAGTTGGAACTGCATCCCGGCAGCGAGCCTACGAGGCATGCAAAGATGGCCACACACGCGAAAGCGATTCGATTCATGACAGGGTTTTCATCGGAATGAAGGGAGGTGTTCTTACAGCGAGTCGGGACTGTCGTTGCCGCCATCGGCGCGGCGGCCGAGATTCACGAGAATCGACGGAGTGGCGTTGAGGCTGATCATCTTCACGGCACCGTCTCCGAACAGCGCCACGAATGAGCCGGGATGGACGGAGCCGAATCCGAGCTCCATCGAGCGAGCAGAGTTTCCGCCGACACCGCCGACGAACATCCATGAGTAGGGCCGGTCTTCATTGTCGCCCCGCGCCCGCCAGTTGTTGGAGCCGAACTGCCGCATCGAGCCCCAGTCGGAACCGACGAACCGGCCCGGATCCTCCCACCACATCTCCCCACCGCCGATGAGCCGGTAGTTGCCAAACTTCGCGTTGACCCCCTTCTCAGCGAGCATGATCGTTTTCGATGAACCATCGATGATGTTTTTGAATCCCACGAGGCCGTACTTGGTGATCTTGGGGCTCGGGGATCCGCTCCAATCGTGGTGGTATCCCTTCTTGATGATTCCCGTCCAGCACTTGTCCTCTTCGTTCGGGTTGTTCGGCTGGTCGCCCTGCCAAACCTTCGCCCAGCCAGGCGTATCCTCCTCGCTGTTCATCACGCCGGCATAATCGGTGAGATGGAAGACATCGGTGCCGTTGTCGGCGATCCGCAGACCCCTGCTGGGGCACGTGTGGGCGGAGAGGGGCGCGGCAATCAGCGGCGGCGAACCGCTCTGATACCCCTGGTTTGCCGGCGCGGAAGCCCGCCGGGCCGCGAGATTCGCCTCCTCCATGAAGGGCAAAATCTGGAAGGCCCAGCTGAGATTTTCGCGGCCATGGAGCGGCTTGTTGATTTCGCCTGTCCCCCAGAAGGTGCCCTGATTGCCCCCCGCCGTCGGGAAGTGCTTGTTCGTGGACTCGAAGTTGAGACAGCCGAGCCCGAGTTGCTTGAGATTGTTCACGCAGCTGTTGCGACGGGCCGCCTCGCGGGCCGACTGTACGGCCGGCAGCAGCAGCCCGATGAGCACACCGATGATGGCGATGACGACGAGCAATTCGACGAGCGTAAACCCCTTCCGGACGACGCGATTCATCGTTGATCCTCCCGCGACAAGAGTGGCTGGGCAGTCCATGGAATAACTCATGATTTGTGGCGACCCGCACGCGGCTTCGATCCGCGCTCCGCGACAGGGAGATGCTTGCCGGTTCCGCCGATGAGGGTGGTCGGAGCCGCGGTCGTGCCGTTGACCTCGAAGCTCGTGGCGATCGTGCGGCGGCAAGCCTGCCTCGGGCCGCCGAGCGTGATCGAACGCGTGAGCCACAGCGCCGCCTCCAACCCGATCGCCGAGGCATCCTGGGTGACGGCCGATAGCCGCGGCCAGACGTGCATCCGCACGTCGCTGTCGTCGACGCCCACGACCGACAGGTCGCGCGGCACGACGATGCCGCGCTCCTGGGCCCGGCGCATCAGCCCCAGCGCGGTCATGGGATTGGTGGCGAAAATCGCGGTGGGCGGATCGGGCAGCCCGAGCAGGGTGTCGACCGCCTGCTCGCCCGATTGCACGCTGGCAGGGAGTTCCATCACCAGCGACGGATCGAGCTTGATGCCCTTGCAGTAGAGGGCGTCGTCGTAGGCGCGGCGTCGGTCGGCGTGGTCGCTGTCGGGAATGTTGTGGACGACCAGGCCAATCCGCCGATGCCCCAGGCCGAGCAGGTGCTCCACGGCCTGGCGACTGCTGGGATACGAGTCGCCACGCACGAAGTTGATCTGCGGATCATCGAACTCCGCGGCCACGACCACTGACGGAAAGCCCTCCTCGGCGATCTCCGCGATCAACGCGCGGTTGAACCGCGAGCACCGCATGATCACGCCGCGGATGCCCTTGCGGAGGAAAAACTGCGTGTAGGTCTCCTTGGGCCCCTTGTCGCGACGCAGGCTGAGCAGCTTGAGGTCGAAGTGCTGCTCCTCCAGACCCCGCATGATTCCGCTGAGCAGGGCGGGCTCGAAGGATCCGTATTCAGACCGCACCGGTTCGTCCGGATAGGCCAACGCGATGACATTGGTGATCCGCCGCCCGATCCGGGCGACATAGCCGAGTTCGTTGATGCAGGCCAGCACCCGCTCCCGCGTCGACTCGTCGACGTCGGGGTAGTTGTTGAGCACGCGGGATACGGTCGACGCCGACACGTTGAGTTTGGCGGCGATGGCGCGGACACTCGGCATGGGACTTCTTTCCGGGTGAAGACGACGCTCGGGGTGAAACTGTTCGAGGCTTCGGTCAAAGGGCCTAGGCCGGCTTACGATTCAACTTACCGTGGCGGTTCCTGCAACTGTTTCATGAATGGTATCGGCCTGCGTTTTCTCTGGCAAGCGGTTCTTCGATTTCAATCGATGCGGTCGGCGGATCAGCGCCCGCGGCGACGCTCGGCGAGCTCGCCCCGAATCCGCTCGCAGGCCGGCTCGGTGAGGCCGTAGGTGCAAAACGCCGCGGCCAACACGGCCAGCCCGGCGGCCGGAATCAGGCTCATCATCAGCACGATGCCGCGGAGCGCCTCGGGCGATTGCACGGCGTTGGGGACGTAGCCATACCAATCGAGCAGCATGCCGGCGATCGCCGCCCCGATCCCCATGCCCGCCTTCTGGGCGCAGGTCGTCGCCGAGAAGACGAGGCCCGTCGAGCGAGCGTCGAATTTCCACTCGGCGAAGTCGGCCGTGTCGGCAAGGATCGTCCAGTAGAGTGTCGCATTCACTCCTGCCGCCAGCATGCCGAGCGACTGAAACAGGAACACCAGCCACGCCTGATCGGGGCGGATCAGGAAAAACGGCACCGCCGTCGCCGCGACGACGGCCAGGCTGCCGATGAACGCCCGCTTCTTCCCGAGCACGGCGACCACCCGCCGCGTGAGCATCGCCCCGACGATCATCGCCAGGCCGCCGACCAGGAAAAACAACGCGATCCGGCGGTCGTCCTCGGCCCAGCCGAGGAAGCTCTTCAGGTAGTAGATGCCGGCGGACCCACGGATGACCGCGAAGGTGATGTTCACGATTCCCACGGCGAACATCATCAGCCAGTGGGGGTTGGCCAGGAGCATCCGCACGTCCTGCCAGAGGCCGACCCGCTGGGCGGGCGGCGGATGAATCCGCTCGCGGGTGGTGAAGAAGGTGACCAAAAACAAGACCACCGCGGCCGTCGCAAACAACGCCACCGTCCGCTGGGCCCCGACGCTCGCCTCGCCGCCGCCCAACCGGGCGATCAGCCACAGGAAGCTCGTGTTGGCGATGATGCCTCCGACCTGCGCGAGCCCCATGCGATAGGCGTTGAGGCTCGTGCGCTCGAGCGGATCGTCGGTCATCACGCCGGAGAGCGCGCCGTAGGGAATGTTGATCGCCGAATAGAGCAGCATGAGCAGGTTGTAGGTGACCCAGGCGTAGGCCAGCTTGGCCGGCAGCGACCACTGCGGCGTCGTGAACGCGGCCACGAACACGGCCGCCAGGGGCAGGCATAGCCAGACGAGGTAGGGGCGAAACTTGCCCCAGCGGGTCTGCGTGCGGTCGGCGACGGCGCCCACGAAAAAGTCGAACAGGCCGTCTGTCGACCGGGCCACGAGCAGCATCGTGCCGGTGGCGGCGGCGGTGATGCCGAAGATGTCGGTGTAGAAGTACATGATGAAATTCATCATCAACGCCCAGACGAAGTTGCTGGCCGTGTCGCCGAGGCCGTAGCCAACCTTCTCCGCCAGTGAGAGCTTCATGTCGGCGCGGTCGCTCATGCTTCGTCTCCCGGCAGGAGCACGTCGAGGCGGGTGACCTCCCCCGTGCGGCTGAAGACCGCCGCCGCCGCCGCCGCCGGCAGGCGATCGCCGGCCACCGTCTCGACCTCGTTGCCGCGGTGGATGAGGAGGGCCGCCTCGGCGGCACCGACGATGTAGACCACCGGCACCTGACAGAAGGTGAAGGCCAGGCTGCGCGGCGGCAGGGGCAGCGACCGCTCCTCGCCGGAGACATCGACGTAGGCGAACCGGCCGCCGTCGTCGAGAATCTCGTCGGCCGGAAGCAACTGGGGCGAGAATCGCACTCGCCCTCCCTCGATCTCGACGCCCAGCTCGCCCAGCCGCGCCAGGATTTCCTCCTTCACCTGGCCCGTCATGCCCGGCTGCTGGGCGCCCGCGTGCCGCGGCGTGTGGGAGTAGGCGTCGCTGGGGAAGGCCCCATACTCGGCCGCCGTCTTGCGGAAGCCGAGGCCGTCGCGGATGCGGTGATAGGCCGCCGCCAGACTCGCCCGGGCCGCCCCGGCCGATTTTTTATGGCACTCCTGCGTGGCAAGGAGCAGCTTCGCCACCATGTGCCAGTAGATGCTGCCCAGGCCCTCGAAGGCGAAGAAGCTGCCGCTGCGGCCGGTGAACTGCCGGTGCCGGAAGACCTCCTCCCACATCTCCGCTGCCGCGGCTGCGTCGGGCAGCGCCGCGGCGTCGAACCGCTTCCGGAGATCCCCCGCAGTGGAGATGTCGGCGTTGAACCGCGCCGTGCCGTCGCGGTCCACCACGATCGCCGACCGGTCGCCGCCGGCGACGAGGGCCGCGAGCCGCGGGGCCCGCTCCCGCCAGTCGGCGGGCAGCCGGTTGCGGTCGAGGAACGGCGCGCATGGGCGATCGGGCTGGAGCATGTAGCTGCCTTGGTCGGGCCTCACGAGCGGACCCGTCGCCAGCACGTCGAGCAGCGTCGCCGCCTCGGCGTCGTCGAGAAGGCCGCTGGCCAGCACGGCGACCTGCCCTTCCAGCATCAGCCCCAGCGGATGGATCTGCAGAACGCCGCCTTCGAGATGGAGCACGTTGTAGCTGGCGTAGGTGCCGTCGGCGCGGCGGTTGGCGCGGATCGTGTCGTCGACGATCGCGAGGCAGCGGGTGATCAGCCCGCGGATGGTGGCGGTCGAGACAGCGGTGGCCGAGCCGTCGAGCCCGGCGTAGACCGCGGCCCGATGGGCCGCCCCCGCGCGGCCGAGCGCCTCGAACACCTCCCGCCGCCGCGCGGCGTCGCAGCCCCCGGTGGCCGGCAGCGCGGCGGCGATCTCCGCCACGAGCGTCGCCACCGGCGCAGAGAGCTGAAACGCATCGGCGGGGCTCGCGGCGAACAGCCGATCGACGAACGCGAGGTAGCTCCGCAGATGGCAGACCGTCACCACCGACAGGCCCCAGCCGGCCAGGGCGTTGTTGGCGTCGTTCCACTCCGGCCGCTGCGTATTGAGCCAGATACCGCCGCCGGGCACGAGGTTCGAGAGTTTCACGAGCGCCGGCACGAGCAGTTTTTCGGCGAGCGAAAACAGCATCGTCCGGCCGGCGGAGTCGGCGAGCAGCTTGCCATCGGAGCCGAGGTCGGCGGCCCGGTCGATCAGCCGGGCGTGCAGCGCCTCGTCGAAGCTGATGGAGTGGCGCGGGTCGCGCACGAGGTCGTCGAAGCCGGCGATTCGATACGGCACGACCGCGGATGCGTAGCGAGGCTCCGCAAGAGCCGCCGCCAGTTCGCCGGGCCAAAATCGCTCGTGGGCCTCGAGCAGCCGCAGCAGGTAGACGATCTGGTGGTCGCCCCAATACCCGATGTGGCTCCACGGATTGCCCGGTTCGGGAACCTCCCAGTCGATGCCCTCGCGGCTGACGCGATACGGGTTGTATCCGTCGGCGGTGCTGGCGTTGAGAAACACCGCGATCATGCCGGCCAGGTACCCGGGGTGGCTGTGGGCGAGCGCCTCCCAATTCTGAAACAGGTCGCGCCAGTTGCCGCTGTAGGCGAAGACGGGCCGGCCGTCGGCGTGGCGCGTGTGGATGTCGAAGCGATTCCAGGGCCGGCTGGGGTCGCCGTGCCGCCGGCTGAAGCCGAGTGGCAGATACTCGTTGACCAGCCGCGCGAGGTCGGCATCGCCCCGGGTGGCGGCCGCCACCCGGAGGTGGGCCACGTCCGGCGGGCCCAGCGCGGCGAGCCAGTCGGCATGCCGGGCAAACACCGTGCGATTGCGCAGCGCGAGGAATGTCGCCACGTCCCCGGGTGGGCAGCGGTAGCCGTGGGAAAACGTGCCGCCGCGCATGATGTTGAAGAGTGTGTTGGAGCAGTGGTGCGCCGTGGTGGCGCGGTCGGCGCTGCGCTGGAGGCCGTCCGCGGCCGCGATCCGGTGGCGGACGGCCTGCGCCTCGTCGCGCACAGCCGCGGCCACGGCGGCCTGGAACTCCTCGGGCGACTCGAGCCGGTGGCGCAGATCCACGATCGCGGCGTGGTCGAGCCCCGTGTCGACGCCGAGCATCCACTCGTGCCGCTCATCCGGCTTCAGATGGATGCGGTCGTGCACGAGGAAGGCGCCGAATTCGCCGCGGATTTCGGGGGTGGGGGCGTTCAGCCCGCCGGTGCGGAATTCATCGATGTGGCCCGCCGAAATCATTCGCTGCGGCGAGCGGTGCCCGAGCGACCAGGCGGCGGCCGCCCGCAGCGACTCGGCGGGCTCCGGGCGATCGCTGATCGCGGCATTGAGCGTGTAGATCGCGAGGCCGGCGTCGGCGAGCAGTTCGTGCCGCATGTACGCGGCCGCGAGATAGCTGTAGCGGGCATAGGTCTGCTCGGTCACGCCCGGCGGCAACACGTGGTGCCAGCCATCGAGCAGGTCGATGTCGACGGGCCTGGGGCCGAGATTTTCCAAGGAGCAGAGGCGAACCAGGCCGAACGCCTCGGTGGGCGCAAGCCGCCAGCGAATGCGCAGGCCCGCCTCGAGATCCTCTTCCTCGAAGACGACGCTCGTGCCCAGCTCGTGTTTGAGCAGCCGGCGCTGCCTGCCGGGCACCGGGTGGGGCGGTCGCCACGGCTCCCAGAGCCTGCCATCGACGCGGAGCAGGCAGGCCACGCCCGAGTCGTGAGGCTGGCGCAGCAGTTTGTCGGCGGTGCGGTAGGGGAAGACAGCCTCGTCGGGGCTGCGGCGGCCGGCCGTCATGCCGCCGTTGCTGCCGAGAAACAGCCAGGCGTCGCCGTTGCTGACGACGTTCATCAAAAACGGCGCGAGAAGGTCGACCCCGTCGATGGCGGCATGAGACGTGCCATCGAGCATTTCCCAGCCGCTCATCGGCTGGATGGTGGCCGGCGGAGTGCCGCCGCGCGGCGTCGCTGCGTCCGCGTCGTGCACGGCTGCCAAACCCGCAGCCAACCGCAACGGTTTTGTTGCGAAACCAGACCAATCCGACATACACTGCCTCGTGGCTGGCCAAAGCGCCCGAAACTGTTTCAGGATAAACGAGACTATACGAGGGAGCCGTCGGGGCCAGCAAGGGGCTTGGCTGTTTTGCATTCCTTCAGGAGGAGGATCGACATGCGTGGTGTGATGTGCGCGGTGACGATGGCGGCGTTGTGGATCGCCGGGGTCGGGCGGGCGCAAGATGAGTTTGGCGACGCTTCTTCGCAGACGTTGACGACCAAGGCCTGGGAGGCGCTCGGCAGCGGCAACTTCGACAAGGTGGCCCTGTTCACGGCCAAGTGCCAGGAGCTCTATGCCAAAGAGGCGGAAAAGCAGCAGGCAGGCCTGACCGACTTTCTCCCGTCGGACAAGGGGCACGACGCGTGGGCGCTCAACGATGTCGGAACCTGCTGCTTCATCCAGGGGCAGGCGTTCGAAAAGCAGGATCGGAAGGCCGACGCCGCCGCGGCCTACAAAAAGGCGGCCGAATCGTATGGTTTCGCCCAGTGCTGGGATCCCAAGGGCTGGTTCTGGCGGCCGGCCGAGGCGGCCGCCCAGCGGCTCAAGCAGCTCGAGTTCGATGGGGTGCTTGATGCGAAATAAGCCCCCCAGGCCAGGGGCCAGGCTGGCATACGCGGCCCTGGTGGGCGGCATCGGCGCGCTGGCCGCCTTGCCCTCGTCGATCGCGTCAGAGCCAGCCCGAGGGGCTATGCCGGTGGTGATCGAGGGCAACGCGGCCGAGGGCTTCCGCGTCGTGCGCGGCGGGAAGCCCTTCGAAATCCGGGGCGTCGGCGGCGAGGAACGGCTCGATCTCCTGGCGAAATACGGCGGCACGACCTTCCGCACGTGGGGCATCGAATCGTGCGATCGGAAGGTCGACGGCCTGCCCTTGCTCGACGCGGCCGACAAGCTCGGCCTCGCCGCGACGGTCGGCATTTGGCTCGAGCATGAGCGGCATGGCTTTGATTACGGCGATCCGGCCCAGGTGGCCCGGCAGCGAGAGAAGGTGGAGGAGGCGGTGACCCGCCATCGCGACCATCCCGCCGTGCTCTTCTGGGGGCTCGGCAACGAGATGGAAGGGCCGGTCGGCGGCGGCGCGAACGTCGTGGTCTGGAGGGAGGTGAACGAGCTGGCCCGGCTGGTGAAGCGGCTCGATCCGCGCCACCCGGTCATGACGGTGGTGGCCAACGTCAACCCCGACAAGGTTCGCGCGATCATCGAGCATGCCCCAGAGATCGACATCCTCGGCGTCAACGCCTATGGCGGCGTGGCGGCGGTGGGCCGGATTCTCCACGAAAACAAGTGGACGAAGCCCTATTGCATCACGGAGTTCGGCCTGCTGGGTCCGTGGGAGACGCCGCGCACGGCGTGGGGGGCGCCGATCGAGCCATCCAGCCGGGAGAAGGCGGGCGAGACCTACTCCGCCCAGCGGACGGTGATGGAGGATCGCAAGCAGTGCCTCGGCACCTATGCCTTTCTCTGGGGCCACAAGCAGGAGGCCACGTGGAGCTGGTTCGGCATGCTCACGCCCGCCGGCGAGAAGACGCCGCGGGTCGACGCACTCGTGCGGGCCTGGACGGGCCAGTGGCCGGCCGACCGCGCGCCCGTGCTCAAGGAGGCCGACGTGCCCCTGGCCAACACCACGCTGAAGCCGGGCCAGAAGGTCGAAGTGCAGGTGCGCTACGAGGATCCGGAGGGGCGGCCGCTGAGGCATCGCTTCGAGGTGATCGGCGAGAGCACCGATCGGCGCGAGGGGGGCGACGCGGAACGGGCCCCCGAGGCGGTGGCAGGGGCGGTCCTGCCGCTGGGTGATGACGGCGTCGCAGAGGTCGTCGCCCCATCGGTGCCCGGCGCCTACCGTTTGTTTGTGACCGTCACCGACGGCGCGGGGTCGGCTACCGTCGATAACTGGTGCTTTTTCGTGGCGCCATGAGGGCCTTGGCTCTGGAATCAGCGAGAAATTCAGTGGTTTCAGCAGACAAAGCCACTTTGGAAAAATATTGTGCGAAACAGTTGCATGGGTTATCCAGCGGTGATATAGTCCGGTTTGCCGGGAATCACTCGCTATGCGAAACAGTTTCTGGCGGGATCAAGTTAGTCGATCGGGGGTTCCTTCCAAATTATTGTCTGGGAAGAAAGGTTTTTTATGAACAGCAAATCATTGTCGGGCTTGCTCTCCGTTCTCGTGCTGGGCGCTGGTTGCCTGGTTGGCTCTGCGGAAGCCACGGACTTGTTTGACTACAACTTCGAAGCGGCCGGAGCAGGCGGGGCCACGACGATCCCGGCACCGCCGTGGCAGATGTCGTCGGAAGTCTTCAGTTCGGCCGGCGCCTATCTTGGCGGATATTACCCGGGCTTCACGTTCGGCCCGAATGCCATCGTCTCCGGAGAGAGCGGGGCTGCCCAGGGGACATATGTCGGAAAAATCTGGCCGAACTACGACTATGCCCCTGACT
>Ga0208783_10000916_pt1 | contig 17935 bp, 16 predicted proteins | sample DEB19_08_DNA_2_FD_184529 | JGI IMG/M metagenome (GOLD analysis project Ga0208783, IMG submission 184529) | Aqueous microbial communities from the Delaware River and Bay under freshwater to marine salinity gradient to study organic matter... | ecosystem: Environmental > Aquatic > Marine >...
CCCCGGGGTCGAGGTGCGGCCGCTGCGGATGACGGCCGGTCAGTCGGAGTTCAACGAGGTGTTCTTCAACGACGTCTTCGTGCCTGATGACGACGTGGTCGGCCCCATCGACGGTGGCTGGACGGTGGCCCGGGCCACGCTCGGTAACGAGAGCGTGAGCATCGGCGGCGGCGAGGGCGGGCTCACCTTCCCCGGCGACGCCATGATCCCGCTGTTCGATGCGCACCCCGACCGACTGTCCGGCGGGGCGGCGCGCATCGGCCGCTACATCGCCCAGCACCGGGCCATCGGCCTGCTCAACCTCCGCAGCGCGAGCCGGGCGGTGGCGAGCGGTGGTCCCGGTCCCGAGGGCGCGATCACCAAGCTCGTGCTCTCCGAGGTCGGCCACGAGGCGGCGGCGGTCATGACCGCGCTCAACGGACCCGACGCGATGTTCATGGACGGGGCCGGCGCGATCAGCAACGCGCTCGTGCTGTTCCACCGCGGCATGTCGATCGCGGGCGGTACGTCGGAGATCAAGCGCAACCAGATCGGCGAGCGCATCCTCGGCCTGCCCCGCGACCCGCTGATCAAGTGATCCGGGCGGCGGGTTCGCCCGTCGCCGGGCCGGACCCGCCGGATCAGGCGAGCTTGAGGAAGAGCCGTTCGACCTCGGCGACCGAGTAGCCCTCGGCGGCCGAGCGCTCGGGGTCGTCGAGGCAAGACGCGAGCCCCGACGCGAGCATGCGGAAGCCGACCTGCTCGAGCGCTTTGGTAGCGGCCGCGAGTTGGGTCACGATCTCGCGGCATTCGCGCTCGGTGTCGAGCATCTGTTGGATGCCGCGGACCTGCCCCTCGATCCGGCGCAGACGCCGGTGGAGCTCTACCCGGACCTCGTCGTCGAGCTTCACGTCAGCGATTACGCCCGAAGAGTCGGCGGGACCGGCCCGGGGGAGCGTCGGAGCTCGCTTCACGGCACCGGCATCGTTCGGCGGGGGGCACGTCGCCGAGCACTTGCTCGACATGGTCGCCGCAGCCCTCGTAGCCGGGGCGTCCGCAGGTGGGGCACGTCACTCGTCTGCACATACCCCCTAGGGTATCATTGCCGAACGCCCGGGACGACCCCGGGTGCGCCGGGACCCGCGGCGGGGACCGGAGCCGGCCCGACGGAGGAACCCGTGAGCAACCACGCGACGAGCCCAGCCAAGACCGATCCGGCCGGAACGCGGTCGGTGCCCCGGCGCGTGGTCGTGGTCGGGGGTGTTGCCGGAGGCATGTCGGCGGCGACTCGGCTCCGCCGTCTCGACGAAGAGGTCGAGATCACCGTCGTCGAGCGGTCGGGCCACGTGTCCTACGCGAACTGCGGCCTGCCCTACTACGTCGGTGGCGTGATCGAGGAGGAGGACGACCTCCTCCTCCAGACCCCGGAGCGCCTGTTCGACCGCTTCCGCCTCGGAGTGGAGGTCGACAGCGAGGTGGTCGGCATCGATCCGGTGGCACACACGGTCACCGTGCGATCGACCCTCGACGGCCGCGAGCGAGTGCGCACGTACGACCGCTTGATCCTCAGCCCCGGCGCGCTTCCCGTGCGCCCGCCCATTCCGGGATTCGACCGGGTGCGCTCACTGCGCACGGTCGAGGACGCGGCCCGGCTCGCGGCCGATGTGGCGGCCCGGCCCCGCTCCGCGGTCGTCATCGGAGGGGGTTTCATCGGGCTCGAGACCGCCGAGAACCTCGCCCACGCCGGGGTGGCGGTCACCGTGGTCGAGGCGGCCGACCAGATCCTCACCCCGCTCGACCCCGAACTCGCCGTCCTCGTCGCCGCCGAACTCATCGCCAACGGAGTGGCGGTCGAGACCGGGGTGGCGGTCACCGAGGTCACGGGGGATTCCGTGCGGCTCGCCGACGGGCGCGAGATCGCCGCCGACCTCGTCGTGGGCGCCATCGGGGTCCGACCCGACACGCGGCTGGCCGAGATGGCGGGACTGGCGATCGGTCCGCGCGGCGGTATCGCGGTCGATTCCGTGGGTCGCACGAGCGACCCGCACATCTACGCCGTCGGTGACGCGGTCGAGAAGGCAGATGCGGTCGAGGGGGGCACCTCGCTCGTGGCTCTCGCCAACATCGCCAACCGTCAGGGCCGCCGGGCGGCCGACCACATCGCGGGCCTCGAGGTGCGGGCCACGGCCTCGCTCGGAACGGCGATCGTCAAGGTGTTTTCGCGCGTCGTCGCGATGACCGGGGCCAACGAGAAGCGGCTGCGGGCCGCGGGTCGCGACTACCGCTGCGTGCGCTCCCACCCGATGAACCACGCGGGCTACTACCCGGGCGCCGAGCAGATGGCGATCAAACTCTGCTTCGCGGCGGCCGACGGCACGATCCTGGGTGCCCAAGCCGTCGGTGGATCGGGGGTCGACAAGCGGATCGACGTGCTCGCGACGGCGATGGCGGCCGGGATCCCGGCCGCGCGCCTCGCCGACCTCGAACTCGCGTACGCGCCGCCGTTCTCCTCGGCCAAGGACCCGGTCAACATGCTCGGGTACATGGCCGAGAACGTGCTCGCGGGCGAGTGCGATGTCGTCGAGCCACCCGAGGTCGAGGTTCTGGTTGCCGAGGGCTGGACCCTCCTCGACGTCCGCACGCCGTCGGAGCACAACGCCGGGGCGATCGCGGGGAGTATCAACGCCCCGCTCGACACCCTGCGGGACGACCTCGCGGCCCTCGGGGCCGGGCCGTTTCTCGTCTTCTGCGAGGTCGGCCAGCGGGGGCACACGGCAACCTCGCTCCTCCACGAACTCGGCATCCCGGCCCGGAACCTCGACGGGGGCTGGCGCACGTGGGTCGCTTACGAAGCGGCCCGACGTCACGATCCGGCCCGGCTCGTTGCGGGCGCGGCGGCAGCCCCGGGCGCGAAGATCGGGTGATGCCCGTCCCGACCGATCTCGACCGATTGCTCGCCGAGATCGCCGCGTCGACTTCGCCCGGGGGAACGCATCTCGCCCTCCCGCCCCGGGCCTACACCGACGGGTCGCTCTTCGCGCTCGAGCGCGAGCGGGTGATCGCGCCGGGGTGGTGGTGCGTGGGCCGCTCGTCGTCATGGGCCGCGCCCGGCGACTACCGGGCCCTGGAGATCGCAGGTGATCCCGTCGTGGTGACTCGTGATCGCGACGGGCGCCTCCACGCGTTCGCCAACGTGTGCAGTCACCGGCTCTTTCCCGTGGTGGAGGACGAGGCCGGCTCCGCTCAATGGCTCACCTGCCGGTACCACCTCTGGAAGTACGGGCTCGACGGTCACCTGGCGGGTGCGCCGCACATGCAGGACGTTCCCGGGTTCGATCCCGGAGCGTGCGGGCTGGCCGCGTACGCGGTGGAGGAGTGGCTCGGGTTCGTCTTCGTGAGCCTCGCGGCGGAACCGGCACCGCTGACGCCTCGCCTCACTCGGCTCGCCGAACACTACGAGCGCTACGACCTCGCGAAGTCGATCACGGTCGCTCGCTACCGCAAGGTATGGATCGGGAACTGGAAGCTCGGGGTGGAGAACGGGTCGGAGAGCTACCACCACACGGGTATTCACCCGGCGACGGTCGAGCCCTACCTCCCGTCGCGGGGCACCTACCTCGAGGACTCGACCGACGATTGGGCGCTGCATCGCACTCCGCTCCTGCCCGACGTAGCCAACGACTACGGATTCAACCTCGACCGGCCCTCGGCCCTCGACGCCGATGACCGGGCTGCGATGAAGATCGCCACCGTCTACCCGGGCTTCCTCGTGCTCGCGATCGGCGACTTCGTGCAATGGGTGAGTTGGATCCCGCAGTCGGTCGATCGCACGCTCGTGACCTCCGAAGCGATGTTCCCGCAGGAGGTCATCGAGGCCGAACCCGACGAAGCGGGTCTGCGGGCGATGACCGAGGCGGGCATCCACGAGGTGAACAGCGAGGACGAGGCGGCCACCGTGCTACTCCAGAAAGCGGCATATTCCTCGGCCGCGCGGCGCGGCCCGCTCAGTACCAAGGAGCCGGTGCTTCCGCTCTTCCACCGGTATCTCACCCGGCGTCTCGGCTCCGGGTCGGTCTGACGGCGGTCAGGTGTCGTCGGCGAGGCGATCGAGCACGCCGAGCACGCGGGAGCGAGCGGTCGCGGAGGATGCTTCCCAGCGGACGGCCGCGACGACAACGGGCTCGGGGAGTCCCTTCAGCTCGGTGGCGCCGAGGTGGTCGATCGTGAATCGACCACGGGGCACGAGGTGCCGCAGGTGGTCGGGCACGAGAATGCCGCCGGGTTCGGCGCGAGCGCAGAGCCGCGCGGCGACGATCACGGGCTCACCGAAGTAGTCGCCGCTGTCGGGTGTGCAGTCGCCGGCGGCAACGCCGATCCGCACGGTGGGACCTTCCGGCTCGAGGCCGTCGGAACGGACGATCGCCTGCTGGATCGCGATCGCCGTGTCGAGGGCATCGGCGCTGCTGGGGAACACGGCCATGATTCCGTCACCCAGGTTCTTCACCTCGGTGCCACCGTGGGCGGCGATCCGGCCCCGTACCAGGGCGAAGTGGGACCGGCGGCTCCGCTCCGCAGCCTCGGCCCCGAGGCGCGCGGCGAGGTCGGTCGAGCCCACGATGTCGGTGAACAGCACGGTCACCCCGACGGTGTTCGTCATGCTGGCTCCTCGGACCCGGAACCGAGATCGCCGCGACTCGGCCGAGCGCCTCCCGGTCCTCCGGCGGGCCGGGCTACTTGACGTTCTTGATGCGCCAGGAATAGGGCCGGTCGGCGAGGGCATTGGCCCCCCGGGCGATGACCCACGATCCGCCGATCTTGCGGAACGGCACGAAGGCCTGCACGGTTGTCGTACCCGAGGTGGCCTCGATTACCGCAGTCGGTTCGCCGGGGGAGCCACCCGACACGGTCACCGGGGGACTGTTGTCGTCGGCGTAGGTGAACTCGAGCGAGTTGGCCCACACCGCGCCGAGTACGACCGAGGTGTCGTTGGTGAACTCGGTGACGTTGTGGTTGGGCACGTACATGCGACCGTGCAACTTCACCCGCGGGTTGTGGTTGTTGGCGTCGGCCTGGAAGATCTGGTTGGGCTTGCCGATGACGCTGGCGGCCCAACCCTTCCCGGCCGGGCAGGTCGGTCCGCTCAGGCTCCCGCTCGGCGGCGACTTCGGAGTGCGGGTGGTGCAGGTCTCGCGAACGGAGATGCCCTGCGCGCCCTCGGAGGCGGGACCGCCGGTGCGGGTGAAGATCTCGAGGTTGACGGTGTGGATGTCCCACCAGGTATCGGCCCCGAGAATGAACGTCACCCCGGTTCCGACCGCGGTCGACCACGAGTTGCCCGGGTCGCCGGTACCCGCCTGGATCTCGTCCCAGCAGGGCGACTCGTCGGCGAACTCGGGGATATCGCCGTCGGCGGGTTTGCCGCCGATGAGGAAGAGGTCGTTGGGCGGCGTCTTTCCGTTGTCGAACATCATCTTGCCGACGTCGAGGTAGTAGACGCCCGGCTTGAAGAAGTGCGTCTTGTGGTCGACGAAACTCATGCTCGTGTACTTGCCGGGAACGAAGAGCTGGTAGCTCGGACAACTGGCCGTGCCCGGGGAGATGGTCTTGCCGTCACCCTGGTACTCGGCCGGCGCGGCGGCGGGCACCGCGTCGGGAAGTGGTTCGGTCCAGTTGTGGAGATCCTCGGGGATCTCGGTGACGCAGGTGAAGTTCGTCTTCAGGATCACCGGAGGTGTCGGGCAGGATCCGGAGCCGACGTACTGCTCGAAGCCGCCGGAGGCGTCGAGTCCGGAGGCGATGTTGTAGCCGTTGGCGTTGAAGATCGGACCGCCCAGGATCTGCGCGAGGCAGGGTGAGCAGTCGCCGGGTACGAGGGGTGCGTAGGTCAGGACCCAGGAGTCGAGGCCGCCCACGTTGACCGCGTACTCGGCCTGGAACCGGATGCCGGAGATGGCCCGGAGCGCGGGAGCGCCGGCCGGGAGCTTCTGGCCGGTGGTCGTCCAGTCGGCGGCGTTAGTGCACGCACCGTCGGAGCAGAAACGGACCGTTCCGCTGCCGGCCCCGTTGTTGTCGTCGGAGCCGACGAGCCAGACCGCGTTCGCGTTCACGGCGAGAAGGGCGTTCACCGTCTCGCCGTTGTTGGTGGGGTCGGTGAGCGTCGCCGGCGCGCGCCAGAGAGACGTGGTCGGATCCCAGGATGTCGTGATCGCGGCGTTGCCGTTGGCGCCCGCCGCCCAGATCCGGGTGGAGTCGACGGCATCGACGGTGACCAACTTGGTTGCTCCGGCGATCGTCTTCGCGTTCGTCCACGTCAGGCCGCCGTCACTCGACCGCCACGCAGCGGCTGCGGTGCCGAGCGAGCCGACGACGTGGATCACGTTGCCGGTGAGCGCGATTCCGGCCCGGGCCGAACCCTTGGTGGTCGCGGCGCCGGCGGTGTCCTTCAGGACGACGCCGCTGCCGCACGTCGACGGCGTACACCGCCACACGGTGGGCAAGTCGCCCGAGTTGGTGCCGACGACCCAGACGCCCGTCGTGTCGCCGTCGACCCCGAAGAGGTCCTCGACCGTCTTGGCTCCGGGCACCGCGATCTTGGTCCAGGCTTCGTCGGTGCGGGGTTGGTCGGTCGTATCGGCGGAGAACCAGACGGCCGGAGCCATCTTCGTGACGTCGGTGAGGTTCTTCGTCGTGACGACCCACACGTGATCGGGGCCTCCGGCCCAGACGTCGGTGACGTACTTGTAGGTCGCATCGGTCGTCGGCAGGGTGCCCGTGGCCCGCTGGAAGTCGTACGTCTCGCTCCCCCAGTAGATGCGGGGCTGCCCGGTGCCTCCGTAACCGACCGTCCACCAATTGAACGCGTCGGAGGCGTACATGTCGAGGACGTTGATGTCGTAGCCGCCCACGGCGTCGCCCGCCTGCAGGAAGGTCGTGTCGCCCTGACGCACCCAGTCCGGTGACCCCGGTCCGGGCGGATAGGCGGCGCAGAGGCTCTCGGCGTCGAGGAAGTCGGCGAAGGTGGCGACTCCGCTTCCGCTCGGGTTGATACTGAGCGACTGACACTGCGACGAGGCGGCACCGGTCTGGAGTTGGTGGGTGCCGGTCACGACCGAGTATCCGGCGAAGTTGTTGCTCCCGGGTCCGCGCAGCTGGGTGCACTTCACCGTGACCTGCGACACGTCGTCGGGCAGCGACATTTCGGCGGCGGTCAGGCTCCGGCCGGCCCCCTGGAGTGCACGGGGGCACGTGGCGGCATTGGTGAGGGTCGCGTTGGTCGCCCACTCGATCGCGCCGTCGGCTGCGTAGAGGTTGTTGGCGTTGGTCTCCTGCACGTCGTTGAGGTTGAGGTTGACGTCACCGAAGGCGAGGAGGGCCGAGACGAGGACGCCGAACAGGGCCATGAAAACGAGCGTGAGCAGCAGAGTGCTGCCCTTCTCGTCGGCCCGCTTGCGCAGCAGCTTGGTCATGACGAGCGCTCCTTGGCGCGGGCGACGTACTTGTTGCCCGACGAGTCGGTGACGGTGAGGGTCACGGTTTGGGCCGCCGCGTCGATGCTCACTGCCGGGGTCACCGTTGCACTGACCGACGACGCCAGCGGTCGGGTCGAGAGGAGGGTGCACTGGGTGCCGGCCGTCCGGTAGAGGCGGCGGACGAGCTGTCCCGTGGCCGGATCGGGCGGATCGGCAGGGAGTTGGGCGTAGATGTAGTCGACCTCGTAGGAGGTGAGGGTGGTCACCGGCGGGCCGGGCCGCGTCTGGGGCACCAGGGTGGGGGTCGACCAGTTCAGGACGAGTAGGGCGGTCGAACCGGTGCAGTTCGCCGCACCGGCGACGTCGGTGCGGACCTGGTCGGCGCCCATGACGTCCTGGGGGAAGATGCCCTGGACGAGTTGGATGTCGCGGTTCTGGGAGAGGCGCTCGTCGGAGGTGGCCGTGGTCCGGAACCCGATGATGATCGCCCCCGTCATGGCGAGGACGATCGCGCTGGTGACCACCAGCGCAACGAGCAACTCGATCAGGGTCACGCCCGCCTCGTCGTGCCGGGTCACGTCTTGGCCTTCGTGACGAAGAGGCGCGAGGTGATGTCGCCGTCGGCCGACTGGGTGACGATCTCGACCATCTGGGTCGCCGCGCCGTTACCGGTGCACCCGGCCTGCTTGCCGCCGGCGGCGGTCCACAGCACCGTCTTGCCGTCGAAGGTCGTGATTCGGCTGAGGACCGGACGGTCGACGACCGCGGCCTCCTTGTTCTCGGAGGCCTGGTTCTCGGGGATCGCCGAGGCGGCAGGAACGCTGGCGAAGGCGTAGGGGACGGCGGCCGTGAACGCTCCGCACGAGACGTAGCCCGCGCCCCGGACGTCTTCGGCGGCGCGCTTGATGACCGAGTTGACGTTGCCCTGGTTGCGGCTGAGGACCGAGGTGACGACGAGGGTCGACATCCCGCCCACGACCAGGATGACGAGGGTTGCGAGGATCGTGAGGGAGATCAGGGTCTCGACCAGGGTGAAGCCCTCATCGGTGCGGGCCTGTTTGCCCTCGGTCCCGCGCCGGAGGGGCGCAGGCGTGCGTCCGATTTGCACCATCGCCTCCGTCCGGTGGGTCTCGGCGGAAACGGGATCCTACCCCTCTGCCCCAGGAATACCCGACGCGGGGCGGTTCGGGCCGGGGGTGGGACCGGAACGGTGGATCGGTGTGATCGGTGGCTCGGTCGGGGTGGGGCGGGGGCGCAGGACCAGGGCCAGGATCTCGGTGACGGCGAGGATGAGGGCGACGATTGCGATCGAGACCAGGAGAGCCGGGACGCCGGCGTGGGTCCCGCCGAGACCAGCGGCCCGGGCGCCCTCGCGACCCGCCCCGACCGCGCCGGCGACGAGGGCCCACGTGCCCCAGGTGGCCGCAGCGATGGCCACGGCCAGGACGACGAGTGCCCGCCGCCGGGTGGGCCGGACTTCGCCCGGACGGCGGCGCAGTAATGGCATCACGAGGACCGAGGCCACGAGGAAGAGCCCGCTCAGGCCGAGGCCGGGTACGCCGGCGGTCACCTCAGTGCCCCTTCTCGTAGGTCGTGAGACGGCGCCGGAACACGAGCTCGGATGTGACTGCGCCGAGCATGAACCAGCAGTTCACGAGGCGGAGCACGAAGTAGGCGGGTAGCCCGACGAGGGCCCGACCGAACTCGCCGCGCCGCCGCGCCCCCACGAGAACCGGCAGGGCGACCATCGGCAGGTCTATGACGAAGGCCAGCCAGAACCACGAGCTCACGAAGAGGGCGAGCAGCGGGAGGACGAGCAGGGTGAGCGCCGGCGACACCAGGGCGTCGAAGAACCCGATCGCGACAACCGAGCGCAGGTAGGGGACGCCGAGCAGCCCGCGCCAGTGGAGCATCACGTTCTGGACGAACCCGTGCGACCAGCGCCGCAGTTGCTTGGCGAGGAACCCGAACGTTGCCGGCTCGATCGGGTAGGAGGATGCTTCCGGTACGAAGCGCACCCGATGACCTCGTTCGGAGAACGTCCACGTGAGGTCCATGTCCTCGGCCATGGTCCGATCCGACCAGCCCCCGACGGCGCAGAGTTCGTCGGTGCGGTACATCGAGAAGCAGCCCGACGAGATCAGCGGCCGACCGAAGACGTCCTGCACCGGCTTGTGAAACGTGAAGGAGTAGAGGTACTCGACGTAGCGACCGCGCTCCCAGACGGTCGAGACGTGACGGGGCAGGACGTGCCCGCTGGCGGCGACCACCTCGGGGTCGGCGAACACCTCGCCGAGGGTCTCGATCGCATCGGAGTCGAGCACCGTGTCGGCGTCGATCGCCATGACGAAGTCGGTGCGCACGTGGCGGAGCGCGTACGTCTGGGCGCCCGCCTTCGATCCGGTGTTGGTCTCCGGGCGCAGCACGGTGACGCCGAGTGCGGCCGCGACCTCGCCGGTGCCGTCGGTGGAGCAGTCGTCGACCACGAGGATCTCGCGGGGCGGTGTGGTCTGGTCGAGGAGGGACCGGATGGTGTCGCCGACGGAGGCCGCCTCGTTGTAGGCGGGGATGATCACGGTCAGTTCGTCGGCCCGTACGACGGAACGCTCGACGGCGGATCGTGGACGCAGCGATGTCTCGGGCACCCGAGCGAACCTACGGACCGCCGTGATCCGGTCACCAGGGACCTCCGGCCCGTCGCTTCGGGCCGGGGTTCAGGAGTCCGACATCGGCCGGACCCGACCCTCCTTGTAGATCCGCACGGTGCTGGTCGCCGGCAGTTCGGCGGCGGCGACGGTGAGCGGGTCGCGGTCGAGGACCACGAGGTCGGCGGCCAGGCCGGGGGCGATCCGCCCGATCCGGTCCTCGGCGCCGACCTGCCAGGCCGCGTCGGCCGTGAGCGCCCGCACTGCGGTGACGCGGTCCACCCGTTCGTCGGGTCCGAGGATCCGTCCGGTCGTCGTCTGCCGGGTCGTCGCCGACCAGATCATCCGCATCGGGTCCACTGGGGTGATCGGGAAGTCGTTGTGGTTCGTCATCCGCAGGCCGGCGGCCCGGGCCGAGGCCATGGGGCTGATGAACGACGCCCGTTCCGGCCCGAGGTTGGTGAGGTGCTCCTCGCCCCAGAAGTAGGTGTGCACCACGAAGAAGCTGGGAGTGATGCCCAGCCGGGCGAAGGCATCGATCTGGTCGGGGCGCATGCACTGCGAGTGCACGGCCACGGTGCGGTGGTCGTGGGCCGCAGTGAGTCCGGCGGCGGCGACCGCCTCGATGAGTTGGTCGATGGCGCCGTCGCCGTTGACGTGAGCGAAGACCGGTACCCGATGCGCGGCGGCCGCCCGGACGGCTGCGGAGACCGCGGCCGCCGTCATCGTCGGGACCCCCCGCCACTCGGTCTCGCCTCCGGGCCCCGGCGTGAGCAGGGGATGGGTCCAGCACGCGGTCTTGCCCTGGGGCGAGCCGTCGAGGAGGAGCTTCAGGCCCCGCACGGTGAGGCGGCCCCGCCTCTCGCCGAGGGCCCGCGGGCCGTCGCTGCGACCCCCCGGGGCGGTGACCGGACGGGCGAGGGCGGCGAGGAGGCGCTCGGGATCCTCGGCGAGCGGAACCGCGACCACGTCGAGGGCGAGATCCCCGGTTGCGGCGGCGCCCCGCAGCAGTCGGAGCTCCTCGCCGGTCGTGGCCCCGTCGTGCGCAGTGGTCACTCCGGCGCGCGTGTACATCGCCTCGAGGGCCGGAATGCGGGCGAGTAGCTCCGAGGGTTCGGTGCGGGGCAGGGCGCCGAGCACGGCGAAGAACGCCGTCTCCATGAGAAATCCGGCGGGGTGACCATCGGGCTCGCGCACGATCATCCCGCCCGGCGGTGTCGGGGTGGCGGCGGCGTAGCCGGTGGCGGCGAGGGCGGCCGAGTTGAGGACCGCCCCGTGGTTGGACACGTGGACGAGCACGACCGGTCGGTCGGCGAAACACGCGTCGAGGTCGTGGCGGGTGGCCTCGCGTCCGTCGGCATAGGCAGTGCGGTCGTAGCCGTAACCGATCACCCAGTCGCCGGGGCCGAGGCCGCGACGGTCGGCGTGTTCGCGCAGCCGGGGCGCGAGGTCGGCGATCGTTCGGACGCCCCCGAGCGGCGGACCGGAGACGTCGACCCAGGTCGCCAGGCGCAGTCCGATCGAGAAGTGGCCGTGGGCGTCGATGAAGCCGGGAAGCAGGGTCGCCCCGTCGAGGTCGAGGCGCTCGGTCTCGGGTCCGCAGACGGCCTCGACCGTTTCCCGGCTCCCGACCGCGGTGATGGTGTCGCCGGTGACCGCGACGGCGTCGGCCGTCGGGCGGGCGTCGTCGAGGGTGTGGATCGGACCGCCGGTCACGACGAGATCGGCGGGTAAGGCGGCCGGCGCGGCAGGCACGATTCCGAGCGTACGGCGACGCGGACCCGGGTAGCGTCGGCGCCCGTGGCCCCGCCCGCCGACGCCTCGGACGATCCGCTCCTCGCCCGGCTGCGCGAGCACGTCGGGCGGCCGGTCGGCCGCTCGGGGGTATCGATCGCGCCCGACCCGGTCAACCAGCCGATGATTCGGCACTGGGCCGCGGCCTTCGAGGACGCCAATCCCGTCTACGTCGACCCCGAGGCTGCCGCCGCGAGTCGGTTCGGGGAGATCGTCGCCCCGCCCCTCATGCTCCAGACGTGGTCCATGGCGACACCGGTGATCACCGGAATTGCCGAGCGGGGCGGCTCGCCGGTCGAGTCGGGCGGCGCGGCTGTGCTCGATCTCCTCGACGCCGAGGGCTACGCGGCGACGCTCGCGTCGAACTCCGAGTTCGAGATCGACCGCTACCTCCGACTCGGTGAGGTGCTGCGCTCGGAGACGCTCCTCGAGTCGGTGTCGGAGCGCAAGCAGACCCGCATCGGACCCGGCTACTTCGTCACCTGGGCGACGACCTACACGACCGACACGGGTGAGGTCGTCGGTCGTCAGACCTTCCGCATCCTGAAGTTCCGCCCGGAGCTGCCGGGATGAACGCGCGGATGACCCCGGCGGTGTCGCCCGACACCGAGTTCTTCTGGAACGGCGTGCGCGAGCACCGGTTGCTCGTGCAGCAGTGCGACGACTGCGGGGTCCGGCGCCACCCACCGCGCCCGATGTGTCCGCAGTGCCGCTCGCTCGCGTGGACGGCGGTCGAGATCCCGCCGCACGGAACCGTGTACAGCTTCGTGATGCCCAAGCACCCGCCGCTCGGGTTTGGTGACGATCACATCGTCGCCCTCGTCGAGCTCGAGGGGGGCCTGCGCTTGGTGGCCGACCTCACCGGCATCGCGCCCGAGTCGGTGACGATCGGCATGCCGGTCGAGGTCACGTTCGTGCACTACGACGACGACGTCGTCCTGCCCGGTTTCCGACCGGCGGGGGCGCCGTGAGCGCGCTGCCGCCGACTCGGACCCTCGCCGACGTCACCGTGGGCGAGGAGCTGCCCCCGCTCGTGCTGCCGATGACCGCGACCCGCGTGGTCGCGGGCGCGATCGCCACCCGGGACTTCATGCCGGTGCACCACGACCGCGACTACGCGAACTCCCAGGGCGCGCCCGAGATCTTCATGAACATCCTCTCCGACACGGCTTACTGCAGTCGGTTCCTCACCGACTGGGCCGGGCCCGAGGCGATGGTGCGGCGGGTCGCGATCCGCCTCGGCGTGCCCGCGTTCGCGAACTCGACGCTCACCTACACCGGCTCGGTGACCGACACGCGGGTCGAGGACGGCCGCGGTCTCGTCGAGGTCACGTTCCGAGCCGCCAATGACCTCGGCGACCACGTCACCGGCACCGCGGTGGTCGACCTTCCCCTCGGCGACGGTGCGGCGTGAGTGGGTCGCTCTCGGGCCGGGCCGCGATCGCGGGCATCGGACAGACCGAGTTCTCGAAGGCGTCGGGCCGCACCGAACTGCAGCTCGCGTGCGAGGCCGTGCGCGCGGCGCTGGCCGACGCCGGGCTCGAGCCGTCGGCGGTGGACGGCCTCGTCACCTTCACGATGGATGCCAACGACGAGTTCGAGGTCGGGCGCAACCTCGGCATCGACCGGGTGACGATGTTCAGCCGCGTTCCCTACGGCGGGGGAGCCGCCGCGGGCACGGTGCTCCAGGCCGCGATGGCGGTCGCCACCGGCGTGTGCGAGGTCGTGGTCGTGTACCGCGCCTTCAACGAGCGGTCGGGGATGCGCTTCGGCGGAGCCACGGTGGGCATGACCGCGATGCCGCTCTGGCTCTCGTGGTACGCGCCGTACGGGCTCATGACCCCGGCCGCGTGGGTGGCGCTCCAGGCCCGGCGCTACATGCACGAGTACGGGGTCACCAACGAGGACTTCGGTCGCATCGCGGTGGTGGACCGCGCCCACGCGGCGACCAACCCCGACGCCTGGTTCTTCGAGCGCCCGATCACCCTCGAGGAACACCAGGCGTCGCGGTGGATCGTCGAACCGGTACTCCGGCTCCTCGACTGCTGCCAGGAGAGCGACGGTGGGGTCGCACTCGTGATCACCGCGACCGAGCGGGCCCGCGACCTGCGCCACCCACCCGCCGTGATCCGGGCCGCGGCCCAGGGCGCCGCCTTCGACGCCGAGATGATGACGGCGTACTACCGCGACGACCTCGCCGGTCTGCCCGACATGGGCGTGGTCGCGGGTGAGCTGTGGCGGCAGTCGGGGCTCGGGCCCGCCGACATCGACACGGCGTTTCTCTACGACCACTTCACGCCGTTCGTGCTCATGCAGCTCGAGGAGCTCGGCTTCTGCGCCCGGGGCGAGGCCAAGGACTTCGCCACGATCGAGCGGCTCTCGCTCGGCGGCGACCTGCCGATCAACACGAGCGGCGGCTTGCTCGGTGAGGCCTACATCCACGGCATGAACGGCATCACCGAGTGCGTGCGCCAGATCCGGGGCACCTCGGTGAACCAGGTGCCCGGGGTCGAGCACGTGCTCGCGACCGCGGGCACCGGGGTGCCGACGAGCGGTCTCATCCTCGGCCGGGTCTGAACCCGCTCCCGATCAGTCGTCGGCGAGGCGAGCGCTCACCGCAGCGGCCTCGACGTCGAGGCGGCGGAGCAGACCGGGGAGGATCCGCCGCTCGGCGGCCGAACCCACGAGCGGAACCCGCACCCGCAGGCGACCGGTGATGCGGCGGACCGCACCGGTGCCCTCGGCCGTGATCGCCACGCGGGCGTCACCGTTGAGGCGGTCGGGATCGGCTTCGGCCGCGAAGGTCAGCGTGCCTGCCAGCGTCTCCGGGTCGAGGCGCATCTCTTGGATCCAGGTGAGCGGGCGATCCCCCAGCAGTCGGCGGGCGATCGGGTCGAGGTCGCCCGTCCACGCGTAGCGCAGGCGGAGGCCGTGCTCGTCGGCGGCGAGGACCTCTGGCCGGCCGAGGTCGGGGAGGTCGAGTGCGGTGTGGAACGCGGGATCGCGGAGCACGGCGGCGACGACGATCGGCGCGGCCGCGAAGCGGTGCTCGGCCCGGAAGTCCACGGGCCGAGTCTGCCCGGATCAGGCGGCGTGGACGCGTGACCCGCCGACCCGGGTCTCGGCGACCCCCGCCGGTGGACTGCGGCGGGGCCCCGCCCGACCGGCGGTTCCGGGCGGGTGCGGGTAGCGTCCGCTCCCGTCGGGAGGTCCCGGCGGGGGAGGCAATGAGATGCGCGGAAAGTCTGGTCGGTCGCGACGAATCGCTACCGCCGCTGCCCTGGTGGTCGCGGCGGGGTTGCTCGGAGGCTGTGCGGCCGCGAGCGATCGCACGGTCATCCGCGGCGCCGACGACGTGCAGGTGCTGAGCCCGGCCGAGGTCAAGGCCATGCGGGCCGACGCCTCGGCCGGTGCCGATGCCGGCGCGGCGGGCCCGGGTGAGACCATCCCCCAGAACGCCGACGACCGCCCGGTCGAGCAACGCCTGTTCGAGGCCTTCGGCAAGTTCCGGCGCTGCGTCGAGGACGCCGGCGAGACGATCCGCGGCGACCTCCTCGATCGGAGCAACCCGGCCTTCCAGGACCCCGACTACGTGAAGCTCCTGGGCAAGTGCGCGGCCCGCACCAAGATCCTCGACATCCTGAAGGAACTCCAGAGCGTACGGAGCAGCCTGACTCCGGAACAGGTGAAGGAGCGCAACGAGAGTTTCAAGAAGCTCCAGCCCTGCCTCGAGAAGCGGGGCTGGACCGTGACCACTCGCACGAGCGAGATCGGTCTCATCGAACCCGTGAAGTTCTTCGGGCCCAACGGGTCGATCGACGAGCGGGACGTCAACCAGTGCGCCGCCGAGTCGGGCTTCGACGGCAGCGACTGGTCGAAGTAACGAACGCCGAGCAAGGGACGAATCGGAACCCATGAGCACCAAGCGCAAGATCATCGCGGCCGTCGTGGCCGTTGCCGTGGTCGGCGGGATCGTGGCCGTGGTCGCCACCCGTGGCGGCGACAGCGGGGCGAAGGAGACGGTCATCGTCCCCCGGCCCGTCGAGCGCCGGACCCTCGACGACATCCTCACCGTGAGCGGGGTGCTCGAGCGCGAGGAGATCCGCAAGATCAACTCGCCGGTCGACGGCCGGGTGAGCGACGTGTTCGTCGACGACGGCGAGGAGGTCGTGGAGGGCGCGTCGATCTTCTCCCTCGACGGCCGGGCCGCGGTCGCGGTTCCCGGCGAGTTCTCGTTCTACCGACCCCTCGACGTCGGGTCGGTCGGGCCCGACGTCCTCCAGTTGGAGCGGATTCTCCGGGGCAGCGGCTTCTCCCCCGGCCCGGTCGACAGCCTCTTCACCGAGGAGACCCGTTCGGCCCTCGGTGCCTGGCAGGTCACCCACGACTACCCGGGAGCCAACCCCGAGGGCGACGAGAGCATCACGGTGTCGCTCCAACCCAACGGATCGGGCTACGAGATCGGAGCCCAGAACTCCATCGGCTTCACGGTCGGCCCGACCGTTCCCGCGTCGGCCCGCTCGGGCGGTGCCGACGCGACCCTCGCCGCCGCGGTGCGGCCGATGGCGACCCCGACGCCGGAGAAGCCCGAGATCAATATCGAGTCGATCACGCCGAGCAAGGTGAAGGAGGGGCAGAGCGTCACCATCACCTTCTCGTCGACCCCGGCTCCGGCCTCGAACCTCACCGTCGACCTCAACACGACCGGCGACGCGGGCGCCGGCGACAACTCCGACAACGGCGACTACAAGACGATCGACGCGAACTTCGTGTTCCCGAAGGGCGCGACGAGCCACGTGATCACCACGAAGGTCTTCGTCGACGATGTGCTCGAGAGCGACGAGGACATCACGGTGTCGCTCACCGATCAGTTCTCCAACGACACGACCTACTTCGTCGGTCCGCGCAACTCGGTGACGGCAACGATCATGGCCGACAACGTGGGCGTGAAGCCCACGCTCACGATCCGCTCGGCGACCGATGTGGTGAGCGAGAACGGCAACGCGACCTTCGTGATCGAGTCGAACTACGAGCTCGGCGACAACCTCGACATCGGGCTCGCGACGAGCGGATCGGCCACGCCCGACGTCGACTACCAGGAGATCGACGACGAGGTCACCCTCACCGCCGGCAACAAGACGGTCAACGTCAACCTGGCTCCTCGCCAGGACCAGAAGGTCGAGCCCGACGAGACGGTGTCACTCCGGATCGTCCCGCGGGCGGCGTACCGGGTCGGTTCGCCGTCGTCCTCGACGGTCCGTATCGAGTCGGGCAACGTGCCCGAGCTCACCCTGCAGGGCGGCGGATTCGTGGGCGAGGGTGGTGCCGTGGCGTTCACGATCGTGGCCGACTCGCCGGTCACGAAGGACACCTCGATCAACTACCAGCTGGGCGGCAACGCGAACCCCGGCCAGGACTACGAGGTTCTCTCGGGCACTGCGATCATGCCCGCGGGCGCGGCGAGCGTGTCGGTGCTGATCAAGACGATCGCCGACGATGTGATCTTCCTCCCGAGCGACATGATCGTCGCCGATTGGCCGGCGCGCATCGGGACGGTCGAGGTCGACGTGGGTGAGTTCGTGCTGCAGGGCGGCGTGGTGCTCACGCTCACCGAGCCCCGCTTCACCGTGAAGCTCAAGGTGAGTGCGAGCGACCGGGCCGAGCTGAAGATCGGTCAGGAGACCATCGTCGACCTCGAGTCGAGCGGTCAGGAATCGGTGCCGGGAATCATCACGCAGCTCGACGACACGGTCACCGTCGCCGACGACAAGTCGCAGACCTACGAGGGCGTGGTCGAGGTCAAGGAGGAGCCCAAGGGCGTCGACGGCGCATCGGTCTCGATCGACGTGACCCTCGCCCGCAAGGAAAACGTGGTCGCGGTGCCGGTCGCGGCGGTACTCGAGCGGGGTGGTAAGCGCGAGGTGCGGGTCATCGACGATTCGGGCCGGATCACGCGCCGCGAGGTGACGGTCGGCCTGATCGACGACGACTACGTCGAGATCACCGAGGGTCTGAAGCCGGGCGAGCTCGTCATCGTCTCGGTCGAGA
>Ga0208783_10000917_pt1 | contig 17919 bp, 16 predicted proteins | sample DEB19_08_DNA_2_FD_184529 | JGI IMG/M metagenome (GOLD analysis project Ga0208783, IMG submission 184529) | Aqueous microbial communities from the Delaware River and Bay under freshwater to marine salinity gradient to study organic matter... | ecosystem: Environmental > Aquatic > Marine >...
GAGGGGCATGAAACAGCTCGCTGCAGTTCGCTCGACCACATCGACCATGGTCTTGCGCTCCTCGTGGCTGGCCGTGATGTCGAGGAAGACGAGTTCATCAGCGCCCTGTTGATTGTACACTTGGGCGCACTGCACAGGGTCTCCTGCGTCACGAAGCTGGAGAAATTGGGTGCCTTTCACGACACGCCCCTCCTTCACGTCGAGGCAGGGGATAATTCGTTTGGTCAGCATGGGCGGAGAGGCATGAAGCATGCGGCGGAATGCCTTGGCAAGCCGGGAAAGGCCTAGCCGAGCACCTCGCCCTTTGCCGCCCAGCGTTTGAGCACGAATTTTGGCGCATTCTCACGCCATTTGGCCACATGCGGCGTCATATAGTGTGCCTCCATGGCTGCTGGGTCGCGGTAGCTTTCGCTCAGGGCAAAAAGATTGGCCTGGCTGGCATCACGGCTTACTTCGAAGCGCAGGCAACCCGGCTCTTGGCGGGAGGCGGCTGCGTTTTCGAGAGCAAGGGAGATAAAGCTGTCAATCTGCTGTGGATCGACTTCAAGTAGGACGATGACATTGACCATGAGGTAGAGTGACAGAGGCGATTTTTCCTCAACATGCAACCTTCCATCAGCGTACATGGCTTTACCGACTGCCGAGAGACCACCATGAAACCCCTCCCCATCCTCATCGTCCACTCCCTGCTTTCCCTAAGCGCCTTTGCTCAAGTTCCAAAATCCGCTGTGCCAAAGCCTGATGCCAATCCGGCCCCAGCCAAACCCGCAGCCACACCGGCCAAATCTGCCGCACCTGCACCAAAGCCTGTCACACCTCCACCAGCACCGAAACCAGCTGCCAAGGTTGAAAACAAGCCTGCTGAGGCTGCAAACACGCCTCCCGCACCGCCAAAGCCGGTTGCCACTTTCCCTGACAAGGCTCTCGAGGCTGCTGTGCGGCGGCAGGTTTTTGCCAAACGTGAAAATCAAGAGCCTCTCCTCGTCGAAGAAGTGGCGAACGTGGCCATCCTTGAGGCCCGCAAAGCCGGTATCAAGGATCTCACCGGCCTCGAAAAGTGCACCGCGCTAGCTTCGCTCACCCTGCCCGACAATCAGATTACCTCGCTTGCCGCGTTAAAGGGCCTAGAGCGGCTTCAGTTCCTCGATCTCGCGAACAATCAGGTCACTGACCTCTCACCGCTGGCCACCTGTAAGGCCCTTCAATACATCGCCCTCACCCGTAACAAGGTCAACGACGTGAAACCGCTCGGCGGCATCCAAGCCCTCACCAGCCTCTACCTCGCCGGCAACCAGATCAAAGACGCCTCACCGCTCTTCAAACTGCCCAAAGTGTGGACGCTGTATCTCGAAGGCAATCAGATCTCCAGCATCGCAGGCATCGGCGGCATGAAATGGCTCTCGATGCTCTCGCTCAAAGGCAATGCCGTGACCGATCTCTCACCGCTGGAGCCTTTGACAGATCTGCAGTTCCTCTTCCTCGAAAACAACAAGATCACCGACCTCGGACCTCTCAATCGCATGTGGAAGAAGGACAACGAAGGCGCACGCGAGTGGGCCCCGTATTGCCAGATCTACCTCACAGGCAATCCTCTGGACGAAAACTCCAAGAAAGCCGTTGAGGAGCTCAAAAAGGCCGGCGCACGCATCACGCCGTGAGGCTCATTTCTTGAGGGAGCGGGCCACAAAGTCCGTGAGAGCCTTCGTGGCCAGATCCTCCGGCAGGCCGAGATCGTCATTCAGCTTCACATGGTTCGTGTCCTTGGCTCCAAAGACGGTCACGGGCACTCCGGCGGCCTTCAAAACGGCACCAAAGTGCACGGCTTGAGCTGTCGTGTCCGGATGCGCGGCTACATGCAAGATGAGGAAAGGCGGAATCCCCTTCCCCACGGCCACATGCGTCACCGCGGAGAAGTCTTTGTGCTTCGCCGAGTCATTCCCAAACTTCAGCCGGTGACCATACTTCGGCATTGGCAGGCCGTGCACACGATTCCGCGTCTCCGCCACCTCGATGATCGCGGGCACGTTGTAGGTGTCACCATCCACCGGTACGCAGCCGATGAGGCTGTCAAAGGATGCGCCCTGCTCCTTCAGGTAGCGATCATCCGTGCAAAGGATGGCCGCGAGCTGCGCCCCGGCACTGTGACCGGCCACGAGCACGCGTTTCGGATCACCGCCATGCTCGGCGATGTGCTTTTGCAACCAGCCAAAGGCCGCGGCCACATCGCGAATGAGCGTGCCCATGTCCACTTCCGGCAGCAGGCGGTAGTTCGTGGAGACCAAGACGAATCCCTTCTCCATGAACCACTCCGGTTTGTGATCCACGCTCGATTTGTCACCCGCCTGCCAGCCTCCGCCGTGAATCCAAAACAGCACCGGCAGGTCTTTCGCCCCCGCAGGCGCATACACATCGAGCACATGGCGAGCATGGCCGTCTTCGAGGTAGCGAATGTCTTTCTTCACGACCTGGGCAGCAGCCGTTGTGATAAAAGCGAGGATGATGAGCATGGACTTCATGGCAACCGCACCAAACGCCAGCCACAGCCGGCCTTTGCCATCGAGTGCCAGATTAAGGTCTCGCTGGCGTTTTCGTGCATAAGATGAAAACCGCCTTGATCGCCCTTTTCCTAGTCTCCTCAGTTCTTAGTCAGGATCTAGTCGCTCAGAAGCAAAAAGTCCACGAGGCAGCCGACAAGAGCGCCGTCGAACTCCGCTTCGACCAACCTTACGCGGGCAATGAGAACCCCAAGCAGATGGTCGATGTGTATCTGCCAAAGAAGCGAGGTAGCGAGAAACCCCTTCCGGTCATTGCCCTGATCCACGGCGGCGGCTGGGTGAATGGTGACAGGCTTGGCTATGCAGCGCAGGCGATCCAACTCGCGCGGACTGGTGACTACGCCGCGGTGACTGTGGGCTATCGCCTCACCAAAGAAGCCTCCTGGCCCGCCCAAGTACATGATTGCAAGGCCGCGATCCGCTGGATTCGCGCCCACGCGGAGAAGCTAAACCTCGCCGCGGATAAGATCGCTGTATGGGGCAGCTCCGCGGGCGGACATCTCTCCTCGCTGCTCGGCACGAGTGGAGATGTGAAGGAGCTGGAGGGTGTCCTCGGGCCACACACCGGTCTCAGCAGTCGCGTCCAATGTGTCGTGAACCTCTGTGGCCCGGCGGACTTCACGCAGGCGCTCATGTTCGACAAGGAAGGCCAGCCCAACTGGAAGGATGATGCCGTGACCGGTCTGCTCGGCGGAAACGCGTTGGAAAAGATGGCTGAAGCCAAAGCCGCCTCACCTGTGACTTATGTGAGTAAGGACGATCCCCCCTTCATCACTTTCCACGGCACCAAAGACCAGCGTGTGGCCTTTCTGCATGCAATGATGATCCACGAAGCGCTTGGCAAAGCCGGCGTCACCTCTGCTGTGATTCCCATCAGCGATGGCGGTCACGGCTCCGTGAGCCATCCCGAGGTCAAAATCCGCGGCCAGCAATTCACGGACAAGGTGCTACGGGGCATCGACACCACCATTGACACTTCCCCTCTCCAGGCACTACCTGAAGCACCCAAGAGGAAATAAAAAACGGAGCCGGTCACCCGGCCCCGCTCGAAGTCATTCGTCTCTGACGCGTCTTACTTGTTTTTCGAGTCGAACTTGGCTTTGCACTTCTCGCAGCAGAAGGCGACGGTTTTGCCATCCTTGCCGGTGCTGGTGATGCTGGGGTCGGCTGGTTTGCCGCTGATCGGGCACTTGTCGGCGGCGAGGCCGGCGGAAGCGAAGGAGAGAGCAGCGATGGTGAGCAGTGTTTTCATGGGTGTGGTTATTGGGGTGTGGACAGCCGGTGATCCGGTCGTGGCACAAACGTTGTGCAAAGGGTATTTCTTATTCCTTAGACGTTTTTTTCGCCACTCGGCACTCGGAGCAGATTTCATCTCCACTGTCCAACACACGGAATTCAAGCTTTGGATCATCCAACTCCGTTTTTTTGCATGAAGCGCACTGGTGGAAAAACGAGTCCGTGGGCGCGGAGGCCTGCTGAAAGCGGTTTCGACGATCCGTGACCTTCGCGGTCCGGAGGCCTTGCCTCCAAAAGCCCGGCACAAAGGCAACAAGGTAATTCAGATGCCCGACCAGCACCGCGAGCAGCATGAACGGTTGCTGAATCACGCCGAGCAGGGTCATACCTGCGGCGATCAGAGCCAGCCATTTGATCTTCACTGGAAGAATGAAATACACCATGATCTCTTCATTCGGGTAAAACGTGGCAAAGGCGAAGAAAAGCGTCTGGTAAAGGAAGAGCGCCTCCGCTGGCCAGCCAAAGAGCAGATTCCCTGCTGTCACGGCCACCATCCAGGCGAGGATATAGAGATTGACGCGGAAAGGCGTCCACCCCGCCTCCAATCCACGACCAATCCACATCATGATGAGCGTGCCCAGCACAGCCCAAAGGATGGAAAAGCTGCGTGGAATGAAGACATGAGTCACCAACCGCCACACCTGCCCTTGCATGATGAGTTCCGTATCGAGCGACAGCAGGTCAAGGTAAGTCTGAGCGGAATCCTTGCCCATCATGAGCACCAGCACGAGCACGCCGAGTTGGAAGAGGGCAATGACCTGAACGAGACTTGGAATGGCAAAACGGCCGAACTTAGATTCAAGGGTATCGATGAAGCGCATTGGGTCCGACGATCATGGATGCCGCCGCCATTTTCGCGAGTGCCATTCACACAAAAAATGCCGTCACAAGGGCCGCCAGCGCCAGCCAGTCGCGAGTGCCGAGGCGGTCGCTGCTGCCGGTGAAGCGCAGCATCTTGAACAACGCCCCCGTGGGGCATCCAAACCGGCAGTAAGCCAGCGGCGTGACGAGTGACCCCACCAGCCCCGCAAGCGCGATGACGATGCTGGCGATGCCCGCGACGCGGAAGAGGTAGGCATCAAAAGGCTCCACCTGATTTAAATCGAGCCCCAGAGCCCAAACAACGCTCACAAACACCGCGAGCAGCAAGACGAAGGGCAGCGCACTCAAAAGCCCGTCGAGCCGTTTCGAGGGCGACCACTGCCAGCGAAGCCGTTTGGCCAAAAGCTGCTGCAAAGCACCGTGCGGGCAGATGTGATGGCAGTAGAGCTGCTTCGACGTGAACACGGGTCCGAGCAAAGCCACCGCCGCCAAGGCAACGAGCCCGATGGCATTCCGCCATGGCACCCCACCTGCAGCCCAGCCAGCCATGAGACCTTGCGAAAGCATCTCGCCAGACACAAAACCGCCGTAAACCACCAGCAGCACATGATGTGCATGCCGGCACCACGCGATGCCCCGCATTCGCGTGAAGGCCATCACGAAGGCGGAGAGGATCACGGCGAGATGTCCGGCATCCTGCCAGCGCCAGCGGATGCGCTGCCACCAGGCGGCACGATTCGCTTTCTCATTCAAATAAGCCTGCGCACGCACTCGCACGCCTTCCGCCACGCCCCAACTCGTCTGCGTGGCACCCGAGACACCTTCCACACCCGCTTTGTCAAAGTCGATGCCAGCGATGGCCTCCATCGTCATGCCATCAAAGGTCTTCAAAAAGGCCGGATCCCCCGTAACATAGGCGGTGTAGGCTTCTGTGTCGTAAGTCTTGCGCAGCGCCATCGAGCGCAGCGTCTTCCCCGCGGCATCGAGAAGCATCAGTGAGTCGCTCGGCCCTTTGTAGCCCACCACCCCATCACTTGCTGGCGCGGTGCGGATGGCAATGGCGATCACGTTTTTCGTCTCATCGAGGACTTCCCATCGCGGAGCCTCGCCACGCAATGCTGTCGCTTTCGGCTCCAGCTTGGTCACTTCCTCCAAAGTCAGCTCTTGAGGAAAGCGGAGCGACTTCGTGGCGCTTTTGCCTATGCGCCGCAGCACGCCTTCCGCGATGGCACTGCTGGTCAATGTCGCACCCGATACCGCCTGCGGCTGCATCGAGGCCAGTTCTTCCGCTTTCTTACGATAAAACTGCCCGAAGAACTCCCGATGCCGCACCACCTCGGCCAGATGATCCGTCGTGTCTCCACTGCGCAGCACACGGAGGCCAATGATGCGGCGATTCCGATCGAGTGCGATGAGCGTGTTCGTGCTGCCGGAGTAGCCAATGATATCGTCGGACTCCGGCGCGGTCTGCATCACTTGGCCAAGAGCGATGCCAGAGGTATCTTTCACGATCTGAAAGCCATCCGCATCCTCCAACGAGGCCGCTAAAGGGAAAAAGTCCCGCACTCGCTCTACCGCGATGCTTTGCATGCCAGACGGCTGCCGCTTTTGAATCACAACGATGGCCAACGCCAGCAGCGAAAGCCGCCAGACCCGCAGGAACAAGGCTCGTGGTTGCTCCTTCACAGCCGTTCAATCGCCATCGCGATGCCCATGCCGCCGCCGATGCATAGGCTGGCGATGCCGCGACGGTGGTTTTTGTCCTCCATGAGATGCAGGAGCGTGACAAGCACCCTCGCTCCGCTGGCTCCGATGGGATGCCCGAGTGCAATCGCACCTCCACGCTGGTTCAAACGAGACACATCAAGGCTCAGTTCCTTCACGCAGCCGAGCGTCTGCACGGCAAAAGCCTCATTGATCTCAATGGCGTCCACCTCGTCGAGCTTCCAGCCAGCTTTTGCCAACACGCTGCGGATGGCACCGACCGGCCCAAGACCCATCAAAGCCGGATCACAACCCATCGTCGCGGTGGCAACGATCCGTGCTCGAGATGTTTTGCCTGTTGTGTCACTGCCGAGCAGCACTAAGGCGGCACCATCATTGATGCCAGAGGCATTGCCAGCTGTCACGGTGCCGTCTTTGCGAAACGCAGGCTTCAGTTTGGCAAGCGATTCGACTGTCGTATCCGCCCGCGGATGCTCATCGCGAGCCACGTCGGCCACGGTGATGATCTCGCGGCTGAAGTCGGCCTCGCTCACGCGTTTCTGGCTCAGCGCCGCAAAGGCATCCTGCTCTGCGCGAGTGATGCCATGCTTATCCGCGATGCGTTCCGCGGTTTCCCCCATGCCGATGCCGAGCAAGGGATCGCTCAGGCCATCGACGAACATGGAATCCTTCAGCGAGGCATCGCCGAGCTTCTTTCCCCAGCGCAAATCCATCGCGTAGTACGGTGCCCGGCTCATCACCTCGACACCACCGGCGAGCACGAACTCGCTTTCGCCGCTCGCAATGGCATCGGCGCCAAGCGCCACGGCCTTTAGCGACGATCCGCAGGCCATGTTCACCGTATAGCCTGGCACCTCCTGCGGCAGTCCGAGCTTCAACCCGACCTGCCTTGCCACATTCATGCCACTGCCCGCCTGCAACACCTGGCCGAGGATGACCTGATCGATGCGCTCGCCGAGGTTCATGCCCTTTCCGAGCGAGGTGGCGAGATCGGCCGCGGTCAGGTCTTTGAACCCACCGCCGAATTTGCCGATGGCGGTGCGCTGCGCTTCGAGAATGTAAACGGGTTTCATAAATCAACGCAGCAAGGGCAGGCCTGCACAAAATGTCCCGGCGATACCTCCTTGAGCCTGAGGTCGATCTTCGTGCTCTCCTGCCACTCCGGATGCTTCATGCGATGCCCGAAGGCACATCCCGCGGGCGGATTGATCGGCGAAGGCACATCACCTTTCAGCAGTTGCCGCTCGCGACGCTTCGTCGGGTCCGCGATGGGGATCGCATCGAGCAGCGCCTTGGTGTAGGCATGCCGCGGATTCTTATAAAGCTCCGCCGCAGGTGCCATCTCGACGATTTTGCCGAGGTACATCACCGCCACGCGATCGCTCATGTGCTGCACCACGCTCAAGTCATGCGCGATGAACAGATACGCGAGCCCGAAGTCACGCTGAAGCTCCAGCAGCAAGTTCAAGACCTGCGCCTGCACGCTCACATCGAGCGCGGACACCGGTTCGTCGCACACAATCAACTTCGGCTTCAACGCGAGCGCTCTCGCGATGCCGATACGCTGCCGCTGACCGCCGCTGAACTCGAAGGGATACTTGTGCACGCCATCCGCCGGCAAACCGACGCGCTTCAACAACTCCGCCGCCCATTCGCTGCGCTCGGCTCGCGTGCCCATCTTTTGAATGATGAACGGCTCCTCCAAGATCTGCCCGATGGTGTGACGCGGGTTCAGCGACTCCGCCGGATCTTGAAACACCATCTGCAATTCGCGCCGCAGCTCGCGAAGCTGGCCTTGCGACTTCGTCGAGATGTCATGGCCGTTGAATTGAATGCTCCCCGCCGTCGGTTTCAGCAAGCGCACAACCGATTTCGCCACTGTGGACTTCCCGCAGCCGCTTTCACCGACGAGTCCGAGCGTCTCGCCCGGTTGCAGCTCAAAGCTCACCCCATCCACCGCCTTGCACGTCGCCTTCGTCGTGTAAAACACGCCGCCACGCACCGGGAAGTGCATCTTGAGGTTTTGGACGGAGAGGAGGCTCATGAAGCAGACAGTTGTTGGGCAAAACACGCGCAGGCCTCGACGCCGTGGCCGCTGCCGCATTCTTTCCAGGGCTGGCGCTGGCTCAAAACGTCATCGCTGTGCTTGTTGGGGCAGCGTGGGGCGAAGCGGCAGCCTTTGGGCATATCCTTGAGGCTCGGGACCATGCCTGGGATGACGGGAAGCGGTGTTTTCGGCGGATGATCGAGCTTCGGCAGGCAGTTGATGAGGCCTTGCGTGTAAGGATGAAGCGGCTTGGCGAAGATTTCGCTCACGGGACCTCGCTCGACAATGCGACCGGCATACATCACGGCCAAGTCGTCGCAGACTTCGGCGACGACACCGAGGTCATGGGTAATGAGGATGACGGCCATGCCGGTCTCGCGCTGGAGGCGCTTCAGCAGCTCGAGAATCTGCGCCTGCACGGTGACATCGAGCGCGGTGGTCGGTTCATCAGCGATGAGCACCTTAGGGTGGCAGGAGAGCGCCATGGCAATCATCACGCGCTGGCGCATGCCGCCGCTGAGTTGATGCGGATACTCGTTCACGCGTTGATCCGGAGCGGGAATGCCGACCCATTCCATGAGCTCGACCGCACGCTTGAGTGCTTTATTAGGCAGCATCGGTTCATGCAACTGGATGGCCTCAATGATTTGTCTTCCAACGCTTTGCACGGGATTCAGAGCCGTCATCGGTTCTTGGAAGATCATTGCGATGTCGTTGCCGCGAATCTTGCGCATATCCCCGATGGGCAACTGGGTCAAATCGCGGCCTTCGAGCCGCACTTCACCGCCGAGAATAACTCCGGCGGGCTGTGGCAGAAGGCGCATGAGGCTCATGGCGGTCACGCTTTTGCCACAACCACTCTCGCCGACGACGCCGAGGGTCTTGCCGGCATCCAGCGTGAAATCGACATCGTCTACGGCGGTCAGCAGGCCGTTGTCGGTCTGGAAGCCGACACGCAGGTTCCGAACTTCGAGCAAAGGGGCCGCCATCACTTGGTTCCTCCTGATTTGAGGTTGTGATCGAAGACCTGATCGATCTCGGGGAAAGTTTTGCCGCTGCGGATCGCTGCTTCGGTCTCGCGTTTCACGTCCTCGTCGATCCAGTGCAGATGGTTCGACATCGGCAACTCACTCACGGCGACATTGAAGGTCTTCTCTGGCCATTTTACCCAGCGCCAATAAGCCACGCGGTAGTAGTTCTGCTCGTAGCCTGGAATCCAGGCGGCCTCGTCGTGGATAATCTGGTCTGCTCCCCAGGATGCGTTGCGAATCTCCTCGATCGTCGTCGCAGCACGCTCGGCCTCGCAGAACTTGTCCATGCGAGGGTCGGCGAATGAGCAGAGGTTATTGGTGTTCGGTCGCGGCGTCTTGCCGTCCTCCATGAATGCGTCTTTCGAATGCCAGGCCTGATAGTGATCAGGGATCGGCGGCGTGACGCTGAAGGCGACGGACGCAGCCTGATGCTTCTTCTGCGTAGCTTTTTGGAAGTAGGCGGTACTTTCAAGGCCTTCAAGCTTGTATTCGAGACCGGCCTTGATCGCCTCCTCTTTGAGCCGCTGCATGACTTTCTGCACAATCTCGGTCTTGCGATGCAAGATCGTCACGCTGAGGCGCTCGCCCTTTTCATTGATCAGAACGCCGTCATTGCCGAGCTTGGTGTAGCCCGCCTTGGCGAAATGCTCGCGCGCAAGCTGCACATCAAAGGGACGCGCCTTGAGCGGAGGATCGCCGATGAGCGGGAAGCCCTCGCTGAAGCTGTTGAGGCGTTGGAAATCGCCGCGCAGGTCGAAGTCGATGACTTTTTGGTAGTTCGTGGCGTAGCTAAGACCGAGGCGCAGATCCTTGTTGTTCAGTGGTGGCACGGCACAGTTCAGCCACAGGCCGGCGTGAGAGCCTGGCCAGATGTTGTAGAACTTCGTCTTGTGGATGTAGCCCTTGTGAACCTCCGGGATCTCCAGCTTCTCATACCAATACTCCGGAATGCCCATCATCAGCTGCTCCACATCGAGCTCACCTTGGCGGAACAGCTCCAGCACCTTGTCCTGCAGGCGGATCACGCGATAGACAATGCGGTCTACGTTGTAGCGATACCGGTAGAACTTTTTATCGCGGGCCCACCAGTTCTTCACGCGGGATAGCGTAACACTGCGACCGAACTGAATATCCTCCTCGCGGATCACATATGGCCCGGCGCTAGGACGGCAGCGCCATTGATAACGCTGCTCAAAATCCGGTCCAAACTCGCGGTAGAAGTGCCGCGACATCGGTGAGGTGCTCACATAATACGGCGCGAGCGGTTTGGGGTCCGTGAGCGTGATGGACAGCGTGTGAGCGTCGTAGCGGGTGATGTTGGAGTAGTTCGTGGCATACCACTCGTTGCCGAAGGGGTTCTTCGGATACTCGCTGAGCTGCATGTAGAACTGGTTGAAGAAGTCATCAGCCTCAACGGGTGTGCCGTCGGAGAAAGTCGCGTCCGGATCGAGGCGGAAGAACACGGTGCGATTGTCTGGCGAGACGGCCCACTGCTTCGCCACGCACGGGATCACACGGCCCGTCTCGGGGTGCAGGTTGATCAGCGACATCTCCACATCGTCGTATTGATAGCCACGGAAGGAACTGTTGCTGTTCTCTCCAAGCACCCGCAGCGTGGGCGGGAAGGAGAGGATGTAGTCACGCAACATGCCGCCCTTCTTCGCGTTCGGATCACCGATCTCCGGCTCGTTCATGCCGTCCTCCCACTTCAAATCGGCCGGAACATCTTCCGGCTTCGCGAAGGTGAAGTACTCAGGCTTTTTCAGCCGCTCACGCACTTTGATCAATTCGGCCTCCAGCTCGGCTTTTTTGGCCGCATCGGCTTCTTTGGCAATTTGAGCCGGAAGGTCCTTCTCCTGGCTCTGCAAGCCCTCGAGCACCTTTTTGTTATAGAAGCCCCAAAACGCCTCGCGCTCCTTCGTGCCGTCGTAGGGCGTGAAATCGGCCGCATGCAGCGCACCGCCAAGCAAGGTGGCGAGCAGAACTGCGAACAGCGAACTGGGAACAGGGAACTTCATTGATACGTCGTGAATTTTTTCGGATCAAAGGCCTCCCTCAGCGCCTCGCCGACGAAGGTGACGAGCAGGAGGATGAAAACCATCGCGGCGAACATCGAGGTGGAGATCCACAGCGCGGATAGGTGGTTCACGCCATCATCAAACAGCCAGCCCCACTGCGGATAGGTCTCCGGCAGGCCAAAGCCGAGGAAGGCGAGCGCGGTGATGGAGGAAATGATGCCGGCAACGCTGAAAGGCACCTGCGTGACCACGGTGGCGAGCATGTTCGGCAGTAGGTAGCGGGTGAGGATGCGCCAGGTGCTGGCACCCTGCAGCCGGGCGGCAGCGATGTAGTCACGCTCTTTCTCCTTGTAGGCCAGCGCCCGCAGCGAATACGTGAGGCTCGTCCAAGAGAAGAGGCAGATCACCGCAAGCAGGATGACGAGATTCATCTCCGCCACGGTGATGATGCTCACCACGATCATCACGATGTAAAGGAAGGGCAGCTCTTCGATGATCTCAATGATGCGCTGCATGGTGATGTCGAATACGCCGCCTAGGAAGCCCATGAGCGAACCGATGATCATGCCAACGCCGTAGGTGAAGGCAAGGTAGAGCACAATGGCCTTCAGATTGACCTGCCAGCCGCCGAAGATCTGCGCCAGCACATCCCAGCCCTTGCTGTCCGTGCCGAGATAATGGCCTGCTTTCCACAAAGGGGGAATCGGCGGGTAGATCGTCACTTGATAGGGGGTCACCTCAGCTTTCTGAAACTCCTCCTGCGGCATCTCGCCGGTCCATTTCTCGCGATCCTTCACGCCCGCCTTGTAGAAAGCGGAAAAAGCGAGTGCTCCATTTTTGGCAAAGCCCTGCGACTCGCCATCGGGAACGCCGTGGCGGAAACGCGTATCTGTGTGCTTCTGTGATGGCGTTTCCACATACGAGGTGCGGGCACGACCGGAATACGGATCCGTTTCGCCGGGCTTGTACCATTTTCCATCGCGCAGCTCCAGCGTGATGGATTGCAGCGTGTCGGAATCGAGCGCCGGGTCCCAAGGCACGAGCGGCATGAGCACAAAGCCACGACTGTCCTTGCTCAACTGCTGCTTCAGCTCGCGGTAATTCACCTCCTGCTCGCCTTTCAGGCCGAAATCTTGGGCCTGGTAACGCTTCGTCACGAAGGCGGGGAAATAGGTCTTCCCATCACAACGCACCAGAAGCGCCCGCTTGCCCACGATGATCTGATCCAACATCGCCAACGCGATCAAGGCCAGCAGGATGCGAAACGACCACCAGCCGCGCCCGATGCTACGGAAGCGGCGAAAGCGCTGCAAGGTCACCGGCGTCCAGCGGATCTCACGTGGCAGAAACAGCAACCCCAGCACGCCGCCAGCGATCAGGAGTGCCGCACTCGCCCATCCGAACACGCGGCCGTTGCCGAAGAACCACGACACCGTCGGAATCAGCAGCCCGCCTAGCTCGCCGAGGATAGCGAGCGTGCCGAGAAGGATCGCGATGATGGAAATTTTGCGGTTCATCACTCAAATCGAATGCGCGGATCGAGCCACGCGGTAATCATGTCGGAGAGCACGTTACCAAGCATCAGAAGCAGTCCGCCGACCGTGACGGTGCCCATGACGATGGGGTAATCTTTCTCCAGCAGCGCGTTGAAACCCATAAGGCCAAAGCCGTCGATATCGAAGATGCGCTCGACCAGGAAACTGCCCGCCACCAGCACCGTGAGCGCTTGCCCCATCGTAGCAGCGGCGGGGATGAAGGCATTCTGCAGCGCATGGCCGATGACGGCCTTTTTGAACTCCACGCCCTTTGCCACGGCGGTGCGCACATAGTCGCTGGCGAGCTGGTCGAGCAGGTTGTTCTTCACAAGCATCGTCAATCCTGCGAAACTCCCGACTAGGTAGCAGCACAGCGGCAGCACGGCGTGATGGAAGAGATCGTAGATCTTGCCGAAGAAGCCGAGCTCGGAGAAATCCGCGCTCACAAAACCCTCTAGCGGGAACCAGCGCAACCGCGCGGCAAACAACACCATCAAGAACACGCCGAGCACGAAGCCAGGGATCGCATAACCAAAGAAAATAAGCACCGAGGTGACCGTATCTGTCGGCGTGCGATGCTTGATGGCCTTCAGCACACCCAATGGCACGCAGACAACGTAAGTCAGGAGAATCGACATCAAGCCGTAGAAGAGCGAGATCGGAAAACGGCGCTTCATCATCGTCCAAACCGGTTCCGAGTAACGCGTGGAGTCGCCGAGGTTGCCTTGTAGCACGCCGGAGAATTGGGGCTGGTAGATCAGCGCCACATAAGGCTGCGGTTTGTCGAGCTTCTGGCCGGGATTCGCCTTCTCCCATTCCTGTTTCTGCTTTTCCGGGGTAATGATGCGTGCCTGCCAGGCGGAGGTGTCCACTTCCTTGAGTGGCATGATCTCGGCCTCATCCGTCGCATTGCGCTTAACCGTCAACACATTCGCCGTGCCGGGCATTTTGACCTCGGTTTCCATCTTCCCTTCGACAAAGTCCGCCCGCGAGCGGTTCGTCTCTTTCGGCCAGGCACCGAGCCACGAGGCGTAGGCAATGAGAAAAGGCTTGTCGTGACCATATTGCTCCTGGAGCTTTAAAAGCTGCGCAGGAGTGAGTCCGCTCGATTGCTGCCGGCTGCCGCCACCGCGCTGGCCGTCACTCTTCATGCGTGCCTCCAGTAGCGCCTGCTCCATCGGCCCGCCCGGTGTGAAGCGGATGATGAAAAACACCACCAGCGTCATGCCGACGAGAGTCGGCGGGATGAGCAGCAGGCGACGGATGAGATAGGCGGTCATTCAGGCAGATAAGACGGAAAATTTGAGACAGTACGAGTCCAGACACAAGAGTTTGTGAGCGATTGACAGAAAATCAGGGTTCGCGCATGGCTCACTCATGATTCGGGGTGTTTTGATCGGCTTTTTGACCACCTGCGTGCTAGTGGGTTGTGGCGTGAGCCATGGGCCGGTCTCCGGCGGTACGCTGGCGCGACTGAACAACCTTGCCGTGACGCCGGAACAGGCTGCCCGCATGATGATGGGCACGAAAATCGCCACGCGCAGCCATCCTCCGTTAAGTGGTGTGGTGCGTATTCCCATGAAAATGGATCATGCGAGACTGCCAATGGTGAAGGTAAGCTTTAACGATCGCCGCACCGAGGACATCTTGCTCGACACCGGCGCTACGGTGACCGTGCTGGATGCCGCGCTGGCCGTGCGAAACCGCATCGCCACCGTGCCGAGCTTGAGGCCGGAGATGGCGGGCGTGATGGGCAACGAGTTCGGCATGGGCGCGATGATCGAGACGATGCAAATCAGCCCGTGGCGGCTGGATAACCTGCCGTGCGTGGTGCGGCTGCAACGCAGCAGAGGCGGGCTGGACTTCCTGAGCAGTGATTTTGCCATCTCCGTGCTCGGCTTCCATCTCGCTCAAAAGCATTGCAGCCATCTCACGGTCGATTATCCGCGTCGCGTAGTGGAATTCGGCTTCGCTGGCTTTTGCGGTCCAACGAGTCGGAATCACACGAAAAGCTCGTTTCGCCTCAAATACGGCGTTCCGATGGTTCGCGTGAGCGCGGGCAAGGTGTCGTGGGACGCCATCGTGGACACCGGCTCGTGTTTTGGTGTCGAGATCGATCAAAAACTGGCCCAGCGACTCGGCCAAGGCACGGGCGGGCAGGCTGTTTCGGGCAATTTTGTCATGATCGGGGTCGGCGGCACCACCACGCCGGAAAAGGCCGGTGTGCGGGTGATCACCGTGCCGCGGATGACGACACTGGGCTCGACGTTTTCGAATGCGCAAATCGATGTGATGCCGGGCCCGGCACGCATCGGCAGCTTCTTTTTGCAAAACTACCGCGTGACCTTCGATTTCCGCCACCAGCTGGTGTGGCTGGAGTGGTGAGCGGACGGCATCTGGCGATAGCCACCGCCCGTTTTTTGCGTTTCTAAATCACCCCCAATGAAAACGTCTCTTTCACATCATGCTCCGGTCCTAGAGCATGCGTTCCTGACGCGCCGTCAGATGCTCAGCCGTGCCGGCATGGGCTTTGGCGGACTGGCGCTTGGTTCGCTGTTTTCCGACAACGCGTCCGCCGCCGCGCCACTGAACCCGCTGGCGGTCAAGAAGCCTCACTTCGAGCCGAAGGCCAAACGCATGGTGCATTTCTTCATGAACGGCGGCCCTTCGCAGGTCGATACCTTCGACCCGAAGCCGATGCTGGACAAATACGACGGCAAGCCGCTGCCGAACGTGCTCAAAACCGAGCGACCGACCGGCGCGGGCTTTAAATCGCCCTTCCAGTTCAAAAAGCACGGCCAGTGCGGCATGGAGATCAGCGAGCTGTTTCCGAAGCTGAGCGAATTCGCCGACGACCTGTGCCTGATCCGCTCGATGCATGCGGATGTGCCGAACCATGAGCCCTCGCTCGGCCTGATGAACAGCGGCGAGAGTCGTCTGAACCGCCCCACGATGGGATCGTGGGTGACCTACGGCCTAGGCAGCGAGAATCAAAACCTGCCCGGATACATCTCGATGTGCCCCGGCGGCATGCCCACGCGTCGCACGAAGAACTGGCAGGCCGCCTTTCTGCCGAGCGCCTATCAAGGTGCCTACATCAACACCGAGGACACCCGCGTCGAAAAGCTCGTGGAGTTCATCCAGAACGGCTCGCTCGATTTGAAGCAGCAGCGCCGGCAACTCGACCTGCTGCTCGAATTGAACCAAAAACACCTCGCCGACCGCGAGCGTGACCAGCAGCTCGAAGCCCGCGTGCAAAGCTACGAGCTGGCCTACCGCATGCAGATGGAGGCCAGCGATGCCTTTGATATCATGAAGGAGCCCGAATGGGTGAGGCAGATGTATGGTGACCACGCTTTCGGCCGTCAGTGCCTCATCGCACGGCGCTTGCTGGAGCGTGGTGTGCGCTTCATCCAGCTCTGGACCGGGGGCGGCCAGCCATGGGACAATCACGACGAGATTCTCGATCACAAAAAACTCGCAGTTCAGACTGACGGAGCCATCGCCGCCTTCATGAGCGATCTGAAAATGCGCGGCTTATGGGATGACACGCTGATGATGTGGGGCGGTGAGTTTGGCCGCACGCCCGCCGTGGAGCTACCCACCCCCGGTGCCAATGCCGGCAAGCAGCATGGTCGCGATCATAACCACTACGGCTTCAGCATGTGGCTGGCCGGCGGTGGCGTGCGCGGCGGTTATGTGCATGGCGCGACGGATGAGTTCGGCTTCCAAGCCGTCGAGAAGCCGGTGCATGTGCACGACCTGCACGCCACGATCCTACGCATCCTCGGCTTTGACCACGAGCGCTTCACCTACCGCTACGCCGGCCTCGACTTCCGCCTCACGGGCGTGAACGACTGCAGCGTGGTGAAGGAATTGCTGGCGTGATGGATCAGTGAGATGCGGCGGAGGCCTTCTTCGGGCGTGTGGCAAAGAACAGCCAGATGCCGAGGAGGGCCGCGAGGAAGGTTCCGAGGGTCAACGCGGCGAGCACATAGTCACGCACGTCCTTGTTTCGAATGAAGCCGAGCTTGTGAAACATCGTGAAGACGGTGGCCTCAAGCTGCCGCTCGCGATCCGTGTGCCGCGTGACGCTGCCGGTGGTAGTGGAGACATACACTCGCGTGTCCAGGCCGTCATTCGCATCAAAGCGATACACCGGCAAGACGCGGAAGATGTTCAGGTACTCCATGTTGAAGGCGGTCAGGAAGTCCGTCTTCTTCACCTCCGCACCGGCGAGGAAGCCTTTGGCGATCTCCGTGGCATACGCCTCGTCTTGTGAAGGATCGACACGACCATCGACGGCGCTGACGTATTGCGGTCCTTTGGCGTTTTTGGCGTAAATCTGATACCAGGGCTGGCCGCCGATGCCGCGCAGGTTCACCGCCTGCACTTCAGCGGCATTGCCGAGCTTCGTCACCGCATCGGCGACGCTGACCTTGATGGCGTTCACGTCCATGCCGCCTCCGGAGGGCTTTGCCTGGGGAGGCGGAGCCTGCGTGCGGGTCATGACGGTATGGATGACACCGCTGCCGGAGGCCATCAGCACGGAGATGCTGAACGCGAGGCCGAGCCAGCGATGGAGTTTGCGGATGAGTTTCGAGGACATGGCGAATGGCGGAGAAGAGATGACGAAATAGAAAAAGAGAGCGCAGGGCCGATCGGGACTCTAGGCCCTACGCTCTCCGCATGGCGAAGCGACTACCACTTGAATTCGGCGCCGGCGTAGAAGGCGCGGCCATCACCGGGGAGGAAGACAGCCGGGCTGGCGATGGCATTGGCCACAACGCCGGTGGTGGGGCTGTAGTTTTCGTCGGTGATGTTGCGCACCTCGGCGAAGAAGGAGACGCCCTTCTTGGTCTTGTAGCCGAGCTTGAAGCCGAGCAGTGC